>Ga0182012_10007553_pt1 | contig 10840 bp, 9 predicted proteins | sample 612S2SmetaG_FD_120486 | JGI IMG/M metagenome (GOLD analysis project Ga0182012, IMG submission 120486) | Permafrost microbial communities from Stordalen Mire, Sweden - 612S2S metaG | ecosystem: Environmental > Terrestrial > Soil > Wetlands > Permafrost | place: Sweden: Stordalen | collected...
ACGCAGTCCGTGCATGTGTGAGAGGGCCGCGTCAGGCAAGGCACCAATGCCCATTTGCAGCGTGCTGCCGTCGTGCGCGAGCGTGGCGACGTTCGCTCCGATGCGCAGCGCCACCTCGTCAGGTCCACGATCGACCGGTCCCGGTAACGCTTTGTCGTTCTCGAGAGCGAAGTCGATCGCGTCCACGCTCAACTCACCGTCACCCCTGGTGTAGGGCATGTGGGGGTTCACTTCGGCGATGACGAGTCCCCCACGTCGGCGAACTTCTTCAATGGCGGCGGGCATGATGTTCACCTCGATGCCGAGAGACACCTTGCCGCCCTTCGGCGCTGAAGTCTGGATCAAAACGGCATCGGGAGGACGGTTGAGCGCGAACAAGCGCGGCACCAGCGAGAGACGCATGGGCAGATAGTCCATCGTGGGGTCGTTGCGCACTCCGGGTCCGACGAAGGGGGTCTCGGTTACCAGGCCCTCACGTATGGGCCAGCCCGCTTGGGGATTGAGCACGAAAAGACGGCATCGCTCGAGGGTCGCAACGAGTATTCGCACTAACTCGTGCGGCGTGGCGAAATTTCCCGATACGGCGACGCGTGGCTCGACTCCTGGAAGCGCCTCCAGTCGCTGGGCGATGATGGCTTCGCTGACAAATTCCATGATGCACCTTTCACTTCGCGCCCGCTGTTCGGAACGCTCCCAGTCTCCTCTGGCGCGCTGTCTAGGTTCTAGGGCAGAACGTCACGGCCGACTCGACTCTTGAAACCCCGGTTCGACGGCCACGTTGTGCAACGAGCCCAAGCCTTCGATCGTGGTGTCGACGACGTCGCCGACAACGAGGAACAACGGCGGTTTGTGACCCTGGCCCACACCGCTGGGGCTTCCCGTGTACATGATGTCGCCGGGACGGATCTCGACGATGGAAGAGAGATACGAGACCAGTTGGGCGACGCTAAAAACCATGTCACTCGTGTTTGAGTTCTGGTACTGCACACCGTTCACCTCGCACGAGATGGAAAGAATGTTGGGATTAGTAATAACGTCAGTCGTCGTCAACCACGGGCCGAAGGGCGAGAAGTTCTCGTAGGACTTTGCCAATGAGAATTGGGCCGGAGATCCCAGCATCTGTAATTCGCGGTCGCTGAGGTCCTGTCCCACGCAGTAGCCCGCGACGTAGGTGAGCGCGTCGTCGATCGGCACGTGGCGTCCGCGCTTGGCGATCACCACGACCAGCTCGGACTCCCAGTCCGTTTTCGCCGACACGATGGGAAAGTTAGCGTTGGCCCCGGCGAGCGACGAGGAGAATTTGGTGAACACCATTGGCTTGGTTGGCAGAGCGAGACCCATTTCGGCGGCGTGCGTTCGGTAGTTGAGGCCAACGGCAAAAACCTGACCGGGTTGATTGATCACGGGGCCAAGACCCGGATCGCGCATCACGTGTTCGGGGGTCGCGAAATCAATGACGTCCGGCTTCGCCTCGTCGAGCCAGGCTCGAACGTAATCGAGTTGACCGACGAGGGTGTCGGTCTCGGAGGAGAATCGTCCGCCCGAAGCCTTCTCGACGTCAATGGTCCCTTCGTCCAAAACAAGCGTGGCGCGCCCGTTCAGGTTGGCCAGTCGCATGCTTCTCCTCAGGATCGTGCGTCGTTGCACTTAAGTAACCCAATTCTAGGTCACCGTTGCAGTATGCCCTTTTGCCGCCAGCGAGTTGAACGCCCCTACTCGCCAATGAGGGACCCGAAAATCCTCGATGCCGCCGGCCTCTGGTCCCGCGTGCGAGGCACCTTTTCAAGCAGACCAAGGGTAGAATTGCGTCGAAGAGGTCGGCATGAGAACCGACGTTCGTTGGCGACACGCCACGAAAGTGACTTGCCAAGAGAGGGTGATTCCAGTCGCTGACTGGACGCAGTATGGAGAAGAAGGATTCCTTCGTCTTACGACACCTCGCCGAGCTTCAACCCGAACTGTGGTGGCTCGACGCAGACCCGCTCGAGCCGGCACCACATCCCGCGCTGATCGGCGACATCGGCGCCGATCTCTGCGTCGTCGGTGCGGGCTACACCGGCCTTTGGACAGCGCTTCTCGCCAAAGAGCGCGATCCCGATCGCGTGGTGGTCGTGGTCGAACAATACGAGACGGGAGCTGGCGCTTCGGGCCGTAACGGCGGCTTCTGCTCCTCCTCGCTCACCCACGGCTTTACCAACGGCATGCGTCGCTTCGCCAAGGAGATGCCCGTGATCGAGCGGCTCGGTCGCGAGAACCTCGACGAGATCGAAGCAACCGTGCGACGCTACAACATCCAGTGCGACTGGGAACGAACGGGCGAGTTACAGGTCGCCATCGCGCCGTGGCAATTCGAGAATATGGCTGAAGAGGCGCGACTGCGTAACGAAATGGGTGACCACGTGGTCGTACTAACGCGCGAAGAAGTCCAAGCTCGCATCCACTCGCCCCTCTACGAAGGGGCGCTCTACGACGCCGACGGCACGGCCTTGGTGGACCCCGCACGATTGGTGTGGGGACTCGAGAAGGCGTGTCAGTCACTGGGCGTGCGGATCTTCGAGAACTCCAAGGTCGACTGGCTCGAAGACGTCGATGACGCGGTGCGCGTGCACGTACCCTATGGTGCCGTGACCGCCGCCCACGTGGCGCTCGCGACCAACGTCTTTCCTTCACTCATTCGAAAGGCACGAAAGTATGTCGTGCCGGTCTTCGACTACGAGATCGTCACCGAGCCGCTCAGCGACGAGCAGCTCGAGAGCATTGGCTGGGCTGGACGCGAAGGCGTGGCGGACTCGGGCAATCAGTTTCATTACTACCGGCTCACCGAGGACCGTTCCATTCTCTGGGGCGGCTACGACGCCATCTACAACTTTCGTGGCAAGGTTCAGCGCAATTACGAATTCAACGCCGAGACCTTCGCGACATTGGCCAGTCACTTCCTAAAGACGTTCCCCCAACTCGCGGGCATCAAGTTCACTCACGGTTGGGGCGGCGCCATTGACACCTGCACCCGCTTCTCACCTTTCTGGGGCACGTCACACCGCGGCAAGGTCGCCTACGTGATGGGCTTCACCGGGCTAGGGGTCGCTTCGACCCGTTTCGGGGCTCAGACCATGCTCGATTTGCTCGAGGGCGTCGAGACCGAGCGAACCCAACTGGCCATGGTTCGAAAGAAGCCGTTGCCGTTTCCACCCGAGCCGCTTCGCTGGCTTTTCATCCGGTTCACCCAGTGGTCCATCAAGCGCGCTGACAACAACGAAGGTCAGCGCAACCTCTGGCTACGCTTTCTCGACGTGATTGGCCTGGGTTTCGACTCCTGAAAGTGCACTACCCCCGGTGAACCGGGGGTAGTGCACTTTACAAGTTGGCGTGCTACTGGTCGCCGTCGTCGCCCGAACCCATCAAGCCCGAGATCATGTTCACGACGGTTGGGTCCATCAAGGTGGTCACGTCGCCCAACTGACGGTTCTCCGCCACGTCACGCAACAGACGACGCATGATCTTGCCCGAGCGAGTCTTGGGCAGTTCTGGGGTGAGGATGATCTGACGGGGCCGCGCGATCGGGCTGATGACCTTGGCGACGTGGACCCGCAGTTCCTCGATCACCGCCGCCTGGTCCTGCATCTGCTCGTCCGCCGACAACCTCAGCGTGACGAACGCGACGATTGCTTGACCCGTGAGGTCGTCGCTCGCTCCCACCACCGCAGCTTCGGCGACCGCGGGGTGCCCGACCAACGCGTGCTCGACCTCGGTCGTCGAAAGACGGTGGCCCGAGATGTTCATCACGTCGTCGATTCGACCGAGCAACCAGATGTCACCGTCGTCGTCGCGCTTGGCTCCGTCCCCGGCGAAATACTTGCCCGGAAAACGTGACCAGTAGGTCTCCTTGAACCTTTCGGGGTCGCCGTAGATACCGCGAGTCATCGAGGGCCACGGCTGGGTGATCACGAGGTAGCCCCCTTCGCCGTTGCCCACCGAGTTGCCGTCGTTATCGACAATGTCAACCGAGATGCCCGGCAACGCCTTCATCGCGGCGCCCGGCTTGGTGGCTGTGATGCCCGGCAACGGCGAGCACATGATGGCACCGGTTTCGGTCTGCCACCAAGTGTCCACGATCGGGCAACGACTGCCGCCGATGTTCTCGCGGTACCACATCCACGCTTCGGGGTTGATGGGCTCGCCCACCGTGCCCAGGAGTCGCAAGCTCGACAGGTCGTGACTCTTAGGAAACTCCTCGCCCCACTTCATCAGGGTGCGGATCGTGGTCGGCGCGGTGTAGAGGATCGTCGCCTTGAACTGCTCGATGATCTTCCACCAACGGTCTTTACCGCCCGAGTCCGGTAGTCCCTCGTACATGATCTGGGTGACCCCATTGATCAGTGGTCCATAGACGATGTAACTGTGACCCGTGATCCAGCCAATGTCCGCCGCCGTCCAGCAGATGTCCTTGTCTGCCTTCACGTCAAAGACGTAATAGTGCGTCGTCGCCGCCTGGGTGAGGTAACCCGCCGTCGTGTGGAAAATGCCCTTGGGCTTTGCGGTCGTTCCTGACGTGTACATGATGAACATGGTGTGCTCGGAGGGAAAGAACTCGGGCGTGTGTTCGGTGCTCTGCTTGTCGACGATCTCGTGCCACCAGTGGTCACGACCTTTTACCCACTCGACGTCACTGCCGGTGCGCTTGACGACCAACACGGCCTTCACGTTCGGACACGACTTCAACGCTTCGTCGACCGCCGGCTTGAGCGGACTTGCGGTACCACGACGGTACGCACCGTCAGCGGTGACGACGAACTGACAATCTGAGTCGAGGATGCGACTAGACAGAGCGTCAGCGGAGAAGCCACCGAACACGACTGAGTGCACCGCGCCGAGTCGCACGATCGCGAGCATCGTCACGACGGCTTCGGGGATCATTGGCATGTAGACCGCTACCCGATCGCCCTTTTTCACGCCCAGCTCGGTCAGCGCATTGGCCGCTTGAGCGACGAGCTTCTGCAGGTCACCGTAAGTGATGGTGCGCGACTCCCCTTCGGCGTCGGCTACCCAGTAGTAAGCGACCTTGTCACCCTTGCCCGCGGCGACGTGCCGGTCCACGCAGTTCACGCTGGCATTGAGTTCACCGTCGCTGAACCATTTCGCGAAGGGGATGTCCCACTCGAGCGTTTTGGTTGGTTCCTTGTGCCACACCAGACGATCAGCCTGTTTGCGCCAGAAGGCAACCGGGTCCGCGTCGGCTTCGGCGTAGATCGATGGTTGAGCATTCGCCTGTTTCGCGAACTCCGGGCTCGGCGCGAAACTGCGCGTCTCTTCGAGCCAAGCTTCTAGTTTTGCTTCGGTCATATTTTCCCCCACGCTCTTACGTCGACGCGAAATCTTTCGCGTCGACGAACATCATTCTTTCGTTACTTCCCTCGTGACTGTGCAGTAAGAAACTGTCGTTACGTGCCAGTAAATACTGTCCATCACTAATGCGTACTCGAGAGTACATTCATTCCCCCCCGAAACGCCAACAGCGCCCGTGCACGAGGCAGGGGCGCTGTTGGCTTTTGGGTCCGAGGTTAAGACACCATTGTGGCTACCTTAGCCGCGTGGGCCTACCGGTAGTACAACTCGCTTGTGCGTCTCGTTGATGACCCCGGCCGCCGAGGCGTACCAGGCGAGCACCGCAGTTACGATGCCGAGCCAACCGCCAATCCTCACCATGTCGGTGTGACCCGCGCCCCAGTTGCCGATCGTCAGGAATATGAAGGTCAGCGAAAGGACCACGAAGACCAAGAGAACGGCAGTGCTCGTCCTTAGGGCTGCCACGGTCATGTACAACGTAAAGATTGTCCAAGCAAGTAGGTAGATTCCTACCGTGTCGGTGCCGCCTGCGACGGGACCCCCGTGGAACAGCAGCCACAGGCCGATCCAGAACGCGCCATATGAGGTGAACGCGAGAGCACCGAAGGTGTTCTTGCGGGCAAACTCCCACATACCGGCTGCGAACTGCGCCGTACCACCGTAGATGAGTGCCAAGGCGAGGGCCGCGGCGACCCCTGCACCCTTCCACAGGTTGGCGTTCGCGGTGCTAAGACAGAACGTCGTCATAGCGAATCCAGCAAGTCCTAGTGGACCGGGATCCGCAACACTTTGTTCAGGCATTTAATTCCCCCCAGTTAAGGTTCATAACGAGCCACCGGGTTGACGGCTCGCCTATGATTTAACACCCCCGTAACGTCGCGTGCATGGATTGGCCTAAGCACTCATGTGAATAACTTCACAAACTGGGAGCCCTACTGTTCAGTAACACCACACATGACCGACCCAGGGTGGTTGAGAGTTCTTTCAGTAAATAAAAGGGCTTTCAGGATTCGCCACCAGCGGCGTCGAGGGCATTTCGAAACGAGCCGATGAACTGTTCAATTTCACGCGCGCCACCTCCCTCGTGGATCACGCGTACCAACGCCGAGCCCACGATGACCCCGTCGCTCACGTTGACGGCGGCCCGGGCCTGTTGTGGTGTCGAGATACCGATACCAACGTAGGTAGGCAGGTCGCTGCAGTCACGCACGCGCTTCACCACTCGCGTTACGTCAACGCTGTCGGTGGCGCTACCCGTCACTGCCATGCGCGACGACGCGTAACAGAATCCCTCACTCGCGCTGGTCACTAGTGCGACGCGCTCGGGTGGCGTCGAAGGTGCCACCAAGAAAATTGTCGCAACGTCACTCGCGTCGGCGGCCGCGCGCCATTCACCAGCTTCTTCTACCGTGAGGTCGGGCACGATGGCCCCAACAACACCACACTCGCGCAACTTGCCCGCCACTCGCTCGAGGCCGTAGTGGTACAAGAGGTTGTAGTACGTCATCGCAATCAACGGCACCGACGTCGCAATGCTCGAGAGATCGGTCGCAATCGAATCGATGGTCGTGCCTAACTCCAGTGCTCGAAGTGAAGCATTCTGAATAACGACGCCATCCAACATCGGATCTGAGAAGGGAATACCGATCTCGACGGCGTCGGCACCGGCGAGTACTGCTGCTTCTACATGACGCACCCAGTCGCTCGTCGCGCCCGCCACGAAGTAAGGCACGAGGGCCTTGCGACCAGTGGCGCGAAGCTCTCGCAGTGACGTCTCGAGACTTTTCACGCGGTGCCCCGAAGAATCTCGCGCACTTGAGCAACGTCCTTGTCCCCGCGACCGGACAGGTTGAGCAAGACCGTCGCGCCAGAAGGGATTGACCGTCCCGCTTCTTTGAGGATCCAAGCAACGGCGTGCGCGGTCTCGAGAGCGGGAATGATGCCCTCGAGCTCACTGAGAACCTTCAAGGCGTCAAGCACCTCGTCGTCGCCAATGGCGACGTACTCGGCGCGACCGGACTTGGCCAGGTGCGCGTGCTCGGGGCCGATCCCCGGATAGTCCAGTCCCGCCGAGATCGAGGACGCTTCTTCGATCTGGCCGAACTCGTCCTGGATTAGATAGGACTTCATGCCGTGCAGCACACCCGGAGAGCCCTTGCCCACCGCACTGCCGCCGGCCGCCTCTACGCCGATGAGCCGAGCCGTCGTGTTGGCGAAACCGGCGAAGACCCCCGCCGCGTTCGATCCACCACCCACGCAGGCAACCACCAAGTCGGGACAAGCCACGCCCAGTTCGTTCAGCTGGAAGGCGGATTCGGTGCCGATAATGGATTGGAACTCCCTTACCATGAGGGGAAATGGATGTGGGCCCATGACCGATCCGATGCAGTAGTGCGTGTCGTCGACGCACGTCACCCACTCGCGCATAGCCTCGTTGACCGCGTCCTTTAGAGTCCTACTCCCCGAGGTCACCGGGACCACCTTCGCACCGAGCAATTCCATGCGAAACACATTGAGCGACTGGCGCTCGGTATCGACCTCACCCATGAACACCGTGCACGCCATGCCGAAACGAGCGGCGGCGGTCGCGGTGGCGACACCGTGTTGTCCCGCGCCGGTTTCGGCGATCACCCGCTGCTTGCCCATTCGCTTGGTGAGCAACGTCTGGCCCACGACATTGTTGATCTTGTGTGAGCCCGTGTGCGCCAGGTCCTCGCGTTTGGCGAACAACCGGATGCCCAACGCCGCCGAAATCCGCGGCAAAGGCGTAATCGGGGTCGGGCGACCGGCGAACTCGCGCAACACCTGTTGGTATTCGTCGATGAACGTTTGGTCGCTCCACGCGTCGCGAAAGGCCACTTCGAGTTCGAGGCAAGCGGGCATCAATGCTTCGGGTACGAAACGACCACCGAACTCACCAAAGTGCCCGAGCACGTCGGGTGAGGACATGTAGTCCGGTGCATCACTCATGTCGATCCTCCACGGCCTAGCGATACGGCAGCCACCTGCACGAATGTAGTCACTCGCGCCGCGTCTTTTCTACCCGGTGACGACTCGACACCGGTCGCCACGTCGACGCCCCATGGACGCACGAGACTGATTACTCCATCAATGTTCTCAGAGGTCAGTCCGCCCGCGACGATCACGGGCACCTTAAAGTGGCGACTTCTCATCTCATCCCAGGAGTGCTCGAGCCCACTACCGGGTTCGAGTCCGTCGATCATCACGGCGTCAACGAGCGTCTCATCGAAGGTGAAGAACTCCGGCGCACCAATCGACAACGCCTTGATGATGCCGCGCCCACGCGCGCGGAGCTGTTCAAGTAGGTCCATGTCCAAGGGACCATGGATCTGAGCGATCTCGACGCCACCTTCGTCAACCATTTCGAGCACGAAGCCCGTGTCGTTGTCTTTAAACACGCCCACGTGCAGGGTCCCTACAGTGGCGCCCACGACGTCACGGGCCACGTCGACTTCAACGTGACGCTTCGAAGTGGCGAAATTGACGCCGAGCGCGTCGGCACCGGAGTCTCGTACCACCAGCGCGTCGTTCACCGACGTGATGCCGCAAATCTTGATGAAACGAGCGCGAGAGGTGAACTCAATCACGAACTACTCGTGTCACTGAAGCGAACTGACTTACTAACTGCATGGGGTTGGGCGCTCGCACCAATGCCTCACCGACGAGCACCGCGTCAAAGCCCTCCCCGGCGCAACCCTCGACGTCCTCTACGCTCGTGATACCCGACTCGGCGACCTTGAGGACATCGGTTCCCAGGGACGCCACCACGCTCGCCGCGCGGTGCTTGTCTACCGTGAAATTTCGCAGGTCACGCTGGTTCACCCCGACGAGACGAGCACCCTGGTCCAAGGCGCGCCTTGCTTCTTGCTCGTCGTGAACCTCCACCAGCGCATCGAGACCGATCCGCTGGGCCAACTCGAGGAAGGTACGCAGTTCGAGGTCGCTCAACGCCGCCACGATCAAGAGCACCGCGCTCGCTCCCATATCGGCGGCGTCCAGGACGTCGTTCTCACTGACGGTGAAGTCCTTTCGAAGAACCGGGATGGACACCCGGGCGCGCACCACCGCGACGTCCTCCTTCGAACCAGAGAAGTGATCCTCGTCAGTCAACACCGAGATCGCGCTCGCCCCGCCTTCTTCGTAAGCGTGAGCGAGTCCGCCAGGATCAAGGTGTTCGTCGATCCAGCCCTTGGAGGGAGAACGGCGCTTGATCTCAGCGATGAGCGCAATGCGCGGGTCGGCCTTCGCGACCAGAGCCTGGGCGAATGACGGCCCCTCGTAGCGAACGCTGTCCGCCCGATCCTGCCAGATCCTCGTATCCCTACTCGCCCGACGTCGATGCGCGCTCAGAATATCGTCAAGATACGTCGCCGCCATCGCTCAATCGTAGTTGGACAAAACGAATCCGTCGGCGCGACTAACTTGTCCCTATGTCACGACACGGTTTCTGCGTTCGATGAGTTCCCCGTTCTCGCTTGACGTATTGAATCCTCTCGTGAGGGGCACGAACCTCGAGCGCGACCAGGCCCGTGACGCCCTGCACGAGATCCTCGGTGGACACGTCGACGGCGTTCTCATCGCGAGTTTTCTGACCGCACTCACGGCCAAGGGCGAGACCGCCGACGAGATGACCGGTTTCATCGACGCAATGATGGCATCGGCGACGACTTTCTCGGTGGGGCCCGACGCCATTGACCTGGTGGGCACCGGGGGCGATCAGCTGCACACCGTGAACATCTCGACCATGGCGGCTCTCGCGGTCGCCGGATGCGGGGTGCACGTCGCCAAGCACGGCAATCGCGCGGCATCCTCGTCGGTTGGTTCGGCGGACGTCCTCGAGGCGCTCGGCGTGCGTCTGGACGCGGACGTCGTCACCGTGCAGCGCTGCGTGCAAGAGGCCGGCATTGGTTTCCTCTTTGCGCCAAAGTTCCATCACGCCCTCGGACACCTGATCCCCATCCGACGCGAACTGGGTTTTCGAACCATCTTTAACGTCCTCGGTCCCCTGGCGAATCCCGCCCTGGTTGAACGCTCGCTCATCGGGGTCGCGCAGCGCCATTTGCTCGACCACATGGCCCAAGTCCTTCAGGCGCGCGGCATCCGATACGCCATCTTGGTCCACGCCGACGACGGGCTCGATGAGCTCTCCCTCGGTTCGGACTCGACCCTGCACGTCATCACGCCCGACGGCGTCGACATCCAACGCCTTGACGCCGCCGGCGAGTTAGGTCGCCGCCACGAAGTCGCGAGCTTGCGCGGAGGGGACGTCGAGCACAATGTGCGCGCTGTCAAATCGTTCCTCGAGGCCGTGCCGGGACCCATCTTTGACGTCGCGTGTGCGAACGCTGGCCTTGCGCTTATTGTCGCGGGCGTGGCGGACAACCTGACACAGGGATACGATCTCGCCGCCGCGAGTGTTCAAAACGGAAGCGCGGCGCGCGCACTCGAAGGTTTGATCGAGATCTCCAACGCCTAG
>Ga0182012_10007556_pt1 | contig 10837 bp, 4 predicted proteins | sample 612S2SmetaG_FD_120486 | JGI IMG/M metagenome (GOLD analysis project Ga0182012, IMG submission 120486) | Permafrost microbial communities from Stordalen Mire, Sweden - 612S2S metaG | ecosystem: Environmental > Terrestrial > Soil > Wetlands > Permafrost | place: Sweden: Stordalen | collected...
CCTCGACCCAAAACCCTTCATCTGGCATAAAACCGCCGACCAGATCCTCGATTCCATCGCTCGATATTGTAAGCGTATTAATGACTCAGGACACTAGAGCGTGTTTCAAAAATGGCCGCGGCAATCGGAGCCGTCATCCCGCAGGGGTTAAAGAGGCTGCGGGAAAAAGGCGGAATTTCGGATGAGATTGGCGGAAAATATCCCTCGGGGACTAAAGCCCACGTTGATTCTATTGCTTTTGCGGCACGACTGAAGTCGTGCCCTTTCAAAGCAATGAGCTTTTCCGCAAGCTGTGAAGTCGCGCCCTGAAACAGCGCCTTATCGTTGAAGCACTTGTTCCTGTATGGCGCCTTTCTGCGAAGCCTGAGCAGTTCCGCAGAAAGATGGTAGCGCCGAGCCCCGAGCGATGGTCAATCGGGCTTGCTTACGCCACAATTGCGAGTTACTGGCGACCCTCGGATGTACTCCTCCTGAGGACCGGAGGGACCGGGTTCGAGCCGACGCTGGTTGAGGAATCCGGCGGACTTTGCCGTTTGGTGTACTTGGCCACGTACATGGCAGCGTCGGCGGAGCTTAGAAGGCCATCCTTGGTGGTGGCGTCTTCAGGGTAAATTGCAATCCCCACGCTTGCCGCCCCGTGCATGGTGTATCCATCCGCGACGAACGGCTCGTCAAGGGAGTGTTCAAGACGCAGAGCGACCTCTTCCACATCGGCGCGGCTGCGAACCACCGCAAGAAGCACGGCAAACTCGTCTCCGCCAAGGCGCGCTAGCATATCGTGCGCCCGAAGCTGGCGCTTCATCCGGACCGCAACCTCCTGTAGGAACAGGTCGCCGACCTTGTGTCCATAAATGTCGTTCACTTGCTTGAATTCATCCAGATCGATGTAGATAAGTCCGAAGATGTGCGCGTTCGAGCGGGCAACCTCAATCTGGGCGTCCAGGTACTTGTCCAGCGAGAAGCGGTTGTGAATATCGGTGAGCAGGTCGAATTCCGAGCGGTGCATCAGGTCGTCGTAAAGCCGGCGGGTTTCAATTGCCAGGGTAGCCAGTCCGGTGGACATGGCCAGTGCCTCGCGCTCATTCGCTTGAGGCTCTGAACCTGCCTTGAGTCCTGCAAAAATTGTGCCCAGCGGCGCCCCGGAGCGGGCAGGAATCTCCTCGTGAATGACCCGCAGGGAGCTTGATTCCTGCGGATAGGCTCCCAACCTGGCTCCGTCGGCAATCTGGCACCAGCAGGGAGCGCCATTGAGCTTGAAGGAAGCCAGTGCGGCGATCTCCTCAATAATCTCTGCCAGGGGACGGGAACCGTTGATGTCCTCAAGGATGCGGCTGCGGCGCTGTTCCAGGGCCGCGACGGCCTCAGTGCGAACAGACAGCACAGTGGTTTGCCGGCGCACTCTCCGCTCAAGCAGCCAGCCACGCGCGCCGACGGCAAACACGATGGCCAGCAGCACGCCGACCAGGATCAACAGGTTTCGAACGTTGAGCAGAGAGGGGTTGGCGAGCACCGTAATATCGCTGAACGAGCGCAGCAGGATATTGAATGGCACTTCGTCGCCCGGGTTGACCGACTTGGGATCCGCAACCATGCAGATGCCGGTCACCCGGATCCTGGAGCCAAGCGGAATCTGAAGCATTGCCGGAAGCGTGCCACTTGAGAACGGATGCCGGTATATGGCGGTAAACAGGCGGCCGTCCGACTCAAGGACATATTCGTCCTGCGCGGCCTCCCGGATGTCTGTTACCACCACGCCATCGATGGAGACGAGATCGTTCTGGTGGCCGTCGGGCCTGTTGGGGCTCCAAAAGGCCAGCTGCATCCATGTTTCCTGCTGCGGGGGCACGGGCGCCGGGATGTGGCTATCTCTGATTTCGGCGTCGGTAAGGGTCAACAGGCGGTCGTGTGCGTCGGAAAAGCCGGTTGCGTCGGCCTCGTCGCCAATCTGCAAGGGCTCGCGGGTATGGGTCGCAATCCACAGGCTTTTCGACCCGGCTTGAAGGACAATGGCCGAGCCTGGCTGGTAATACGTAATGGTTCCCTCAACCCGCACGCGCGGCGTGAGGTCGCGCATGTTGTAGACGGCCAGAATCTTGTCCATGGGCGTGGCAGGCAGGGACCACGGACTGGCGCCGGCGCGATTGAGGACCTTGATATCCGCGAGCGACGAAACGTAGAGCACTACGCCTGTCTGCTGCATTTTGTTGTCGAACTTGCCTGCGGCCACCCCGGTGATATCCACCTCGGAATCCAGCAGGTCCTTGAGCGCGCTTTCGTCGTCGCAGTCCACGTTCGCCTCGAAGTGACCGCTCTCGGAAAGCAACTGCAAGCGGGCGCTGCGGACTGGGTTTGCTCCGCTCAGCACAATGTCGGCGGCTCGAACCACCGCGTGCAACGAAACCAGGCGCGAGTCGTTTATGCCGCGAATCAACTCATCGAATCGAGTCGGGAGAGGCTTCAGAGCGGGGCCGTGGTGAAGCAGGGTCAGACTCGCAGCGATGACAATGGGCCGGAAGCTTCCCTGCGTAGCGCCTCGGACCAGGATACGATCGCCGGGAGCCAATGCGACGCCCGCTGCCGGACGCACGAAGATGCAGGCGTCTCCCTCCTGAACAAAAAGCAGATTCTCATAGCCACGGAAGTACGTGACCGTGGCCTCAAAAGCGACCGGCAGAGCCTGTCGCGCCTCGGCATTGGTGAGAGCTACAATGGCCTGCAGCGACTTTAGAGGGCTGGGCTCCGCCGCTGAGGCGGCCGCCGCCCACCCCAGAACAATCGCCAGCGCTGCAATCAATTTCATCATTGGTGCAAATGCCTGTTCGGTCCGTCGCGATAACCTCTGCGAGCAATGTCGCTCGACCGCAGCGATTAGCTTATCCGTTTTCCCTATTGGAAGCTGAGCAAACGGAACGGGCTTGAAATGTTTATCGAACAATAGTACTCCCCTAGAAAGATCGTGCAATAGCATGGATGGGCCATGTCGGGTTCATCTCCTGAGGCGTGCCGTTTTCATGTTGCGGGTGGTGAGACCGGAGCGCCCGGAGACTGGCCGAAAGACCCGGCTCAAATGTGCGCCGCGACCGTCAATCACTGTTTTGGATGCACCGAATGCGATAACGGGAGTTCGTCTGACGCTTTTCTCCGGCTCAAGGTCGGCTAAGCTTTAGCCGGCAGGGGTTGGCTCGACCTGCCTCTTGTTCCTCTTGGCCTGATACATAGCGGCGTCGGCGGCGTTGAGCAGACTGTCTTTGGTGGCGCCGTTCTCGGGGTAAAGTGCAATTCCGACGCTCGCCTTGCATTGCAGGATGTTGCCCGCAACGAAAAACGGTTCGTCGAAGCAGCGCTCCAGCCGGAGGGCAACTTCCTCGCAATCGTCGCGGTTCCGGGCCACCGGCAGGAGAACGGCAAACTCGTCTCCGCCCAGTCGGGCAAGTGTGTCGACGGAGCGAATTTGATTCTTCATGCGGAGCGCCACTTGCTGCAAATACAGGTCTCCGATGCGGTGCCCGTAGATGTCGTTGATCTGCTTGAAATGGTCGAGGTCGATGTAGATAAGGCCAAAGATGGTCGCGTGCCGACGGGCTTCCTCAATTTGCGCATCCAACCGCTGTTCGAGAGAAAAGCGGTTATGGATGTCGGTGAGGAGGTCGAACTCGGAGCGCCGCAGCAGGTCGGAGTAGAGACGCCGCGTCTCGATTGCCAGGGTGGCAAGTTCAGCGGCCAGCGCCAGTGCCTCGGACTCGATGTCGCGGGGGTTGGTGAGCGGATCGAAAGCTGCAAAGAGCTCGCCGAGCGGTGGTCCGGAGCGGGCCGGAATGTCGCGCTTGACGATGCGCAGCGCACCGGGATTCTCTGGAAAGTTCCCCAGTTGCGCACCGTCGGCGATCTGGCACCAGCAAGGCGAGCCTTTCAGCTTGAACGAGACCAGCTCCGTGATCTGCTCGATGATCTCCGCGAGAGGCCGGGAGCCGTTGATGTCCTCGAGAATACGGCGGCGGCGGCGCTCGATGTAAGCCAGCAACGCAGTCTGGCGGCGCACCCTGCGCTCAATGGCCCACCCTCTTGCGCCCACGGCCAGGAAGCCAACCAGCAACAGGCCGGCGACAATGATCAGATTGTTCACGGTGAGCAGGGAGGGCCTGGCGATCACCGCAATGTCGTCCGGCGTACGCATGAGGAGATTGAATGGCACCTGCCTGATCCACGGATTCGACCCCTGCAATACGCAGATGCCGGCAACCCGCACCTTGGAGCCCAGCGGCACATTGTTCATCGGCAGCGCCGTCAGGCCCGCCACGCTGGGGTGCCGGTAGATGGCGGAAAAGACCTGGCCATCGGCTACGAGAACATACTCATCCTGAAGGTTCTCACGAACCTCCATCACGACCTTCGCTTCGATCGATACCAGATCGAAGACCTGCTTGCTGCCGGTGAGTTGAGCCATTGTGGAAGGCAGGGGAGCGATCGGAGTATAGACCGGGCTTTCCTGAATCTCGCCTTCAGCAAGGGTCATAAAGCCATCCCGCTCGTCGGGAAAGCCGGTGATTTCGGCACGGTCGCCCACGCGGATTGGCCGCTCGACCACCGTTCTGATCCAGAGGCTTCTGTCTCCGTTCTGAAGAACGATCGCAGATCCCGGCTGGTAATAAGTGATGGTACCCTCTACCCGGACCCTCTGACTGAGATTCTTCACTCGGTAGTTGGTAAGAATCTCGCTCATATGGGCGATCGGGAGGGACCATGGGCTCGCGTCCGCGCGCTTCAGAACCTTGATGTCTTCGATGGAGGGAATCGAGAGCGCAACCCCCGTCGGATCCATCTTGCCGTCGAAATGTTGCTGCGCTACTCCAGCCACCTCGACGTCGGCGTCCAGTAACTGGTCCAGGAACTTCACGTCGCCGGAGTCGACATACGCGTCGATGATGCCTCCGTCAGAGAGCAGGATCATGTGAATGTCGCTCACTCCGCCGCTCAATGCCAGGTCGGCGCTCAGGACGCTGGCCTTGACGGCAACCCGCACGCAGTCGTGCTCGGACCGCGTCAGCTCATCGAAAGTTGCAGGAACGGGGACGGGCAACCCGGGATGACCCACAACGGTAACGCTGTCGGCAAAGGCAATGGGACGGAAGCTGTCCGCGGCTTTTCCGCGCACCAGGACGCGATCTCCGGGCGCAAGCCTGATACTGGCGTCCGCATACACATAAATGCCTTCGCCGCCATCCTGAACGAACAGTGTGGTCTCGCCCGCCCGCCGGTAATTAACCGTTGCCTCAAAGGCAACCGGGGGATCCTTGGCCGCTTCGGCGTGGCTCAGGGAGTGAATCGCATGGAGGCTGGTAAGCGGGGCGGGCGTTGCCGCCAGGACAGCCGAGGCGCATCCCATCATGGCCGCAAGCGGAAGGATGGCCAAACGGATGACGGCGAATGCGCGGAAAAGCTTCTTCATACTCGAATTCCGGCCAAGAAGGGAAAGTGGCCTGTCTCCTGCAGCTTCTATCGGCAATTATGCCAAATGATTTATGCCAAATGACTCACCCCGCAGGTCCTAAAAAGCCTACACCCCGAAGAGCGGGAGGTCTGTTTCGGTTTGACCAGCCAAACGGAATCGCAGGCAGTCCGTACGCGGGGAAAGCGGCGGTTGTCAGCCCGATGCGAAGTGACTGGCTGTCATACTCGGTCTTCGGATGTTATTTCCGGCTTTCCGGCCTGCCGGCACCGGACAGCATCGTCGCGGTCCGCCTCTTGGTCTTTTTTGCCACGTACATGGCGGCGTCGGCGGCGCTGAGCAGGCTGTCCTTAGTCGAACCGTCCTCGGGGTAGAGGGCCAGTCCAACGCTGGCCGCGCCCCGCAGTACGCAGCCGCCGGCGTCAAAGGGGTTGTCGAAGGAGCGTTCGAGGCGGAGGGCGATCTCCTCGACATCGGCGCGGGCGTGCGCAACCGGAACGAGTGCCGCAAACTCGTCTCCGCCGAGCCGGGCGAGCACGTCTCCGGGGCGCAGTTGCTGCCTCATGCGGCGGGCCACTTCCTTGAGAAAAAGATCCCCGGCCTGATGTCCAAAAACGTCGTTTATCTGCTTGAAGTCGTCGAGATCGATGTAAATCAACCCGAATATCCCGGCGCTTTGGCGCGCATTTTCAATTCGCGCATCCATTTGCTTGTCAAGAGAAGCACGATTATGAGTGTTCGTAAGCAGGTCGAATTCCGAGCGGTGGAGCAGGTCGGAGTAGAGACGCCGCGTCTCAATTGCCAGGGTGGCAAGTTCAGCGGCCAGCGCCAGTGCCTCGGACTCGATGTCGCGGGGTTTGGTGAGCGGGTCGAAGGCTGCAAAGAGCTCGCCGAGCGGTGGTCCGGAGCGGGCCGGAATGTCGCGCTTGACGATGCGCAGCGCACCGGGATTCTCCGGAAAGTTCCCCAGTTGCGCACCGCCGGCGATCTGGCACCAGCAAGGCGAGCCTTTCAGCTTGAACGAGACCAGCTCCGTGATCTGCTCGATGATCTCCGCCAAAGGGCGGGAGCCGTTGATGTCCTCGAGAATACGGCGGCGACGGCGTTCTATGTAAGCCATCAGCGCGTTCTGGCGGCGCACCCTGGACTCAATGGCCCATGCCTTGGCAGCTCCGGCAAAGACAACTACAAGCAGCAAGCCGATGAGCAGGATGAGATTGCGGACGTTGAGCAACGTGGGTTTGGCAATGACCGCGATGTCGTCGAAATTGCGCAACAGAATATTGAATGGCACCTGGCCGTCGAACGGGTTGGAGTCGGAGAGGATGCAGATGCCGGTAACACGCACCCTGGAACCCAGCGGAACTTCCCTCATGGGCTGTGGGGTCGATCCATAAGAATTGCGGATCAACGCAGTGAAGAGTTTGTCGTCCGCCTTCAGGACGTACTCGTCCTGAGAACCTTCGTTGACTTCGGTGACAACCTCACCCTCAATGGAAACCAGATCGAAAAGTTGGGCGCTTGAAGAGAGTTGTTTCCAGGTGGATGGTTGGGGCGGAACCGGCGCCCGCAGTCCGCCGTCCTTGATCTCGGCGTCAGCAAGCGTCAAAAAGCCGTCATGGACATCGGGAAATCCGATTGCATCCGCGACGTCGCCGATCTGCATCGGGACGCGTGTCCGGGTCGTAATCCACAAGCTCGTTGCGCCCCGTTGAAGCGCAATGGCGGTGCCCGGCTGGTAGTAGGTAACGCTTCCGTGGACACGTATTCTCTGCGTGAGATTATGCACATGGTAGCTGGCGATGATTTCACCCATGGGCACTAACGGAGCGGCCCATGGATCGGAATCCGCGCGCTTGAGAAACTTCACGTTGGCCATGGAAGGCACATAAAGCTGAACCCCGGTCACCTGCGTTTTGCCGTCGAAACTTCCCGCTGCAACCCCACTGACCTCGACTTCCCGATCCAGCAGGTTGTCCGCCGCGGCCTGGTCTTCGCCGTGGATAAAAAGAGAGACAAAACCGCCATCGGTGAGCAGTTGGGCACGAATGGTGTCGGGGGGGTCACCCAGTCCGAGGTCTGCCGCTCGAACCACGCCGCGCACCGCAACAAAGAGGCAGTCGTATCTGGTGCGGATCAGATCGTCGAATGTGACGGGAACCGGCTTGGGAAGTTCTCCATGGCTCAGCACCGTGATGGCGCTGCTTCTCGCATCGGGTTGGAAGCCGGCCATCGTTTTGCCTCGCACCAGGATGCGGTCGCCGGGAGCCAGACCTGCATCCGATGGGGCCTTCACATACATGGCCGCATCGCCGTCCTGCACAAACAGGGTTCCATCGTGGCTGGTGTAATAGGTGACTGTGCCCTGGAATTCAACCGGCAACCCCTTGGCGGCCTGGGCATTGGTAAGTGCGTGAATCGCGCGCACCGAAGTCAGAGGCGCGGGCCCAGCGGCCCAGGCAGCCGGCGCCCATCCCAATGCGATCACGAAAATGGAGATCAGCTTCTTCATCGGAGAGATTCGTTGGAACCTGTATTGCGCTATCAAGCCCCTGAGAGATCATATCGGCAGAGGCGTTGCACGAATCAGTTCCGCACGAGGAAACAGCCTACACCTTTCCAGGATGCGATGTCCTGCTGATTCTTTGGATGCCCACGACCTTATGGACGTTCTTTGGAGGTGGTATCCGGCTCCTGCTGGACTGACAGCATCGTCGCGATCCGTCTCTTGGTCTTTTTTGCCACGTACATGGCGGCGTCGGCGGCGCTGAGCAGGCTGTCCTTAGTCGAACCGTCCTCGGGGTAGAGGGCCAGCCCAACGCTGGCCGCGCCCCGCAGTACGCAGCCGCCGGCGTCAAAGGGGTCGTCGAAGGAGCGTTCGAGGCGGAGGGCGATCTCCGCGACATCGGCGCGGGTGTGCGCAACCGGAACGAGCGCCGCAAACTCGTCTCCGCCGAGCCGGGCGAGCACGTCACCGGGGCGGAGTTGCTGCCTCATGCGGCGGGCTACTTCCGTTAAAAAAAGATCCCCGGCCTGATGCCCATACACGTCGTTTATCTGCTTGAAGTCGTCGAGATCGATGTAAATCAACCCGAAGATCCCGGCGCTTTGGCGCGCATTTTCAATCTGCGCATCCATTTGCTGGTCAAGGGAAGCACGATTATGAGTGTTGGTAAGCTGGTCGAATTCCGAACGATGGAGCAGGTCGTCATAGAGCCTGCGGGTCTCGATTGCGAGCGTGGCGAGGCCGGCGCCGGCGGAAAGCGCTTCCCGCTCAATGGCGGAGAGCTCCCTGGGCGAAGGTCCTTTGCCGGACGGACGGGAAAGAGGGTTGAGGGCGGCAACAATCGCTCCCAGCGGAGGCCCGGAGCGGCCGGAAATCTCGGTGCGGACCACCCGCAATCGCTGCTGATCCGGGGGAAACACTCCCAGGCGCGCGCCATCGGCGATCTCGCACCAGCAGGGCGCGCCCTCCAGCGTGAAGGAAATCATATCTGTAATTTCTTCCAGGATTTCTGCCAGAGGGCGAGAGCCGTTAATGTCTTCCAGGATGCGGCTACGCCGGCGTTCCAGGGATGCTTCGGCCTCGGTGCGCGCGGCCAGCGCGGCGGTTTGGCCATGCGCTTTTCTCATCATCACCGCGCCCCAGGCGCCCACGGCGATCACCGCCAGCAGCAGCACAATGACCGTGCGGGCGAGATTGCGAATACTCAGCCATGAGGGGTTTGCGATCACCGTAATATCGCCGAACGACCGCAGAAGAATATTGAACGCCTTGTCATAGTCGAATGGATTGGAGTTTTCCGGGATGCAAACGCCCGTCACGCGGACTCTGGAACCCACCGAAATCTCCTTCATGGGCGGAAGGGGAAGCAGGCTGGTTGCGGCCGGATGGCGGTAAACGGCGGTAAACAGGAGTCCATCGGCGGCCAGAACATATTCATCCTGCAATGCCTCGCGAACCTCGGTCACCACCTGTCCTTCGATGGAGACAAGATCGAAGATGTTGGCGCTGGACGACAATTGCTTCCAGGTGGCGGCAAGAGGTGCGATGGAGGCTTGAACCCGGGTATCCTGAACTTCGCTTCGAGTCAGGGCTAAAAAGCCGGAGTGAATGTCGGGAAATCCAGTTACATCCGCCACATCGTCTATCTTCAAGGGGCTCCGGGTCTGGGTGGATATCCAAAGGCTCCGGGACCCATCCTGCAGCACCAGCGCGGAGCCGGGCTGATAGTAGGTTATGGTCCCTTTGACCCTGAATCTTTGCGTGGAATCATAAACGCGAAATCCGTTGAACACCTGATCCATGGGCGTAATGGGCAGAGTCCAGGGACCGGCACCGGCATGCTTGAGTACCTTAACATCCGCAAGCGAGGATACATGGAGGACAATTCCGACCCGCTGCATTTTGCCATCGAACTCTCCCGAAGCATCCCCGGAGACCTCAACCTCCGCGTCGAGCAGGTTTCTGAGCGCGTTGCCGCTCGAGTTATTCACCACCGCTTCAATGCTTCCGCCGTCTGAGAGCATTTCCAGCGTGGTGCTTGGCCGGTCAGCGCTCAACACAAGGTCGGCAGAGCGCACCACGGCATGGACGGACACCAGCCTGCAATCCAGCGGGTCGTTGATCAACTGGTTGTAGGTTACGGAAAGGGGCCTGGGCACGGCGCCGTGATGCAGCAACGTGATGCTGCTGCTTCGCACATAGGGGAGAAAGCTTGGCTGTACTGTTCCTTTAATCAGAATTCGATCTCCGGGAACCAGCTTCTCATCCGGATTGACCGTCACATAGATGGCCGCGTCTCCGTCCTGGACAAAGAGCGCATACTCGTACCCTCGAATGTAAGTGACTGTGGCCTGAAAGGCGACTGGATGCGCCTGTCTGGCATCCTCGTTGGTCAAGGAATGGATGGCCTGGAGCGTGGTCAGCGTTGCGGGCGGCGCAGCCGCGGCAGCCATTATCGTTCCAAGAACGATCGCAAATGCGGGAATCAGGCTTCTCATCGGGAGGATTCCAGTAAAACGTACTTACTCCGGGCCCTTGAAACCATATATCGGCAACGGGAGAAGTTCGATCAGCCCCGCATCAAGAAAGAGCCTACTCCAATCAAGTGTGGGTTGTCCTGACAAACCTATGCATAGCGTGTGCTCACCGAGCACTCGGGACGATGGGGAAGCAGAATTGGATTGCGCGGACGAGGCAGGCTCAGCCGGGGCTGGATTATGAGCGGCTCTTGGGCGTGTGCCGGGGCTCCGCGGATTCCCGCGGGACACCCGCGCTCTTTTGCCGGGTATGCTTGGCAACGTACATCGCCGCGTCGGAGGTGCTGAGGAGGCTGTCTTTGGTGGATCCATCCTCAGGGTAGAGCGCGATGCCGACGCTCGCCGAGC
>Ga0182012_10007557_pt1 | contig 10837 bp, 9 predicted proteins | sample 612S2SmetaG_FD_120486 | JGI IMG/M metagenome (GOLD analysis project Ga0182012, IMG submission 120486) | Permafrost microbial communities from Stordalen Mire, Sweden - 612S2S metaG | ecosystem: Environmental > Terrestrial > Soil > Wetlands > Permafrost | place: Sweden: Stordalen | collected...
CCACCCCGGCCTCGGCCGCCCGCGAGATGAGCTCGTTGCGCCGGGTGGTGCACACCACCACCCGGGACGGCGCCTCGGTGAACAGCTCGTGGTGGTCGGCCACCCCGGCCACCCGGAGCCCGATCCCCGAGCGCACGGCCATCTCGGCCAGCGCCACCCCCAGTCCCCCACCGGACACGTCGTGGATCCCCGCCACCAGCGAACCGCCGGTGGTCGGTTCATCGCCGGAGCTGCCCGAGCCCCCGGAGCTACCCGAGCCACCGTGGCCCCCGGAGCCGCCGGAGCCACCCGTGCCCTCCGGTCCGGCTGCGGCCTCCGGTCCGGCTGCGGCCTCAGCCACCAGACCGGTGACGAACTCCACCAGGCGCCGGTGCCCCGCCAGGTCCAGCGCCGGAAGGGTGCCGTTGCGGTGACCCCGCAGTTCCACCGCCCACCGGGACCCGGCCAGTGACGGGGGGTTCCGGCGCCCGGCGGTGGCTCCCACGCTGGCGTCCAACAGCACCAAGGACGCTCCTTCGACCAGGGTGACCCCGGGCGGGGACACCGCCAACCGGTCGATGAGACCGAGCGTCCCGATGACCGGGGTGGGGTCGATGTCGGTCCCCCCGCTCTCGTTGTAGAGGCTGACGTTCCCCCCGATCACCGGGAGGCCCAGGGCTGTACAGGCCTCGGCCATCCCGTCCACCGCCTCGGACAGCTGCCACATAACCTCGGGGTGCTCGGGGTTGCCGAAGTTGAGGCAGTTGACCACGGCCTGGGGACGGGCCCCGGCACAGGCCACGTTGAGCGCCCCCTCGGCCACGGTGGCGGCGGTTCCGGCCCTCGGGTCGATGGCGCACCAGGTGGGGTTGGAGTCGGTGGTGAGGGCCAGGCCCTTCGCCGACTCGGGCAGCCCCGGAGCAGCCAGGCGCAGGACGGCGGCGTCCCCGCCCGGGCCGTCCACCGTGTTGAGGAACAGCTGGTGGTCGTACTGGCGGTACACCCACGAGGGGTCGGACAGCAGGGCCATGACGTCGGCCCCGCAGTCGTCCGGGGCGGCCAGGGCACCGGGGTCGTCGGCGGCCCGGGCGGTGTGGTCACCGGGCTGGTGCAGGGGTCGGTGGTAGAGGGGGGCGTCCTCGCTGAGCGCCACCGCCGGGACGTCACCCAGGACCTCTCCGTCGAAGCCGTCGAGGATGCGGAGGCGGCCCGGGCCCCCGGCCGGGGGGTCGGTCACCCGGCCCACCACCGCCGAGCGCACCTCCCACCGCCGGCACACCTCCTCCACCCGGGCCAGATCCTGAGGCGTCACGATGGCCAGCATCCGCTCCTGGCTCTCGGAGGTCATCACCTCGTAGGGGGCCATCCCCGGTTCGCGCCGGGGCACCGCCGACACGTCCACATCCATCCCCACGCCACCCCGGGCCGCCGTCTCGCTGGTGGCACAGACCAGTCCCGCCCCGCCGAGGTCCTGGATGCCCACCACCAGACCGGCGTCGAGCAGTTCGAGGCACGCCTCGATGAGCCGCTTCTCCTCGTAGGGGTCGCCGACCTGGACGCTGGGCCGCTTGGACGCCTCGCCGTCGGCCTCCCCCGACCCGGTCCCGTCGCCGCCCCCGAATCCGGCCGACGCCAGGACGCTGACCCCGCCGATCCCGTCCCGGCCGGTGGAAGAGCCGAGCAGCACGGCCAGGTTGCCGACGCCGGAGGCCTGTCCCAGCACCAGCCGGTCGGTGGGCAGCACGCCCAGGCACAACACGTTGACCAGAGGGTTCTGGGCGTAACAGGCGTTGAAGGTCAGTTCGCCCCCCACCGTCGGCACGCCCACCGAGTTCCCGTAGCCGGAGATACCGGCCACCACCCCCTCGATCAGCCACTGCTGGCGGGCCTGGTGGGGATCCCCGAAGAACAGCGGGTCCATCACCGCGATGGGCCGGGCCCCCATGGTGAAGATGTCCCGGAGAATGCCGCCGACCCCGGTGGCCGCCCCCTGGTAGGGCTCGATGGCCGACGGGTGGTTGTGGCTCTCGATGCGGATGGCCACGGCGATGCCGTCACCGGCGTCGATGACCCCGGCGTTCTCCCCCGGGCCCACCAGCACGTGGGGTCCCTCGGTGGGCAGGCGCTTCAGGTGGACCCGTGACGACTTGTACGAACAGTGCTCGCTCCACATCACCGCGAACAGGGCCAGCTCGAGGTGGTTGGGGGGACGGCGGAGGACCGCCTCCACCTCGTCGCGCTCGCCGTCGGTGAGACCCAGCGCCCGGTGGAGGGGCTGTCCGCCGTCGGGCCCGGCCTGTCCGTCGTGCTCTCCAGCCGGGCTCATGGACCGAGCGTACCCGCCGGCCCCGTGCCCCCCGGTGGAGGCGGGACCGCGCAAGGGCCCGGCGTTACGCTTCCGGCCATGTCCAGGTCCGACACCCCCGGCACCGGGTCTCGCTCCTACACACTCATGAACCGGAAACGGGACATCGCCTTGCGCGTCTGCGGGGGCATCGATCTCGTGGCCAGCTTCGTGCTCTTGGTGCTGGGACTGGCGCTGGTGGCGGTGGGGACCTGGCAGGGGGCGGCGATTCTCGTGGCGGTCCCGATCTTCGTATGGGCGGGGACGGTGATGACGTGGAGCCGGGTCTACGTGACCCCGGACCGCCTCTCGACCATGACCGCTCGTCCCCATCGGGCCCGGCGGGAGGAGATCGCATCGATCGACGTCCGCCGGATCGATTTCGGAAAGATCCCACGGGTGCTTCCCGTCGTCCGACTCAAGGACGGGAGGTCGTTCAAGCTGTTGCCACTGGCGGCCTCGGCGGTGGTCGGATATTCCCGTCAGTCGGAAGAAGAACAGACCCGAGCCCGAAGTCGGCAGGCGGCCATGGTGGAGGAGATCAGGGCGTCGCTCGGGGTGGGGGGCACGGACGACCCCGGACAATGACGGCGGTCGTAGCCCGGCCCCGCCCCCGTGGAGGCCGTCTTCGGGGTGAATGCACCGCCGCCCAATGCTCTGTTGTGACCGTCGGCCGGTCTCTTTCACGGCGGACCGCGGGGCTTCATTTGCCATCTATGGACCCGTCTGGGAGGCTCAGTGAATGGCAGCGACCACAGCAACGAAAACACGCAAGAAAACCCCCATGTCCGATACCCACAAGGCGGCTCTGGCCAAAGGTCGGGAAGAGGGTCGTGTCGTGCGGCAATATCTGGAGGCACTGGAGTCCACGAAGCCCCGCCGGGGCCGGAAGCGGACCCCCGATTCGATCCGTCGGCGGCTGGCCACCATCGATTCCACACTGGCGGGAGCCGAGCCGTTGACCCGGCTCCATTTGATCGAAGAGAAGCAGCGTCTCGAGGCGGAACTGGCCCACAGCGGCGACACTGTTGACCTGGCGGCTCTGGAGAAGGCCTTCGTAAAAGTGGCCCGGGTCTACGGCGAGCGCAAAGGCATCTCATATTCGGCTTGGCGGGCGGTCGGGGTGAGTGCCCCGGTCCTCCAGCAGGCCAAGATTCCCCGCACCCGCAGCTGACCCCGGGCCGGCACGACCGGCCGGAGCCACCCCACAGCGCCACCCCACGGCGCCCGCACAGCAGCGCCGCCTCTCACGGCAGCGCCGCCTCTCACAGCAGCGCCGCCTCTCACAGCAGCGCCGCCGCCCCACAGCGCCCGCACCCGCACAGCGCCCGCACAGCAGCGCCGCCTGACGGCACCGCACGACCGGGGGTCGGGCACCGTGACGGCCCCCGGGTGCTCAGGCGACGTCGGCCACCGAACCGGCGGCGCCCGCCGCGTCGGGGGCCCCCGGGGCCGGGGCGCCCACCGACAGGATCTCCGCCGCGCCGACCAGCGCCCGCAGCAGGACCAGTCCGTCCACCGATCCCAGCAGGGGGTCCGAGGCCCGCTCGGGGTGGGGCATCAGTCCGACCACGTTGCGGCCCTCGCTGCAGATGCCGGCGATATCGTCCATCGACCCGTTGGGATTGTCCACGTAGCGGAGCACCACCCGGTCCTCGTCCCGCAGGCGGGCCAGGGTGTCGGCATCACACGTGAAGTTGCCTTCGAAGTGGTTGATGGGGATACGGAGCACGGTCCCCGGTCTCACCCCGGTGGTCAGGACGGAGCCGGGGGTGGCCACCTCCACATCCACCGTCGTGCAGAGAAAGCGGAGCCCCCGGTTCTTCTGCAGGGCCCCGGGCAGCAGCCCGGCCTCCGTCAGCACTTGGAAGCCGTTGCAGATCCCCACCACCGGTCCCCCCGCCGCGGCGAACCTCCCGACCGCCTCCATCACCGGGGAGAACCGGGCGATGGCTCCGGGCCGGAGGTAGTCCCCGTGCGCGAAACCGCCCGGGAGGATGACGGCGTCGAACCGGTCCACCGAGGTGTCCCCGTGCCATACCAGGTCGGCCGTGGCTCCCAGACCTTCGACAGCCCGCACCGCGTCGTGCTCGCAGTTGGTCCCCGGAAACATCACGACGCCGATCCGGGCCGCCATCTCAGATCACCGGACCCGTCGGGTCCCCCGCCATCCCCACCACGGTGACCGTCGACTCCTCGATGACCGGATTGGCCAGCACCCGGTCCGCCACCACGGTGGCCCGGGCCAGGGCGTCGGCATCGTCGGTGGCGGTGATGTCGAACCGGAAGGCCTTGCCGGCCCGCATGGCGGTCACCCCGTCGAGACCCAGGGCCGGAAGGGCCCGCTCGATGGTGGCCCCCTCGGGATCGGCGATCCCCTCCCGCGGTCGGACCTCCACCAGCACGGCGAACTTTCCGGTCGGGCCCACTAGCCCGCACCGTACCAGTCGCTCAGCCGCCGGCCGCAGACCCACTCGTAGGACGTGATGTACCGGTCCGAGGTGGTGGTGACGATGTCGGCGGGCAGGGCCGGCGGGGGTGGCTTCTTGTCCCAGGGTCGGGCCTCCAGCCAGTCGCGCAGGGGCTGCTTGTCGAACGACGGGGGGTTGGTCCCCGGGGCGCAGTCGTCGGCCGGCCAGAACCGGCTGGAGTCCGGGGTCAGGACCTCGTCGCACAGGGACAGGGCGCCGTCGATGTAACCCAGTTCGAACTTGGTGTCGCAGATGACGACGCCGTGCTCCTCGGCGCGGGCCGCCGCCCGCGAGTAGGCGGCCAGGCACAGCTCCGACGCCGCCTCGGCCGCCTCCCGGCCCACGATGTCGGCCGCCTCGGCCATCCCGATGTTGAGGTCGTGGCCCTCGGTGGCCTTGGTGGACGGGGTGAAGATGGGCTCGGGCAGGCGGTCGGCGTGGCGCAGCCCGGCCGGCATCGCCATGCCGTGGACCGTCCCCTCCCGCCGGTACTCCTTGTAGGCCGAACCGGCCAGGTAGCCGCGGACGATGCACTCGACATCCAGCATCTCGGCCCGGCGGACCAGCATGGACCGGCCGGCCAGGGCGGCCAGACCCCCGGGCAGGGCGGACGCCCCCTCGGGGAAGTCGGCGGTGTCGGCACTGATCAGGTGGTTGGGGGCCAGGTCGGCGAGCTCGTCCAGCCAGTAGGCGGTCATGGCCGTGAGGACCCGGCCCTTGTCGGGGATGGGCTCGGCCATGATCACGTCGAAGGCGGAGATCCGGTCCGACGCCACCATCAACAACCGGTCCGGGCCGGCGTCATAGAGCTCGCGGACCTTGCCGCTCTGGATCAAGGTCAACGGGTCGGTGGTGGCGGGGACCGTCATGGGTCGAGCTCCTCCAGAGCCGCGGTGAACCGGTGGACATGGCGGAGGGTGCGAGACAGGTCGAACGCCCCGTCGAGATCCTCTGATGACAGTGTGACCTCCGGGTCCTCGTCGAGCACATCCCGGAAGGCGCGGCCCTCTGACCAGGCCGCCCGGGCGTCCCGCTGGACGATGCGGTAGGCGGCGTCGCGGCTCAGTCCTCCGCTGACCAGGGCCAACAGGACGCTCTGGCTGAACACCAGGCCGTAGCTCCCCTCGGTCAACGTGGCCAGGGCCCGCTCCGGGTGGATCACCAGTCCTTCGACCAGGCCGGTGGCCTTGCGCAGCATGTAGAGGGTGAGCAGGCTGGCATCGGGCAGCACCACCCGCTCCACCGAGCTGTGGGAGATGTCCCGCTCGTGCCACAGGGCCACGTCCTCCAGGCCGGCCGAGAGATACCCCCGGAGCACCCGGGCCAGGCCGCACAGCCGCTCGGACAGGATGGGGTTCCGCTTGTGGGGCATGGCCGAGCTCCCCTTCTGGCCCGGCTTGAACGGCTCCTCGGCCTCGCCCAGCTCGCTGCGGGCCATGTGGCGGACCTCGGTGGCGATGAGTTCGATGGTGGCCCCGACCGAGGCGCAGGCCCACAGGTACTCGGCATGGCGGTCGCGTGCCACCACCTGGGTGGCCGGCGTCGGGGTCAGGCCCAAGGCCGCGCACACGTGCTCCTCGACCCGGGGGTCGATGTTGGAGTACGTGCCGACCGCACCCGACAGCTTGCCCACCGCCACCCGCTGGCGGGCCGCCCGCAGCCGCTGCAGATCCCGGTCGGCCTGGAGGGCCCACAGCGAGAACTTGGCCCCGAAGGTGGTGGGCTCGGCGTGCATCCCGTGGGTGCGGCCGGTGACCGGGATGTCGATGCACTCGAGGGCCCGCTGCTTCAGGGCCCGCACCAGGCCGGCGGCGGCCTCGATGAGGAGATCGGCGGCCCGGGTCAGGGTGGCGCAGAGCGCCGTGTCCACCACGTCCGACGAGGTCAGGCCGTAGTGGATCCACGACCCCTCGGGCTGGCCGATGGCTTCTTGCACCACGTCGACGAAGGCCGCCACGTCGTGGTCGGTGACCTGCTCCCGCCGGTCCACCGCTGCCACGAACTCCGCATCGACCACCGGGGCCCGGCTCCGGCAGGCCTCGGCGGCCTCGGCGGGCACCTCCCCGACCTGGACCCATCCCTCGGTGGCCAGCAGCTCCACCCGGAGCCACATGGCGAACCGGGCCTCGTCGGAGAACAGGCCGGCCATGTCCGCCGGTGAGTAGCGCGGGATCACGGTGCCACCCCCCGGACGGCCCCGCCCACCGGGTCGGCACCGGCGGGCACCGGTTCCCCGTCGGCGCTGGCGGCCAGGGCGATGTCCGAACGGACCTGCATCCCCGGCCACGAGATTTCCGACACCCCGCGGTAGGCCGACCGACGGGCCCGGCCCAGGGACTCCGCCACCGCGGTGACGCCGAGCACCCGCCCGCCGGCGGTGACCACCGGCCCGTCCGGTCCCGACCCGGCCGCCCGGCGGGCCGTGCCGGCGTGGAACACCGTCACCCCGTCCACCGCCCCGGCCCGGTCCAGGCCGGTGATGGGGTCGCCCGTGCGGGGGGATTCGGGATAGCCGGCCGAGGCCATGACCACGCACACGGCGGCATCGTCGACGAAACGGGGCACGGTGGTCAGGGCCCCGGACGCCGCCTCGGCCAACAGGGTCACCAGGTCGGTCTCCAGGCGGGGCAGCACCACCTGGGCCTCGGGATCGCCGAAGCGCACGTTGAACTCCAGCACCTTGGGACCGTCGGCGGTCAGCATCAGCCCGGCGTAGAGGACACCCCGATAGTCGATGCCCCGGGCCCGCAACACCGACACCAACGGGGCCACCGCCTCCTCGACCAACCGGTCGACGAGCTCGGGGCCGACGAACCCCACCGGCGAGTAGGCCCCCATCCCGCCGGTGTTGGGACCCCGGTCGGCGTCGCCCAGCCGTTTGAAGTCCTGGGCCGGGGCCAGGGGGGCCAGGCGCTCCCCGTCGCACAGCACCAGCAGGGAGCACTCCGGACCTTCGAGTCCCTCTTCCACCACCACCGTCCGGCCCGCCTCGCCGAAGGCGTCACCGGACAGCTTGGCGTCGATGTCGGCCTCGGCCTCGGCCCGTGAGCCGGTGACCAGGACTCCCTTGCCCGCCGCCAGGCCGTCGGTCTTGATGACCCAGGGGCCGGGCAGGGTACCGAGATACGCCCGGGCCGCCGCCGGATCGTCGAACACCCCGAACCGGGCGGTGGGCACACCCGCCTCGGCCAGGACCTCTTTCATGAAGGCCTTGGACCCCTCCAGCCGCGCCCCGTCCGCCCCGGGTCCGAACACCAGGCGGCCCGCCGCCCGCAGCCGGTCGGCGAGCCCGTCCACCAGGGGAGCCTCCGGCCCGATGACGAACAGGTCGGCCTCCACCTCCTCGGCGGGGACGTCCACGCTGGTGAGGGAGTGACCCTCGGGGGTGTGTCCGGTGATGCCCGGGTTGCCCGGGGTCACCACCACGTCGGCGGTCCGGCCGAGCACCACGGCCAAAGCGTGTTCACGACCACCGGACCCCACCACGCACACGGTACCCACGGCCGGCACGGTGCCCACGACGGGCCCGGTGCCCACGGCCGGCCCAGCCCCCACGGCCGGCCGGGTCGGCGCGGTCGGGTCAGCCCCGGGGCTCATGCGGCGAAGCGGACGAACTGGTCGCGACCGGGACCCACCCCGACCAGACGGACCGGGGTGCCGATCTGCTCGGCCAGGAAGCCCACGTAGTCCCGGGCCGCCTGGGGCAGATCGGAGAGCTCGGTGGCCCCGGTGATGTCGACCCCCCACCCGGGCATCTCCTCGTAGATGGGGGTGACCTGATGGAACACCGACTGGTGGTACGGGGGATGGGTGAACCGTTCGCCGCCGGCCTCGTAGGCCACGCACACCTTGACGGTGTCGAAGGTGTCCAGCACGTCCAGCTTGGTGAGGGCCACCTCCGACAGCGAGTTCAGGCGCACGGCCTGGCGCATCATGACGGCGTCGAACCAGCCCGGACGGCGCCGGCGCTTGGTGTTCACGCCGTACTCATGGCCCCGGTCCACCAGGGTGTCGCCGATCTCGTCGGTCAGCTCGGTGGGGAAGGGTCCGCTGCCCACCCGGGTCACATAGGCCTTGGCGATGCCGATGACCTCGTCGATGTAGCGGGGTCCGATGCCGGCACCCGTGCAGGCGCCCCCGGCCACCGGGTTGGAGGACGTGACGAAGGGGTAGGTGCCGTGGTCGAGGTCGAGGAAGGTGGCCTGGGCCCCCTCCAGCAGTACGTTGGCGCCCCTCTCCAGTGCGTCGTGGAGCAGGCCCACGGTGTCCGCCACCATGGGGATGACCCGTGGGGCCAGCTCGTCGAGGTAGTGGGCGCAGATCTCGTCGGCCGACAGGGGCAGCCGGTTGTACACCTTGGCCAGGACGGCGTTCTTCTCCTTCAGGACCACGTCCAGCTTCTGCCGGAAGATCTTGGGGTCGAGCAGGTCCTGGACCCGGAGTCCGACCCGGGAGGACTTGTCGGCGTAGGCCGGGCCGATGCCCCGCTTGGTGGTGCCCAACTTGTTCTTCCCGAGATACCGCTCGGCCAGCTGATCGAGCTCGTGGTGGTAGGGCATGATCAGGTGGGCGTTGCCGCTGACCAGCAGCCGGCTGGTGTCGATGCCCTTGCCGGCCAGCGTGTCCACCTCGGCCAGGAGCACAGTGGGGTCGACCACCACGCCGTTGCCGATGACCGGGGTGATGTGGTCGTAGAGGATCCCGCTCGGGACGAGCTGCAGGGCGAAGGTCTCGCCGTCCACCACGATGGTGTGCCCGGCGTTGTGGCCCCCCTGATAGCGGACGACCAGCTCCATCTCCTTGGCCAGGAGGTCGGTGAGTTTGCCCTTGCCCTCATCACCCCACTGGGTCCCGACGACGACGGTTGCCGGCACGCGTCTCTCCTCCGTTGCGAAAAGCGGATTACGCACCAGTGTAGCCCGCACGCCGGACGGCCCGGAGTGGATGGAGGTGGGGGCCGGGCCGTCCCCGGCGCCCGGGAGACCTACCGGACGGCGGACGCCGATCGCCGGAGGCGACGGTCGACCCGGTTGTCCGTCCCGCCCCGGTCCCGGGCCAGTCGGCGGGCCACCGGTACCACCGCGAACCCCGGCGACGGGGAGGGGTCCGGGGCCACCGCGATGTTGCTGGGCTGGAAGCCCACCCGGCGCTGGAAGTACTCGTCCTCCGACGCCTTGCCGATCATCGGACCGACCAGGATGGCCGGGATGCGCCGGGCGTAGGCCTGTTCCACCAGCGCGGCGAAGGCGGCCCAACGGGCCGGGCCCTTCGACACCGACATGGCCCAGCGGATCTGAGCCACACCCCCGCTGGCCACGGCCAGGCACACGGCCAGTACGTCTCCGTCCGGCGAGAAGGCGGCGGTGGCCAACGCCGCCTCCAGGGGCACCTCGAGCCAGGCCTCCAGGTCGGCCCGGGCGTCGCGGTCCCACCCCACCCCGTTGCAGACCGCCTGGACCACCGCGGCCGTCTCGGCCGGGTCCAGCACCCTCCAGCTGAGCCCGCCGCGTCGGGCGGCGGCCATCTTGTTCCGGAAGACCTTGCGCTTCTGGCCCACCCAGTACTGCGGGGCGGTGGGGGGCAGGACCAGTGCGGCCTGGGCGTGCCGGCCGGTCCGGAGGAGTCCCATGCCGGCGAACCTCTTGCGGAGCACCGCACCGGCCCGGTCGTCGGACGGGGCCACCATGGTCCTCGGGAGACCCCGGAGCCACCGCACCAGGCTGCGGGCCTGGACGGGGTGGGTCACCGCCCACCGGGCCGCGGACAGCTTCCCCTGGTCCATGTGGCCGCGGACCAGTGTCATCAGGGCACCGATCTCATCGACGTCATGCGACGCCGGCTGGCCGCCTCTCCCCGGTCCGTCCTGCAACCTCGCCTCTCCGGGCCTGTGCCGCACCCAACCTCGCCCCCCGCCTCAGTGTAGAGAAACGGGGATCCGCACGCCGGAGCGCACCACGGGCACGCCGGCGGCGGTCGCACCGGCCCTCCCCGCCCCACCCGGGGCCGGGTCAGGTCAGGTCAGGTCAGGTCAGGTCAGGTCAGG
>Ga0182012_10007560_pt1 | contig 10836 bp, 13 predicted proteins | sample 612S2SmetaG_FD_120486 | JGI IMG/M metagenome (GOLD analysis project Ga0182012, IMG submission 120486) | Permafrost microbial communities from Stordalen Mire, Sweden - 612S2S metaG | ecosystem: Environmental > Terrestrial > Soil > Wetlands > Permafrost | place: Sweden: Stordalen | collected...
GCGGCGGTTGTTGCCACCATCTGACAGGAGGCGGGTGATTTCTTGCCCCGACTTGCGCCGTGGGGCGGCTTGAGGCTCTCTGGCGGTCGATGGACGAAGCCCGCCTGACCGCCCTGCGCAGGGCCTACGCCGACGAGCTGACCGAGCTCGCCCAGGTCACCCATGCGCCGCTGACGGCGGCATTCGCGGCGGTGCCGAGGGAACGGTTCCTGGGCCCCGGTCCCTGGAAGATCTTCAACGGCGACCCCAAGGGAGAATTCACCCTCGACGCCGACCCGGCCCATATCTATCGCAACGTGCTGGTCAGCCTGGATGCGGAAAAGCGGCTCAACAACGGCGAGCCTCGGTTCTGGGCGGGCCTGTTCGAGCGGCTGAAGCCCGCGGCCGGGGAACGGGCGATCCACGTGGGCGCGGGGACCGGCTACTATACGGCGCTGCTGGCCGAGATGGTCGGACCGAGAGGCGCCGTGACCGGCATCGAGTATGAGCCGGACCTGGCCGAGAAGGCGCGAGCCAACCTCGCGCCCTGGCCGAACGTCGAGCTGCTGAGCGGTGACGGCATGGCGCTGGCCGAGGGGCCGGCGGACGTGATCGTGGCCAGCTGCGGCGTGGACCAGGTTCCGCTGAACTGGGTGAGGCTGCTGAACGATGGCGGGCGGATGCTGGTCCCGCTGACGGCGACCATGCCGGACTGGTCCGGCGGCGGCCAGGGCGCCAACCTGCTGGTCACCCGGCAGGGCGAGCGGTACGCGGCCACGTTCGTCGGCGGGGTCGCCATCTATCACTGCATGAGCGGGCGCACCGAGGCCGCCGGCGAGCGGCTGAAGGCGGCGTTCGCTCGGCTTAGGGCTGACGCGGAAGCCAAGCGGCCGCCGGCGCGCGTGGCGTCGCTGCGGCTGGGGGGCGAACCGGACGAGACCTGCTGGGTCGAGGGAGACGGCTGGTGGCTCTCGACGGCGGCGGCGTGAGCCTCCCTCCCACGATGCGAAGCGTCGTCAGGGTGGGGGAGTGCGCAGCCGTGAGCCGGCTTCCGAGAGAGACGCTCGTTGACGCGGCGGACGCCCCCACCCTGGCCGCTTCGCGGCTTTTGCCTCCCCATGAAGGGGAGGGAGGCCGGTGACCGCCCTTCCCGATGCCGCCCCGGCGAACTGGGTGGATCGGTATGCGCCAGCTTCCTTGAGGCCCTGGCTGCGGCTGGGGCGGTTCGACCGGCCGGCGGGTATCTGGCTGTTGATGCTGCCGGGGTGGCAGGGGATCGCCCTGGCGGACGCCATGCAAGGGCGTGCGCCCGATCTGCGGCTGATGGGGCTGTTCTTTCTCGGCGCGGCGCTGATGCGGTCGGCGGGCTGCGCTTACAACGACATCGTCGACCGCGACATCGACGCCAAGGTCGCCCGCACCGCCGGCCGCCCGATCCCGTCGGGCCAGATCGGCGTCGGGGCGGCCTGGGTGTCCGTCATTGGCTGCTGCCTGGTGAGTTTTCTGATCCTGATCAGCCTCAACTTGCTCAGCGTGATCCTGGGCGTGGCGTCGCTGGCGCTGGTGGCGGCGTACCCGTTCATGAAGCGGATCACCTGGTGGCCGCAGGCGTGGCTGGGACTGACCTTCAACTGGGGCGCGCTCCTAGGGTTCGCGGCGGCAAACCGGGACCCCGTCTGGCTAAAAACGATGCTGGCTTGGGACTGGTACTTGCCGTCGCCGGGCGAACACGATGGGGCCGTGTTGCCCGCCCTCCTGCTCTACGCCTCGGGCGTGTTCTGGACCCTGGGCTACGACACCATCTACGCGGTGCAGGATCTGGAGGACGACGCCCTGGCCGGGGTGAAGTCGTCGGCCCGGAAGCTGGGGGCGAACGCGCCGAACGCGGTGCTCAGTTTCTACGTGATCGCCTTTGCCCTCGCGCTCGGCGTCTGGTGGACCGGACGGCTGGGACCGCTGTTCCTGCCGGTGGCGGCGGTCTTCGGCGCCCACCTCGCCCGCCAGCCGACCCGGTTGCGGCTGGACGATCCGGCCGGCGCGCTGGAGATCTTCAACTCCAACACGGTCGCGGGGTTGTTGCTGGTGCTGGCGTTGGTCGCCGGAGCGTGGCGGGCGGGATGGTAGGGCCTGCCTCGGCGAAAACCTGGGCCGTTGACGCGGCGTGACACTTTTGGCTTCGTCGCCGTGGGGCTAAACCGCCTGCCATTGCGCGGTTAGACGCGAAACCAAAGGGACAGGGTCCATGAAGCTCGACAATACGATCTCGGCTGTGGTCACCGGCGGGGCCTCGGGGCTCGGCGAGGCCACGGCGCGGGCGCTGGCCGCGCACGGCGTCAAGGTCGCCATCTTCGACATGAACGAGGCCAAGGGCGAGGCGGTGGCCAAGGAGTTGGGCGGGGTCTTCTGCAAGGCCAACGTCACCTCCGACGAGGAGATCGACGCGGCCTTCGCCAAGGCCCGGGCGGCGATCGGCCAGGAACGCATCCTGGTCAACTGCGCCGGCACCGGCAACGCGGCCAAGACGGTCAGCCGTGACCGCCAGACCGGCGAGATCAAGCCGTTCCCGATGGATCGGTTCAACCTGATCATCCAGATCAACCTGGTGGGCACGTTCCGCTGCCTCTCCAAGAGCGCCGCCGGCATGCTGACCCTGGACCCGCTGCCGGACGGCGAGCGCGGGGTGATCGTCAACACTGCCTCGGTGGCGGCGGAGGACGGCCAGATCGGCCAGGCGGCCTACACCGCCTCCAAGGCCGGCGTCGTCGGCCTGGGCCTGGTGGTCGCCCGCGACCTTTCCGGCGACGGCATCCGCTGCAACACCATCCTGCCGGGCATCTTCGACACCCCCCTGATGCAGGGCGCCCCGCCGCAGGTGAAGGACGCCCTGGCCGCCTCGGTGCCGTTCCCCAAGCGGCTCGGCAACGCCGAGGACTACGCCTCGCTGGCGCTGGAGATGATCCGCAACAGCTACTTCAACGGTGAGGACGTGCGCCTCGACGGGGCCATCCGGATGGCCCCGCGCTGAGCCAGCCATCCACCGAGCTGGGGATCATCGAGGGCTACTACGGTACGCCCTGGTCCTGGGACGAGCGGGAGGCGCAGGCGCGGTTTCTGAAGGACCACGGCTACGCCTTCTATCTCTATGCGCCCAAGGCCGACGCCTTCCTGCGCAAGCGCTGGCGGGAGGACTATCCGGACGAGACCGCCGATCGGCTGAAACGGCTGGCGGCGGTCTGCGAAGAGATCGGCATGCGTTTCGGCGTGGGCTTTAGCCCGTTCGAGGTCTACCGCGACTTCAATGACGAGGCCCGCGAGGCGATGGCCCGTAAGCTGGCCTTCTTCGACGACATCGGCGTCACCGACCTGGCGATCCTGTTCGACGACATGCGCGCCGACGAGCCGGACCTGGCCCGCCGGCAGGTGGACATCCTGCACTGGGTCGCCGAGCGGACCCGGGCGGCGAAGATGATCGCCTGCCCCACCGTCTATACCGACGACCCGCTGCTGGAGCGGGCGTTCGGGGCCGCGCCGCCGGACTATCTGGACGTGCTCGGCCGCGAACTCGACCCGGCCATCGGGCTCTTCTGGACCGGCGAGGAGGTCTGCTCGCGGGAGTATTCGCCCGGCCACCTGATGCGGATCGGCGAGCGGATGCGGCGCAAGCCGACCCTGTGGGACAATTATCCGGTCAACGACGGGCCGACCATGTCGCCCTACCTTTACCTTCGGGCCTTCACCGGCCGCCCCGCCTCGATCGGGCCGCATCTGGCCGGCCACGCGGTCAACCCCAGCCTGCAGCCGACCCTGTTCCGAATCCCGGCCCTGACCCTGGTGGAAAGCTACCGGCGGGGCGAGGCCTATGAGTACGGCCGGGCTTTCGATGGCGCGGCGACCCTGGTGCTGGGGCCGGAGCTGGCCCGGCAGGTGCGCTACAACCTCAACACCTTCCACGACCTCGGCCTCGAGCGGCTGGAGGACGGGGCCGAAAAGCTGCGCAGGCGCTACAGCGCCATCGACCATCCGGCGGCGCGGGAAATCGTCGCCTGGCTGGATGGCGCTTACCGGATCACCCGGGAGATGATCGAGGCGTCTTAGACCTTCAGTCGTTCGGCTCGGGGTAGTCGAAGGCGACGTGGAACTCGAGGGTGACGACGCCGGAGGTGGTGGCGTTGCGGGCGCTGAGGATCAGCCAGTCTCGGTTGGCGCCGGGGCCATCGGCCTCGCGGACGTCGATGGTCTTGAACGCCGCGTGGTCATGCCGCGCGCCCCGGGCCTCGCGCCAGGACACCGCCTGGGTGAGGGCGGCGCCCACCGGCAGGATCAGCCGGCAGAAGCCGTGCTGCTTGGCGGTGACCGAGATGCTGTTGTCGCCCTGTTGCGGGGCGTTGACGTAGACCTGCACATCGAAGACGTGCTCGTCGCCGGCGATCCCGAAGCGCGAGGACACCTCGTCCTCGGTGGCGGCGATGATCGGTCGCGAACAGGCGAAGCCGACCGGCGCGGCCATCGCCGGCGCGGCGGCGAGTAATGAGGCCAGCGTCGTCGCCGCAAGGAAATAGCGTCCCACCTGCCTCATCCTCCGACCCAGGCTTTCTGATCAACGGACGGCGACGCCGATTCCGTCGCCCGCGGCTATTCCAGCTCGGTGACGAAGTAGAGCGCCGGCGCCTCGGGGTTGGCGGTGGGGAAGACGAATTCGGCGAAACCGTAGGCGCGGTAGAAGCGGATCGCCCGGGTGTTCTTGGCCCCGACACCGAGGTGGGCGCCCGGCGAGCCCAGCTCGCGCATGCGGCCGAGCCAGGTGTCGATCATCCGCTTGCCGACGCCCTGGCCCTGCAGCCGCGGCAACAGGTTGATGTGCAGGTGCGAGGGGTAGCGCTGGGTGACCCGCTTCGGCGGCGGCTGTGGTCGGTGGATCTGGTAGGCGCGCAGCTGATCGGCCGACCAGCCCCGGTAGTCGCCCTGCGGCAGCGCGTACTGGGCGCGCAGCGGCGGCCACCACTCGGCCTCCATCCGCGCCTCAAAGGCGTCCGTGTCGTGGGTTCCGACGATGTAGCCCGCCACGCCCTGGCGATCTTCGGCGACGAAGGCCGAGCCCGGTTCCAGCGTCGCGTAGGGGGCGGCGTAGATGTGGCCGACCATGCGGCCGTCCTGATGCTGGCCAGAAGCGTCCTGGCCATTGTCGCCGGTGGCGAGCGCAATCTCGTAGAGCGCGCCCAGGTCGTCCGGCCGCACCGGCCGGATCCGCGCGGGCCTCGGCAATCTAGCTGGGCCGGACGATGGTCGGGCCGAGATTGGTCAGCACCTCGTGAGCGTCCATTGCCTTGGGATCGGGCTTGGGGCCGTGGCCCATGGCGATCTCCGCCTCGGCCTGATAGCGGTCGATGGTCTGGACGTCGTAGTCACCCCAGAAGGGATCGTCCCAGAACGGATCGCCGCCCCAGCCGAAACCGCCTCGCCAGCCCCGGCGGCCGCCATAGACCACCCAGTAGGGATGCCAGTACCAGCCATAGGGGGCGGCGCCGAAAGTCTCCTGGTGAGGATCGGTCTTGCGCTCGACCATCTCGAACCAGTCGTAGCCCTGCTTCACGGTCAGTTCGGCGGACCGATAGAGCAGGTAGTTCTCCACCGTCTGCCGGGGCGTGACGCTGTTGCCCTGGAAGCTGACCCGGTAGTGGTTCGAGTCGATCGCCTGGTCGGTGAAACCCCCGGCGACGGCGGCGTTGGGGGCGGCCGGCTGGTAGGGGGTGGCGGTCTCGCACGCCGCCAGGCCCAGAGCCAGGATGATCGCCAAAGCGCCCGTCAACGGTCTCATCGGCACACCTCTTAAGCAGCCCGCGCGTCGCAGGGGCCGAGCGTCGTCCCACGAGCCTCCAACGTACAGCTTCAACGTCGGTTGCGGAACCGTTCCGGCGCTTTAGTGCAGGGAACCAACCTCCCGGGACACCTCAAGCCGGGCGGGCGAGACCAGACCGGCGGCCGAACAGGTGACCGAGTGGATCACCGCGTCGATCTCGCGGCGCCAGAAGATCAGGAACTTGTGCACCTTGGGAAATTCGGGCGGGAAATCCAGCGTCTGCCACAGGAAGCTCTGCAGCAGCATGGGATGGTCGGGCATGTAGTAGATCACCTCGGCGGTGGTCAGCCGTTCGCCCCGAAGCTGTCTGGAAAAGTCCGTCTGCGGCATAGGGGACCTCCGAATCGCGCACAGTCACGCTAGGCGCCGAATCAATGCCGGCGCAACTCGGAAAGTTCCATAAATCCAGTCGGTTAGCAGCCGAATGCTGCGACTGCTAACAGCGGCCGGCGGCTCAGACGCCCTTGGTGACCGCCATGTAGATCAGCTTGCCCAGGGCGCCGAACAGCAGCACCGCGGCCGCCAGGGCCTGGATGCCGAAGCCGGTGCTGCGGCTCTGGGCGGCCTTGGAATAGCCGGTCATGTAGAGATAGCGGCCGACGATCCAGACGACGCCGATGCCGGCGGCGATCCGGTCGTCGTTCCAGGCGAAGGCGAACAGCCACAGCGAGGCCAGGAAGATCGGCAGCCATTCCAGGGTGTTCGACTGCACCCGATAGTAGCGCTCGAAGTCCGGATTGCCGGTGGTCGCCGGCGCATCGACCTTGAAGGTGGTCCGGGCGCGGCCGACCCTGAGGCTCATGTAGAAATACAGCAGCAGCGCCAGCAGGGTGACGATCGCCACCAGCTTGTGAGCTTCCATCGGTGTTCTCTCCCCCGTGAGCTCAGCGTCGCGGCTCAGCTCATCGGGGCGAATCTGACACGGGTCGGAGCCTATGGCGACGCTTTTTCAGTCGGCGCGGGCCTCGATGGCGTCGATATCCTCGTCGGAAAGGCCGAAATGGTGGCCGATCTCGTGCACCAGCACGTGGGTGACCAGTTCGGCCAGGCTGACGTCTCCGCGCTCGGCCCATTCATCGAGGATCGGCCGGCGATAGAGGAACACCCGAGCCGGCTCGGGCGAGGCGTCGAGGATCGAGCGGCGCTTCAGGTCGACGCCCTGGTAGAGTCCGGTGAGCTCGAAGGCGTCCTCAAGACCCAGGTCCTCGAGCACCTCCTCGGCGGCGAAGTCGTCGATCCGGAACACAAGATCGCCAGCCATCGCGCGGAACCGCTTGGGCAGCGCCGCGAAAGCCGCCTCGGCCAGGGCGGCGAAGTCCTCCAGGCTGGGAGCGGCGGCGTCGCGCCAGACCTTACTCATCGGGGATCAGCCGCCCGGGGTCCTCGGGGACCGGCGCTTCGAAGAGTCCGATATCGAGGGGCTGCTGGGGCCTGACCGGGCGCAACGGCCGGCTGGCCAGCGCGCGCAGCTCCCGGGCGTCCAGCTGGGCGGCCTCGGCCTGGCGGCGGGCCGTGCGGGCCTGGTCGTAGGGCGCGGTGGCCTCGGCCTCGCCGGCTCGCCAATAGGAAACCGATAGCCGGAAGGCGACCTTTGGTGGCTTGGCTGGGGCCGCGGGCCAGCGCCGACCGTCGGCGAAGGTGGGCTCGCGCGGCGGCGGTGGCGCGGCGCCGGCGGCCACCTCGCGCAGCAGGCAGTAACGATCCTCGGGCGCGACGCCGACGCCCCGACCCGGCCGGTCGTCGTCTATGCGGCCGGCCCAGGCGTCCAGGGCCGCCTCGCGAGCGGCGTAGGCGGGGCCGACCTCCTCGGAGACGAACCGCACCGGTCCACCGGCGATCTGGCCGGCCTCGCGCGCCCGGGCCGCCCGGCCCTTCGGCGCCGCCAGGGCCGCCTCGGCGCTGTCCGCCACGGGATAGAGGATGGCGTTCATCGCCGCGCATCATGCTCTATACGAGGGCGGGAAGGAACGGGCCGTCGCCATAGGCGCGGCGCCGCGCCTATGCTGGATTGATTCGGATAGGGGCTTAATCGGGATGGACTCTCAGGCGCTGCTCCTGGCCGCGGCGGCCGGCGCGGTCAGCCTGGCGATCTGCGCGGGCCTGCTGGCGCTGGTCAGCCATCGGGCCGGCGAGCGCGCGCGGCGGGCGCTGCAGATCCGGTTGGACGAGAGCGAGCGGCGGGCGCTGGCGGCGCAGGCGTCGTCCGAGGCCTTCGACACCGCGCTGATCGAACTCGACGGCGAGAGCGCCCGGCTGATCGCCGGCGAGGAGGCGCTGGCCAGCTGCGCCGCCAAGCTGGGCGCGCCGGGGGCGGACGTTGCCGGGGTGATCGCCGCCCTGGCCGCCGCCGATCCGCATCACGCCCAGCGGCTGACCGCGCTGGTGGAAACCGGCGCGCCGTGCGCCTTCGAGGCCCTGGGACCGGCCGGCGTGGTGCAGGCCGAGGGGCGGGCCGGCGGCGCTCTGGCGTGGCTCCGGCTCTCGCCCGCGGTCGGGGCCGAGGCGGTGTTGCCGACCGCCTCGCGGCTGGCGGCGTTCATCGACGCCCGGGACGAGCCGGCTTGGATCGCCGCCGCCGACGGCAAGCCCGCCTTCGTCAACCGCGCCTGGCTGGCCGCCGCCGGGGCCGACAGCCTGGAAGCGGCCCGGACCAAGGGGCTGACCTTCGACCGCGCCGGCGACGACCTGGCCCGGGACGCCGCCAAGGCCGGCGAACGCCGCTCGGCCGAGCGCTGGGCGACCGTGCAGGGCCGCCGCCGGGCCTTCCGCCTGACCGCCCAACCGCTGGAAGGCGGCGGCGTCGGGGTCTGGGCCGAGGACGTCACCGAGGCCGAGGAGGCCGGCGAGACCCTGCGCCGGCACGCTGAGGCGCAGGACCAGACCCTCAACCAGATCCGCGAGGGGGTGGCGATCTTCGGGGCCGACCGGCGGCTGCAGTTCAACAACGCCGCCTTCGCCGAACTCTGGGGCCTGGAGCCGGCCTGGCTGGCCGAACGCCCGAGCCACGCCGAACTGCTCGACCGGCTGCGCCAGCGCCGCCGGCTGCCGGAGCAGGCCGACTACGGAAAGTGGAAGGCCGCCCAGCTGGCCGCCTACGAGTCGCTGGCCCCCGCCGAGGACCTGTGGGCGCTGCCGGAGGCGCGCACCCTGCGCGTGGTCCGCCAGCCGCACCCCTGGGGCGGCCTGCTGCTGCTGTTTAGCGACATCACCGACGAGCTGAAGCTGAAGGCCGAGTTCAACGCCCTGATCCAGGTGCAGCAGGCCACCTTGGACAAGCTCACTGACGCGGTGGCGGTGTTCGGGGCCGACGGTCGGCTGAAGCTGCACAACGAGGCGTTCGAGCGCTTCTGGCGGGTGTCGGGCGCGCAACTGACCGCCGCCACCGATTTCGAAGGCGTGGTCGAACTCTGCCTGCCCCGGCTGCACGACCGCCAGTTCTGGCGCGACCTGAAAGCCCGGGTGGCGGACCCGGAGCCGAAGGCCCGGGCGCCGGTCACCGACGAGGTGGTCACCGCCGACCAGCGGATCGTGGCCTTCCAGTCCCGGCCGCTGCCGGACGGGGCGACCCTGATCGGCTTTAACGACGTCACCGACACCCGGCGGCTGGAAGGCGCGCTGCGCGACCGCGAGGCGGCCCTGGCCGCGGCCGAGCAGTTGAAGCGCGATTTCGTCGGCAACGTCTCCTACGAGCTGCGCACCCCGCTCACCACCATCATCGGCTATTCGGAGCTGCTGGAGCGGGCCGGCGAGGGGCTGTCCGAGCGCGGTCGCGGCCATGTCGCGGCGGTGCGGACGGCCGCGACCCAGCTCGCCCGTTCCATCGACGACGTGCTCGACATGGCCCAGATCGACGCCAACGAAATGGGCCTGGACCTGGAGGACGTCGACGTCGCCCGCCTGCTGGAGGCCGCCGCCGCGCGCTGGGGCCGCACGGCCGAGGCGGCGCAGGTCGGCATCTCCATCGCCAGCGAGGCCGACGTCGGCCTGATCCGGGGCGACGCCCGGCGGCTGGGCCAGATGCTAGACCACCTGATCGAGAACGCCCTGCGCCAGACCCCCGCCGGCGGCGCGGTGACCCTGGCGGCCAACCGCGCTCAGGGCCAGGTCGGGCTGTCGGTGGCCGACACCGGCCGCGGCATCCCGTTCCACGTGCAGGCGCACATCTTCGATCGCTTCATCGGCCGCGACCAGGGCGGGCCGGGACTCGGCCTGGCGCTGGTCAAGGCGCTGGTGCAGCTGCACGGCGGCTGGGTGGACCTGGAGAGCGAGCCTGGCGCCGGCGCGACCTTCACCTGCCACCTGCCCGAGGCCGCGCAGGCGGCCGGGGCGCCGGAGCTGTTCTGACCGAAGAGGTTCAGCTTCGGGGCGTGAACCCAATGACCGTTATCGACCCAAGGCGCCAAACCACAGCTTGGAACAAAGGTCTTTCCCGCCCCGTTTGTCGCGGATCGGACAGGCCTGCGGCCTATCGCCAAGAAAGATGACGCTATGAAGATTCTCACCTTCGGACTGAGTTCGTTTCTCGCCATTATGGGCGGAAGCTCGATGATGATGCCGGCGGTGGCGAGCGCCCAGCCGGCCGAGCGGACCTATGTCGCCTGCAATCAGTTCGGCGACTGCTGGCGGGTGCACCAGAGGTACGCCTACGGGTCCGACGCGCCGATCACCTATTACAATTCCGATTGGTATGCCGCCCACCAAGGTGACGAGCATGTGCACTGGCGCGCCGACCCGGATAATGACCGTGGGTACTACGATCGGGATGGAGGTTGGCACGACGATCCCGGCGCGCGCGCATTGACGGGCGGAGCGGCGGGCGCCGGGATCGGCGCGGCAATCGGGTGTATCGTGACGCTTCCGATTGGCTGCGCCCCTGGCGCGGCGATTGGCGCCGCCGTTGGTGGCGGCACGGGCGCCGTCGCAGGCGCAGCCTCAACGCCGCACAACTGATCGAGCCTTGCGCCGATCGGAGCGGTCGCTTCGGCGGCCATAGGCGGCCC
>Ga0182012_10007562_pt1 | contig 10835 bp, 7 predicted proteins | sample 612S2SmetaG_FD_120486 | JGI IMG/M metagenome (GOLD analysis project Ga0182012, IMG submission 120486) | Permafrost microbial communities from Stordalen Mire, Sweden - 612S2S metaG | ecosystem: Environmental > Terrestrial > Soil > Wetlands > Permafrost | place: Sweden: Stordalen | collected...
TGTCGGAGCCGCCGAGCAGGGTGCAATAGCATGCGGCCGGGTTGCCCTGGCACGTGCCCGGTTGCACTTCGGCGTAGTATGCGAGCGCCGCGAGCGACGGTTGCGTCGTGTACAGCGTATCGATGAACACGTAGATGCGCGAGCCGTCCGACTTCGACTTGTAGCGGCAGAAGTCGTGCGATCCGCTCAGCACGAGCGGGTTGGAACTCTGCCCGTATTGCGGCACGCGCCTTTGGACCTCACCGCCGGTCTGCTTGCAGTAGGCGCCGGCTGCGCCGTTGGGGTCGATCGCGCTCTGCGCGTAACCGGGTGCGGCGGCGCGCGCCATCGCGGGGCCGGCCATGAGAGCAACGACCGCGGCTGCAGCCGCGATCCGGGCGGATATTTTCACGAAACGGGTCTCCCTTCGGACGTCGTCGGCACGAGCACGCCCGAAGGCGGCCCGCGCGGGTGCGCTCATCGTAGCATACGCGACGCGGGCAAGCCAGGAAGCAACCGCTAGCTAGATCCCCATCATGCGCGCGATGACGAGCCGCTGCACCTCGTTGGTCCCCTCGCCGATCTCGTTGATCTTCTGGTCGCGGTACATCCGCGAGATGGGATACTCGTCCATGAAACCGTAGCCGCCGTGGATTTGCAGCGCCTCGTTCACGACGCGCCGCGACAACTCGCCGGAGAAGAGCTTGGCAAGGCTGGCGGTCATCTCGAACTCCAAGCCGTTGTCCTTTTCCCATGCCGCCTTCAGCACCATGAGTTTGCCGTGTTCGATCTCGCATAGCATGTCCGCGAGCTTGAACGCGATAGCCTGGAACTTGGCGATCGGCCGCCCGAACTGCCGGCGGTCCTTGGCGTACTTCAGCGCTTCATCGTAGGCGCCCATTGCGAGGCCGACCGAGAGAGCGGCGACCGAGATGCGCCCGCCGTCGAGGATCCGTAGGAACTGATGGAAGCCCTGGCCGCGCTCGCCCAGCAGATTCTCAGCCGGCACGACGGCGTCGTCGAACGATAGTTCGCGGGTGTCCGAGGCACGCCAGCCCATCTTTTTGTATTTGCGGCTCCGGGTGAAGCCGGGGGTATCCTGCGGGACGATCAGCGCGCTGATCTCGCTGCGGCCGTCGGATTGCAGCCCGGTGACGGCCGTGATCGTCGTCCCCCCGCTCAGGTCGGTCCCGCTGTTGGTGATGAACGCCTTGGTTCCGTTGACGACCCAAGCGCCGTCGCGCAGCTCGGCCTTCGTGAGGGTCGCGCCGGCATCGCTGCCGGCCTGCGGCTCGGTCAGGCCGAAGCCCCAGAGCATCTCGCCCTGCGCCAGCGGGATGAGGTAGCGCTCCTTCTGCTCCTTGGTGCCGAACAGGTAGAACGGCGTCGCGCCGAGCGAGACGGCCGCGGCCAGCGTGATCGCGGTCGAGGCGTCCGCGCGGGCGATCTCCATCACGGCGAGCGCGTAGGAGACGGTGTCGGCGCCTGCCCCGCCCCACTCCTCCGGGAAGGGCAAACCAAACAGCCCCAGGCCGGCCATCTTCTTGACGAGGTCGTACGGGAACGCTTCCTTCGCGTCGTTTTCTTCGGCGCGCGGGGCAACTTCTTCGCGCGCAAACTCGCGGCAGAGGGCCTGGATGGCCTTTTGGTCGTCGGTCAGTTCAAAGTTCATCAGCGGAGGTTCCGTCCGCTACGACGCAAAAGGGTTCCTCTAATGCCATCACTCGCGCGCCCACGCGACCGTGATGTTCCGTTGACGTCCGGTCCGGCGACCCACGACCCGTGATCTCACTGCGCGGCGTCTCGCTGATCTATCCCAACGGGACCAAAGCCCTCGACGGTGTCGACCTCGACATCGAGAAGGGGAGCTTCGTCTTTTTGGTGGGCCACTCGGGCACCGGAAAGTCGAGCCTGCTCCGCTTACTCTATCGCGAGCAACTGCCGACGCAGGGCGAGGTCGTCGTCGACGGGATCCGCGTCGACAAGCTCAAGCGGTCGCGCGTCCCCTACCTGCGGCGCAACGTCGGCGTCGTGTTCCAAGACTTCAAGCTGCTGGCCGACAAGACGGTCTGGGAGAACATCGCCTTCGCGCTGCGCGTCACGGGCGCGCCCAGCAAGGACGTGATGCGCCAGGTGCCGCGCAGCCTCGACCTCGTCGGCCTCTCGCACAAGAGCCGGATGTTCCCGAGCGAACTGTCTGGCGGCGAGCAGCAGCGCACCGCGATCGCCCGCGCGCTCGTCAACAATCCGAAGATATTGCTGTGCGACGAGCCGACCGGCAACCTCGATCCGTCGAACACGACGGAGATCATGGAACTGCTGCTGCGCATCAACCTCAAGGGCACGACCGTCGTCGTGGCGACGCACAACCAGGCGGTCGTCGACCGCATGCGCCGGCGCGTCGTCCGGCTCGAGGACGGACGCGTCATCGCGGACGAGGAGCGCGGCTTCTATTTCGGAGAGCGAACCGCCGATGGACTGGGGTAAGGTCGGATTCTTTTTCAGCGAGGTGCGGCGGAACTTCACCCGCAACGCCGCGATGCAACTCACCGCGATCGCGACGGTGACCGTCACGATCGCGATCCTCGGCTCGTTCCTCTTCGTGCGCGAGACGCTCGGCGCCGTCGGCGACGACATCCTGCACCGCATCGAGATCTCGGTCTTCCTCGCGGACGGCACGACGCTACAGGCGGAAAACGCGTTGCAGGACAAGATCGCGGCGGACCCGCGCGTCCTCCACGTCGAGTTCGTCCCGCGCGCCGAGGGCCTGCGCCAGATGCGCGAGCGGCTCAAGGGCCAGATCGACACGTCGCTGCTCACGAGCAACCCGCTCCCCGACGCGCTGCGGGTGAAAGTCGTGCACCCCGACGACGTCCACGCGGTCGCGGCCGGGATCGCGAAGATGCCGGGCGTCGCCACCATTAACTACGCGCAGGACGCCGTCACCAAGGCCCTCCACGTCGGCGACGTGCTCGGGCGCGTCGGCCTCGTCGTCGTCGCCATCCTCATCTTCGTTGCGGCGATCATCATCTCGAACACGATCCGGCTCACCGTCCTCGCGCGGCGGCGCGAGATTGCCATCATGCAGCTGGTCGGCGCCACCAACGGCTTCATCCGCGGCCCGTTCGTCTTCGAGGGCCTGCTGGCCGGCGTCGTCGGCGCGCTCCTCGCGATCGCCCTGCTCGTCGTCGCCCAGTATCAGCTCGTGCCGAAGCTGGTCGCGGCGCTGCCGTTCGTGCCGATCCAGAGCGTCGCGCCCAACGAAGGTATGCTGGCGCTGCAGCTGCTCGGGATCGGAGCGGCCATCGGCGTCGTCGCGTCGTGGTTCTCCGTAGGACGGTACCTGCGCACGTGAGCGCCCGCGCGCCGCGCTTGGCGGCCGCCCTGGTGCTGGCGGCGCTCGCAGCCGGCCGGGCTCCGGCGTCCGGCGACGCGATCTCCGATCAGATCCGCCAGAAGCAGGCCGCCGTCAGCGCGACCAACGCCAAGCTCGAAGCGAAGCGGCACGAACTCTCGATCGCGCGCGCGCGCGCCAGCGACCTCAACGACCAGCTGAGCGAGACGAACCGCAGCATCGAACAGGTCTCTTCCAATCTCGACGACCTGACCGCGCAGGTCCACCAGAGCGAGCGCAAGCTGGCGTGGAACCAGGTCCAGCTCGACGCGGCCGAGGCGACGCTGACGCGTCACACGAACGCATTGCGCGGCCGCCTGGTGGACGCGTACGAGCGCGGCAACCTCGGCTACCTGAACGTGCTGCTCTCGGCGACGTCCTTCAACGAGTTCGTCGAACGCTGGGACGACATCAGGTACCTCGTCTCGCAGACCCAGAAGACGGTCCGCTCGCGCCGCGACGCCGAGCACCGCGTCGCGGCGGTCCGGCGCCGGCTCTCGAGCGACAAGGTCCGCCTCGACGAAGCGGTCGCGAGCGAGCAGCGGGCCCAGGCGCAGCTCTCGTCGCTGGCCGACCAGCGCCGCACGCTGCTGGCCGCCGCCGAGGTCGAGCGCCGGAACGTGGCGGGCCAGGTCGCGCAACTCGAAGACCTCTCCGCTTCCGAAGAGGGCGCGCTTGAGTCCCTGATCCGCGAACGCCAGCGCGAGGAAGAAGCGCGCCGCCGGGCGGCGGCCGAGGCTGCCCGCCGGGCCGCCCTCCTCTCCGGGCAGGCGCTGCCGCCCGAGAACCCGGGCGCGCCGGGCTCGCTCAGCTGGCCCGTCTCCGGCCCGATCACCTCGCCGTTCGGCCTGCGCTCGAACCCGTTCGGGCCGGGCCTCGAGATGCACCCCGGGATCGACATCGGCGCCCCGATGGGGGCCACCATTGCCGCGGCGGCGGGCGGGCGGGTCATCTTCGCCGGCTGGTACGGCGGCTACGGCAACGCCATCATCATCGACCACGGCGGCGAGATGTCCACCCTCTACGGGCACTGCTCGCAGATCTTCGTTTCCCAGGGTCAAGACGTGCAGCGTGGGCAGGCGATCGGCGCCGTCGGCATGACCGGCCGCGCCAACGGGCCCCATGTCCACTTCGAAGTCAGGGTCAACGGCGTCCCCGTGGACCCGACCTCGAGGCTCCACTAGCCCGGAGGCCGCCCCGCGACCCGCGAGTTCCGCCGGGACGTTTTGAAGCAAAGTCCACGTTAGCGGGTATGAACTCCGGAGGACGCCCCTGCGGGGCTCCCGAACGCCAACGGTCCGCATTTGGGCCAGAAGTTGAGATCGACGACCGCTTGTCTGCCACGTTTCGCACCCTAATCGCCGCGTTCATCGTCGCCCTGGCCTCGCTGGGCGGCGCGCTGTACCTCGCACACGAGCGGAGCCTTCAGACCGGCGACGCCGCGTTCGGCGGAAACGGCGGCCTCGCGACCGTCGACCTGCACGCGCTGCTGGCCAGCTCCCAACAGGGCGACGCGGCGCTGCTCAGCACCGCCTTCCACCGGGTCGAGGACACGTATTACAAGCCGGTCACGGCGCAGTTGCTCCTCAACGGCGAGCGGCACGAACTGATCGACGTACTCCACCAGCACAAGGTGCGCGACCCCCAGATCCCCGAGCTCGCCGCAACGGGCGATCAGTCTCGGGACGAGACGTTGCTCAACAGCAACCTCAAGTTGGCCGAGAGCACCTACGGCAAACAGGTCGGCGACGCGCTGCTCACGCAGGCCGCGATCCGCGGCATGCTCAACGCGCTCGGCGACCCCTACACGACGTATCTCTCGCCACGCGAGATCTCGACCCTCGAGGAGTCGCTGCGGGGCGGCGACTTCGGCGGCATCGGCGTCTACATCGTCCAGGATCCGCGCACGAAACACGTCGTCGTCGATCCCATCGAGGGCACGCCCGCCTACCGCGCCGGGATCAAGCCGGGCGACGTGATCATGCGCGTCAACGGCGAGCCGGTCACGACGATGCGGCTCGACGACGTCGAGCACGCGATCCGCGGCAAGATCGGAACGCCCGTCACGCTAGTCATCGCGCCGCACGGCGGCACCGCGACGCGCACCGTCGACGTCACGCGCGAGCAGATTCAAGTGCCGTCGGTGCACGCGGAGATGAAGGACGGCTTCGACTACGTACGGCTCGCCGATTTCGGCACGACGTCGTATGACGAAGTGAAGCGCGCGCTGATCTCCGGCAAGGATCACCACGCTCGGGGTTACATCCTCGACCTCCGCAACAACGGCGGCGGCTTGCTCGACGCAGCGGTGCAAATCTCGAGCCTGTTCATTCCGGACGGCACGATCGTCGCGACGATCGACCGCAACAACGACAAAGAAGCGAAGGCGGCCACGCACGAGGCGCTCGGCACGACGCCGCTCGTCGTGCTCGTCAACAAATACACTGCGAGCGCCTCCGAGATCACGGCCGGCGCGATTCAAGACTATAAAGTCGGCACCCTGATCGGCACCAAGACGTTTGGTAAGGGCGTCGTGCAGAGCATCTACAACATGTCCGACGGCGGTGCGCTCAAGATCACGACGGCGCGCTACGTGACGCCGCTGGGCCGCGACATCCATCATCGCGGCATCCAGCCGGACATCGTCATCGATCAGGCCGTCGACCAACCGATCATCGATACGCCGAAAGACGCACAACTCGCCGCCGCAGAGGCGTATCTGCGACGGAACGAACACAGGTAACGTTCAAGTATTATGAAACGAATCGTGACGCTGGCCTTCGCCGCCGTCCTCGTGGCGAGCACGGCGCGCATGCCGACGTCCGCCGCCTCCGGCGGACTGCTGCCCATCGAAACCGACGAACTCGACATGAGCTACTCGCTCGTCACGTCGGAGTTCTACAAGAAGACCGACCCGCAGACGCTGTTGGACGGCGCGCACGCGCGCCTCGTGGCGTACCTGGAGAAGAACGGCGTCGCGTCGCCGACCGTGCCGACGGTCAAAGCCACCGACGACTTCGCCACGAACGAGCACGCGCTCGACCGCGAGGTCGCGGCCGTCGCCACGCAGTACGGCACGCGCTTCGGCTCGCGCGAACTGACCTACGAAGCCATCTCCGGTCTGCTCGCGTCGGTCAAGGACCGCTATACGACGTTCCTCACGCCCAAGGAGTACGCGGCGCTCAACGAGGGCCTCGACGGCGGCAACTTTAGCGGCGTCGGCATCGCGATCCGCGTCGACGACGACACGAAGCTGCTGCGCGCGACCGACATCATTCCCGGCGGACCGGCCGAAAAGGCCGGCATCCAGGCGGGCGACGTGATCGTGACGATCGACGGCAAGTCGACCAAGGGTCTGACGAGCGACGAAGACGCCAAGATGCTGCGCGGCAAGGAAGGCACCATCGTGCGGCTCGGCATCGAGCGTAACGGCGCGGCGCTATCCGATCAGATCGCCGTGACCCGCGCGGTCATCCATCAGCCGAGCGTCTACGCGCGGCTGCTGCCCGGCAACATCGGCTACGCGCGCCTGACGGTGTTCGGGGCGACGACCGGCACCGAGCTGACGGCCGCTCTCGACCGGCTTGAAGCGCAAGGCGCGAAGGCGTACGTACTCGACCTGCGCGACAACGGCGGCGGCTACCTGAACGCCGCGATCGACGTAAGTTCGAAGTTCGTGCAGTCGGGCCCGATCGTCTCGGTCGAGGCGCGCGGCGGCAACAGCACGCAGTACGACGCCGAGAACACGGCGATTCCGCCCAAGCCGCTCGCGGTGCTGGTCAACGGCTACACCGCCTCGGCATCGGAGATCACCTCTGGCGCGATTCAAGACAACGGCGTCGGCGAACTGATCGGCACCCGGACGTTCGGCAAAGGCGTCGTGCAGACGATTCACCAACTGCCCGACGGCTCTGCGGTCAAGATCACGAGCGCCCGCTACCTCACGCCGCGCGGCCGCGACATCAACACCGTCGGCATCGAGCCGGACATCAAGGCGCCCGATCCCGCTCGCAACGCGCGGCTCGGCGACCTCCCCGCCGACACGCAATTGCAGGCGGCCGTCACCTACCTTCAGGGCCGCCTCGCACAGGCTCCGAACTAACGCCCGCTAGCGCAGCGACGCCGGGTCGATCTCGGCGAAACTGCCGAACGCCGTGAACGCGAGGCCGGCCTCTTCCAAGTGGACGGCCAGCGTGCGGCCGGCCTTCGCGTAACGCCGGTCGGCAGCGCGGGCCGCGTCGAAATCCGAGAAACCGTCGCCGACGTAGGCGACGGTTTCTCCGTTGTCGCGAGCGCGCCGGACCACCGCGAGCTTGTCGGTGCCGTTCGGCGACGCATCGCGGTAATGAAGGCGCCAGCCCTCCGCCGACGCATTCACGCCGTTGGCGACGACGGGCAGCTCACCAAGGCCGTTGCGTTCCAGTGCCCGCCGGATCAACGGCTCGACGCCGGAGCTGACGATCGAGACGGCCATGCCGAGCGCGGCGCATCGTTCCACGAACGGCGCGAACGCCGGATCGAAGCGCGTCTGCGCGCGGAGCAGGTCGTCGGCCTCGTCGAGCGTGCAGCGCACGAGCGCCGCCTGGCGGTCGAGCGCGTCGCGCAGCGAGATCTCGCGGCGCGCGAGGGCGTCTTCGATCTCGCGCCACACGCGCTCGCCGTCGGCATGCTCGAGCAAGACGTCGAGCGTGTCGCGGTCGGTGATCGTACCGTCGTAGTCGACGAGGACTGCGGTGGCCGATCCGTGCCGCGACACGCTCGCTTTGCCTATTGCCTAGGTCGCCTTCTTACGGGTGGTCGTCTTCTTGGCGGCCGGCGCCTTGCGGGCCGGTGCCTTACGGCCCTTCGTCGCCGGGGTCTCGGCGGCAGGCGCCGCCTTGACGGCCCGCTTGCGCGGTGCCGGCTTCTCAGCCGGCTCTGCCGCCTTCGTCGCGCGCTTCTTCGGCGCGGCGGCCGGTGCGGCGGCCGCGGTCTTGCGGGTACGCGGCGCCTTGGCCTCGACGGCTTTGGGCTCCGCGGCCTTGGGGGCCGCCTTGGCCGCAGTCTTGCGCGGCGCGGGCTCGGCCGCCGCGGCGGCAGCCGGCTTGCGGGTGCGACCGCCGGCGGGTTTGGCATCGGCCGACGGCAGCGCCGCGACCGGTGCGGCCTCGAGCGGCTTGGGCGTGACCACGCCGGTGCGCCGGCGACGCGCAACCCGAGTGACCTTGGGGGCGCTTTCGGCGACCGTCAGGCTCGGCGGCGGCGGCTCGACGGCGACCGGCCCGGATTTCTCCGAACGACGGGCGACGGCGCGCGACGGCTCCGGCGGAGCGATCCGGCCGGTCGGCTCGGCTTCGCCCGAGGCGCCGACGCGGAAGACGTGCCGCTCGGCGACCGGCGCGGAGCCGGCACCTTGGACGGCCTCGCCTCCGGCGCCGCGCCCGCGGCGGCGGCGACGACGGCGACGACGGCGGGTCCCGTTCTCTTCCGGTGATCCGGCACCGGCGAGCACCGCGGCGGCCTCGTCGGCAGCGTCGTCGCCAGCGTCGGCGTCGTCGGTTTCGACGGTCTGGAGCGCGGCGCTCTGGGCGGGAATCCCGGCCAGCGTGACCGCACCCTCGCCGTTGCCGCGGCGACGGCGGCGGCGACGACGGCGGCGGCGCGGCTCGCCGTCAGCGCCGGCAGCCTCGCCACCCTCGAAGTACGTCGGCGGGGCCTCGCCCGGCGAGACGATCGCGATCGGCGGGCTCGTGGCCTTGTGGGTCGCGGCCTCTTCGCGCTCGGCCTCGGCGGCCGTGGAGATGCCGATGGCTGCCGTGCGCCCGCCGACGCCGCGAGCGGCCTCCTCGGCAAGCTCCCGCAGTTCTTGCGCCTGCTCGGCGGCGGTGAGCGGCTTGCGGCGGCCGCGGCCACCGCGGCGACGGCGCTTGCTCTCGCCGGCCGGCTGCTGTCCGACCGGCGTCCGCGGCTCGGCGAGGATCTTCCCGTCCTCGTCGATGTCGATGACCTTGATGCGGACGGTCTGGCCGACCGCGTTGGCCGCGTTCTCGACCTCGACCAGCCGGTTGCCGACGATCGCGAGCGCGGAGGTCGGATTGGGCAGGCGCGCGTTGAGCAGGTCGACCTCGATCTCGTCGCCGACGCGCACGCCGTCAACGGAGGGCACCGCGCCGTTGGCCGAGACCTCCACGCGCGTCTTCTCCGGATGTAGCGCCGGATCGACGACGACGCTCACGCGCGCGCCGATCTCGCGTTCAAGATTGGCCATTTCGTCCTCGTACCAGTATTCGAGTTGCGCGCCGACCGTCGGCGCGGCATGCACGGCGATCGTGGAACTCGCCTCCGCGGCCCCTTTGCGGGCGTGTCCGTTGGCGTGGACGTGGCCGATCGTGCGTACTTCGCGGAAGGTCTCGATGGCGACGGTCTCGGGCGACATGACGCTGCCGATGCCGGCGCAGGTCGGACACGAGCCGCGCAGTTGCCCCGCGAGGTCCTTGCCGACGCGCTTGCGCGTGAATTCGAGCAGACCCAGGGCCGAGAACGACTGGATGGTCGTCCGCGTGCGGTCCTTGCGAAGGCCGCCCTCGAGCGTGGCGATCACCTTGCTGCGGGCAGACTCCGTGCCCATATCGATGAAGTCGCAGACGATGATGCCGCCGATGTCGCGCAGGCGCACCTGGCGCGCGATCTCCGCGGCGGCCTCGATGTTGGTCTTGACGATCGTGTCTTCGAGGTTCTTGCCGCCGGTGAACTTGCCGCTGTTGACGTCGATGACGGTCAGTGCCTCGGTCGTCTCGATGACGATCGACCCCCCGGACGGGAGGTTGATCTTCGGCCGGAGCAGCCGCAGCAGCTCGTCCTCGATCTTGTAGTCCTTGAACAGCGAACGGCCGGCGTTGTAGTGCTCGATCCGGTCGACGTACTGCGGCCCGTACAGGCGCATGAAGTCGCGGACCTTCTCGAACTCCTCGGCGTCGTCGATCAGCACGCGGTCGACCTCGGGCGTGATGAAGTCGCGCGCCGCCTTGTAAATGAGGTTCATGTCCTTGTGCATGAGCGCCGGAGCCGAGGCGCGTTTGTACGTCTCGAGGATCCCGTGCCACATGCGGATCAGCACCCCGAGGTCGGCGATCAGTTCGGCCTGGCTGACGCCGCCGGCGGCCGTGCGGACGACCGTCGCCATGCCCTCGGGGCGGATCATCTTCATGATCCCCTTGAGGCGATTGCGCTCGTCGGCGCCCTCGATCTTGCGCGAGACGCCGCTGTATTTGCCGGTCGGCATCAGGATCAGGTAGCGGCCCGGGAGCGAGATGTTCGTCGAGACGCGCGCGCCCTTGAGGCCACGCGGCTCCTTGACGATCTGAACCAGCACCTCGTCGCCGCGGCTGACCTTCTCGGTGATCGTCCAGCCGGAGCGCCCCTGCGTGACCTCGACGTCGCCGATGTTCAGCGGCGTCTTGTTGATGTCGTCGACGTAGAGGAA
>Ga0182012_10007564_pt1 | contig 10833 bp, 4 predicted proteins | sample 612S2SmetaG_FD_120486 | JGI IMG/M metagenome (GOLD analysis project Ga0182012, IMG submission 120486) | Permafrost microbial communities from Stordalen Mire, Sweden - 612S2S metaG | ecosystem: Environmental > Terrestrial > Soil > Wetlands > Permafrost | place: Sweden: Stordalen | collected...
GATACAGCCCGGTGGCTAATTTCTGGCTGGCCCTGGCCAATGGATACGGCCCGCTGGCTAATTTCTGGCTGGCCCTTGCCAATGGATACGGCCCGCTGGCTAATTTCTGGCTGGCCCTCCGGGCCAATGGATACGGCCCGCTGTGAAAAGGGTCCCTATTTAATGAAGAGACTTGCATGACACTATAATAGATTGGTTTATCAAAATGCCGGAGTTGAGGGTAAAATGGGGAGCGCGATTAATGTTCCACAAGAATGGGGATTTAGGATCGTAAAAAAAATAGGGGGCGAAATGGGCTGATTTTGCCTGAACTGGTTTGAATTTCTGTCCGGAAATTGAACAGAAGGGGGCGAAGGCAGCAAAGGGGGCGGATATTGGGGGAATGTTCCACGGACAGGCGGCGCGCGCGAAATTGAACAGGCGATTCGACACGGCCTTCGACCAATTCGACGGGCTCATGGCTTTCAGCCAATTCGACGGGCTCATGACCTTCGGCAGGCTCAGGTTCAGCGTTGCGGCTGACTTCGGTGGAGCGTGTTGCTGTATATCTTTCGTGTTCAATTGCGAGGAGGTTAGCAGAATTTTGCGAAATACGTTAGCGCTCCATGGACTCCATGGACTCCAACATACTTAAATTTAGCTGATGTGGTGGCAGGCAGGCTCGTTAAGTGATTTCTTGCCGCCCCTGCCGGGGCTCATCCGTATTTGGACGTGGATCCGGGGGTTCCGCCCGCGGAGGCGGGCTGCACCCCCGGCTAATTTCGGGCTGGCCCTCCGGGCCATTCGAAAGCGCCGGGCGCAGACAAGGTTTGAATTTGATTAAGGAACTTGCGTGACACCACATTAGCTCAACTTTACGAAATGCTGGCCGGGCAGTTGTTTTACAAGATGTTTCATCTCGAGCATGAGCAGTGTCGATGAAACCCGCCCGGAGGGCAGGCTGGTTTTTGAGATGATTGTGTCGATTGCGGTCTCATTATCTCCGATGGCGTCGTAAACCAGCTTCTCGTCCGGCTTGAGATCGCCCGAGCGCGCGGGCGCCGCCGGCATCTCGGCCGCGGTCCGCGGGATCAGCACGTTCATGTCATCCAGGATGTCCGCGGCGCATGTCACGAGCTTTGCTCCCTGCTGGATCAGCCTGTTCGATCCCGCCGCTGACGGCCGATCAATCTGCCCCGGCACCGCGTACACGTTCCGGCCCTGGTCAATTGCCTGCGTCGCGGTGATCAATGCCCCGCTGCCAAATCCGGCCTCGACAATCAGCACGCCGGATCCCCACCCCGCGACGATCCGGTTCCTCATCGGGAAGGTCTGCGTGTCGGCCTTGACCTCCATGGAAAATTCCGTCACGACCGCCCCGGACGCCGCGATTTTCTCCGCCAGCAGCTTGTTCTCGCTGGGATAAAGATTGAGCAAGCCAGAGCCGAGCACGGCAATCGTCCGCCCCTGCGCCGCCAGCGCACCCCGGTGGGCCGCGGTATCGATGCCGCGCGCCAGGCCGCTCACCACGGTGAGTCCCGCATAGGCAAGCTGGTAGCCCAGCTTCTTTGCGCTCTCGAGGCCGTAATGGCTCGCCTTCCGCGAGCCGACCATGCCAATGGAATGCACATCCCGCGGCTGAATCTCCCCCCACACATAAAGCACTATCGGCGGCGACGTTATCTCCCGCAGCATCGCCGGGTACTCGGGTGACTCCTGCGTGATGATCTTAGCCCCGAACTCCGCGATCCGCCCCAGCTCCGCCGCCAGGTCCACATGCTCCTCCCACTTCACCACGGCATCCGCAACCTCCTTCCCGATTCCCTGCACCTGCCGCAGCTCCGCCCCGCGCGCCGTTAATATCCGCTCAGGCGATCCAAACACATCCAGCAGCTTCCGCAGTCGGGCGGAGCCGATACCGGGCAGCATATTGAGCGCGACGTAAGCCTCCGTGGGGGACATCGCCCCGGATGCTGGCAGGATGCGCGCCCCGAGGGAATTATTTTGCGCGGCGCTTTATCCCGACCGCCGGGGCCGCTTGCGGCTTCATGATTCCCCGCGGACCGCGTTGTTAAAGCTCCTCCTGGATTTTATCCTCACCACTTCTCCAGCGATCCTTCATTCCACCGTTATCCCCTCGGACAAATCCGCCGTCGGCGATATCGCCCGCACCCGCCATTCCCCCGGCTGAAGCTTCCAGAATGTTCGTCCGTCCGCCTGCGGGGCGACCGGGAGATCGTTGATAAACCAGCGCACATTCCCTGGCACGGTAGATGTCATCTCAAGCATCTGCTGGTCGCGCGGCAAAATGGAATCGATCTGGTAGTGCGCCCCCGCGACCGGGCTCAGGATGCGCGGCTCCGGGCGCACCTGCGCGCCGATGGTATTATCCGGGGTTGCGCACCACGCGGCGTACTCAGGCGGAAGCAACAGCTTGCCATTCGCGGAGAAATAAGACGAGGCGTCCTCCTTCGGCTCGGTCCCGGGCAGGAACAACTCGGGAATCGTGCGCGTCGAGGCCGGGCAGGGCAGCAGACCGGTAAGGGCGCACACATCCCGGCGCACAAGCGTGGCGGGCGGCGGTGGCACGGGATGATCGGTCCGCAGGAGCAGATTCATCATCGCGGCCCACATCGGCGCCGCCGCCTTGATCGCCAGCAGACCCCCCAGCGGGTGCCCGTCAAAATTCCCCGCCCACACGGCCACTGTATGCTCCTTGTCAAAACCGGCCGTCCATGCGTCCCGGAAACCGCTGCTCGTCCCCGTTTTGCCCGCAATGCGCTCGGGGAACGCCAGCGGCGAACCTGCCCCGAACGCCCGCATCCGCGCATCGTTGTCGCACAGGATATCCGTGATGATCGCGGTCGCATCCGGCGAAGCCATCCGTGTGACCGGCGCGAGCCGCGACTCGATAAACCGCGCCGGCATTGCCTCGCCACCCCGCGCCAGGCCCGCATAAGCCGCCGCGAGGTCCACCAGCCGAATTCCCGCGTTACCAAGGATAAACCCCGCGCCGTAATCATCGTACGATCCGCCGAATTTGAACCCCCATTTTTGCAACGAATAAAACGCAGGCCGCGCCCCAACCCGGCTCAGCGTCACCACCGCCGGCACATTCAGCGAGCAAGCCAGCGCCTCGCGAACACGCACGGGACCCAGGCAGCGCCTCGTGAAATCCAGCGGATCATAATCCGCGTAGGTATCGCGGATTGCGTCCGGGGTATCCGGCAGGAGCGTCGAGGCTGTAATTACGCGCCGGTCAATCGCCGAGAGATATACGAACGGCTTGAGCGTGGAGCCGCAGCTCCGCGGCCTCAGCGCCCCATTCACCTGACACCGCATAATCCGACGACCCGACCAGCGCCCGCACCGCCCCCGTCGTGTTCTCCACAATGACCATCGCCGCCTGAGTGACATCCGCCCGGTTCAGCGAGGCGATGTGCGTCCGGACCGTCCACTCCGCGGTCCGCTGAAGATCAAGGTCCAGCGTCGTTCGCACGGTCCCGCGCAGACCGGGATTTGACCGCAGGATCGCATCCACAAAGTTCGGAGCGAGATGCGGTGGCTCGCAATGCTGGACCTCCGGCGGGCTCGCAAGCAACCCGCGCTCCGCCGCGGTGATCACGCCCGCCGCCAGAAGCCGATCCAGCGATCGCGAATACCGCGCCGCGGTCGCCGCCGGATGCGTCCACGGATTGAACCGCGATGGCGCCTGCGGCAAGCCCGCAAGATAAACCGATTCCGCCAGCGTAAGGCGCGCCGCGCTTTTCCCAAAGTACGCGCGCGCAGCCGCCTCCGGCCCAAGCCGCCGGTTCCCATAGCTGGCCCGGTTCAAGTAGGCATCAAGTATTTGCTCTTTGCTCCAACGCCGCTCCAGCTTCCACGCCGCCACCGCCTCGCGCGCCTTCCCCAGCCACGACCGCCCCTCGCGTCCCGCCGCCATCTTGACTAACTGCTCCGTAATCGTCGATCCCCCGGACACAATTCGTCCGGCCCGCGCATCCCTCCAGACCGCCGCGCACAACCCGCGCAAATCGACCCCCGAATGGCTCTCGAACCGCTTGTCCTCCAGCGCCACGGTGATCCTGGGCAGGTACTCGCCCATCTCAGCCAGTGACACCGGCATCTGCGCCCGCGCCTCCGCCGTCGGGATTACCGCGATGTCGCGCCCGCGGAAATCCTCGAGATTCAGCGTCCCATCCAGCGGACGATCGAGGGCCGCCGGTATCGGGACAAAAAACGCCCAGCCCAGCGCCCCAACAAGCAGCAGCGCGGCGCCCCCAAGCAGGCGGAGAATTATTGAGCGGTAACGTCGCATACGCCGGATGCGGAAAGGCCGGAGAACCGGCTGTCATACATAGGGGTGACCTGCGTCGCCGGCCAGCGGAACGCGCCCGCGGCCGTCACCCGCACGAGAATGGAATACACGCCGGACCCCGGCTGCATCTCGTCAAAATAAAGCAGCGTCGAGCGATCCCTCATCTCGGAATGCGAAAGATCGAGCAGGTTGTCCCCGGGGTCCACTGGCGGGATTTGAAAAAATTTGCCGATCTCCGCAAGGTCCGGATTCACGGTCTCAAACGCCGCCGGCAGCGAGTCCTCCAACGCCACATAATACTGCTGCTTCTGCGTGAAGACCCGATAAGTCAAAAGCAACTGGTCCCCGATCCGGTATGGCGCCGCCGGCGCGCCCGTCCGCTTCCCGTCGGTCAAATTGCGCACGACCCGCTCGACGCGGAATCCCCGATCCACCCGCGGCGTATCAAGCTGCGGCAGCGAGTACTCGCCCTGCATCAAGAACGTCATCGCCACGTTGCCGAGACCCGTCAACGCGAAGGGATCACCCAGCTTTTGGCTCGGCCACGCACCGGAAGCCTGGTTCTTCGAGAGATTGGCCGGCGGCGGTTGCGCGGCCCCCAGCGCCGGCGCCGGCTGCGCATCGAGCATCGCCTTGAACGCAAGCAGCAGCCAGAGATTCTCCTGGGTCGAGAGCGCGGAAGCGCTGTCCATGATCGGCAGCAATCGCTTGCGAATCGCCGCCTTCTTCGCATCGGTAAATGCCGGCGGCGCTATCGTCTCGAATGCCATGTCCACGATCCCCTCCGTGCGATCCACTGATCCAAACGTGGCGGGATTAAACGCCATCGGCTCAATGTCCCGATCAATCTCCGCGAGCAATTGCATCTTCTCCGCCGGCATGATGTTCAACTGGTGCATCGCCATCGCCAGCATCGCGCGCCCATCATATCCCATGTCGATTCGATGCAGGTAAATATCGTCCGCGATCGCGGCGTAATCGTCCCCGGTCTTTAGCGAGACCAGCACGAACAGGGCGAACGCGCGCGTGGTATTATCTCCCGAGCCTGAAGCAATCGTCTTTACCGCCTTCGCCAGTTTGTCGGTGAGCCCGTCCGGGATTTCAAACCCCGCGCTAGCCGCCTCGTTCAGCGCCCAGCACGCCTGGCATGTCACATAATCGTCCCCCTCCGTTCCGTCGGGCCAATACGGCAGCCGCCCGTCACTCAAAAGCGAGGAGCCGATCTGGTCGATCCCCCGCTGAAATATGACATTATAGGCGCTCATCCGGGCCGATGTATCGGGCAGGTAATCCATCAGGTTCGCCAGGAGGGAGTAACACAACAGCTTGCTGGTGATCTGCTCGAAGCACCCATGCGGATACTCGAGAATCGTCGGAATACCCGCGATTGCCGGCACCCACGGCGAAGTCGAGACGGTAAGCGTGTAATTTCCCTGCCCCCCGGTCCACTCCCCGGGCATTGATTTCAGGGCGTCAAACCCGGGCCCCTTGAATGTTCCCGCGGCCGTCTCATGCCGGATTATGGTCGGCGCGCCAACGGGAATCGTCACCTCGACCGCGTCCGACATCGCCGGGTCCCCGCTCGCCGTCGCCTCGAACCGCACTTTGATCGGCTTGAGATCGCGATCATTAACTTTCGCCGCGAATCGAATCACCCACGGCCCGCCCTTCGTGGCCGTGCCCGTCAGCGTTGGCGCCGCCGTCAACGCGCACCCGTCCCCCGCCACGCACCGAGCCGTTACAACCGCCGAGTCGGCAAAGTTCTGCCGCACCACCGCGCGCAACTCGATCTCATCCCCATCCCGCAGGAAGCGCGGCAGCGCCGGGTCGATCATCAGCGGCTTGTTGATCTTCACAGTCTGGCTTGCATCGCCGCCAAATTGATTCTCCCGCGTCTGCCCTATCGCGACGATCCGGTAACTGGTCAAATTATCCGGCGCCACAAAGTCGAACCCAACATTCCCATCCGCATCGGTCTTCACGCTGGCATTCCAGTACGCGAGTGTCCGAAATTCTTTTCTCAGCGCATTGCCATTCTCACCGATTGCCCCGCCCCCGTCCCCGATCACAAACCCCTTCTGGAAGTTATTCTCCCCGTGCGGTCCCGTCTTGCCGGTGATCTCCTCGGTAAACCTGTCGAGCGATTGATAATTGGACATCTCGTAAGGGTTGTCCGGGTAAAAGGTCGCGAACGCATCCGGCAGCGCCCAGTCTCCCAGTTGCAACACTGCGTCATCCACCGCAAACACCGCAAGGTCCGCCCCCGCCACCGGTTTGCCCTCGACGGTTGCCCGCACGGAGCCGTGTACTCTCTCTCCCGGTCGCACCTCCTCCCGGTCAAGATGCGTCGCCAGTACCAGGTCCAAATCGGGCCGATTTACCTTGAATGGCTCGATCTGGAATCTCTCGACCGGCAATTCCGTCGGGCCGCCCGGTCGCGTCAAATACACGGATACGGTCGCATTCGGCGCGTACTCTTTCTTGACCGGAATCTCTATCCGCCCGGTATTGCCGGAAAGCGGCACAACCATGGAATCAAGGATATCATCCGTCTCGACGCACACCCACGCCACCCCAGCGAATGGCGCCGCAACGGTAAACACCGCGGTGTCCCCGGGATTCCACGGGGCGTCGCGCGTCTTGAGATCAAAGGAGGTATCGTTCTCGACAGCCACTTCCGCCGGCTCATCGCCCGTGACGATAGTCTCCTGGCTCACAATCGGCGTCTGGATGTCGCGCGCCCGGACCGCCACGACATAGTCCCCGGTCGTCGTGGCGGAGAAGGTGAGCGAGCCCGGCGCGGTCGTCTCCATGGAATCAACTTTCGCGTACTCGTCGTCATTGTGATAACGGTAAACCAGCGGCGCGACCTGCTCCTTCACGGTGTTCGTCGTGATATGGTAAAGGTCCACGGTCACGTTGACCGGCTTTGAAACCTGCGTCTGGCCGGGATCGACCGCGTCCAGCGTCACGCTGATCCCCCGCGGATCGGTCATCTTCTCCGCTCCGGACACGCCCAGGATCACCGGGGTGCTCGAGAACACCTCCGGCGCATCGCCCGAGAGCGTCTGGCCATCCACGGATGTGACATCGACCTGCCAGTCAACATTCGAGATGCTCACTGCCGCGTTCGCCTTGAACGGCGCGTCGCAAGAGAGCGTCGCCATCCCGTTCCCATCCAGCACCGCATCCCCCTCGATGGTTTGCGAGAGTTCATCGTTTGTCGCCAGCGCCGGCCCAATCCGCGGATAGCTGTTATATTCCGGCATTCCATCCGGGTTCGATTCCCCGCTCGCGCTCCACACCGCCTTCCAATGCACATGCGCCCCGGCATTCGCCCCGCCATGGAACAACGCCGATGACACCTGCGCGTGCGCCGTGACTCCAATCTCGGTGCCCGAGGTAACCGTGACCGTGAAAAGCGGAACGCGATACTCCTGTATCCCCACCGTCGCAGTGCCCGGATACGCCTTGTCGCCGATCTGGCATGAAATCGAGCAATCCCCCGTCGCCGCGCTCTTCGGTATCGGCCACGCCGCCTCGAATCCCCCGTCCGCCGTCAGCGGCGCGTCTCCTTCCCCGATCACCTTCTCCTCATCCCCCTGCTCGATTTTCCAGTGTACCGGCCCTGCCGCCGGGATCGTCAGACCCGCGGCCGACTGATCGCGCAGGATGCCCTTGATCTTGATCTCCTCGCCAGGCCGGTAAAGGTTGCGGTCCGTGACGATGAGACACTTCGCCGTCGCAGCCGCCACGGCCTCGTCGGAGTCGCCGGAGGCCAGATACTGAGCCTCGTCCACCACCGCCGGCGACGGCCCCCCCGGCGTATCCGCTATGAATAAATACGCCTCTTTATCCTTCTGGAACAAAGGAGGGCGCGGGAAGGTCGCGATCCCCCGGTCATCCGTCACCGCCCGCCCTACCTCGATATTTTGATTCGTCACCGCTCGCACGGTTATCCCTGCCACCGGCATCGCGTCCTCCATCTTCGCCACCCGCAGGTACACATGGTCGTGAGAGCGCTTCTGCGTCAGGATGTAGTCGCTGTAGAAAATCAGCATCCGCCCCCCGGCCACCCGTCCATCCGGCAGCGTGGCTGATGCCTCGATCAAATACGGCCCCTCGAGCGACACCCCGTCCGGCAGCGGCGCCGTCACCTGCCTCACGGTGTCCGTCGCCGTATTGACCGCGTCAAACGTGCCGGATAGCACCACCGGCAGATCAAACGCCTTCACTAGCAGCTCCGTCTGCTTCTCTTCTATCCCGTCGGTCTTGGAATCGTAAATGCTCCCTCCGGTCAGCGGGTCTTTCTCGGGCTGGTCGTACTCATCCAGCCGGGCATCCAGCGCCGGCAATTTATCGAGCGGGATGCCCGCCAGCTTCCACGTCACCCCCGGCGTATGGCTCTGGAGAAACGCAAACCTCAGGTCCTTGCGCCCGCCCCTCAGGTACAGCCGCGGCCCGGGAAATGACAACGATGGCTGCCGCGCGGGGAAAGACGCGAACCACCGCGACTCTCCCGGCAGATTGTACCCGCGCTCCCCTTCAAGATCGCGCGAGACGGTCAGATGATACCGCTGCGTCAGGTCAAAGTTCCCCGTCAGGTCGATCTCATCCCCATTCGCCACGATACGCAGACCCGGCACGTCCGGCGTGATCTGCGCGACTCCCGGCTTGACCGCCTCCGGCGGAATCGAGTCGTTGAACTTGATGATGACGGTCGGCTGGTCGAGCGCCTGGTTGAATCCCCCCGCCCACAGCACCTGCAAACTCACGGTATTCCCGAGCGGGATCACCGCCGGATAAGGCAGCCCTTGATGGCTGACGATCTCTTTCACACCCTCGATGACAAGGTCATACGTGCGATTCGCCGGCAGCGGATCCCGCGGCTTGATTACAATATCCTTCGACTGAAGCGGCGCGTCGTCCCCCACCACCACCTCCACCGGATACCGCACCCGCGAGTCCCTATCCTGGACCCATGCATGGCGCGCCATGTCGGACAGGTCCACATCATACGTCGATTTCAGCGATACCGAAGGCTGCGCATCGAGCGCGTCCTTGAACTCCCAGTCCGTCGAAATGCCGAACTGCGCCGTCGTGAAATCCGCGCTCCATTCCGGCACCCTGAAGGCATGCCCGTCCGCGTCCTTGAGATGCGGCGCAAGGGCGCAATGATGCGTGGCTCCCGCCACGACGGCGCTGATAGTAAACTCCCCCTCGGTCTGGCTTTTCCAGAGAAATGTCCCATCCAGCCTCGGCTTCGCCACAAATGGCGCGGGCTCCCCACCCATGTCTATGCGGTCGGGCGATACCATTGGCTTCGGGAACGAAATGGTGAGGATATCCCCCGGTTTGATCTCCCCCTGGTCCGGACTGATGCTCACGCCGCCAGCCTCAGACGGCGACGGCGGTGGCGATGACGCCGCGTCATCCGCCCCCCGCATTCCCGGGATGAATGCGACCACGCAAAGAAGGTAAAGAATGGCGCGTTTCATTGCTGGCCTTTCGAGGCAAGACGTTGCGCCTGCTGCGTGTCCGCCGCCGCCTGCGCCGCCATCCCCAGCCGCAACTCGCAATCCGCTCGCGCGGAATACGCCACGGAAGACTCCCGGATCGACAGTGAATGCGTCTGCGACTCGATGGCCGCCCGGTAATCCGCCCGGTTCGCCTCGACCACTCCGCGGTAATACCACGCGACCGGATTATTCGGGCTCAACTCCGTCGCCCGCACGATGTGAGGCAGCGCCTCCCCCGGTTTTCCCAGCCCGTCCAGGTCATGGCCCATCTCAAACTCCGCCTCCGGTGAATTACGATCCGCCCGCAACGCCGCCTTCGCATCCTCCAGCGCCAGCGCGTATTGATTGATACTGCGGAGCGCCTTGGACCGCGCCGCCAGCGGCCCAGGCTGCCCGCGATTCTGCTCCACCTCCGCATCCAGGCGGTCGAGTTCGCCATAAATCTGCGGGGTGACAGGACCATGGAAGCCCAGGGGCAGGTCGTGGCTCACCTTGACACCGGCTGCCCCGTCAATGTCGTTCATGTCCAGGTACGCCTCACCCGTCTCCACCCGCGCATGGATGCTGCCCGGGTCCAGCGCCATCGCCCGCTTGCAATTCGAGAGCGCCAGCGGCGCCTCGTCGATGGTGGTAAAAATCCACGCCTCGTCCAGCAGCGGATGAATGTCGCGCGGTTTCGCGGCAATCTGCGCGTCCAGCGCCTTGATCTTCGGCAGCGCCACCGCAAGCTGCTCCAGCTTCGGCAGCCATTGCTGCACTGTCGCATCGGTGGCATCCAGCTTGTTCGCCTTTTGGATCTCGGCGCTCGCCGCATCCCATTGGTGAAGGTGCAGCGATGCCCAGGACTCCGCCGCGATCATCGCCGCTGTCGGTTTTGCCGCCGCCGCCCGGGTCCGCAGCGCGAATACCTCCGGCCAGCGCTCCTGCTTCTCCAGCAGATCGGCCAGCTTGCTCAGCACCACGTAATTCGCCGGCTCTACCGCCAGTGCCGCCCGCCATGCCTTCTCCGCCTTCTCA
>Ga0182012_10007565_pt1 | contig 10833 bp, 10 predicted proteins | sample 612S2SmetaG_FD_120486 | JGI IMG/M metagenome (GOLD analysis project Ga0182012, IMG submission 120486) | Permafrost microbial communities from Stordalen Mire, Sweden - 612S2S metaG | ecosystem: Environmental > Terrestrial > Soil > Wetlands > Permafrost | place: Sweden: Stordalen | collected...
CACCGCGATGTGCGGGAGGGGGCAGAGGGCGTCGATGCCGGGACGGTGCACGCCCAACCGAACGCGGCTGATCTCGGGGACGACGCTGACGCCGACATGTGGACGTCGCGGGTCCGGCGGGCGGTGCTCCGACGGCTTCCCCCGGGCAAGCTGCTACCGGACCGTCAACCGGCCTACGTGACGTCGTGGGTCTACGTCTTCGGCGTGGCCACCATGGCCACCCTCGCGCTCGTCATTCTCTCCGGCATCGTCATTGCCATCGGGGGCCCCGACTGGTGGCACACCAATTCGGTCGGCCACTTCTGCAACAGCCTCCACATGTGGAGCGTCGAGGCGTTCATGGCGTTCTTGGTCATCCACCTGTGGGGGAAGTTCTGGATGGCGGCCTGGCGGGGCAAGCGTTCGCTCACATGGATCACGGGCGTGGTGGCCTTCGGCGCCTCGGTGGTGGAGTGTTTCACCGGCTATCTCTCGCAGCAGAACTTCGACTCCCAGTGGATCTCCACCAGTGGCAAGGACGCCTTCGATGCCGTCGGCGTCGGCTCGTTCTTCAACCTCATGAACTTCGGCCAGATGCTGATGTGGCACATCGTCCTCATCCCGCTCGTGCTCATCGCATTGGTAGGCGCCCACATTCTGGCGGTGCGCGTGCGAGGCGTCGTCCACCCCCTGCCGGCACAGCGGGTGCGGGGGCGAACAGCCCAACGAGCGGTGGCCGCGGCCGACCGGGCCGAATGGCGTGGGCCCACTCGCCGCTATGACATCTTGAAAGAAGCGACCGTGGCGGGGGCCATCGCTCTCATCCTCGTCGTCGCCCTCTCTGCGCTGCTCTCGTCACCCGACGATCCACCGGTGACCATCGCCACCTGGGCCAAGGTTGCTCCTGCGGACTTCATTGCCACAGCGGCGAGCGAGTTGGCCGGAACCAGCGAGACCGCAACCTACGGGCCGCCCTATAACAATGAGAACGGGAGCACGCAGCGCCTCCTGTTCTCCCCCGAGGACATCATCGGGGTGACGCTGCCGATCAACGCGGCCCAGACCTTCGTGCTCTCTCCGCTCGAGAAGATCGCCCCGAGCGACCCCACTCTGGCGGCGCAAATCGATCGCTACCGTGCCGCCTCGGCAGCCACGCAGGCATCGTGGAACACGGCCTACGCAAAGGCGGTGACAAAGGTCGCCTTCCGGGGCAGTGCCGCGGTCGTCCCTCCGGCGGCCGACGGCCCGCTGCCGGGGATGCTCGCCACCGAGCTGACCCTGGCCCGCAGCGGCGCGCTCGATGCCGACCTCATCTCCAACCAGCAGTTCTACGGTACTGACTTCACCAAGCCCCTCTTGTTCCTCGAAGACGGGCAGTACTTCGCCAACCTGGCCACTGCCGATCACCTGTCCGGCGCCCAATGGGGTGTGATGAACGAGACGGGGAGCTACCCGGGACAGCCGTGGCTGTGGCTGTACACGCTGTGGTACCAGGTGCCGGGTTTTGACAACTCCGCCAACGTGGATCTCATCGCCATCTACCTGACAGGGGCGGCGACCATCCTCCTTCTGGCGGTGCCCTTCATTCCCGGTCTGCGCGACATCCCTCGGGTCATTCCCGTCCACCGGCTGGTCTGGCGCGACTGGTACCGGCGTAGCGCCCCTACCGGTAGCGGGGGAAGCCCGGCCGAGCAGGACGACCCGGGCTCACCCATTAGGAATGGTGATCTTGGGGACGGTCGTGCTGGGGACGGTGACCGGCCCACCGCCACCGCCGCCGCCGGGGGTGGACAAAGAGCCTGACCCCGAGACAGCGGGGTTCCCGGGTCCTTTTGTCAGGAACACCAGCACCTCGAGCGTGCCCGAGTTGGCCGTCGTGACAAATCCGCCCACGCTCGGATTGGCGATGTTCCACTGGGCGAATTCGATGGGGAGATCGGCCAGGGCATAAATCCCATCAGCCGTACGCTCGGCGGACAGCGAGAATTGCACGGTTCGACTGACTCCGTGCATGGCCAGGGTCCCGGCGGCCGCATAGGTGGCCTTGCCCCCGACCGGCGGCACGCTCCCGAGGGCGATGCGTGCGGTCAGCGTCAGCGTTGCCGTGGGATAGTGGGCCACGTCCATTATCCGGCCGTCGAACTGCGCATTTCGCTCGCTCTGGTCGCTCACGACACTCGCCATGTCGACGGTGAATGACCCGGTGCTGACCGCGTCGTTGGCGATCGTGATCGATCCCCAGATCTTCGATGTCCGGCCCACCGCCGTCGCGTGCTGACCCACCAGAATTTCGGAGACCCGGTAGCCCGCTTCAGATCCAACGCCGACATGGTAGGTCCCGTCCAGAGTGGCCGGCGCCGGGGAGGTGCCTGAAGACGTGGACGTCGTCTTGGCGTGCGAACTGGGCAGCGCAAGCTTGGCCGGAGCAGGACCCTCTATGAAATGGATGTAGATGAAGGGACCCGCGACCCCGAGCACGATCACGACGACAACGGCAGCGATGAGCCACTTCAACCATCGTTTCATGGGCACATTGTCGGGGATCGACCTGTGCGCTCGCTGTGATGCCCATGTGCATCGCAGAGCGGGCACGTTCAGCGCGTCAGACGCGCCTACGAACACCTAGAATGCTGGCTGAACAGGGAGTTCAATTATGCAAATCGACTTCGTAGCGCCCTCGGCCCTCGCCTCGCCTTTCTGCGCTCCCCTCGCCCGCGACCGGTACCGGGCATGAGCGGGTTGTGGGCACTCGTCTCCATCGCCTCGCTGGCCCTGGTGCTGTGGGCGATCATCGATCTCATCCGCCGTCCTGCCGGCGCGCTTCGTCCTGGCCGCAAGGTCATGTGGATCATCGGCATGCTCGCCGGTCTGTATTTCTTCGGGTTGCTCGGCGCAGCCATCGCGGCGGTCTACCTGTGGGGACCGCGCCAGCGGCTGAACGCCCGGAGCTACTGACCCGATCCGTCAGCGGATCGCACCGGCTTCAGCCAACGCGTCGATCTCGATCGAGGGTAGCGCCAGCAACTCGCGCAGCACATCGCGGGTATGGGCTCCTATGGTGGCGGCCGGTCCGGCCATCCTGATTTCAGCTGCTGAGGACCGCCAGGGGGCTGCGGGCGCCTGCACGCCAGGGGCGGCCAGGCCGAGAACGCCACGCTCCTGGGCCCATGGTGAGGCCAGCAGCGTCGTTGCCGGCTGGACGACCGTGCACACCAGGCCCGCAGACGCCAGCGCAACCTGGAGCGTCGAGGCATCGGCAAATCGGGCGGCCGCGGTCTCGACGCGCACGCTGGCCTCGTTCTCGTCCGCCGGCCGGCCCGCCGGGTCCGCCCCTAGTGCGGCCATCCAGCGCTCGTAAAGGCGCAGCGGGTTGCCCACGAGGCAGACGCTCTCACCACTCGCCAGCGTCACCACCGGGTAGGTCCAAGTGTCGAATTCGCGCGGGCCGTCGTAGGCGAGCAGATCCATCACGACCTGATCGCTCGCGTAGAGCAGGACCTCAGCCAGTGCCACGTCGAGATGCTGGCCTGTCCCGGTCCGCTCCCGCTGGTACAACGCAGCGCATACGGCACTGACTCCGAAGTAGCCGCTGTAGAGGTCGGCATGCTGATGGACCTCGGGGACCGGGGGCTGGCCGCGCAGGCGAGCGGCCACCTCGAGCGTGCCGCCCTCGGCGTGCAGCAACGGGGCGTGGGCGCGACGCTCGGACCAGGTGCCGGTCTGACCGAATCCGCTGATCGAGAGGTAGACGATCCGTGGATTCCGCGCCGCCAGCGTCTCGTATCCCAGCCCGCGATCCACCAGCGCTCCGGGCCGGAAGTTCTCGATGACGACGTCACACCGCTCGGCCATCCGGGCCACCACCTCAGCGCCGGCTGCGGTGCGGATGTCGGCGCAGACATGGCGCTTGCCGGCATTCATCTGCGCGTAAAGGGCGCCGATGCCATTGACCAGGGGTGGCACGGTGCGGCACAGGTCGCCATCGGGAGATTCGACCTTGATGACATCGGCGCCGAGGTCAGCCAGCATCCGACCGCACGCCGGCCCGGCGATGATCTGGGACAGGTCCAGGACACGCACGCCTTCGAGGGGGCGGGGACGCGACATCCGCCCACCATAGAAGGACCAGCCCGAGGAATCCGGCAGGCGACACCTACCATGGGGCCGATCGACCCCCTCCTTCTCTCCGATCTGGCTGACGAGCAGTCCACACTCGACGAGCTGCTCACGACGCTCGCCCCGGCGGCGTGGTCGCGGCCCACTCCGGCAAAGGGTTGGACCATCGCCCACCAGGTCCGGCACCTCGCAGTGAGCGAGCGTGCGGCCGCCCTTGCGCTGGCAGGCCGGAGCAGTGAGGTCTTCGGCGGTGCGCCCCATCGGGACGCCGCGCCCGGTAAGGACCATGCCGCCGAGCTGGACGCCTGGCGAAGTGCGCGGAAGGCCACCCTCGCCGCCCTCGCCCGCCTTGATGACCGGGACCGCGTGACGTGGGGGGCGGGTCCCATGAGCGCGCGGTCCTTCGCTGACGCACGCCTCATGGAGACGTGGGCTCACGGACTGGACTGCTACGACGCCCTGGGGATGGCGCCGGGCGACACGGTCCGGCTCCGGCGGATCGCCGCTCTCGGCCTGCGCGCCCTCCCGTATGCCTTCGGCATCACCGACGTGCACCCGCCGGGTGACGTGCGCACGATCGCCCTCGATCTCTCGGGGCCCGGCGGCGAACGCTGGTGGCTCGGACCCGAGGGGACGACCGAGGTGATCTCGGGGACCGCAGGCGACTGGTGCCGGGTGGTGACCAGACGCCGCAAGGCTCATGAGACGTCGCTACGGGCAACAACGCCGCTCGGAGCCGCCGCGCTCGTGGTCGCCCGCGCCTACCTCGCCGACTGATCTGTTCCAGCGGCCTTGCAGGTGCCGGCCCGCTAGGGACGCGCAAAGAGCCGCGCATGTCCCTTGGCACGCCGGCTAGCCCGCCGACCCTAAGAGATCGGTAACGACGCTACGAGAACCCGACGGTCCGACGACCGATCCGCCACCGGCCGGCGCGGCGCAATGCAGCAACTCGCTCGCAACAATCCAGGCGGTCGCGCGCAACCCCACGCGTGGCGTCGCCTCACCGCATGGATTCGTTGCGCCTGGAACGTGATTGCGGCCTCGAAAAGGGGAATTCCGCTCGGTTTCCGTTCGGTTGCGGAGCCCGTTGCGCATTGCACCGGGACATAGGGGGTGCCACAATAGAAAAGACCTGGCACTGTCCAAGGTTCTGCTAGTTGGTGTACGACTTGGGTACCGCTCGGTACGACCTAGGAAGGGGTGTCATCGCCGTGGTGGTGCAAAGTCAAAGCGCGGGATCGGCAATGCTTCAAGCGGATAGAGCAGTCGCCGACGACCTGTGGGCTTCGTACTTCGACGGTCGTTCCATAGAGGACCGCAACCGCTTGGTTCTCTTCTATGCCCCCCTTGTAAAACTGGTCGCCAGCCGCTTTGCCTCGAGGTTGCGCTCCTTCCAGTCGGCCAAAGAGCTCTGCTCCTTCGGTCAGTTCGGCCTCATAGACGCCATCGAGCGGTTCGACCCTACAGCTGGCTATCAATTCTCCACCTATGCCACGACGAGGATCCAGGGGGCGATCATCGACGAATTGCGCCGCGACGACATCCTTCCCAAGCGGATGAGGGCCAGGGTCCGGACCTACCAGGTGGCGCGGGAGACCCTCGAGGGTGACCTGCGTCACACCCCGACACTCGCCGAGGTCGCCGAGTACCTCGGGACGACGTTGGCCGAGACCGTCGAGCTCGACGACCATGCCGCCATGTCGAGCTACCTGGTGCCGCTCTCCGTTGCCGGTGACGATCCGGGAGGATCGATGGTCGGGTCAGGAGAGGCGGCGATCGAGCCGAGCGAGGGTGCCGAGCTGGCCGCGATGCGCGACGCCGTGAAAGCGGCGCTGCTGCGGATCACCAAGCGTCAGCGTCAGGTCCTGGTACTGCACTACCTGGAGGGGTTCCAGAAGAGCGAGATAGCCGATGCACTGGGGATCGACCGGTCCCGGGTCACCCAGCTTCTCCACCAGGGGCTCAAGAATCTTCGGGTCGAACTCGGTGACCATGACAACGACCGCGAGCTGCAAGGGGTCTGAGAGACCTAGGGCTTCGCCCTCGCATTTGCCCGCCGGGCGCTGTAGGACGCCCACGCAGCAGCATCGATGGTGGCGTCCGGTGTGGCGTTGGCCGAATCGACGTTCTCCTGTCGGATGCGCTCCAGCACCTCTTTGCGGTCGATCCGAACTTGCTTCGGCGCCTCAATGCCCAGCCTGACCCGACCGTTCGCCGAAACCGCCACCACGGTCAAGACGATGTCGTCGCCGATATAGATCTGCTGGCCTACTTCGCGGGTAAGGGTGAGCACGGCTCCCCAATCTAACGAACAGCCGGGGCTGCGTCGCGCTCTGGGGGGAACGGCGTCCTCACGCTCCAACCGACCTCGCTTTCGCTCGCCGCCGGAACGAGTTGGTCGGCGAATCCGTTCCGGCGATTGATCACGATGGGAGAGTAGAGGTTCGCCGTCGACTCGGAGAGCGGCTTGCGCGGATGCACGATGGCGAGGAGAGCTGCATCCTCCGAGCTGCCGAGGCCGAGATCCTCGACCATCGCGTCGTCGATGTGCACCTCGTAGCCGCGCCACAGGATGCCTGGAGGCGTGACCAGCAAAGTGAGATTGTCGATGGGCAGGTCGCCGCGCACGTACACCGTGTCCGTGCATCGCAGGTGCGCAAAAACCCCGGGGCCTCCCCCCTCCAGGGGTTGCACGACGAAATGTCGGGCCCCCTTGAACCCCGGCATGTCGCGCCGGAAGGTCAATTCCATCCCGGTGACCGTGATGGGGGGAGCTGTCGTGGGCATGAGGCGATCTCCTTCGAGTGTGGGCATAGTAGTCCTCAGCGGCAGGCCGTCGAAGGCTGCGGGGCGACCCGCAGTGCCTTGAGCAATCTCAGGCGATGAAACTCACGAGTGTCTCGGGGATGGACTTCGATGCCGCCCACAACGCCGCCTGGTAATTCGTCGTCTCCGAGTCGAGCTGTGTCGTCACCGTCGCGATGTTCACATCCTCGAGATTGGCCTGATCGGACTGCACGCTGGCAATCTGGGTCGTCAACGATGAGGACACGCTCGCCACCTGCTGCGACGAGTCCCCCAAGACGGCACTCGCCTGCTGGGCGGAGGAGATGGTGGCGTTCAGCGCGTCGAGGGCGGTGTTCAGTTCGGCCGAGGTGGGGGCCCCGGACTGCAGCGCCGTTGCGGCGGCGTTGAGGGTGGCGAACACGTTGGACGCCCCGGTCCCGAACATCGACGTCCCGGGGACCGAGAGGCCCACGGCCTGACCGGAGCCCGAACCCGGGCCGATCACCACAGTGGGGACATCTCCGTTCCCTAGATAATTCCCGTTGGCGTCGTACGCCTGGGAGGAGGCAGAAGTCCCGGCGAAGATGGGCCGCCCTTCGTACTGCGTGTTCGAAAGCCCGAGCAGGTTGCTGACCACACCCTTCAACTGGTCGCCCAGGGCTTGATAGGTAGTTGGATCCTGTGCACCCTGGTTCAGCGACTGCAAGAGCAGCGTCTGCGCCGACTGCATTGACTCGAGCACGCTGTTGGCCGTGTCATTGGCCGTGCCGAGCCATGACGTCGCCGTTTCGGCGTTCGTCTGCCAACTGGTCAGCTGGCTGGCTTGGCCCGAAAGCGCCAGCACCTGGGTCACGGCTGCGGGATTGTCCGATGGCTTGTTCAGCGCCTGGCCGGTGGCCAGCTGCTCCTGCAGCGCAGCGATGTTCGTCTCCTGCGATGTCAGCTGATCGGTGAGCGTCTGGGCCAAGGCAAGCGAGGATACGGTCACGTCACACCGCCTGAAGGAGGGACTGGAAGCACGACGTGATCGTGCTCACCACCTTTGAGCTGGCCTGGAAGGCATTCTGCGCTGCGAGCACATCGACCTCTTCGTTGTTCTCGTTCACGCCTGAGATGGAGGAGAGGTTGTTCGAAGCCGTGGTGGCCAAATTCGTGGCCGTCGTCGACGCCGTCGTCGCATTCGCCGTCTGGGTGCCGAGGGCACCGATCATGGTCTGGTAGAGGGTGTCGGGACCTGTGGCGGACGAGGCGAGCGCGGCCATGGCCTGGGCGTTGCTGCCGTCGAGGGTGGCCGTCCCGATCACGTTCGAATTGCCCGCGCCGGGCGCAGATGCGGTGGCGATGAGCCCTGGTGCGGCCAGGAGCGCCGGGGAAACGGCGATGGTGGCGGCGGAGTTGGGATCGGCCGGGCTCGTCGTATAGGTCGTGGATGAACCGTTGTTGACGAAAATGTCAGGAAGGACGGTCCCGCCCCAGCTGCCGGCAATCGCTGATCCCGGATCGCCGTTCGCCGCCATGCCGTTGGCCTGCAAGGTGTTCAAGCTGGTGGCCAGGCTGTCGGCAACGGAGTTCAGCTGGGACTGGTAATCCGGGATCGTGGTGTTGACCGCAGCGAGGTTGGCCCCGATGGAACCACCCGCCTCGGTGGTGACACCGCTCGCCGTGACGACGCGGAGGTTTGCCGCTCCCGCCGAACCGGTGGTCGAGAGCGTCTGGGCCACGTCGCCCGCAACCAGTTGCACCCCGTTGAGATACACCGTGACCGAACCGCTGGCAGCCGTTGACGCGCTGACGCCGAGGAGGGTCGCCAGCGTGTTGACCGCCGATCGGCTCTCGTCGGTCAGGGAGTTCACATCCTGTCCTCCCGCCGTCCCGGCCACGATGCTGGCATTGAGCTGCGCCACCTGCTTCAGCAGACTGTTGGCCTGGGCCAGGGTGCCCCCGTCGGCCGACCCTGAGCCGATTGCGCCCTGCAACGACGACGCCAGCTGACTCAGCTGGGAGGAGCTGCCGCTGAGGGAGGTGGCCACCGCCTGGGCCGCCCCGACCACCGCTTGCTCCGCGCCGGCCTGATTGGGGTTGGAGGCGAGCGTCGAGAGGTTCGACCACAGCGCGGACATCTGGGAAGCGATGCCCGTCGTGCTCGGCTCGGGGAAGATCGACTCGATTGAGCTCATGACCTGGCTCGCCTGCGTGGCGGCGCCCTGTACCCCCTCGGCGGCGACGTTACCCGCTTCGTACACGGCGTCGGTCAGCTGGCTGACCGAGCCGACGATGACACCTTGGCCCACCCCCAGGGGCCCCGCCCCCGCCTCGGGGGAGAGGTTGACCTGCTCGGCCGCGTATCCCGGCGTGTTGATGTTCGCCAGATTGTTGGACGCAGTGTCGAGTTCAGCCGTGTCGGCCGCCAGCCCGCTAGCCGCGATCGACAGCCCCATGTCGCTCATATCGATCCCTTGACCAGTACTCCACCGCGGGCGACGGAGCGCCCGTACGTCGCTCCGGCGTCCAGCCGCAGAAAAGCCAACGCCTCTTTGGCCAGGGATGCCCGGCGCCCCATGGCCGCGCGGACGGTGTTGGTCAGGTTCTCAATGCCGATCACCGTCTCGATGATGGAGCGCCGACGCTCCATGAGGACCTCACTCCACGCCCCGTTGGCACGCGCCGCGAGCTCGTCGAGCCGGGGCATGGGGTCGAGATCGAACTCTTCGGCCACCCGTGCCGTGGCCGTCGCACGTACCAGCTCCGCCACCCGAAGGTCTTCATAGGCTGCTTCGATCTCACGAACAGCCGTCGGGATCGAAGGTCCCTGGTCGGCCCCGGCCAGGGCGCCGAGCACGATAAGGCGGTAACGCAGGGCGGCCAGGAGCTCGAGGTCACGGTCGAGTGCCTCTACTAACTGTACGAAGAGGTCGTCGGTATCCACTGTGAGAACTAACGTCCCCGAAACGCCCTGAGTTGAGGGGGGTCAGGGATGGCTTCCACTTTCGGGATCACCGCTCCTGTGGGATTGCACCTGTATCCGGGCGTAATGGAGCACAACGCCCGATACCGCCCAGACCAGGAGCCCGATGAAGATCAGGCCCTCGGCGAGGCGGGCCAGGACCGTGAGCGGGGACAGGCCTCCGGTGATCATCTCGTCGAAGCTGGGCACGAGTGCGACCGTCGTGATGACGATGACGACGAGCGGGCGGAGCCGGCGGATGTCCAGCATCAAGAGGTAGTAGTCCCTCCGCTTCACTGCTGGCACTCCAGCTTTGCCCGGAGCAGCGTGAGGACCCAGCGCAGTGCGGAGGCTTGCTCCCCGTCGAGGAAGGCGATGGGAAGCAGACCCATGAGCTCGCCCGGCGAAGACGTTTCAGCAAGACGAGACAGGGCAAGCGCGTCGACCCGGCCCAACTGCTCGCGCCAGTGGTCAACGTCGGATCGCTTCACGGTGGCCGGAACGGCGCCCAACACGTAGTCCGGCCTCAGCCTCTTGATCCAGCGCGCGACCGCAGGCAGGCACTCCGATCGCAAAGAACCCTTGACGACGACAACCGTCACCTTATTGGAGAACCTCCGGCGCTCCACGCGTTGCCGGCCGGACGCCGTCCGATCGACTGCGACCAGCGCCGAGGCCTTCAGGCCCAACGTGGCCACCAGGGCCTGAGCCGCCACCTCGGCGTCGCGCCGGGCACCCACCACGACGATCACCGACCCCCCGGCGACGGGCGGGTCGGGCGCGAGTGGCAACGTGGTCATGGCACGGGCCAGGCCGTCGAGTGTGGTTTCGGCGGGATCGGGACGATACGTGATGGGCACACCGATTTTGATGAGACTCTGAGGCAGTCCTTCGACCAGGGAGTGGTCCGCACGCCCAGAGTGGTCGGCGCGGCCCGAGCGCTCGGCGCGCCCGAGGCGGTCGGCCACGTCGGACGGGTGGTCGGCCACGACGGAGGGGTGGTCGGC
>Ga0182012_10007566_pt1 | contig 10832 bp, 5 predicted proteins | sample 612S2SmetaG_FD_120486 | JGI IMG/M metagenome (GOLD analysis project Ga0182012, IMG submission 120486) | Permafrost microbial communities from Stordalen Mire, Sweden - 612S2S metaG | ecosystem: Environmental > Terrestrial > Soil > Wetlands > Permafrost | place: Sweden: Stordalen | collected...
AAGTGGAACGCTTCCAGCATCAGGCCGCTACAGCGCTCCGGTCTCATCAGTCCCATGTACGCGGCAATCACGGAGCCATCGCTGTGTCCCCAGAGCACGGCTTCGTGGAGGTTGAGAGCGTCCATAAAGAGGAACATCTCTTCGGCCGCGCGAGCGTGGAAGTCAACGCCAAACTCTGCGGGCTTGGTGGAAAGACCATAGCCGCTGCGATCGGGGATGAGTACGCGATAATTCGTCAGCGAGTGTAGCTGCTTGTTGATGGGATAGATGTGGTATCCCCAGCCGCCATGCAAGAAAATCAGTGGTCTGCCAGCTCCGAATTCCCGATAGTGAAGCTCAACTGCACGCCGAGCCAGCGGTGAATTCTGAATGGAGACGAATGGCACATATCCTCCTTGTGCGTGTTCCTTGCAGACCAAATTAGAGTGCGGCAGCCCGGCGCTGCACCAGCAGAAAGTAGAGTGCCACCAGAACCAGCAGCGCACCGTTGATTCCTACCACCATGGGTGCCGTGAAGACCGGAACGAGCCAGCCGGAAACCAGGTTTCCCAGGGGCATGCCGCCGCGGAAGGCGCAGTTGTACACGCTCATCACACGCCCGCGCATATTGTCGGTGGTCGTGAGCTGCACCAGCGAACTCACGGTCGCGAATGCCGCCATCATGGAAGCCCCGACCAGTACCAGCATGGCATAGCTGAGCGGCAGCGAGCGGGAGACGGAGAACACTGCTGTGGCCACGCCGAGGCAGATCAGCATTAGGAGCGCGACTCGGCCCTTCTTCATAATGTTTCCACGGCTCGCAATAGTCAGCGATCCGCAGATGGATCCGACCCCCATCATGGAGAGCAGAGTGCCGTAGGTCTCTGGACCGCGATGGAATATGTCTTTGACGAACACTGGAATGTACGTTCGCAGAGGCATACTCAGTGCCGTCATGCAGAAGGCAATCACGATCAGCGCCGCCATGGATTCCTGACGGCGTACGAACTTGATTCCTTCCTTCAAGCTGCTGAACATCGAATCCTTCGTAGGCGTGGGCAGGAAGGTGACTGAGATCATTGAGAGCGAAACCACCGGCGCAACAAACGAGAGCGCATTAAGCCCGAAGCACCACTTCTCGCCCAATCTCGCCAATGCCTGCCCAGCCAGTGCCGGACCAATCGTGACTGCAAGGTTGAATTGAATCGAGTTCAAGGCGATGGCGTTGGGAATGTCCTCGCGTTTCACCAGCGAGGGGATGAGCGCCTGGTATGCCGGACCGCCAAATGCCTGCGCCAGTCCGGAGATGAACGATAGGCAAAGAATCATCCACACGTGCTCCGGTCGCATCTGCCCGGTTGCCACCAGCAGCGTCAGCGTGACCGCGCTCGCCATTTGCACATACTGCGAAACGAGCAGAATCTTGCGCCGTTCGGCGCGGTCCGCAACCACGCCGCCGATCAGCGAAAAGAGAAAGATGGGAAGGCCGCCGAGAAATTGATCGAGCGCGAGCAGCAGGGCCGAGTGGCTGAGCCGGTAGATGAGCCAGCCCTGCGCCACAATCTGCATCCACGTGCCAATGCTGGAGGTGCAAGCGCCGAACCACATCAGCCGGAAGTCCCGGTACTGAAATGCTTTGAATACCCTGCGAAATGTTGACCTATCCATGAACTCCGCGTGTCTCCGGCGTGCTGCTTCTATCTTCGCACGTGTGCGCAAACGCCGCGCGCGTTAAGGTCGCTCCGGCCAGGAGTGCCGGGGATAGCGCCGCATCAACTCACGACGAACCTGCGGATAGAGCCTCTCCCAGAATCCCGCAAGGTCTGACGTTGTCTGCACGGCGCGCTTATTGGGCGCAAGCAGATGAACCACCAGCGGAGTGTGTTGCGGCCCGATGCGCGGGGTCTCAATCATGCCGAAAAAATCCTGCAATCGCGATTCGATCCAAGGTGGCTTGCCGCGTTCGTAGTGCACCTTCGTCTGGCGTCCGCCTTGCAGGCGAATGCGCGCCGGAGCAACCTCGTTGAGGCGGTGCGTGCCGAGTTGCTGCTCCAGCGCAGAGAGCAATTGTGTCGCCGCTGACTTCAACTCGGCGAAGCTGCGTAGTCCCGAGCATAATTCGCGCAAAGCCCGCGCAACGTCCGGCGCTCCGAATCCCGCGAACTCAGCGCGTGCCATGAATTCCTCATACTCGGTGGCATCGACAAAGCGTTCCAGCCCAGCCTCCAACGCTTTCTGGGCGAGCAGTTCGGCCGCAGCATCGGCGTCGGGCAGCGCCCCGCGTGATTCCTGAATGACAAGTTCGTCGTAGAGCATGGCGCTCACGGCCTCCACGCGCTCACCCGTGCGATTCCAGGTCACACTGGAGACATCGCGCACGCGGTCCGGGAAGAGTTCAATCAGCCATTCGGGCTCAATGCGTGAGGTCATGCGGATGATCGGCAGTGGCTTGTCTTTGCGGTCCTCGGCATCCACGGCCACCATGAACTCATACTGCGGAGGCTCGCCCGCCAGTTCCGCCGATGTGCCCCCCGAAAGCAGCACTTGTGTGCCCGCTCGCAGGCGCGCTACGCGATCGGGAAATCCCGCGAGCACCGAAATCAGCAGGGCATCGTCTTCGTGACGGCTCTGTCGTGGAGGCCGCGCGATCTTGCGGATCTGTTCGATGTGCTGCCGGGTGCGGAAATCCTGCTCCATCTCGATGGCGGCCAGCAGATCGTTCTTCGCCACCTGCACTCCTGAGGAGAGCAATGCCACGGCAACGCATGCGTCCTCGCCAGCGCCGTGCTCGATGGCTTCCACCAGAATGCGTGAGAGCCTCGGCGGAAGCGGATAACGCTCCAATTTCTGAGCCATCGCGGGAGTCACACCCAAACGGTCCAACAGTGACTCAGCCCGCTCGACCGCAGCCTCAGGCGGCGCATCCAGCCACTCCACATCGCTCACGCCGTTGATCTGCATGGCGCGCAATGCAAGCGAAAGTTGCGCAAGGTCCGCGCGCAGAATCTCTGGTGTGTCCTGTTCAGGACGATGCAGGAAATCTTCGACCGAATAAAGTCGCAGCACGCGACCCGGCCCGGTGCGTCCCGCGCGTCCGGCCCGCTGCTTGGCCGAAGCTTTGCTCACGCGTCCAACGTGCAGTGTTGGCAGCCCGCTCCACGGAGAGTTGGTGGCGATGCGCGACAGTCCGCTGTCGATCACAGCATTTACGCCCTCTACCGTGACCGAGCTCTCGGCAACGTTCGTCGCCATGATCAGCTTTTGCTGTGCGGCTGGCGCAAGCGCACGATCTTGTTCCTTGGGACTCAGGCTGCCATGCAGCGGCAGCACCAGCAGTCCAGCCCGTTGCGCAATCGGCTCACACTCCCGCATGGCTCGGCGAATCTCAGCGGCCCCGGGCAAAAACGTTAGGATGTCTCCCACGTGCTGCTCGTTAACCAGCAGCTCCACCGCATCCTTCACCTGCGATTCAAGTGGCTTTGGCGAGTAGGGAAGATGTTTGATCGAGAGCTCGAACAGCGTTCCAGTGGAGCGCACCACAGGACAGTCGCCCAGATATTTTGCCACTGGCGCAGCATCGAGCGTCGCCGACATCACAACGATCCGCAGCCCCGGCCGTCTCTGCTGCAAGCGTTTCAACAACGCCAGTGCTAGATCGCCTTCCAGGTGCCGCTCGTGAAACTCATCGAGCACCACGGCGTCCACGCCCTTCAACTCCGGATCGGAGAGCAGCCGTCGCGTCAGCACACCTTCGGTCACAAAGCGCAGACGAGTACGCGGACCAATCACCTCTTCAAAGCGGACCTGGTAGCCCACCGTGCCGCCCGGTTCTTCATTCATCTCCCACGCTACTCGCCGAGCGGCAAGTCGTGCGGCAATGCGTCGAGGCTCCAGCACGATCACTTCACCGCTCACCAGTTCTAGCAGGGCTGCTGGCACGCGAGTGGTCTTGCCCGCACCCGGCGGAGCCTCAATCACAAGGCTGGGATTGCGCTGTAGGGAGTCGATGATCTCCGGCAGAATTGCGTCCACCGGAAGAACGGGTTTCAGGTTCGGCACACCTCATCGGAACACGCGCTTTCCATGGCCGTCAATGGCACCCGTCGGCACAATCCCGACTATGTCATCGGCGTGCCGCATCCCGAGCGCTGTTTTTTTGGCACATGAGCTGGTGACCCCGGTTACAGACACATCCCTCCGCTCCGTGATCATGTAGTCGCGCATTTTCCGTCTAGGTGTTCCAGCGTCTCGCGGACTGAGTTCAATACCAAGGAGACAGTTATGGCAACCACATTAGCGGACAAGCGTGCGGACCTTGCCGGACCCGGCATCGGTAATTACACCGACATCGAGCGCATCCTGCCCAAAGACTACAAATCTTTACTTTCCCCTCGCGAAACACAGAAGGCCATCTTCGCCGTCAAGCGTTATATTGAGGACCACCTCTGCAGCGAACTGAACCTCATCATGACCACCGTGCCGCTGATCGTCGATTCCGAAAGCGGCGTCAATGATTTTCTGGATCGCGATGGCTCGCGCACTCCCATCCAGTTCCATATCTCTAACGATCGCGAAGAGCATCCCATCGACGCTCAGATCGTGCAGGCGGCTACCAAGTGGAAGAGGATGGCGCTGAAACAGTTTGACTGTCACGCTGAAGAAGGCATCTGCACTGACATGCGTGCCGTGCGCAAGGATTACTTCCTCGATCACGACCACAGTTGCTATGTCGACCAGTGGGACTGGGAGCGTGTCGTTCGCCCCGGTGAGCGCAACTTAGAGTTTCTGAAGATGGTGGTGCATGGCATCTGGAGAGTGATCGTGGGAGCCGAGCGCTTCGCTCATAAGCATTTTCCCGCGCTCGCAAATTCCAAATATCCTGACCTGCCCGAGGACATCCATTTCATCCACGCCGAAGAACTGCTTGAGATGTATCCCGACCTTCCGCGCAAGCAGCGCGAAACGGCCATCCTGCAAAAGTATCCGGCGGTCTTCATTATCGGCATCGGCTGGCCCCTAAAAGACGGCTACCCGCACGAAATGCGCGCGGCTGACTACGATGACTGGGTGACGCCCACCAACATGCAAAATGGAGAACAGGCGCATGGACTCAACGGAGACATCCTGGTCTGGAATCCGGTCACCCAGCGCCGTCACGAACTCTCGTCCATGGGAATCCGCGTCAACGCCGAAACCTTGAAGCAGCAGCTCACCATCTCCAATCAACTGCACTTCCTCGATTACCCATATCACCAGGCGATCATCAACAATCAGATTCCGCTCTCCATCGGCGGCGGCATTGGACAGGGACGAACCCTGATGTTGTTGTTGAAGAAAGCCCATCTCGGCGAAGTGACGGTCAGCGTGTGGCCAAAAATCCTCAAGGAGATCGGCGAAAAGCACAATATCCATGCGCTTGAATAAGACGGCGCGGAGGAGAAGACATTCTCGACGCGCATTATGAATGAAGCACATATAGGGAGCGGGACCAATTCTGGTCCCGCTCTTTCCCTTGATGGTCCGAGAGGCATCCTGCAGCTAGTCGGATGCACCATACCTTCCATGCTCTTTGATTTCACGAGAGACAGCAATGAGACTGAATTCATCTGCGTTGGCGCTTCTGCTGCTTTCCTACTGACAATGACAATTCCCATTAACTTGTGGAGCATCCTGGCAATCGTTTATTTTCTCTGCCCAACGCCCCTCCTTCTTGGACAGCCCGCTCAAGACACTGAGAGTCACGTCGTCAAAATCAGCGTAAGCGATGAGACCCAGTCGGCGGTATCCGACGCGCTCGTGACCCTCACTCAGGGGAGCAAGTCGATTCAGTTGCACACCGATTACGCTGGCCATTGTGAGTTCGTTTCCGCGTTTTCCGCTCCGTACCAGATCAGTGCTGAAAAGCAAGGCTACTATCGGAACGTTGCCAATTCGATTGATCCCCAAGCCAGAAACGTAGAACTTACCTTGACTCATGAGCGTCGGGTGCAGCAGAACGTAACTGTCACGGAGACGCCGCCACTCATCGACCCTGAGCAGACATCCAATACCATCCGCATGGATACCCCAGAGATCGACAATATTCCGTATCCAACGTCTCGCGACATACGAAACCTCCTTCCCTTCAATCCGGGAGTGGTGCAGGATTTGTCCGGGCAGGCGCACGTCGCCGGGTCGAACACTTATGAGATAAAAGATCTCCTCGACGGCTTCAACGTCACCTCGCCCCTGAGTGGCACTCTGGACATGCGTTTCAGCGCCGATGCAATCCGCACCACGGAAATAGAAAGTACGCGTTACCCCGTGGAGCACGGCCAGGCATCCGGCGGCATTATTGCTTTCCGCAGCGGCATGGGAGATGACCACTATCGTTTCAATGTCACGAACTTCTTCCCATCATTTCAGGACAGGAATGGTCTGGAGTTCGATCAGTTTGTGCCACGCCTAACCTTTTCTGGGCCGATCAAAAAAGGCAAGGCTTGGTTCTACAACGCTGCAGAGAGTGAGTTCGACAACATCGTAATTTCAGAGCTTCCAGGTAACGCAGACAACGACCTTCTCTGGCGCGGCAGCAATCTCACGAAGGCTCAGTTCAATCTGGCTTCCGCCAATGTGGTGACGATAGGGCTGCTGTTGAATGACTATCACTCGCCTTATGATGGAATCTCTCCGCTCACGCCTAAGCAGACCACAACAGATCGCAACATCATTGCCGGTCTCGCTTATGTGAAAGACCAATACTCGTTCCCGGATGGCACAGTGCTTGACCTGGGATTGGCCGGGGTTCGCTTTCGAGATAGCTACGAGCCGCACGGCACCGCTCCATTCGTGATCAACCCTGAGACCACCACCGGCAGTTTCTTTGAGAACCTGGTGGGACACTCCGAAAGAGTACAAGAGACGGCAAATGTCTTTCTTCCACCCACGCAGTTAGCTGGCCGCCATGCTGTGAAGTTTGGAGTGGAAGTGGATCAGGTTCACTACAACCAAAATGCCACGCGCCAGCCCGTAGATTATCTTGGCGAGAATGGAGTTCTACTCAGAGAGAGCATCTTCGCTCCTCAGCCTTATTACTCGCACAGCAACGTTGAGCTTGGTACTTACGTCGAAGACCGGTGGACAATTCATGAGCGCCTCATCGTAGAACCCGGTATGCGCTTCGACTGGGATGAGATCGTGCGCGCGCCTCTGTTCTCCCCGCGTGTAGCCTTTGCTTATTCATTTTCGAAAAAAGCGAACACCAAGATCTCTGCCGGGATTGGTCTGTACTATGACCGAACTCAGCTCCAATACCTTTCGGGTGCGTTTCAATCGCCTCGCACGGACATCTACTACGCCGCCAAAGGTACCACTCCAACGGGATCGGTGATCAGCAATTTTGTTCTGCCCTCATCTTTGCAAGAGCCGCGAGTCATCAACTGGAGCATTGCCTTGGAGCACAAGTTGCCAAGAGAAAATTACTTGAAGGTCAACTTCATAGAGAAACGCGGAGCCAACGGATTCGTATTTCTGAATGACGATCCATCCGATTCTCTTGGCGGTACTTACACGCTCACCAACACTCGCCAGAACAAATATGACGGAGTGGACATCAGTCTGCGGCACGTATTCTCCCATGGCTATACGCTCTTCGGGGCTTACACTCGCTCATCGTCACGCACGAACGAGGTGTTGGACTATTCTCCAACGCTCTCAATTCTTGGGCCGCAAGGGAGTGGTCCGCTTCCATGGGACACTCCGAATCGCGTGCTTTCCTGGGGATGGCTACCACTTCCAATCACCAAGAGAGTCGACTTCGTGTACACCCTCCAGTGGCACACGGGATTTGCGTTCAGCGCTGTAAATGCCAACCAGCAGTTGGTCGGGACGCCTGATTCGTATCGCTTCCCCGATTACTTCTCCTTCAGTCCCGGGCTGGAGATTCGTTTTCATTGGCGCAAGTATTACCTTGGACTGCGTGGCGTGCTGGAGAATGCTACCGGCCATCTGAACCCATTTACGGTGAACAGCGTTACTGACTCACGACAGTTTCTTACTTACAGCAACTTCGAGGGACGTGCGGTCACGGCTCGTATCCGCATCATTAGCACGAAGTAAGCGACCGTAGAAAGCAACCATCCACGCAGTCACGGCGTTTGAGGCCAAACACTTGAATCAACCTCTTTCTCTCTCGCGCAATGCCGCTCGTACTCCACTGCGGAGCGCCATTCTGCTCGCCTCCGTGTTCGCGGCCCTTACCTTTCTGATCCATTTCCTCAGCTCTCTATGGGGAAGCCACCTTGGCTATGGCTTCTTCCGCGACGAGCTTTACTTTCTCGTCTGCGGTCACCACCTGGCTTGGGGCTATGTGGACCAGCCTCCGCTCGTGGCTCTTCAGGCGCGTTTGGCCGAGGCACTCTTTGGACTGACTCCCACCGGGATTCGCATCCTCAGCTTTCTCGCCAGTGGTGTAACTGTTGCACTCACTGGCCTGCTCGCGTGGCAGTTTGGTGGCCGCTACTCTGCACAGGTACTGGCGATGACCGCAATTCTCGCTTCCCCTGTCTTCCTCGGCACCTCTAACTATCTCTCCATGAATTCCTTTGAACCCTGTTTTTGGATGGGCGCGCTCTGGGCCGTACTTCGCATCTGCGAGGGCAAAAATGCAGCGAAGTCCTGGCTCATCTTCGGCTTGCTCGCGGGACTAGGAATCGAGAACAAACACTCAACCGTCTTCTTCCTGATTGCACTTCTGATTGGCTTACTTTTCAGCGCTCAGCGCCGCATCCTCTGGTCAAAAAAATGTGCCGCTGGAATAGCGCTCCTGATTCTGCTGGCGCTGCCGAACCTTCTCTGGCAATGGGTTCACCACTTTCCCACGTACGAGCTTCTTATCGGAGTTGCTCACTCCGATAAGAACACCAAATTGCCGTCTCTGGCCTTCCTCCGGCAACAGCTCAATATGTTGTTGATCCTCGCGGCTCCGCTCTGGGTCGGAGGACTGGCATGGCTCGGCTTTTCGCGCAAGGCGAGACCCTGGCGCTTCGTCGCCATCACCTATTTGATCTTCCTGGCAATGATGATGGCCATGCACGCCAAGGATTACTATGTCGCGCCCATTTATCCAGCGCTCTTCGCCGCGGGTTCGGTGATGCTCAGCCAGTTCACGCGCCGCAGTTGGCCGTCCATCGCTTACACGGCGATTCTCGGCTGCTTGCTCTGTATGGTTACGGCTCCCATCGTGCTCACGATTCTCCCCCCGGACAAATACACTGATTACACGGCTCGCTTTGGTGCCAACAAAGTTAAGTCTGAAAAATTCACCAGTCCGCTTCCGCAATACCTTTCGGACCGCTTTGGCTGGCCCCAGATGGTCGAAGGCTTCGCCGTGCGATACCAAGCCCTTCCGCCCGACATCCGCGCCCGTACAGCCATCTTCTGCGGCAACTACGGTGAAGCCAGCGCTGTCAATATTCTCGGCCCTAAGTACGGTTTGCCCATCGCAATTAGCGGCCATCAGAACTACTTTTACTGGGGATGGAACGGCTACTCCGGCGAATCCGTCCTCACGCTCGGCGACGACCCAAAGGACTACACAGACAACTATGCCGAAGTGATCGATCTCGGCCCCTTTGATGCCCCCTGGATCATGGACCACGAGCATCACCACTACTACTGGCTCCGCCACCGCAAGCACCCCTATGCCGCAGATTGGCCTGAGTTCAAGTATTGGTACTGAACCTCGAAGGTGGAGATTCAGCGTCCTTCGGTTTAAGGGGCGCGGCTGAATTCAGAGAAGGTAAGTGGCAAGGTCTCTGAGGAAACTAGATGTAGCTTCGCAACCTGCTACGACCGAAATGCGTTCTCATTTCCCCGCTTTAGGGTTGGACTATAACTGGACCACATCGGCTGTAGGTTAAAGACAACATGGTACCGGGAGGGGGACTTGAACCCCCACAACCATTTCTGGTCTGCGGATTTTAAGTCCGCTGCGTCTGCCAGTTTCGCCATCCCGGCTTGTGGTGAGCAGACTTAGTGTCGCACAGCTCCATGAGCCCTGCCAACCCGCGCCCCGCGTCTAACATCCCGACCTGCAGTGCTACAATCCTGCTCACTGATGCGGCGCATTTTTGTCCAACTCGTGTTGCTGGTCATCTTGTGGGGCTATGCTGCTCCGGCGCTGCTTGGTCCCTCGGAAGCCGATCTGCCCGCCTGCTGCCGTGGCCGTGGAAAACACCACTGCGCCATGATGGATACCGCGCGTTCCGCCGACGGCTCGCCTGCATTTCGCATCAGTTCGCTGCAGTGCCCCTATCGCCACCTTGGTTCGCTCTTTAACCGCTCGACCGTAGCCGACGTCCGCAAATCCTGTTTCGTCGTCGACCTTCCCACTAACACCGCATCTGCGTCGCGCTGCGTTGTTCGCCGCGCTTCCTCCCTGCAAATTCGCAACTCAGGACGCAGTCCTCCCGCCCGTTCTCTCTAACTCCTGACCTTTAGCCTGAAACCAAAATATTCGTGGGCATTCGTGTCCACGTGCCCCGCTTCGCGCCATCGTCGGCAGCATGCGCGTAGTTTCGCGCACTGCATGCATAACCTTGGAGAGCACTCATGCTTCACCGAACACTCATTCTGTTTGCGACGTTCAGTCTCGCTCTTTCGGCTTTCGGTTCCACCATCTTCGGAGCCGCGCGCGGCGTGGTGCATGACCCGCAGCACCGTCCCATCCAGTCCGCCGCTGTCACGCTGCAGTCGCGCTCCGCGGATTGGTCGCGCACCATGCACACCAACGCCAGCGGAGAATTCTCCTTCATCGCGGTGCCCCTCGGCGACTATTCCATTACCGCCAGCGCGCCCAGCTTTGCATCCTCTGT
>Ga0182012_10007568_pt1 | contig 10831 bp, 6 predicted proteins | sample 612S2SmetaG_FD_120486 | JGI IMG/M metagenome (GOLD analysis project Ga0182012, IMG submission 120486) | Permafrost microbial communities from Stordalen Mire, Sweden - 612S2S metaG | ecosystem: Environmental > Terrestrial > Soil > Wetlands > Permafrost | place: Sweden: Stordalen | collected...
CCCCACCAGGCGTTGACGGGTGTCGAGCGTCCGCGGAACGGGGCGCGAAAGGCGCTGAGCACGAGCGCCGCCCTCGTCGCCGCCGCGAAGTAGCGCTCGACCTGGCCGGTCTCGTAGCGGGCGTGCTGCTCGTCCTCGTCGAGCGACACCGTCCAGGCGACCTCCTGCGGGCGCAGGTCGAGCTCCAGCTCACCCACCAGGCCGCGGGCAGCGGCGAGGATCTCGCGCGTCACCTCGCCGACCGAGCGGTGGGGGGTCAGCGGGATCCGCGCGCCGCGGCCGTCGGAGTGCTCGAGGACGGCCTCGTGACGGCGCAGGTCGAGCGCGAGGAGGAGCGCACCCGATCCGTCGGGGGCGGGCAGCGCCAGCGTCTCCCAGCCGCGGGCGCTGAGGCGCAGGGCGCCGTGCTGAAGTTGCGGCTCGGGCGGCGCGAGGGCGATCGCGAACTTGCCCAGCAACTGCGTGTGGGCGTGGAGCGTGTCGCAGGTCTCGCGCCACTCGGCGAAGGGCAGCGTCGGCCAGGGCGTGGACATGCCCGCACAGTAGCGCGGCCCGGCGGCGCCGGCTCGCGACGCGCCGGGTGAGCGTCTGTAACGTTGCAGTCCCGCAGCGGACCTAAGGGGGAGCAGCCGATGTCGCAACCGAGCCCGCAACAGCTTGACTGGCACCGCGTCCTGGGCGCCGGCGAGCTGCCCGAGGGCCGCGTCAGAACCGTCGCGGCGGGCCGTCACAGCTTTGCGCTGACCCACTTCGAAGGACAGTTCGCGGCGCTCTCCAACCGCTGCCCGCACCAGGGCGGCCCGCTCGGCGAGGGCTCGATCGAGAAGGGCATGCTGCGCTGTCCCTGGCACGGCTATGACTACTGCCCGTTGACCGGCGAGTCGCCCTTCGGCGACTCGGTCGCGACGTTCCCCGTCGAGGTCCGCGAGGACGGGATCTACGTCGGGGTCGAGCCGGACGCGCCGCACACGACGACGGTCAGCGATGTGATGGCCGAGACGCTGGTCAACTGGGGGATCAGCCACGTCTTCGGCATGGTCGGGCACTCCAACCTCGGCCTCGCCGACGCCCTGCGCCGCCAGGAAGCGGCGGGCAGGCTGAGCTACATCGGCATCCGCCACGAGGGCGCGGCCGCCTTCGCCGCCTCGGCCTACGGCAAGCTGACGGGCCGGCCGGCGGCCTGCCTGACGATCGCCGGGCCGGGCGCGACGAACCTCCTGACGGGCCTGTGGGACGCCAAGGTCGACCGCTCGCCGGTGATCGCGCTGACCGGTCAGGTCGACACGCAGGTGCTCGGCCCCGGCGCCTTTCAGGAGGTCGATCTGGCGGGCGCCTTCGGCTCGGTCGCCGCCTGGAGCCAGACCGTGCTGGAGACGAGCCGCCACGCCGAGCTGATGACGCTCGCCTGCAAGCACGCGATCCTGCGCCGCGACGTCGCGCATCTGATCTTCCCCGACGAGGTCCAGACCCTGCCGGCTCCCGCCGAGAGCGCTTCGGGGCCCGCGGGGCGGATCACCCCGCTTGCGATCACCCCACCCGCCGAGTCGCTGGCGGCGGCCGTCGAGCTGCTCGACGGAGCGCGCCGGCCGGTGATCATCGTCGGCCACGGCGCGCGCTTTGACATGCCGGCGATCATCGCCCTGGCGGAGTCGCTGGGCGCTCCCGTCATCACGACCTTCAAGGCCAAGGGCCAGATCCCCGACGACCACCCGCTGGCCTGCGGTGTGCTGGGCCGCAGCGGGACGCCGGTCGCGAGCTGGTTCATGAACGAGAGCGATGCGCTGCTCGTGCTGGGCGCCTCGTTCTCGAACCACACCGGCATCTATCCCGGCAAGCCGATCGTCCAGGTCGACTTCGACCCGCTGGCGCTCGGCAAGTTCCACCCCGTCGCGGTTCCGGTCTGGGGCGAGATCAGCACGACCGTCGGGCTGCTGGACGAACGGCTGGGGCAACCCGGACCCGATCGCGCGGAGCAGCGCGGCGAGCTCGCCGATCGTTGGCGGATCTGGCGCGCGGAGAAGGCGAGCCGCGCGGCCGATGACCGCGGCGGCGGGGTCAACTCGGCGGCGGTCTTCGCGGCGCTCGGCGATCACGCCCCCGAGGGCGCCGTGATCGCCGTCGACGTCGGCAACAACGCCTACTCGTTCGGGCGTTACTTCGAGTGCAAGACCGGCCAGAGCGTGCTGATGTCCGGCTACCTGGGCTCGATCGGCTTCGGCTTCCCGGCGGCGATCGGCGCCTGGGCCGCGGCGCCCGAGCGGGCGATCTTCGCCGTCACCGGCGACGGCGGCTTCGCCCAGTACATGGCCGAGCTGCTGACGGCCGTCAAGCACGGGATGAAGATCACCCATCTGCTGCTCAACAACAGCCAGCTCGGCAAGATCTCCAAGGAGCAGCAGGCGGGCGACTGGGACGTCTGGCAGACGCGGCTGCACAACCCCGACTTCTCCCGCTACGCCGAGATCTGCGGTGCGCTGGGCGTGCGGGTCACCGCGGCGGCGGAGCTCGACGGGGCGCTGGCGCGGGCGATCGAGCACCCGGGGCCGGCGCTCGTCGAGGTGATCACCGACCCCGAGCTGATCTAGCCCGGGCTCTCGACGGCCGCCGCGCGGGGCGGGGGCGAGGGCTCGACCCGCAGCAGCCGCGCGGGCAGGTGGGGCAGCCACCAGTTCCAGCGGCCGAACAGCGATACGACGGCGGGCACCAGCAGCGCCCGGATGACTGTCGCGTCGAGCAGGATGCCGGCCGCGAGGCCGGTCGCGAGAATTTTGATTTCCGTCTCCGGCCCCGAGGCGAGCGAGACGAAGGCCAGGAACAGGATCAGCGCGGCGCTGGTTACCAGCCGGCCGGTGCGGCCGATCCCCCGCACGACGGCGCCGTCGGTCGAGCCGGTGGCGTCGTATTCCTCGCGCATCCGGGCGAGGATGAAGACCTCGTAGTCCATCGACAGCCCGAACAGGAAAGCGAACACCATCAGCGGGATCCAGGCGGTGATCGAGCCGGTCGCGGAGATGCCCCAGATCAGGTTCGATCCGTGGCCGTGCTGCCAGACGATGTCCAGCACCCCCCAGGCCGCGCCGACGCTGAGCACGTTCAGGATGACGGCCTTCAGCGGCAGCAGCAGCGAGCGGAAGGCACGGGCCAGCAGCACGAACGTGACGATCGCGATCAGAGCGATCATCAGCGGGAAGTTGCCGTAGACGGCGTCGATGAAGTCCTGGTTCTGCGCCGGCAGGCCGCCGAGGTGGACATCGGGCCCGCTCGCCCGCGTCGCCGCGCGGACCCGTTCGAGCGTCTTCTTGCCGGCCGAGGAGGATCCGTCATCGACTCCAAAGGCATCGACGACGGCCGCCGAGGAGGTTCGCCACTGGGGCGAGTCGGGGGCGACCGCGCCGTGGATGCCCGGCACGGCGGCCAGCGCCGTCGCGACCTCCGCGGGCCGGGTCGCGCCTTCGACGAGGGCCTCGTGGGGCACGAGCGCGCCGGGGCCGATGCCGGAGCGCTCGATCTCGAGCAGCCCTTCCTTGGCGTCACCCTGCTTGGCGATCGTGTTGAGGCTCGAGAGGCCCAGCTGCAGGCTGGTCGATGCGATCACCAGGGCGCCGAGGACGAGGACGGCGCCCAGGGCGGCGATCCAGCGCCGGTGGACGACCGCCTGCGCCCACCGCGTCCAGGCGCGGCTCGCCCGGTCGTCGTCGCGCACGTGGGGCCAGTCCAGCCGCGGCCCGATCGTGGCGAGCACGACGGGCAGGAGGGTCATCGCGACGATCACGCTGATCAGGGGGATCAGCATCCCGCCGTAGCCGACCGAGCGCAGGAAGGGCAGCGGCAGCGCGACCAGCGCGAGCAGCCCGATCGCGACCGTCGTGCCGCTGAAGACGACGGCCCGGCCGGCGGTCTCCATCGCCCGTTCGATGGCGGCGTCACCGGTGAGGCCGTGGGCGCGCTCCTCGCGCCAGCGGACGACGACGAGCAGCGAGTAGTCGATCGAGACGCCGAGCCCGATCAGGGCGATCAGGAACTGGACGATCGGCGAGACTTCGGTCACGGTCGTCAGGCCCCAGACGACGAGGAACGTCGTGAGGATCGAGGCGACGGCCATCATCAGCGGCACGACGGCCAGGAACGAGCCGAATACGAAGGCCAGGACGAGCAGCGCGCCGACCCCGCCCAGGAGCGCCTCGACGAGGACGCCCGGGCCGTTGCCGCCGCCGCTCTGGACGGACAGCGCGTCATAACCCGTGACGTGGACGGGCGCGCCGGCGATCGTCGTGCCCTTCAGCACCGCCGTGGCCCGTTCGGCCGCCTTGGGATTGCCACCGAAGGCCTGCTTGAGGTCGGGCGTGGGGTAGGCGATGATGAAGGTCGTGCGGCCATCGGCCGAGACGAAGGCACGGCTGTGCGTGGAGGCGTAGCCGGCGACCCGCCCACCGGGCAGGATCTGCTCGATGCGCGCTTCCAGCGCGGCCAGTTCGCCGCTGACACCGGGTGAGGCGACGGTCCGGCCGGCCGGCAGGGTTACGACGGGCAAGAGCGGCGAGGTGTTCCCGCCGGTCCCGTGGAAGTCCTTGGCGATCTGCTGGTTGGTCACCCAGCCTTCCTTGCCGGGGACCGAGAATTTCTGTTTCAGGGCTTTGGTGGCCGAGCTCGCGGAGGCCATGCCGACGAGCGTCAGGATGACCCAGAAGATCGTCACGAGGCGCTTGTGGGCGAGCACCCAGCTGGTCAGCCGTTTCATTTGCCGCGCTCCTTCTCGCTTGCGGGGTTCTACTAATAGCGGACCGGGGCGGCGAGACCGTTTACGGATTGTCAACCCGCCGAGATCAGCCGAGCAGCAGCTGCATCAGCAGCAGGTCGAGCTGCTGTCCATGCTTGGTGGCGACCTCGGGAAGCAACCCCACGCGTTTGAAGCCGAGCCCCTCGTGGAGGGCGATCGAGGGCACGTTGCCGCCGTCGATCCCGGCGATGATCGCGTGCAGGGCGCTCTGGCGGGCTCGGGCGATGAGCGCCTCGAGCAGCGCCCGGGCGACCCCCCGGCGGCGGTGCTCGGCGCGGACGTGGACCGTCTGCTCGACGGTCTCGCGGTAACCCTGCCAGGGGCGGAACTGCGCGTAGGAGGCATACCCGAGGATCTCCTCGCCGGCGCAGGCGACGAGCACGGGCATGCCCGCGGCGGTGCGCTGGGCGAACCAGGCGCGGCGGTCCTCGAGCGTCTCCGCGAGCTCCGTGAAGATCGCGTTCGAGGAGCCGACGATGTCGTTGTGGATCGCGGAGATCTGCGCCAGATCCCCCTGCTGGGCGGGGCGCAGGCTGAATGGCGCGCGCGGGTCGCTCATCGGCAGATGATCGCGCAGGCAGCCCCGGGGCGGGGAACGCGGCGCCGAGGCGGGCGATCCGCTGGAATGTCCCGATGCGCAGAGGGACCTACTCGATCGTCGCCCGCGACCCCGCGACGGGCGAGCTCGGCGTGGCCGTCCAGTCGCACTGGTTCTCGGTCGGGTCGGTCGTCGCCTGGGCCCGGCCGGGGGTGGGCGCCGTCGCCACCCAGTCGGTCGCCGAGGTCGCGCACGGGCCGAATACGCTCGATCGGCTGCAGCAGGGAATGGACGCGCGGGCGGCGATGACCGCGGTGCTCGCGAGCGACGCGCAGGCGCGCTACCGCCAGCTGGGGGTCGTCGACGCGACCGGGCTGGCGGTCAGCCACACGGGGTCGAGCTGCATCCGCTTTGCCGGCGATGCGGGCGGCGAGTCCTTTGCCTGCCAGGCCAACATGATGGCCAACGAGACCGTTCCGGGAGCGATGGCCGCCGCCTACCGGGGCTCCCGGGGCGAGCTGGCCGAGCGCCTGCTGGCGGCGCTCGACGCGGCCCAGGCGGCGGGCGGGGATGTGCGCGGGCAGCAGTCGGCCGCGCTGCTGGTCGTACCGGCCGCGGGGGAGCCGTGGCGGACGCGCTTTGACATCCGCGTCGAGGATCACGCCGAGCCGCTCCGCGAGCTGCGGCGCCTGGCCCGCCTGGCGCGGGCCTACGAGATGGCCGGCCGGGCCGACGAGCTGGCGGCCGAGGGCGAGCACGCGCCGGCGACGGAGCTCTACGTCAGGGCCGCAGAGCTGGCGCCCGAGGCCGACGAGCTGAGCTTCTGGGCCGGCCTCGGCGTGGCCGGGAGCGACCTCGGCCAGGGCGTGGAGCTCGTCCGTCGGGCGGCCGCTGTGGGGCCGGGCTGGCTGACGCTGCTCGAGCGACTCGACGCGGAGCTCGCGCCCAACGCGCCGGCGGTGGCAGCCGCGCTGCGCGCGAAGACCTGAACCTCAGGCGGTCAGCTCGGCGGCCATCTCGTCGAAGGCCGCGACATAGGCGTCGATCGCCTCGTTGGTGTGGGTCACCGACAGCGTCCACTCCTCCTCGCGGCCGGGCGTCATGAAGATGCCCCGGTTCATGTTGAACAGCCACGCCAGTTCGGTCACCTCGACGTCCTGGTTGGCCTTGAAGCTCTCGTAGTCGGTCACCTTGGCCGGCGAGAACGTGACGCAGCCCTTGGCGCCGATGCCGATCGCGTAGCCGGGCAGGCCGTGGCGCTCGATGACGCTCTGACAGCCGGCGAGGATGCGGTCGTTGAGTGCGTCGATGTGGGCGTAGGCGTCGGGGGTCAGGACCTCGAGCAGGCTGGCCCGGGCGGCGGCCATGCAGAGCGGGTTCCCGTTGTAGGTGCCGACCTGGTAGACGGTGCCGTCCTCGACCAGCGCCATCACCTCCTCGCTTCCGCCGATCGCCGCCGAGGGCAGGCCACCGCCGAGCGTCTTTGCGATCGTGACCATGTCGGGCTTGACCCCGAAGCGCTCGGTTGCGCCGCCGGGCGCGATCGCAAGCCCGGTCTTGACCTCGTCGAAGATGAGAAGGATCCCGTGACGGCGCGTGAGCTCACGGACCTCCTCCAGATATCCGTCCTCGGGCAGGACGACGCCGAGGTTCATCATCGCCGCCTCCATGATCACGCAGGCCGGCTTGCGATCTTCGGCGACCATCCGTTCGATCCGCCGCTCCATCGCGCCGGCGTCGTTGAAGGGCACGGCGACGGTCAGGTCGACGATCGCCTGCGGGATACCGGCCCCGTATGAGAGCGAGGCGTAGTTCTCGCGGTCGCCGATCTGGTCGTATTCGACGCCGATCGAGACCATCACGGCGTCGTGGTGGCCGTGGTAGGAGCCGAAGATCTTGACGACCTGATCGCGGCCCGTGAAGGCGCGGGCGATCCGGATGGCGTCCATCGTCGCCTCCGAGCCGGAGTTCAGGAAGCGCCACCGTTCCAGGCCGAAGCGCCGCTGCAGCTCCTCGGCGACGAGGATCCCGTCCTCGGTGGTGGCCGCGAAATGGGTCCCCTCGGCGACCCGCTCGCCGACGGCCCTGACGATCGCGGGGTGGGCGTGCCCCTGGACCATCGAGCCGAAGCCGTTGTGGAAGTCCCACATGCGGTTGCCGTCGACGTCGTTCACGACCGGGCCCGCGCCGGTCGTCAGGTAGATCGGGAACGGGTCCCGGGCCTGGTAGCTGGAGGCGACGCCGCCGCTCAGCGATCTGCGGGCCCTGTCGTACATCGCCGCGCTGCCCTGGGTACGTTCGTCGAGGCGCGCGGCTTCGCGCTCGATCATGCTGCGGATGCGCTCGCGGTTGAGCTGCGCGGTTGCCTCGGCTGCCATCGGTCCTCCAGTCGGGTGGCGCCGGCGTCAGCGAGCCGGCGTTCGTTTCACTTCTAGGTTACGCGCCCGGCGCGCCGCTCCCGCCGACCGCTGGCCCGAATCGCAGAGGCACGACGGGACGGCTGTCCCGCGGGCGTGGACCGGCGCGCGGCATGGCTCCTCCCAGGCGACGCTCAGCTTTCCGCAACAGCGCTCTGAGGCCGGCTGGCGAGTATGCCCGCATGACAACCACAGAGCTCCTCCAGCCACCCGCCGCAACAACCATTCCCACCCCCCGCGCGGGCCGGGGTGAGCCACCCAGTGAATCCCTCGCGCCCGCGCGCCGGACGGACCCCTCGTGGGCCCGCCCGGCGCTCGTCGCGCTGCTCGTCCTGACCGCCGTCGCCTACCTCTGGGACCTGACGGCCTCGGGCTACGGGAACTCGTTCTATGCGGCCGCCGTCCAGGCCGGCACGAAAAGCTGGAAGGCGTTCTTCTTCGGCTCGCTCGACGCCTCGAACTTCATCACGGTCGACAAGCCACCGGCCTCGCTGTGGGTGATGGAGCTCTCGGGACGGATCTTCGGCTTCTCGAGCGCCTCGATGCTGATCCCGCAGGCGCTCGAGGGCGTCGCGGCGGTCGGGCTGCTGTATGCGAGCGTCAAGCGCTGGTTCGGCGCCGGAGCCGGCCTGGCGGCGAGCGCCGTGTTCGCGCTGACCCCCGTGGCTGCCCTGATGTTCCGCTTCAACAACCCGGACGCCCTGCTGGTGCTGATGCTCGTGGCGGGCGCCTACTGCCTGACGCGAGCGATCGAGCGAGCCGGCACGCGTTGGATGCTGGCCGCGGGGACGATGATCGGCATCGCCTTCCTGGCGAAGATGATGCAGGCCTTCATCGTCCTGCCGGGGTTCGCCCTGACCTATCTCGTGGCCGCGCCGACATCTCTGCGCCGGCGTCTCGGCCAGCTCGCGGCGGGGGGCGTGGCGGTCCTCGTGAGCGCCGGGTGGTGGGTCGCGATCGTCGCCCTCTGGCCCACCGGCTCACGACCGATGATCGACGGCTCCCAGACCAACAGCATCCTCAACCTGATCACCGGCTACAACGGGCTCGGGCGGATCTTCGGCAACGGCGGTGGCGCCGGGGGCGGCGGCGGCAGCATGTTCTCCGGCGCGACCGGTCCGCTGCGGCTGTTCGACGAACTGATGGGCGGGCAGGCCTCGTGGCTGCTGCCGGCGGCCTCGATCGCGCTGCTGGGAGGCATCTGGGCGACGCGCCGCTCTCCCCGCACCGACCGGACCCGTGCCGCGCTGCTGCTCTGGGGCAGCTGGCTGCTCGTGACGGCGGCGGTCTTCAGCTTCAGCCAGGGCGTCATCCACACCTACTACACGGTCGCCCTGGCGCCGGCGATCGGCGCGCTCGTCGCGATCGGCGCGGCGATGCTCTGGCGCCGGCGCGAGTCGCTGGGCGCACGACTGCTGGGAGCCGCAGCCTTCGCGGCGAGCGCCGGCTGGGCCTACGCTCTACTCGAGCGGACCCCGCACTGGGAGCCGTGGCTTCGCCCGCTGGTCCTGATCGCCGGCGCGGCTGCGGTGCTCGGCCTGCTGGCCGGCGCGAGGCTCGGCAGGCGCGTCGTCCTGGCGAGCGCGGTGCTGGGCGTGATCGCCTCGATGGCCGGGCCGCTCGCCTACGCCGCCGAGACGATCGCGACCCCCCACACGGGCTCGATCCCCTCGGCCGGCCCCGTGCTCGCCCAGTCGGGGCCGGGCGGCGGCGGCGCGCAGAAGGGCTTCGGCGCAGGCGCCATCCCCGGCGCGGGCTCGGGTCCGGGCAGCTCGAGTGGCTCCGGCGCTCGTCCGGCCCCGCCGACGGGCTCGAGCTCCGGCTTCCCGGGGGCGCCGGGCGGCTCCGGCTTCGCGGGTCGAGCCGCGGGCGCGGGCGCGGGCGCCGGGACGGGCGGTGGCGGGAGCGTGAGCACAAGCGGGGCGCTCGTGAAGGCCCTCAGGAGCGACGCCTCGCACTACCGCTGGGTGGCCGCGACCTCGGGCTCGCAGAGCGCGGCGGCGCTGGAGCTCTCGAGCGGGGAGGCCGTGATGGCGATCGGCGGCTTCAACGGCCAGGGAGGCAACATCAGCCTGGCGGCGTTCGAGTCCTACGTCGCCAAGGGCGAGATCCACTACTACATCGGCTCCGCGGGCCGCTCGGGCGGCGGTCCCGGCGGTGGCGGCACGAGCTCGGCGATCGCGACCTGGGTGGCCAGCCACTACAAGGCCGAGACGATCGGCGGGCAGACCGTCTACGAGCTCACCAGCCCGACCGGCTGAGCTTCGGCTGACGTCCGCGCGGGACGCCCCGAGCGCCCGCGCGGACGGCCCGAGGTTGCCTTCCGCCAATAAGCTCCATCGGGCTGGGCCAACGCCGAGACGGGAAGGGGTCAGATGAAGAGCAGCCTGGAGATCGCCCAGGAGGCAGAGCCGCTGCCGATCGAGCTCGTCGCCGAGCGTTGCGGGCTGGAGGAGGAGGACTTCGAACCCTACGGCCGGCACAAGGCGAAGATCTCCCTGTCGGTCATCGAGCGGCTCGCGGGAACGCCCGACGGCAAGCTGATCTGCGTCGCGGGCATGACCCCGACGAAGGGCGGCGAGGGCAAGACGACGACCGCGATCGGGCTAACGCAGGGGCTGGGGGCGATCGGTCGCGCGCCGGTGCTGTGCCTGCGCGAGCCCTCGCTCGGCCCGGTCTTCGGGATCAAGGGAGGCGGCGCCGGGGGCGGGCTGACCCAGGTCGTGCCGATGGAGGATCTGAATCTCCATTTCACCGGTGACATCCACGCGGTCGGCTCGGCCAACAACCTGCTGGCGGCGATGCTGGACGCCTCGATCCTGCACGCGAACCCGCACCGGATCGACCCGCTGCGCGTCAGCTGGCGGCGGGCGCTGGACATGAACGACCGCGCGCTGCGCCAGATCACGATCGGCCTGGGCGGCCGCGCCAACGGCTACCCGCGTGAGAGCGGTTTCGATATCACGGCGGCCTCCGAGGTGATGGCGATCCTGGCGGTCGCCCGCGACCTGCAGGACCTGCGCCTGCGACTGGGGGCGATCACCGCCGCGTACTCCCGAGCGTGGCGCTCGAGGTACTCACTGATGGCCTCGGCCACCG
>Ga0182012_10007569_pt1 | contig 10830 bp, 14 predicted proteins | sample 612S2SmetaG_FD_120486 | JGI IMG/M metagenome (GOLD analysis project Ga0182012, IMG submission 120486) | Permafrost microbial communities from Stordalen Mire, Sweden - 612S2S metaG | ecosystem: Environmental > Terrestrial > Soil > Wetlands > Permafrost | place: Sweden: Stordalen | collected...
CCGCGCCCTGCTGCAAAGCCAGCGCCGCAACCTGCCGCAAAGCCCAGCCCGGAAAAGCCGAAAAAGCCTGAATAGGAAAAACGGCCAGAGTAACAGCAAAAAAAGCCCTGATTCCTGCGCCAAACAGCGCGGGAATCAGGGCTTTTCATAAGATGATAGCTGATTTATTGAGCTGTCAGAACGCGGATCGCCACCAGGTTGCGCACCCACCGGGCCGGGCGCTTTTCTCCCGTAGCCACCAGTTTGACGGGACCGTCGTCGGCAATTGGCTTCCCGTCCTCGGTGTCGGCCACAATCACCGTGCCGTCGTGCACGTCCGGCGACACTTCTCCAATCGAGTAAACTACGCGGTAACCGTCCACGCCCTCCGCCACCAGGTAGAGCTGAAATTCCTTACCATGAGGCTTGTCCGGCACACCCAGGCGGGCAAGCAGGTCGATGAGCGCTACGCCGGAGTAGGTCTGGTTCGCTTTGGCGTGCTCGTTAAACACCGTCACGGTGGTATGCGGTAGCGCTGCCAGCGTAGCCGGCGTCCATTCCGCGCTTTTATCCCCAAAACTAACTTTCAATGGCCCCACCGGGCCGGAGGGCTTCGTGTGTTCCATCGACATGCCGCCCATCATCGGCGCGGCGTCTGGCTTGCTCTGGGGCGTCTGCGCAACCACCCAGCCGACGCTCGATGCCAATAGAAGAATCGCTACCCATGTCTTTCCATGCATGATTTACTCCCGGAATCCATCGTATACTGGCTCCATGTCAGTCGTGCGCAACATCGCCGCCATTGCCAAGGGCATGAGCATCACCTTCGGAGAAATCTTCGAGCCCACCCAGGTGGAAAACTACCCGGACGGCAAAGGCCCTTTGCGCGGAGCGGTGTTCGAGCAGCGCTTTCGCGGCGCGCACGTGCTGCAACGCGACGAGAACGGCCTGGAGAAGTGCGTAGCCTGCTTCCTGTGCGCTGCGGCGTGTCCTTCGAACTGCATTTTCATTGAGGCGGCGGAGAATACCGAAGCACAGCGCATCTCCTCCTCCGAGCGTTATGCCAAGGTCTACAACATCGATTACAACCGCTGCATCTTCTGCGGCTATTGTGTTGAAGCCTGCCCCACGGACGCCATCACGCACGGACATGGATTCGAACTCGCCACGCTGAACGCGACTACCCTGGTGATGCGCAAGGAAGATATGCTGGTGCAAATCGGCGCGCTGACGGCGAAGTAAACGGGGTCGGATGCCTGACTCGGTTTCTATCACTCCTCCTTAAGAGCCGCAACGACTCTGTCAAATAAGTCACCCTCCATGTTGCCTTTGCTGATCCAGGCGCGTCGCCCTCTTAGGGTGGGTTCGTTTTCCAAACATTGGTCAACGGCGGCCCACTGCTTTTTTGCACGCATCAGGACGACTGGCAGCCCTTTTCTCAATATTTGTTTAGCAAGCTGAAATGAATACTGCTGGGACTCACATACTTGCTCTGTTGGCAACGCGGACCCCACCGAATGATAAGGGAACCACTCAATGACGATCAGGCGATTGGCAAGCGTAAAATCGTCGAGCCCAGTCGCCTCTTGCAGCCTTCGAGTGTGTTTACGCCACCATTTCCCAGCGCCGGTTAACGAGAAACGTGGATTCAAGGGGTAGAACGGGAACTCCTGGGATTCGTGACGTATGTTGGCGAATATCGCATTCCTGAATTCACTGTTCATGTGGTCCGTTCTGTCGCCCTCAGTGTGACCTGGGTTGAGGTTCAAAAATAGAATTCTCGCCGAATTTGGGTTCCCAATGAAGGGCTCGGGGATAGACTCTGTGATAATCCGAGTCGCGCCGGATTGGTATTCGTTATATGCATTAATGGCCGAGCGATCTACATTAAGAACGTAGCAATCTCCCGAAACAGGGAGTTCAAGCCACGGATTGGGCACTTCCATTTGAGCCTCTCCTTACGCCAGACGCCTACCGCGCCCTACGCGCTGAATACCTCTGATCCAAAGCATGCCGCAGCAATGTCTTGATGACGGCCTGCCGGCTTATATTCAGCTGCCGGGCTTCCTCATCAAGTTCTTGCAGCATGGGCAACGCAAAATCCACATTGACCCGCTGAATGGGCGGCATCATCTTGCCCTTGTTAGTGAAGAAACGGGAGATGTTCTCTCCTTTGTCGGCGAGGTCCGCGATCTCATCGGCTGTGAGCGGCTTGGGGGATTCAAGTGTTTTCGGCATAAAGTTCCTCCTCGTAGCTGGTGGACTTCCAAAGCGTGACCAGATGATAAAACTCGCCGTCTTCGTCCTCTCGTATCTCAAAAATCAGCGAATACAAACATTGCCCCACCCATCCAATGGCGCGATATTGCTCTGGAATTTCAGACAGATGATCAAGGTAGTAGGGACGACCAAAAATCTCCCGCGCTTCCTCAAAGCCGATGCCTCTGCGCGGATTCGCTCTCAACCTCTGGCTCTTGCGTGGGTCGAAGTCGAATCTCATTTGTATAACTGTTATACCACACCGTCGAATGATCTTTGTGCCGGGGTAGAATCAGAAACGACTCTGCCCAGGGTCCAAGAACGGCGAGGAACCCGAATGGCCTCAAAGCAAGCCTCTCGCTCAGCAAAAGAAGCCGGGAAATCGAGTGCCCCTCCCTCCCGCGGGTTCGACAAGGATCTTGCCGAGTTAGAAGCGTTCGCCGAATCCTTCCGCTTGCAGCCAACGCCCGACGTCGGCCAGGTCGCCTTCCTCCGCAAAGCCCTGACCCACAAAAGCAACTTTCTCGTCTCAAAAGCTGCCAAACTGGTCGCCGACACCGAACTCATCACCCTGCTCCCCGACGTCCTCGTCGCATACGATCGCTTCTTCACCGACGCAGCTAAGACCGACCCGCAATGCTGGGCAAAGAACGCGCTCTCGAAAGCCCTGGTCAAGCTCGGACATCGCACCATCGCCGAATACCTGCGCGGCATGAGGCATCACCAGATGGAGCCCAGTTTTGGGCCGCCGGTTGACACCGCCGGAGCGTTGCGCGGCACCTGCACCCACGCGCTCGTGGACTGCCCCGGCATCTCCGACTCCGATCTGCTCACCGCGTTGCTCGAACCCTTCACCGATATCGACAAGACGGTGCGCATGGAAGCCGCGCGCGCCATCGGCCAGGTTGGCGGCGTCAGCGCGACGCTGATTCTGCGCCTCCGCGCCATGCTCGACCCCGGCGAGGCAGGGCAGGAAGAGCCCGAAGTGCTGGGCGAGGTCTACCGCTCCCTCCTTTCACTTGAGGGCGCACAGGCTATCCCCGTCGTCGCGAGCCGCCTTGAAGCCGGCGACGACCTGGCCGCGGAAGCCGCTTTTGCCCTGGCCGACCTGCGCACCCCCGAAGCCCTTGAGCCGCTGCTCGCCCGCCTGCGCGCAGGCGCAGACACCTGGTTCGCCGGGGTCCTTCTCAGCGCCATCGCGCTCACCCGTTTGCCCGAGGCCATGGACTTCCTGGTCTCGCTGATTGAGCGGGACGGCCGCGAAGCTGAAGCCGCCATCGAAGCCATCGGCCGCATCCCGCCCAACGCAGAGATCCGCGCCCGCATTCAGCAAGCTGTGGAGCTAGCCGGAAGCCCGCGCCTGCACCAGGCTCTTCGACAGCATTTGCCCACGGATGCCGAATAAAGGTGCAGTAGCGGCCCAATCTTATTGAGGTTTGTGTTTCCAGTCACAGCCCTTTGTGCCATCACACCCTTCATACCCCCCAGGGGTTTGACGAGGGCATTCGCAGGTGTTCTTATTCTTCCTTCGGAACCGGCACAGCTTGTTCCGTCGCAAAAAAGGAGATTCAAAGATGCGAATGGGAGCGGGCATGTTGACAGCGGTTCTTTTATCGGTAGGGTTAGCTTGCGGATGTAGTAGCGGAGGTTCAAGTTCCACACCCACTCCGACGCCCACTCCAACCCCAACCCAGACGGCGGCGGCGGCGCCCACCATTGCCACGTCTACAAGCAACGGCGCGCAGAATGGCGCAGTTATTGTGAGCCTGGCTAGCACCACCTCTGGCGCCACCATTTACTTCACGCTGGACGGCTCAACCCCGACCACCACATCGCAACCCTACACTACGCCTTTTCTGGTATCGTCCAACATCACTGTGAACGCAATTGCCGCCGCCTCGGGCGACACCAACAGCACCGTTACCACCAAAGCATTCACGCCCAACATTTCCTCCGGCACGCTCATCTGGTCCGACGAGTTTTCGAACTCCGGCACCACTGCCGCCCAGCCAAATCCGGCCACCTGGACCTACGACACCGGACTCAATTGCTGCGGCAACGGTGAACTGGAAACCTATTGCGCCTGGGCTTCCACGACCGGTCCGTGCAACCCGGCCAGTCCGAATGCGTACCTGGGCACCGACGGCTACCTGCACATTGTGGCCGAGCAACCCGCGGCAGGAACTGCGACCTACACCTCGGGCCGCATGAAGACCGAAGGCCTATTCAGTTTCATGTACGGGCGTATTGAGGCCAGCATGATGGTGCCCGAATCCCCGGGAATGTGGCCCGCTTTCTGGATGCTTGGCACCAACATCAACACCACCCCCTGGCCAGCCTGCGGGGAACTCGACATTATGGAGCACATCGATGGCAACAACACGCCATTCGGTGGCCCCGGCAACGGAGCGCTGCCCGGCTACGACTGGATTGCCGGCTCCGTTCACGGTGGAACCAGCAGCGCCGAGGCTAGCTTGAGCGCCGACTACCCATCCGCCGCATCCAATGGATTTTCCGCGGCCGTATGGCACACCTACGGCATGATCTGGACCAAAGGGCAGATTCAGTACTACGTGGACAGCCCATCCAATGTTTACGCCACGGATGCTACCGGCAACTTCCCCGGCACCTGGCCGTTCGATCAAGGCCCGCAGTTCATCATTTTGAATCTTGCGGTAGGCGGTTCCTGGCCCGGGAATCCCAACTCCACAACCGTCTTCCCATCGCAAATGGTGGTGGACTACGTGCGGATTTACACCCCGTAGCGAAAGGAATCCGAGGTCGGCGGTATACTTGGGCGTAGGGCGGACACCGGCTGAGACTTGCCGAGGAAGGAAGCAGATGAGCGCTACGAACGCTTTGGAGATCGGGACTGACCTCTGGAATGCGCGCGTGTACGCTGGGCTCTCAGATGCCGCGGAGCTGGCGGCAAGTTTGGATAGGCGGAGACATGCGGCCTTTCATCTTTGGTCTGCGTGGAAGATATTGAGACGGTATGGCAGGCTCAGTCGAGACCTGGACGAGATACTCAAGGAGAATGATCGGCTCCTCCCTTACCCGCCAGGGGTGCCTGACGATAAGATGCGCATGGGTAGAGACATTCTCTTGCAGTTGTACGCGGACTGCAAACGTCTTCAGTCCCCGCTCGATGGTATTCCCTTAAAGGGACTGATCAGCAATAGGCTAGCCCGTTTGCAAGTGCAATCGGACCGCATCCTGGACCTGGCGGATTGGTTTGATGCTATGAGCGCTCCCGAGGAGATGAATGCCATGTTCGATGCGGCCTTGGCGGACCTGGCCAAGGGCGACGTCGTTCCCTGGTCCGCGGTGCAATGACGATTCCGCTCGAAATTGTTCTTACCAAGAACGCCGCCAAACGCCTGGAGGCACTGGACGCTCCAACCCGCCGAAGAGTGATGGCAAAGATCGAAGCAGTTGCGGCCGATCCGCTGAATCCGGTCAATTCCTATCCATTGCAAGGAACTGACCGGCGTTCCGCGCGTGTTGGCGGCTTCCGGATTCTCCTGCTGATCCAGGATCCCAATCTGCTGGTCGTGGACATAGAGTCGCGCGGCCAAGTGTACCGCCAGGTCTGAGGCCAACCCTCGTCGTCTCTCTCCCCGCTTCGGATGCATCAAGTGACCATTGGAACGCTTCTGAGCGCCATTTGCTGCAAACGCGCTTGCGCCCAGTGTGACCGTGTGGTAAAAACTAACTATTCAAGTTTGCCCCCAAGGGCAAGCCTGAGTTTCATGCAGAGTGGTTGAGGGACGAGCCCTGTGACGCCACGACAACCTGCCCGCGCAAAACGGGAGTATGGTGTCAACTCTTGCCCGGAGACGGGGAACATGAGATTCGGGGGTCGCTTCAGCACTCTTGGCTTAAGCGGCTCGCAAGGTACTTCGAGTCCTATCACGTTCGCTCTTTTGAGCCAGTCACCGCTCGTATACTTTTGATCACTCGCATACATGCGAGGGATGAGTGACGACTGCTTACGAGTTGCGTTGTCGGGAATGCGGCAAGTCCTACGGGATTCAACCCCTTTCCATCTGTGATGAGTGTTTTTCCCCGCTCGAGGTGACTTTCGACCTTGAGTATGCCCGCACCCGCTTTACCCGCGAAGCCATCTCCCAGGGTCCGCTGGACATGTGGCGCTATCGCACCCTCCTTCCGGTTCCCGACACCTACGTGCCCCAGACGCCTGCCGGCCTGACGCCGTTGGTTGCAGCGCCACGCCTTGCCGCCCGCATCGGCGCGAGCAATCTCTACATCAAGAATGACGCCGTCTGCATGCCCACGCTCAGCTTCAAAGACCGCGTCGTCGCTGTAGCCCTGGCGAACGCCCAGGCTTTCGGGTTTGACACGGTAGGCTGCTCGTCCACCGGCAACCTGGCCAACGCCGTGGCCGCACAGGCCGCGCGCCTCGGGCTGAAGACCTTTATCCTCGTCCCTGCCGATCTGGAACCCGCCAAGATCCTCAATACCCAGGTCTACGGCGCAACCCTGGTGCGCGTCGAAGGGAACTACGACCATGTCAACCGCCTCTGTTCGCAAATCGCCGATCGCTATAACTGGGGCTTCGTCAACTGCAATCTCCGTCCCTTCTACGCCGAAGGGTCAAAGACAGTGGGCTTTGAAATTGCCGAGCAACTGGGCTGGCGTTTGCCCGACAACATCGTTTGCCCCATGGCCGGGGGCTCTTTGATCACAAAAATTAAAAAGGCCTTCAGCGAGCTGATTGCCCTGGGACTCGTCGAAGACAAGCCCGTCCGCTTCTTTGGAGCGCAGGCCACTGGATGCTCGCCCATTTCGACCGCGGTCAAGAACGGCACAGACGTCATTGAGCCGCAGCGCCCCAACACCATCGCCCGCTCGCTGGCTATCGGCAACCCTGCCGATGGCACCTACGCATCGCGCGCCATTCGCAACTCCGGCGGCTGGGCTGAGGACGTCTCGGATGTCGAAATCGTCTCGGCCATTCAGGAACTGGCGGAGACCGAAGGCATTTTTACCGAAACGGCGGGCGGCGTCACCACCGCGGTCACCGCGCGCCTCTATGCCCATGGCCGCATTCGCCCCGACGAACTTACCGTGACCTGCATTACCGGCAATGGCCTCAAAACCACCGATTGCCTGCAGGGCGCTTATGAACAGAATCAGGCCATCCGTCCCCGGCTCAGCGACTTTGAAGCCTTCGTGGATGAGTACAACGCTGTAAACCGGGTGTTGAGCCAGGTGGGAGAGAGCTATGTCAGTTAGAGTCCTGTTGCCGAATGCATATCAGAAGCACACCAACAACGTCCGCGAAATCGCCAGCTCGGCTTTGAATCTTCCCGAGCTGGTCACCGAAATCGAGGGCCGTTTTCCCGCGTTGCGCCAGCATCTCCGCGGAGAAGACGGCAAGATTCGTCGCTTCATCAACTTCTATGTCAACGAGGAAGATATCCGCTTCCTGGGCAATGAAACGTATAACTTCAAGGAAGGTGACGAGGTATTAGTCATTCCCTCAATCGCTGGTGGTTGCTGCTAAGTTCCCGTCCGCATACTTAGGAATGTGACTAAGGGCTCTCCCACCGTGGAGAGCCTTTTGTGTTACAGATGAGTTACAACTTTAACAAAGGATTTGCAATGCATTTGCATCAGCTTCACTCTCCTTTTACACTGGATCGCGGATACTACTCCCGTGATTCCGTATGCTCGGCAGAGAGTTCCGCTGAAACCCGCTCTGGGTTCCACCCCGCTTGTGGAGCTTTCCCTACCCACCTATTCTCCATCCCTGTCTCTGGCTTCCAGTCCCAGCATTCATGCGGAGATTGGACGTTACCGGGTGCGCCTTGCCCAAACCAGCGATGACCGCGAGGCCGCCTGCCGGCTGCGCTTCAAGGTCTTTAACATCGAGCTCGGTGAGGGCCTTGAGAGCTCGTACCGCACAGGCCTGGACACCGACAAGTTCGACATGGTCTGTGATCACCTGCTGGTCGAGGATAAGCTGGAAACAAATCCGGCAAAGCGCATCGTCGGCACTTACCGCATGCAGTCCGGCGACAACGCGAAACGCGACCTGGGCTATTACTCTGAGCAGGAATTCAACTTCGCACCCTTTGAGCCGCTTCGCTCTGGCATTCTGGAGTTGGGCCGCGCTTCCATCGACCGCGAGCATCGCACTCCGGAGGTGCTGACGCTGCTTTGGCGCGGCATCGCGCAGTATGCTACAGATATGGATCTTCGCTTTCTGATTGGCTGTTCGTCCATCAATTCAAAGAATCCGGGTGACGGCTCTCAGATGTACCGTCAATTGGAGCGCTACATGGTTTCTCCCGAGCTTGCCACCCTGCCGACCGCGGCATACGCCTGTTCCACGACGTACGGGTTCACCGAGACCACGACCTCCGTCAAGATACCCAAGCTCCTCAAGACCTACCTCGCCATCGGTTGCCGCATCGGTGGCCCTCCGGCATGGGATCGCGAATTCGGCACCATCGATTTCCTCACCTTTCTCGATCTCAAGCTGGTCTCGTCCTCGGCGCGCAACCGTTTCCTGGCTCCGCTTACCCAGTGAGTATGCGCACGACCCGGCGCGCGGTGACGTTGGGACTGCTTCTCGCCTATTGCCTTTTGCGTTCGCTGATCTCGCGCCTCACCGGCACTGACACGCTGGAGCGTCGCGCCCAGTGGAACCATTCCTCCGCGAAACTGGTTCTGGCCGTTCTCGGAGTTCGCCTGAAGATCACCGGCAAACCACCCGCAGGCGGCCTCCTGGTCTCCAACCATCTCAGCTATCTTGAAGTCCTGGTCTACGGCGCGGCGCTCCCATGCTTCCTTGTCGCCAAGGCGGAGATCAGCCGCTGGCCGTTCTTCGGCGCTCTCGCACGCGCCGGTGGAACCCTGTTCATCGACCGCGGCAGCAGGGAAAGCGCTCTTGCGGTGTCGCAGGAGATTGCCGCTCGGCTCAAAGGCAACGTCCCGGTTTTGTTCTTCCCTGAGGGCACCAGCACGGACGGCACGTTACTGCGCTTCCATTCCCGGCTTTTCACCCCCGCAGTGGATGCAGGCGCCCCCGTGACTGCCGCTGCCGTCCGCTACGTGCCCGAGGATGGCTCGCCGGAGCGAACCCTGTGCTGGTTCGGGGATGACGAGTTCCTGCCGCACCTGTGGAAAGCTCTCGGCGGCCCGAACTTTTCCGCTGAAGTCCACTTTGGCGAGCCGCGCATCTATGCGGATCGCCGCACCGCAGCCAACGCTACGTTTGCCGAAATTGAAGCGATGCGCGAAACGCGGGTTCTCACACCGGGATAGCCCTCCGTCGCAGCATTTTCAAGGTATGCCGCGTTCATTGACCCCAGGGAAGCCTGTCATCTAGCATTTTCCTGTGTCGGAGCAGAACGGAGGAATGCGATTGAGGGCTGCTGCTGTCGCCCGATTTACTCTTCTGGTCCTCATTGTCTCTGGGACGCGGGATTTCCAGTCTTTGGCGCAAAGCCCCGGCGGTTCGGCGATCACCGTCTCCAGTAGCAGCGAAGAAGGACTCATTCGTTCTGCCTACGCGGAAAGAGACAGAGGCGTTACCCTCTTCTACACGCAGCACTATCGTTCAGATGGCAAGCTCGTCCTGCTTAAGGGGTCGTTGTACGCCGCGATCACCGCATTTGGCGTCAACCAGTGCAAGCTGACAATCGGCACCACGGTTGTCGACCACTACGCAGGTCAAATCGGCAAAGGCAAAATCGGCGATACTTTTGGAACAGATAATTACTCCGTTCAGTTGTTTCTTACGCAGGAAATCGCCGACTCTCTCACACTGGTTGAGGCCACGCCACGCCAGCTGGAAAGTGGCACGAGCGCCACATGCGAAGACGGGCGAGCCTGCCGCATCCACTGGCTGGAACTGCGAGCCAAGAGTCCGGTGATGCATCTAACAACAACAACAAATGATGTTGCTGGCTACGACGGTTTCGTGAAGAACTTCGACGCCCAGGTCGACCAGTTTCGGATGCCAGTTAGCTCCAGAGATGCGGGGAAAGAGCTGATCTCAAATCTGCAGAGGGTTGCGGCGACATGTCGTCCGTGAGCTTGGATGCTCCCAGCATGCCGGCAGATTGAAGGCTGCCTGCAAGTAAAATGAAGTTTGATCTCAATGCAGACCCCAGGTCACCTTCTACGCCGCTGGTTCCGCGATCCGGTTTTCCTGCTCGCACTCGCGGCAGGCCTGATCGCGTTCGTCGTGCAATCGGGAGAACTCGGCACCTCTGACACGCAATACCGTCTCCAGGCTACGCACGCGCTCTGGACCTCGGATCCCGCGGTTTCTCCCAATGACTACCCCTCCTTCGGAGTGCGCGGGCGTGGAGGGAAGTTGCAGAGCTGGTTTGGCATTGGCCAGTCGCTGCTCATGCTGCCTTCCGATGTGATTGGCACATGGCTTGAAAAGCTCCCAATCTTCGCCGGGTACTACGGCAACGATCCCAGCGTCCGCAATATCTTCGTCAGTTTCACCGTGAGCATCTTCGTAACGGTCCTCACCGCGCTTGTCTGCTTTCGTTTCCTCAGGCTTTTGTGCTTCGAAATCAGCCAGTCCGTTGCCGGCACGCTGGC
>Ga0182012_10007573_pt1 | contig 10828 bp, 8 predicted proteins | sample 612S2SmetaG_FD_120486 | JGI IMG/M metagenome (GOLD analysis project Ga0182012, IMG submission 120486) | Permafrost microbial communities from Stordalen Mire, Sweden - 612S2S metaG | ecosystem: Environmental > Terrestrial > Soil > Wetlands > Permafrost | place: Sweden: Stordalen | collected...
GTCGACTCATAAATCACAGCCAGGTCCGGCTGGCGCAGGCTCGCATCCAGCCTTACCGCATCGATTTTCCAGGTCCGGTCGCCGTCCTGCAGCGAATAAGGAAACGCATCCTGGGGCGAATTCTTGATCTGCGCCTGCTCCTGGCCCAGCTTTTCCAGGTTCGGCGACGAAAGAAAATCCACCGGAACCAGCAGGTAGCGCGCCGCCTCGTAAGCGAACCATGCCGGCCAGCCGCTGGTTGCCGCCTGATCCGGCTTTGCCAATTCCCGCGCCCGCGACCAGTACCAAACGCCATCGTGACCGTCAAAGGTTCCCTGCCGTACAGTCAGTCCAGCCAGCTTCCATGCCGGTGCCACGCCGGTCGTATCCAAGGCCAGAACCAGCCCAATCTGCCCAGCCAGCGGAGCACCCACCGCGTCTGCCAGCACCACGGCGTACTTCCCCGGCGGCAGCGATCGCATGTTCATGGTCACGGTTAGCGACCCGGTTGTGTTGGAACAGAAAAACTGTGTATCTTCCGTCGCGGTTTGCGTGCTCGCGTCGAGGAGATAGATATTCCGCAGCTGCACCTGGCCGTCCTTCACCAGCGTTGCGCCCAACTCCACCGAATCGTGGATTCCAGCCCAATCCCCCGCCTCAGCCGGCAGCAGGGCAGCCTGCAGCGATCCAAAATCTTGCCCTACAATGGCCTGCGCCAGGCGTCCCGCGATCGACGAGAGCGCACTTCGATCCTGCGGCTGCAATTCCCCTTGCGTGGTGCAACTCGTCGCCTGGATCCGCGACGGCATAGCCCCCAGAACGACCAACCCCAAAGCGGCAGTCCCAACCCTCCAGCAGAGGCGCATTTTATGAAAATCCTCTCCGCCTCGCGAATCCCCTTTCGAGCGACCGCGAGCCACTGATAGTCTATCTGAGTGGAGCGGCAACGATCTCGCCGCGAGCGGTGTGCCGCACAGGCCGCCGAACGCCGCAGCCGTGCCGAGGAGTTGGTCGCCATGCGCTTAGTGAATCCGCCGCAATTCAGGTTCGCGCACCTCCGCGCGGCGCTCCTGCTCCCTGCTGTTGGGCTCGTGCTGTCGGGCGCCCCGCACTGGCTTTCTGCCCAGGCGCCCGCCGATCAGACTCCAGCCCCTGAGTCAACCCCAAAGCCCGTCCACATCCGTAAGCGCCCCAGCCCGGCTCACCCGGCAAGCGCCACCCAGGCCCCCGGTGTTCAGGCGCACATGGTGGCTCCGAAGCTGGAAAAACCGAAATGGCCCGCCTTTGACCAACCAGCCCAGGCATCGGTGGTTTGGGACAGCCACGGTCTGAGCATCGACGCCACAAACTCCAGCCTCCAACAGATTCTCAAAGATGTCTCCACCGCCACCGGCGTCAAGATCGACGGCGTAACGTCCGACCAGCGCGTTTTCGGCGCCTATGGACCCGGCCAGGCGCGCGATGTGCTTTCCCAGCTTTTGCAGGGCTCGGGCTACAACGTCATCATGGTTGGAGATCAGGGCCAGGGAACCCCACGACAGATTCTGCTCAGCACCCGCCAGTCCACCGCCGTCTCCACACCTCAAAAGCCTAACCAGGCGAACAACGATGAAGACAACGCCGAGGATCCCGAGCCTCCGGAGCCCGAGCAGCCTGTCCGGCCCGCTTTCCCGCCTGGAGTACCTCCACGCACCCCCCAGCAGATCATGCAGGAAATGCATGACCGGCAGCAGCAGATTCAGCAAAACCAGCAGAATCAACAGCAGCAGCCGAATCAGCCCCAACCGCCGGGCCAACCGCAACAGCCGAACTGAAGTAGTTATCAGTTTTGAGTGGTCGGTTGTCTGTTTGCGGTTCCGCGCCTGCCCGGAATCCGGGTCTGGATGAACTTGACTCAGGAAACGACGCACCAGTTTGGAAGGTATCGCAATCAATTTCTATCTATTTCACTACGAAAATATAGGGACCAAGAGTTGCGGGGAGAATTGACTGGGCTGAAAACTGACAACAGAGAGCTTGCTTTTCCTCAAACCCGTGCCACGCGCGCCCGCGCCTTGAGAATCACAGCCTGACTCCGCGGCCGCATCAGGGCAAAGGCCGCCCTGAGCAACCCATATGCGGCCAGGACTCCAAAAGCCATGGAACCAACCGATACCGCAATCAACATCACAAAATTTACCAGATCCGTCATTTTTGCCGCCTTGGCTCACTTATTCTGGATTCTCGAACTCTCGCGTCCTTTGGCTTCCTTCCGACATAAATCTCCCCGTCCCCGCCAAATACTTCCCAGATTCTCTCAGAAGTCGACCCAATCATCACATCGGTGTCTGTTAACCAATGTGATGCCTGACCCGAATCGAGCCAGCATTCCGGGGACCGGCCCATTTTGGAACAGCACATTGACCCCCATCAACACACTTCCGGCTGATTCTTCGCTGGATCGCCCGCATCTCATCCTTTTGCAGATGACGCGGCGATGTATTGGCTATGTATCATGGATAAAGTGACCTTTTTCCCGCTTTCGTGACACTATGCTCCTTACGTAGCTGAAATCTGATCCAAGTTGCTGCTGAAACCTATCATGGCCATCACTCACATTTCGGTGCGCGGGGCGCGCCAGCATAATTTGCGCGACATCAACGTGCGCATTCCCCGCAATACACTCACGGTGGTCACCGGCCTCTCCGGTTCCGGCAAGAGCTCGCTCGCTTTCGATACGATTTATGCCGAAGGGCAGCGCCGCTACGTTGAGACCCTTTCCGCATACGCCCGCCAGTTTCTCGACCAGATCGAGCGGCCGGATGTTGACTCCATTGAAGGCCTTTCGCCGGCAATTTCCATCGAGCAGAAAACGACCAGCCGCAGTCCGCGCTCCACCGTCGGCACCATCACTGAAATCTACGATTACCTGCGCCTGCTCTACGCTTCCGTCGGCACACCGCACTGCCCCAACTGCGGCCGGCCCATCGCCCGCCAGACCGCCGAACAGATTGTTGCCCGCATCCTCGAACTCGGCCGCGGCGAACGCGTCACCGTCATGGCTCCCATCGTAAGAGGCCGCAAGGGCGAGTTCAAAGACTTGCTCGATCAGCTGGACCAGCAGGGCTTCCGCGCGCGTGTGGATGGCGAATTACAGGATCTTTCCGAGCCGCTTCTGCTCGACCGGCGCAAGAACCACACCATTGAAGCCGTGATCGACCGCATTCTCCTCAAGCCGCCCACGGCCAACGCGGGTGCCCCCGGCCCCTCGCACTTGGGGACCGGGGAGGGAACTCGACCGCCCGCGACGTCTTCCGCCAAGCCCTCCGTTGAAAAGCGTCTCGAACAGGCGGTAGTCAAGGCTCTGCAACTCGCCAACGGTCTGGTGCTGGTCGCCGTCGCCGGTGAAGAAGAGCAGCTGTTCTCGTCCTCCATGGCCTGCCCCGACTGCGGTCTCGATGTCCCCAAGCTTGAGCCGCGTAGTTTTTCCTTCAACTCCACATTCGGCGCATGCCCGGAGTGCCACGGTCTGGGTTCGCTCTACGATTTCGATCCTGCAAAGGTCATCACCGACTGGTCGAAGCCCCTGCTCGATGGAGGCCTCGGCCCCGGCTCGGCCTCGCAATACCTGTTGAAGCTCATCCATCTGGCCGCCGACCGTTACAAGATCGACCTGAAGCTTCCCTTCGAAGACCTGCCGGTCAAGCACCAGCACATCCTGGTCTACGGCCCGCCAAAGGGCGAAGCCCCGCGCACCGGCTTCCATGGCATCCTCAGCTTCCTGCGCGACTCCATTGAAGAGGCTCGCAGCGACGGCTATCGCGAATACATGATGAACTTCATGTCGGCCACGCCGTGTCCCGTCTGCCGCGGCAAGCGTCTGCGCCCCGAGTCGCTGGCTGTCAAAATCGGCGGCCTCTCCATCGCCGACTTCACCGCGCTGCCGCTCAATCGAGCGCTCTCCGCAGCCATCAATCTCAGCTTCACCGCGCGCGAGGCGTTGGTTGCCGACCGCATCCGACGCGAAATTGTCGAACGGCTCGAGTTTCTTTGTGCAGTCGGCCTCAACTACCTCGCGCTCGATCGCAATGCCGCCACGCTTTCCGGCGGCGAGGGCCAGCGCATCCGGCTTGCAACCCAAATAGGATCGCGCCTGCGCGGCGTTCTCTACGTTCTGGACGAGCCCTCCATCGGCCTGCACCAGCGCGACAACATGCGTCTCATTCAGGCCTTGGAACGGCTTCGCGACCTCGGCAACACCGTCCTCGTTGTCGAGCACGACGAAGACACGATTCGCCACGCGGACTATGTACTCGATCTCGGCCCTGGCGCAGGCCGTCTCGGCGGCTACGTCGTCGCGCAGGGCACGCCCGATGAGATCATGGCCTGTCCCGAATCCCTCACCGGCCGCTATCTCTCCGGCGCGGAAACCATGCTGCAGCGCGCCCATCCGCGCCCTCTCACCGGGAAATGGCTTGTCGTCACAGGCGCTCGCGAGCACAACCTTCAGGATGTGACGATTCGCATTCCGCTCGGCGTCATGACCGTCGTCACCGGCGTCAGCGGCAGCGGCAAAAGCACGCTGATCAACGACATTCTCTATCGGTCGCTGGCCCAATCCATCTACGGCTCGCGCGAGGAACCCGGTGCGCACGATTCTGTATCCGGCGCCGACCAATTAGACAAAGTCGTTCGCATCGACCAGTCGCCCATCGGCCGCACGCCGCGCTCAAATCCTGCAACCTACACCCAGGTTTTCTCGCCTATCCGCGATCTCTTCGCCATGCTTCCCGAGTCGCGCGAACGCGGCTATAAGCCGGGCCGCTTCAGCTTCAACGTGACGGGTGGCCGCTGTGAAGCCTGCCAGGGCGACGGCCAACGCCGCATCGAAATGAACTTCATGCCCGACGTTTATGTCCAGTGTGAAGTCTGCAACGGCCGCCGTTATAACCAGGAGACGCTGGCCGTGAAATTCAAAGGACACTCCATTGCGGATGTCCTGGATCTCACCATCGAAGACGCTCTTTCGATCCTTGAAGACGTACCGAATGTTCGCCAGAAGCTGCAAACGCTGGTCGATGTCGGCCTCGGCTACGTACACCTGGGTCAGAGCGCGACCACTCTCTCCGGCGGTGAAGCCCAGCGGATGAAACTTGCGCGCGAACTGAGCAAACGGCAGACAGGGCGCACACTTTACCTTCTCGACGAGCCCACCACTGGCTTGCATTTCGACGACGTGCGCAAGCTGCTTGAAGTTCTGCATCGGCTCGCCGACCTGGGCAACACTGTCATCATCATCGAACACAATCTCGACGTCATTCGCAATGCCGACTGGATTCTCGATCTCGGTCCCGAGGGCGGTGAAGACGGCGGCCGCATCGTCGGCCAGGGCCGACCCGCAAAAATCGCAGCGACCGCAGGCTCCTATACCGGCCAGTTTCTTACCCGCTACTACGCGTCGAGCAATGGCAAACTTGCCGCCATCGATCTCGCCGAAGACCCGCTGGAGGATGGTCATACCGAGGATGATAAAAAACCTGTCATCCTGAGCGACGGGAGCGCCGAGAATGGAGTCGAAGGACCCACTGTTCCGGCTCCAGCACCTGCGCGAGATACCTCGACTCCCAAACCAAAGCGCACACGCCGCAACACGCCAGCCGAAGACGACCTCGCAGCCACGCGCGCCAAGTCCAGCCGTAATGCCCCGGTCGAGACCACGTCCAAGCCCAACGGCCACCGCCAAAAGAAAACCGGCAAAGCATGAACAAGCGCCCTGAATTCGCCCCATTCATTGCGCGATCCGCCCCTCCTGTCGAGGGCCAACCGGACTCGTCGAGCGGCGATGAGGGGCTTCCTTCTTTCGAAGGCGTGATCTTCAGCCCATATCTCACCCCAGGCGACCTTGACGGAACCAATTGGCCCACGGGGCATTCAATCCCTGAATTTCCGCTGCGCATTTGGGAAGTGCCGGGTCCGGAGGAAGAGGATGTCCAGCAGGCTATAGCTTCAACAGGCCAGGACCGTGTGCTTGGCAAACACCCAGAAGAAATGAAAGCAGGATTGAAAAAGCCTGTCATGGATTGGCTGGAACCCCCGGAAACAATTGCGCACAAACTCACCCCGCTGGGACGCCAGAAACCAGCGAAAGCGCGCCCGGGCCTATACGGGAACCTTGCCGACACGAGTTGGTTAACGATCAACAGGCTTAAGCCCGTCAGCGGCTCGGCGGAAGAAGATCCAGATCGACCTCGCCTTGTGGATGATGCTGCGGTGAAGGCTGTCGATTCCGTTGAAACGGAGTCGAGCATCAATGATATTCCAGTCGATTTTCCTTCCCACCCAGCATCGCGCCGTCCCCCGCAGTCCGCGACCGCACAATCTTTTGGCTTCGGCGACAAGAAAACGGGCCGCGCATGAGCTCCCTTCCCGAGAGCGATCCGCTCGACCCGGAATCCAACGAGACGCGCCGGAAAGACTCGCGCACGCATGAAGAAGTTCTGTCGGCGGTGAACAAGTATTTCCCCTACGATGTTCCCGAATACATCCACCCGGAAGAAGCACCAGCGCCTGAGGAACCACCCCTTTTTCAATCCTGGTCGGAACCTGAGCTCCTGCCGCCAGAGCCGCGCATTCCCAATTTTGGCCATCTTGCGATTCTGGTCGTAATGGCTCTCCTCGGCCTGCTAGGCGCAAGCCTTCTCACGCGCTCGGCGCTCCACTTCCATCTCTGGGGCGTTTCCACCGTCTCCAAGGCGCTCAACGACATCCACTACACCATCGGCAGCATGGCCGCCCTTTATCTCATCGCATTCGGGCTCGCTCTGCTGATCTTCCCGCTCATCTGGCACAAAAGCCTCTTCGCCGGCCTGCAATGGAACGTTGCAACTGCCCTGCGCCTCCGATGGCGCCTTGTGGGCGCTGCCGGCATCTGTTTTGTGCTTGCAATGATCGACGAAGTGCTGCTTCCGGGTCCCAGCAATGCGCCCATCGACAAGCTCTTCGAAAACGGAACGGCAGCCTGGCTTCTGTTTGCCTTTGGCGTAACCTTTGCACCCTTCTTCGAAGAAGCTATCTTCCGCGGCTTTCTTCTTCCCGCTCTCTGCACTGCCTTCGACTGGTCTGTCGAAAAAGCCACCGGCTATCCGCCGCTCCCGCTGGAATCGAACGGCCATCCCCGCTGGTCTCTGTCCGCCATGGTCTTCGGTTCTATCTGCACCAGTATTCCCTTCGCGCTCATGCATGCCGAACAGACCGCCTGGTCGCTCGGGCCGTTCCTGTTGCTCGTCTGCGTGAGCCTTGTGCTCTGCTGGGCTCGCCTCAGCACACGCTCCCTGGCGGCCAGCGTCCTGGTCCACGCCAGCTACAATTTTCTGCTCTTCTCGCTCATGCTTCTTGGCACCAGCGGATTCAAGCACCTCGATAAGATGTGAGAGTGAAGTGGCCGCGCACACGAACCGGTCAAGATTGGAGAGTCATGCCAATGATTGCGCCAAGATCCGCATTTCTTTTCCTTGCGTTGGCGGCAGCCGCTGCCTGCCTTTCAGCACAAGATCGCTCCTATGGGCGCTCCGTGGTTTCAACCCAATACGGCATCGTCGCAACGAGCTATGTCCAGGCCTCCCAGGCAGGCGCGAGAGTTCTGGAGCAGGGTGGTTCTGCGATTGATGCGGCCATCGCGGCCAATGCGGTGCTAGGCGTGGCGGAACCTATGACCAATGGAATTGGCGGCGACCTCTTCGCGATTTATTGGGACGCAAAAACGGGTAAGCTCTACGGCTTGAACGCCAGTGGTTGGGCTCCAAAGGCCTTAACGATCGAACATCTCAACGCAAAGGGCATCACTGAAATGCCACAGGCGGGCATCGATTCCGCAACAGTGCCCGGCGCGGTGGACGGCTGGCAGAAGCTTCACGATCGTTTTGGCAAACTTCCCTGGCGCGACCTGTTTCAACCGGCCATTTTCTACGCGAAGAACGGTTACCCCGTGCCCGAAGTCGTTCATGACTACTGGAAGGCGACTTTGCCCGCGCTGATGCAGAATCCCGAGAGCCGGCGCGTCTTCCTGCCCGGCGACAAAGTGCCTGAGACGGGCCAGGTTTTTCGCAATCCCGATGTTGCCGCGGCTCTCACACTGATTGCAAATGAGGGCGAGTCAGCCTTCTACAAGGGCGCGATCGCAAAGGCGATTCTCAAATCCTCAACGGACCTGGGCGGCACCATGACCGCGGACGACTTGGCCCAATATTCGGCGGAATGGGTCGAGCCAATTTCCACCACCTATCGCGGATGGAATATCTACGAACTACCTCCGAATGGCGATGGAATGGCCGCATTGGAAATGCTGAATATCATGGAGCAATTCAAACCCGCGCCCGATGGTCCGCACAGCGCAGCCGAATTGCATACAAGAATTGAAGCGATGAAGCTGGCATACGCGGATGTCAAAGCATACGATGGCGACCCGAGGTTTGGGAAAATTCCAGTGAAAGAGTTGCTCTCCAAGCAATTCGCCGCCAAACGTGCCAGTATGATCGATCCATCCAAAGCCAACTGCACAGTCGCCCCTGGCGCTCTTGCCGGAAGCGACACGACTTACTTTACCGTGGTCGATCGCGAAGGAAACATTCTCTCGATCATTCAGAGTGACTACTCCTCATTTGGATCGAAAGTAACGGTCGAGGGCATGGGCTTTGTACTGCAGAACCGCGGCGGCCTGTTCTCGCTCGACCCCGCGTCGCCCAATGCGCTGGAAGGACGAAAGCGGCCCTTTCACACCATCATTCCTGCATTCATGGAACACGGAGACGAGCACATCGGCTTCGGCATCATGGGCGGCATGAATCAGCCGCTGGCGCATGCCCAGTTTGTCTCCAATGTTGTGGACTACAGAATGAATATCCAGGCCGCGCTGGATGAGCCGCGATTCACAGTCGACACAAAACTCGGATGCAATATCGTGATCGAGTCGCGTGTGACGCCGGAATCCATTGACCACCTCACAAACATGGGTCACGTGCTTGAAGTGCGGAAGGAATATTCAACAACCATGGGGCGCGGCCAGGCAGTGCTTCACGATAGCGGAAGCAAAGTCAACTTCGGAGCATCCGATCCCCGCGCGGACGGCGCCGCGGTGCCCGAATCGCCAAAGAGTTTCGAATCGGGGACGCAATGAAACCCCACCTTGACGACCCGTTACAATCAAAATCGATGATTACGACCACCCATTCCCAGTTGCTCCTCGCTCTGCTTGCCAGAATCAGCTTTCGCCTCGGGCAGTTCAAGCTCTCTTCCGGCGGCACCAGCGACTACTACATTGATTGCCGGACGACCACTTTGCATGCCGAGGGCGGCCGTCTCACTGGGCACGCCATCCTGGAACTTCTTGAAGCAAACAACATCGATGCGGACGCCGTGGGCGGACTCACAATGGGCGCCGATCCCATCGTCTCCAACGTCGCCACGGCCAGCGCCTGGCGCGCGCTGACCAAGCCAACCGCGCCGCTGCTGCACGGGTTCCTTGTCCGCAAAGCCGAGAAGGCACATGGCACTGGCCGCCGCATTGAGGGCTTCTGCCATCCTGGCGCGCGCGTTGTCATTGTGGATGACGTGTGCACCACGGGAGCCTCCACGATCAATGCAATCGAGGCAGCCCGCGAAGCGCAGATGACCGTCGCGGCCGTGGTCTGCATCGTGGAGCGCGAAGAAGCGAACGGGCGGCCCGCAGTGGAAACTGCTGCTGCCGGTGCGCCATTCCTGAGCCTGTTCACCGCAAACGATGTTCGTGCCGAGCATCTGCGCCAGCAGCAATAACCGCGCAAAAATTCGCCACAGAGCTATGCCCCGATAAAACTGTGTTTTGTCTCTGACGCCCATAGCAAAACAGAGGCTGTCATTCTGAGCGAACGGGGCCCCGAACGTTCTTCAGTTCGGGGGTGGTGAGTCGAAGAATCCGCTTTTGTTTGTCCTGCGTTTTACCAGGAATTCTTGAAACAGGACACTACGCCGCCTCGACGAGTTCGCCCATCAATACCGCGCGCAGTTGCGCTTTATGCACCTGGATTCGATCCTTGTAACTGATCAGGCCGAGATCCCGAAACCGGTTCATGAAGAAGCTCACGCGCGACCTTGTTGTCCCGATCATCTCCGCCAGGGTTTCCTGCGTCACGGGTGGGATGTAGGTGTGCTGTTCGTCCGGCTTTCCGCCATCCGCCATCAACAGAAGTGTTCGCGCCAGGCGCTTTTCGCTGGAGTTGAAAATCTGGTCTACCAGATCGGCTTGTGTGCGCTGGCTTCGGGCAAGCAAATAAGAGAGGAATTGGTCGCTGAATTCCGGTTCCTGATGCAGCAGTCGCAGCATTTCCCCTCTCTTGATCTTGATCGCGGTGCTTCTATTCACTGCCGTTGCGGTTGCCATGCGCAGGCCGGGAGTCATCGCAAGCGACTCTTCTCCAAAGAAGTCACCCGGAAAGAGCAGCGTGACAGTAGCCTGTTTTCCTCTCTCTGAAACCACGCTAACCTTTGCGCGTCCTTGCTGGAGGCAGAAGATAGAATCCGCGGGATCTCCCTGTACAAAGAAAGTTTCTTCAGGCTCCAACTCCACAATTCTTCGACCAAGTCCGGCGTTCGTAAGAAACGCAACAGTATCCAGATGCATATAATTCTTTTCGCTCATATTCAAACTCCCTCCAAAAAGGCGGTTCTTGAACAAAATTGTTCTTACCGGGGAAGCAACCAGTCTTATCTCCTGATTTCGACTTGTGACGCACTGACTGGAAGGCGCAAAGCAAGCGGCGCGGGGGATTCGCTGTCCTGGATTTGCCAACTTGATTCGGCGCTGACGGGACGCTTGCTTCAACAGTTGTCGAAGCAA
>Ga0182012_10007576_pt1 | contig 10826 bp, 7 predicted proteins | sample 612S2SmetaG_FD_120486 | JGI IMG/M metagenome (GOLD analysis project Ga0182012, IMG submission 120486) | Permafrost microbial communities from Stordalen Mire, Sweden - 612S2S metaG | ecosystem: Environmental > Terrestrial > Soil > Wetlands > Permafrost | place: Sweden: Stordalen | collected...
CACGTCGAAGTGTGCCTGCGTGCGGTCGCGCAGATCGACCAACACCGCCAAGCGCCGCAGAGCGTTGAGATCGAGCGTGTTATTACAGAGCTGTCGCAACACCAAGTCGAGCGAAGTTAAATGGATGCCCGTCCAACGAGAAAGACAAAGCAGCCGGTGAACCCGGTCAAACCATTCATCCGGAATGGGCTTGCTCGCGTCGCTCCAAATCAGGGTTGTCTCCGTGGGGTCTAGCTCAACGTAACCGTTCAGGCCGCTATTGATGAAGAGTTGCCCGGCTAAATCGCGCTCCGACCCCTTGGTCGTGCCGGCGCTCGGGGCTTGGCTCAGATGGGAATAAAGCAGTGTTTGCAGCGAAGGTCCATCGAGCTGCGTAGCCTGTTGGAATCGATCCAGATTCGCAAGGTTGGACATCTGTTCGTTTTGCGCTAAACCGTATGCCGCGCTCAGTTTAGCTTTGTCCTTAGAGACCTCCTGCGCCACCGTAGCAGCTCGCGCCGGAGAAAGATTCAACCGCTCGCGTGCAAGTATGTCGACGTCAGGATTCGGGGCAAAGCTAGAGTACAGGTCGCGGTAAGACGTTCGCAGGAGTAGCAACAACTGCCGAATCCGTTCGTGCTGGTACTCAAACGGCAGCAGGAACGGCTGCTCAGCCGTTGCCAAGACTTTGTCTGCGTCTAAGGCCGGCCTTTGGTGACTGGCAATCCGCTCGGCCAGCAGGCTGTTGACAATATCTAACTGGCGTTCAAGAGTAAAGCTCTGATTGCCGTTCAGCAGGATCGTAGAAGAGATATCGGGTCGGCGACTGTTGAAGTCCGTTGGATCGAATCGATCTTCCAAGATCTGAAGCAGGTCTGCCAAATAAGCGGCGGGCGAATTCAGTGATCGCCCGGCATCTGCCGCTTTGGTCTCTAGCGCACCAAATAATTCGGCCCAAGTCGGAATAGTCGCTAATCCAGCCATAGTGTCTCCCCCTCGAAACGCTGTGATGTTAGTTACCGGCAGAGGCCACCGAAGCTTCTTCTTTCAGTTTCTGCCGTGCAATACATACTATCTCTACCTATGGGCAGGTTGGAAGTATTTTTTTCCGCCTAACTGCCCAGAAAAAGAAGAACTAGTAGGCCAATTGCCCGTGATAACAGGTAAATCTGCGAGTTATCTTGTGATATCCCGAATTATGGCGTTCGTCGCATCCAGATCACCTGCGCGTTTTCCTTCGGATTGCCGACAGACGCGTCTGTCGAGAACGGAGCGGTTCGGTTCCGAATTGGAAAATAGGCGTTAAAGGTCGCGTTATAGGTTTTGAGTGTCGTTTCCAGCGGCGCTTTCCGTAGGTCGGATGGCTGACGTTTTTGCAGGACGCGGGCTCGACGATCAGATTTCAGACGACGGTGGACTTTTTTTTGACTTACCCTGCGCCGCGCGATTGAGATTTTGGGGATTGCACAAAGAGACTGTAAAGAAAACTATCAGGAATCGTCGACGTGTCAGTTAGCAAAGCCGGATTGTTGATCGCCGGCAGCTTCGACCCGCCCAAATATGCGCCGACGCGTACAACCCTTGTTTGCCAAATTATGCTGTTCCGGTTCAAGAATCCGCTTGGTGGCTCGGCCACTCAAGCACTCCTCTGTGCGGTCTACATCGGCGCGCAACACTACGTCTGGTTCAATGGATTTGCCGGAAATGGGCGCCGCCGCCACCGCTTCGCGCCACTATCCTGCTGTCAGATGCTTCTGAATTCGTTCCGTCACAGTTCTCCACGCATTATCCAGATGGCCGCTAAGGTTAGCTTCTAAATTGCATGCATTGAGGTACTAGCAGAGGGCTTCACTGCTTAACCGATTAAGGCCATTTGGCATTTGATAATAAGTCTGGCTCATCACAAAATGTGAAGTCACATCTAAAGCACTTGTCGCCCCAACGCCTTACCGATACACTCACCCTAAGTAAAAAAATTGAGAGGGACATGCGGCGCAAGTCTATGAGACGATTCAGCTCGCTATTGCTTCTGGGCATCCTGTACGCTGGCTGCGCTGATGCCGAAGTTTCCGTCTACTTCAACCTTGATGGAACGCTCTCCATGCGCGGCTTCGCGAAGTCTAATCAGTTCCCGCAATTGTTACAGGAGCTTGACCTCGCCTTCTCGACATTAGCAAAGGCGGACCAGATCCACTACAGCCGCTTTGGCGGCGCCATCGTCGATCCGATCACGCAACGTCCGTTCTACGTAGCAGCCGCGAATGAGTCGTTTTTCAAAAGCTCGAAAGAATACGAGAAAACTCAGATTGAAAATGTATTTTCTAAGAGCCAGCCCGGGCAGTTAAATCTCGTAATGACTGACTTATTTGAACAAGATCTCGATATCGGAGCCATCAAGCGCTCTCTCGATGTGGCTAAGTTTCCAAGTGAAAATGGCTTTGCTGTTTGGCAGTGGAAAATGCCCTTCGACGGTGCGATCTATGACTTCGATTTCCGAAGTAACAAGGGCCGCGCCTATCAAGGCAATCGTTGTCTTTACGTGTTGGCTCTCGGCCCAAAGGAAGCGATCAATCAATTGAATGGCTCGATTGCTGGGAGGGTAACGGTCGGAAAGGCTAACTATCTCTACATCTCAAAAGAATTGGTGGTTCAATCCATCTCCTGGTTGAGCGTAACGCAAACAAACAACATTGTTTTACTAGTCCGTGGTGGCGGCGGACCGCCTACTTATAGGGTTTTGCCCCGCTGTGATACAGCGGAATTAACTATGACGGTGCAGCTAACTCCCACGTCCAACGGCGCTAGCTTTATTTCATTCCCCGGGAACTATCACGCCAGTCTTTGCAAGGTGCCGAACACGCAAGGCAGACAAGGTTGCCCAACTGAACTAGTAGCGCCCAGAATCTGGGAACAGACGGAAAAAACCAAAGGTAAGGCGCTCAAGGTCAAACTAAGTTGCAGCGCCGTGAGCGGGGCGGGGAAGACTTTGCTGCGTATTGAACGGGTCGGGGCAGATAACGACGTGAATCTTCCGGATTGGGTGAGACAAAGTAGTGCGACCAATGCGGAGTTTAACGATCCCAAGAATCTCGCGAATAAAAGCAGTTGGGGGGAAAAAACTTTAAATTTAGTGCCTTTCCTCCGTGAGGTTTCCGCCAAGGCCGCGCGCGGAACGGTGATGGCAAGTTCCGATTTCTTTGTGGTGGCAAATTAGATGAAAAATCAAATATGGACTTCTTTAATAGTCGGCGTCCTCATTTCAGCCGGGCTGGTGTTTGGCGCGGGTTTCGCGTTTGCTCAATTCATGGCGAAATCCGTATCGACAGAGGATGCAAGGTTAACCCCCACTGATTGGCAAGACGGCTTCGTAGCCTCTCTGGGATATGGCGCGGCGCTCGTGGCTCTGCTTACCGTGACTTGGCTCCTGATCGCGCACAAAGGTGACGGTTTGGACACCAAGACCGGAATTTGGTCTGCCATCGCAGCAGCGGCGTGTTTGGCTGGCGCACTCCTTGCCGTCTTTGTCCCGCCGCATATTCAACAGGGGCCAGGTCTGCAAGTAGTAGTTGAAGCGATCCTAGTCTTGCTTGGCTATTGGCTCGCAACTCTCTTCATGACTCCCCATCAGTACCATCACACACCGTTTCTCGGCAAGCTTTTGTGGGGACACCGATAATGGGTAACTGTTTGCTTTCTATCGGTGGAGCGGGCCATCGCTCTCTCAAGCCTCTGGTGTTTCTCGCCGCAGCTGGTGTGCTGGGTGACGACGACCTAGCGCTACTTTGCGTCGACAACGACAGCACCAATGGGAACTTGACCGAGTCCTTGAATCTGATTCATCTCTACAACCGCGTGCAGAGTTCGACGCGTTGGCTAGGCGATAGTGGGTTATTTCGTCCTAAACTCGCCCTCGTGGAAGATAAACCTTGGTCGCCGTTTGATGCGACTGGTGGCGATCCCACTCTTGATCACTATCTGGGTCATGAGTCAATGCGCGCCAGTGAGGAATACCTAACGACTCTCTACGAGTTTCTTTACGACTCCGAGAAACGCCGGCTCGAAGTGACGGAAGGCTTTCGCGGTAAACCGTCCATTGGCGCGGCTGTATACCGGGCAGCGGCCCGTGCCAAGACTAACGGAACAGTGGATTCATTGCAACGCTTGCGCGTGTTGTTGGAAACAGGTGCGGCGCAAGGAAAACCCGTCAAGCTTTTCAGCATGGGTTCGATCTTCGGAGGCACCGGCGCCGCGGGACTTCCTAGTATTCCCCTTTCATTGATCGAACGGATGAAGAATGGCGGTGAGCATGTCCTCTCTGGTGCCGCTTTCTTGCTGCCGTATTTCGAGTTTGATACCAACGCTCTAGAAGATCAGGGCGCTCATGCCAACCCAAACGATTTCATCATGATGATGAAAGACGCCTTGCGTTACTATCTTTTAAATCCCAGCGGTTATCACTGCGTGTATGCAGTGGGCGCCGACAGATGGCGGCATATTTCAACGCCAGCGGTGGGAAAAAAGGAACAGAAAAATCAGACAGACTTGGTGGAGCTCCTCGCTGCTTTGGCCGCCTCAAATTTCCTTGTGAGCTGGCAGCCTCCCGACCCATCGAAGCCAACCGAACATCCTGAGCTATACGTATTGCACCGCGGCGAAGAGGGAGCCTTTCATTGGTCTGATGTTCCCGAAGCTGAGCGTATTAAGCCTAAAATGGCCTGTTTTACACGCTTCGCGTTCTTGTATCTCAGCGATTTTGCGCCCCTGCTGGAGAAATCTGCTTCCAAGCCAATCGATCAGGTCTGGTTCAAAAATCTAGTGCAGGATGCGGGCATCAACCCAGCTTCGGCGCAGTTTCAGGAACAAGTTGCTGCGTTAAAAGCGTTCTGCACTGAATATCTCCAATGGTGGGACCATCTGCATCAAGGTTCCGGTACCGGCTTGAACTTAGTGCAATCCAGCGCTTTCGCTGGCGGTCATTTTGACCGAAACGCATTTCCTACATTGGTTGTGGGCGAGCGATATCCAGCTTCCCGAGACCAGGCTGTGAAGCAACTGCACGGCGAGCGGCGGGAACAAAAGTCGGACCTGTCCGGATTAGGTTACTTTGCACGGGCCCTTGAAAGAGTGACAAGGAATTTTAAGGATACAAACTATGCCACCAATGTTGCCGGCCGCTGAGACGAGTAAAGACGACTTCGCGGAAGGGAAGCCAGGCCGCTGGGACAAGCGGCTTTGGAAGGAACTGGAGGACATTGCCAGCCGCACCCGAAATACGAAGAACGAGAAGGCGAGGATCGATGTTGATCTGATTCCCGACATCTGGGCGCGTCACATCCTTTTCGCCAATGCACTGTTTGACGACAAGCACATGCTCCATGCCAGAACGCGAGCAGAGTTTCGCGGCTTCCTGGCTCTGTTGGCTTTGCGAGTTCGCAAGAATATTACGCTCGACGCTTCTGAGCTGCGACTGGATACCACAAAAGACTGGCCTTTCGCTTTGGCGGCCCGCAAGCTTGAATCCACGCGACAAGGCCTGCACCAGCTTTATGCCGATGCCACTTGGAACGAGGTTTATCTGTTGCGCGGCGACGGTAAATCATTACTGGGCGTTACTTCGCCTCTTACTTTGATTTGCCCCGCCCAGGGACCGGCCATCACCGGCTTACGAAATCTCCCGGCAACGTGGTTCGATGGAGCCAGATTCAGAGATCCTTCGGTTGACGGTGTTCTCAACGAGAAAGACCGGGAATTCCTCGCCGGGTGGTTGGGGCAATTGCGAAAGCAGCTAGCCAATCATGGCTTGCAGGCAAACACAGTCCTCTGGAAGTCGGGTCACGAAAAGTTACTCAGCACAATTGGAGACTTCGAGACGGATCTCAATAAGTCAACTGGCCTGCAGGTCCGTTTGGAAGATGGCGCTGATCTGAGGCTTGGGAAATCGGCTTACCGTCTTCTGGCTTTAGCTCTAAGTCCTGACATAATTGAGCTCGATCACTCACATTTGCTTCTTGACTCACCCTTGCCGCCGACACCGATTTTGCTGCCGTTTCGAGCGAGCGACACGGAGGTGGCCATTTCACCACAGACCGATCCCAGCAAGGTCGCCGTGTTGACAGGAACGTCCGTGCTTGACATCGACACAGTCGTCTGGGGTACCAATCCACGCAATCTCGCGGGACGGCCGTTGCCCAAAGATGCGGAGTGGCTCGATCCGAAGGGGCTATTTCTCGACAAGCTCTATTTGCTGAAAGGAACGCAGCAGAAATCCGGCATTAGTCATGCACGCGGGCAGCGCGAAGTGGCCGACCAACTGTCTGATTATCCAGTCCTGCCGTTCTCAGCTCGTCTAACGGAGCTGCTACCGGCAGACGTGATTATGCTAAACACCAGTTTTTCCGTTGAAAATCATGGTGGTGGTAGTTCGGTTGTCGTGAAACTGCGCTTCCCGCTCCGTGGCGGTAAAACGCTCCAGGTTAGTCGCTCTTACAACGCCGATCAGCAGGCGTCACTTGAACAGATACCCGTTCTTGAGGTCTGGCCGCCCTTCCGCAGAAATGATTGGCAACATTACAACACCTTCTGGTGGGCCAGTTCGGATGCCACTTTCACAGCGGAAGCGTTTCCCATGAGCAAACTGAAAGAGAGCGACAAGCAGACTGAAAGTTTAGGTGGGAATCAAGTAGCCGTGACCGCTTTCACCGGTTCTCCTGACGGCTTCATCCTTAAGGTTCCCCATCCGCAACGTCGCACTGCCGCCATGCAAGAGGCCGGTCTCATTCTAATCAAGTATGTCGATGTTTCCGAAGTTGCCCCAAGCGGTACCTGGTCAGCCGGCGTAGATTTTGGGACCAGCAGCACCCACGTGGTTTTGAGGCCTGGCAACGAAGGGGGTGAACACCCGCTATCCCTTGCGCAGAGCGGGCCGCTTCGTATAGTAGTAGGCAAAGACGCCGACCGTCTTACTTCCCTTTACAAATATTTTTTGCCGTTCAATCCTGAAATCGTAGAGAAGGCGGAAACTTCGCCTTTCTTGTCCTTCCTTCGCATGCGGCATCGAGAACAATTGTCGCCCGCTGCTATCTCTGGGGCACACGTACTTTTTTATAGTCCCTCGCACAATATTCAGGAGCTAAGCGCTGGCAGATTGCAAACCAATTTGAAGTGGGAAGGCGATAGCAAGAGCCGGAGCCGTCCCTACCTCCAGCAGATTTGTCTGCAGGCCGCGGCAGAATCGGTCTTTGGCGGTTCTCAAGGTATAAATTGGTCGTATTCTCTTCCGGCCGCTTTCAGCTTTCACAAGCAACAGGATTTTCGGCGCGAATGGGAATCAATCAGTGAGTTTGTGGCGGCGAAAACCGGCCTCCGCGGCACGCGCGCACCGGTGGACATGATGGAAAGCTTTGCCACTGCGCGCTATTTCAAGGAGCGGGAAGAAGCTCCTGCCAGGGATGGTGCAATCTTTTTGGACGTCGGGGGTGGAACTACTGATATCTCAGTCTGGCAAGACAGCCACGAACGCTGTGGCGTATCTGTCCGCTTTGCAGGACGCGACATGTTCTTGGCCCCGCTCTTCGAGGTCCGCAATAAGCTCATTCCGGAGTTCGCTCGCATCGATCCGGAACACGTAACACAAGCCACGGTATCCCGGCTAGTGAGCGACCAAAATCCAACTGAATTCTTCGCGCATGCTGAAGCGATGCTGCGTGACGTAGGCATCCGTTTGGCGCAGAAGGTCCATGATCAGGACCGCCTCGAAACTGTGGCGTTGCCGTTGCGCTTCGCTATTGCCGGCCTGTTTTACTATGTTGGGCTCATTCTCCGCCACCTGGAAAATGCCAAGGACTTCAACCGCAATCTAGGAGCGGTCTATGTGGGCGGCAACGGTTCTCAATTGCTCCACTGGGCCGATGGCGGAAAGTACATCAAGGATGGCTCTTTGACTCGTTTGCTCAGAGAATGTCTTTTTGCAGGCGCCGGCTGGACCGCGGCCTCTGCGCCAAAGAACGTGCAAATCAAATTAAGCGCAAAGCCAAAGCAAGAAGCCGCCACCGGTTTAGTTGTGGAAAGCAACTTGAAGTCCGAGGATCGAGACTGGAACGACGTTATACCCGGTGAACCCCTCGTTCTTCCCGGCGGCGTAGCCAAGAGCGAGATCGATCGGGTGAGCAGATTAGATCTGCGCAACGCCCAGGTGAAAAGCTTACCGCAGTTGATGGCGTTCTATGATTTTTATCTACAGCGTGCGAAGGCGATTGGCTACCCTCCTTTAAATTTGCGAAAAGACGAATTGTTTGCGCGAGCCAAAGAAAGGGTAAGCGAGTTTCTTGCAGATCAAAAAGACAAGGAAGAGGAAGATCTAGATGCGACGCCTCTCTTTATCAAAGGACTTCAGATGTTGGTGATCGGAATTGCGCGAGAAGGCGAACAGTCTTTAAGCGCAACTTCCGGCCGATGACGGGGTTATGAAAGACTCGGAACTTCGCTCGGCAGTGATGCTTTTTCTCCGGCAACAGGAGTCGAGCCTTCAAAAGACTCTTGAGGGTCTTGACTCTGCACAGCAGACCGTTGAGAACGCAATCAAGGCTATTGCGAAGCTGCAGAAGTCCCTGGTGCCGCTGAGCTTGCCCGAAGAGGACGAATACTCCCTTCCATCCATTTTGTCGGCCACGCCGGAGCCCATTCAAAAAAAAAGTGAAGTGCCACGGCCCCTCGTACTGAATGTCTTCGAAGAACGTTTGACCAATAGCTATAACGACGATCCTTCTAAGTTTCGGAAAACCTTCTTGGCCGAAGGATTCGGAACTGAAAATGTGAGTGACATTTTTCAAACCGGCGGTGAACCGAAGTTCATTCGCAAAGAGGGTGGCATTTATTATCTGGTTGAAGACCAAGGCAGTAGCTACGTTGTTCCCGATCCAACGTCGCCTTTGAATGACAGTTACATCAAGAGCGAAGGGTTGGCTTATCTGTTCGACATTGAAGACTACGACATGGAAAAACAGCCGCTAGTGGCCTTGGAGAGGCCGGCTCTCGTCAAGGAGTCCTCCGGTCATTGGACGGTCTCAAATAAAGGCAAAATCAGAGGTAGACTCTGATGCCCTGGACAACCTTCTTTCCCGCCGATGCGCTATCTGCTTCGTTTGTCGCTCTAGTGATTGTGTGGTTCATCTTTTGGTTCGTGCGCCTCAACAAAGAAACCAATAGTCTTGATTCAGTCAGGAATACTCTGGCTGTATTCGATAAATGCGTGGATCCACTACGTCTTCAACAACAATATCGAGATCGCCAGAAATTGCAAGGACTCGATATGGGTGCAGAGCCGGCCAAGTCTTTCGACAATATCTGCGCGAAGGTTTTAGGCGCGAGTGTTTCTGTCCCCATTGCGATCCAAAATCACTTTAGAGCTATTTTTGTAGCCGGCTGCGAAGAGAGCCAGCTAGATACGGCCGAGTTGAGCGGTCAGACTTGCAAGCTACTTGCCGCTAATTCGGACAATTACACGTATCAGCTGCTACTCATGTTTCTGACAGGGGTATTGGGCACGCTGCTTGCTCTGTCGCAGCGTTTCGACCAGCGCGCGCTCCCACCGCTGATTTGGGGCGTTATCTTTGCGATCACCGGCGGCCTTTTCCTTATCCGTCACAGGCGAATTGGTCTTGTACCTACGCTGGCCCAGTTGCGGCAAAAAACCATCATGCTGTGGATCCCAAACCTTTACCCAACCGTGGCGCAGCGTGCGGCCCACTGGGCAATCCACACCCTAAAAAACGCCGCTCGCGTGACAGACGCTTCCGACTTGATTGAGAAGCACGCCCTGAACTTCGTGGGCTCAATTGAGACCGCACGTAAGGCAGCCGAAATGTTCTGGACGGGCATGAGCCAGTTCACTCAAGGAATAAAAACCTCCGATCAAGCAATCAAGGATGCTCAAAACTCGCTGGCTGGAGAGATTCAGAAATTTGCCGAATCAATCTCGCGCTGGTCGCAGTTTGAGAGTGAAATTCGCGGCTTCTACGGTGCTGTCGAAAATCATCAACATCAAATTGCTGACGAACATCGTACCTTCGAAGCTATGCTTTCCGGCTATTATGACTTGGTTCGGCAGTCCACCAGCACGCTTCAGCAAGCGGCTTGGGATATAGGCGCGGCGTCGGCAGCATTGCCCGAAACGTTCCGTAGCGCGGCTGAAACAGTGACTACCTCCAGCGCGGAATCGCAATCGAAAATGGCGGATGTTGTGGAGAATCTGGGTGAAACCATCCGCTCGGGCTACCGAGAGGAGTGGAGCCAGGTGATGACTCAGCTACAAAATTTGATGCGCCCCGTAACAAGTATGGAAGAGCGGCTGCGTGCGCTGGGTACGCCGTTTGAAGCGGCATCCAAGAACCTGGTAGAAATTGCCGAGAACATCGCGCGCCTCAACGACAACTTTGCCAGAGAAGCGAAACAATTGATAATCGAATCTCGAGCGAGCCAGGCGCGGCAAGCGAAGGCAGGAGCCTAGAATGTGATGTCACATGCAAAGCACTTGCCTATCTGCATGCTAGCCTTTAAACTCCCTCCAAGAGTACGGCAGGCAAACTCATGAATTCCACTTCCAAACAAGTGTGGGTGTTCGGCACCGACGCGCAATGCGATGTCGTCGTGCAAAGTCACACTGTCTCGCCACAACACTGCATTCTGGCCGAATATGAACAAGGGTTCGCCTTAGAGGATCTAGGATCAGAAGGCGGCACATGGCTGAATCAACGGCGAATGGATCCACGCAAACCCGAGTGGGTCAAACCAACTGATGACATTCGCCTTGGACCTTCCACGCCTTTGCCCTGGCCCTCGCCGGGCAAGAA
>Ga0182012_10007577_pt1 | contig 10825 bp, 5 predicted proteins | sample 612S2SmetaG_FD_120486 | JGI IMG/M metagenome (GOLD analysis project Ga0182012, IMG submission 120486) | Permafrost microbial communities from Stordalen Mire, Sweden - 612S2S metaG | ecosystem: Environmental > Terrestrial > Soil > Wetlands > Permafrost | place: Sweden: Stordalen | collected...
CACCTGCTGAAACGCCTCCAGACTCGTCTGGCGGAAATTCGCGGAAGCCTCATCAAAGCTCGCGTAAGCCTGCTCGGAAATCGCCGCGCGCCGGCCGGCGTCAAAAAAAGTTTGGGAAAGGCTCGGTCCCAGCGCATAAACAAAATTCGAAGCGTTGAACAAACTCTTGATCGACGTGCTCTCAAACCCCACCGCCGCGTTCAGCGAGAGCGAAGGAAAGAAGGCCGCACGCGCGATCCCGATTCGCTCATTCGCCTCATTGGCGCGCCGTTCCGCCGCGGCAATATCCGGCCTCCGTTCGAGCAGCGCCGAAGGCAGGCCCGCCGGAATGAACGGCGGCTGCGCGTTCAACGGCGTTTCCGCCAAAGAGAAACTCGCGGGCGGCTGGCCAATCAGCACCGCAATGGCGTGCTCATACTGCCCGCGCGCCACGGTGATATCCGATTCCGCCACCAGGGCCGCCTGCAGCTGCGTCTGCGCCTGATAGACATCGGAAATCGCACTGATGCCGCCCTCAAAGCGGTTCGTGGTAATGCGCAGCGCTTCCTGATAGTCGGTGACGGTGTCCGCCAGCAGTTTCTTCTGCGCATCCGCGCTGCGCAATTCAAAGTAATCCATCGCCAGTTCGGCTTGCAGGCTCAAGTGCGCGCTGGCCAGATCGGCGGCGCTCGCTTGCGCTTCTTCCTTGGCCTGGTTAATCGTACGCCGAATCCGTCCCCACAAATCAATTTCGTAATTGAGATCGAGCGGCAGTTGCAAATCCGCTTCGCCATTGTTTGCGGAGGCCGCATTGAAGTAAGGCCGGTCCGCGGCGTAGCGTTCGCCAACCGCCGAAGGCGACGTTCCAATCGTCGGATAAAGATTTGCCCGGTTGATGCGAATCTGCGCGCGCGCCGCACGGAAGCGCGCCTCCGACGCTTGCAAACTCTGGTTCGCCGAGGCTACCTTCGCTTCCAGCTCATTCAAAACGGGATCAGTGAACAGCGTCCACCAATCGCCCTTCAGCTCTGCATCGGCCGGCGTGGCGGGCTTCCAATTGGGGTCCAGCTCCTTATAAGCATCGGGCGCTTTCGCCATCGGCACTACCGGCGCTACGTACTTCGGCCCCACCATGCATCCAGTTAGCACGAGCAACGCCGTGAGCAGCGAACCTGCGAACCAGCGCCCCACTATTTCGCTCCCGCGTTCTTCACTTCTCTCACCTCCACCTGCTGCCCCGTGCTCAGCGAGTCCGAAGGATCCAGCACCACCAGATCGCTCTCCGTTAATCCCGCAGAAATTTCGATCAGCGCGCCGCTGTCGTTCGAAATAGTCACCGGCACCAGCACCACGCGGCCGTTGCGCACCACGCCGACCTGCAAGCCAGCGCTGCGAAAAATCAAAGCATTCGAAGGCAGCGTCAAGCCCATAACCTGATCCGGCACTTTGAAATGGACAAATACGTAAGCGCCCGGCAAAATCTCAGCCTTCGGATTCGCCACATCCACTTCCACGTTCAGCGTGCGGCTCGAGGGGTCGATAGCGCTCGAATTGCGGGCAATCTGCCCGGTGAATTCGCGGCCCGGATACTCATCCATGGTCAACTTCGCCGTGCCGCCATCGCGCACCGCCGCGGCGTACGCTTCCGGCACCGGCACAAACACGCGAATGGTTCGAATGTCAGCCAGATGAAAGAGCGAATTGGGCGACGATCCACCCTGAATCAATTGACCCACGTCGGTATTGCGCACCGTCACAATCCCGTCGAACGGTGCATAAACCCGCTCAAACGATTGCAACTGCTGCAACCGGCGCACGGCGGCGTTCGAAGCCTCTACCGCAGCTTGTTTCGCCTTCGCATCGCTCAACGCCTGGTCGGTCTCCTGCTTCGAAACCGAATTGCTCTTTAACAAATTCTGATAGCGCGCGGAGGTAATGTTCGCCAAGTCCAAATTCGCCTGGCTGCTCTTCAATTGCGCCTGCGCCACCTGCAATTGCTCGTCCAGCTCCGGCGTTTCAATCACCGCCATCAGGTCACCCGTTTTCACGCGCGCACCGATATCGAAATTCCAACTCTTTAGATAACCGTCCGTGCGCGAATAAATCGGCGTCTCCACATACGCCTGGGCATTGCCGGGTAGTGATAGCTCCGGCGAAAGGCGCGCCGCATAAGGATGAGTGACCATAACGGTGGGAATGGCCGCCGCCTTGGCCGTATCCGCCAGCTTCTTCTCAGCCGCCGCGCGCGACAGAATGCCCATTGCCACCACGGCCGCAATCACCGCCGCCAACACCGTCAATCCCAGCCAGACCATGCCGGGCAGTCCGCGCTTGGGCGCGGCTATTGCCGGACTTACAGCCGCATCACGGCGGTCATCGTCCAACTGAGTCTCGTGGGCGTTCTCTTGATTAATCATTTTCAAGCTCCAGCATGCATCGTCTTCCTGTTGGCATCTATCGCCTCTGCCGGATCTTTACGGCGGCCATGCAGCAGCGCAAACACCGCCGGCACAAAAATGAGCGTAGCAACCGTCGCCACGCACAGGCCGCCAATCACGGCGCGGCCGAGCGGCGCGTTCTCTTCGCCACCCTCACCCGCGCCCAACGCCATGGGGATCATGCCGATGATCATGGCCAGGGCCGTCATCATGACCGGCCGGAATCTGGTTGCGCCCGCTTCCAGCCCCGCGATAACGCCATCGCCATGTTCTTCAAATCTCTCTTTAGCGAACGAAACGACCAGGATGCTGTTGGCCGTGGCCACGCCCATGCACATAATCGCGCCCATCAGCGCCGGAACCGACAGCGTGGTGCGCGTGATAAAGAGCAGCAGCACAATGCCCGCCAGCGCTCCGGGCAGAGCCGTGATGATAATGAACGGGTCAAGCCAGGACTGAAAATTCACCACAATCAACAGGTACACCAGCACGATGGCAAAGCCGAGGCCCGAGATGAGTCCTACATAAGAGGAGCGCATGGTCTCAATCTGCCCGCGCACATGAATGAAGCTGCCGCGCGGCAATGCGGGCGTATTCTCTTTCACAATCTCGTCTATCTTACGGGCCACCGCGCCCAGATCCCGGTCTTGTACATTGCCATAAATATCCAACGTGCGCCGGATGTTGTAATGCGTCACCACCTGCATTTCCGTGGATCGCTTAATATCCGCTACGTCCGCCACAATCTCGGGCCGCTTCGCCGACACGGAAGCGATGGGGATGTTGAGCAAATCCGAGAGCGACGTGATCTGATATTGCGGCGTCTGCGCCACGATGTTATAGGTCACTCCATTCTGAGGATTCAAATAAAATTGGGGTGACAGCTGCGTGCTGCCGCTCAGGATATTCAGCACGCTGCTACCTACGTCGCGCTCCGTGTAACCACCCTGCGCCGCCTTGGTGCGGTCCACGGCCACATTGAGCACCGGATAATTGTCCGGCTGCTGTATGCGCAAGTCCACCAGCCCCGGCACCTGCTGCATCTGGCTCAGAATCCTGTTCACTACCACGCGGTTATCCCTGACATCCGGCCCGTCGATTTGCACATCAATCGGGGACGGCAGCCCGAAATTTAGAATCTGCGTCACAATGTCCGAAGGCAAGAAGTAAAACGCCGTGCCGGGAAACTCGCGCGGCAATTCGCTACGCAGCGTGCGCACAAAATCGGCTGTCGGGCTATGGTCTTCTTTCAGCGATACCAGAATGTCCGCATCGCCCGCCCCAATCAGCCCGGAGGTCGCATGCTGGAAATTCAGCGTGCTGTAGGGCAGCCCGATGTTATCCAAGATATTATCCATCTGCGCGGCGGGCACAACTTTGCGGATGTATTGCTCAACCTCATCGCACAGCTTGGCCGTCTCTTCAATGCGCGTTCCGCTCTTGACCCGCATGTGCAGCGTAAAAGATCCGTTATCCGTGCTGGGGAAAAAATTCTGCCCGAGGAAAGGGACCAGCAGGAAGCCGGACAGACAAAGCAGCAAAAATGCCGGAACGAAGAGGAAGCGCGCTTCAATCAGCCTGCCCAGCAGGTCCTGATACGCCGAGCGCACTGTTTCAAAGCCGCGCTCGAAGCTCCGCTGAAAACGGGCCAGGATGTTGCGTGATTTCGGCGCGTGGTGCTCGTGCGGCTCGAGCAGATACATGGCTAGCGTGGGCACCAGGGTGCGCGACAAGATATAGGATGCCAGCATGGCAAACACTACCGCTTCCGCCAGCGGCACAAACAGATACTTGGCTACGCCCGAGAGAAAAAACATCGGCAGAAAAACAATGCAGATGCAAAGGGTGGAAACCAACGCCGGCGTGGCAATCTGCGCGGCTCCTTGTAAAATACCTTCGTTCAATTCCGCGCCTTGTTCCAGATAACGCTCGATATTCTCAATCGTAACGGTGGCGTCGTCAACCAGAATGCCGACCGCCAGCGCCAGGCCGCTCAACGTCATGATGTTGATTGTTTGCCCCAGCAGGCCGAGCAAAATCACCGAGGTTAAGATCGAGAGCGGAATGGAAACCGCGATGATGATGGTGCTGCGCCAGCTTCCCAGGAATAGCAGAATCATCAGGCCCGTCAACACGGCCGCGATCACGGCTTCGCGGATCACTCCTGTTACCGAGCCGCGTACAAATGTCGCCTGATTGCCGATGGGGGTAATCCGCAGCGCCGGCGGCAAAGTCAGCTTCACCTGCGGCAGAATATTCAGAATGTCGCTCACCACCGAAAGCGTGGAAGCCGTACCGGATTTCAACACCGTCACCAGCACGCCGCGATTGCCATCCTGGCGCACAATATTCGTCTGCGGAATGCTGCCATCGGTGACGCTGGCGACGTCATGCAGGTACACAATCACGCCGTTCGGCGATTGCTTGACCGGCAGATCCCGCAAACCCGCAATCGTTACGGGCGCGGAATTTAGATGAATGTCATATTCGTCGTGGCCGATTTTGGCGGTGCCCCCCGGCTGCACCACGTTCTGCAACGCTAGCGCGTTCAACACTTCGGTGGGCGCAATCCCCTGCGCCTGCAGCCGCCGCGGATCGAGATTGACCATAATGGAACGCTGCCGCCCGCCATATACATTGGGAATCACGGCACCGGGGACCGTCACCAATGCGGGCCGCACAAAGTTCAAGCCAAGATCGTTCAACTGCTGTTCCGAGAGCCCTTGGCCGGCAAGGCCCAGCTGCAAAATAGGTACGCTCGAGGCGGAGAAATTGATAATCTGCGGCGGCAGAATGCCCGGCGGCAAACTGCGCAGCTGAAACTCCGACGCCGCCGAAACCTGCGAGTTCGCCGTATCCAGACTGGCCGTCGGCTGCAGATAGATTTTTACCACGACCTGGCCAAAAACAGTGGTGGATTCGATGTGCTGAATATTGTCGACTAAGACAGTCAGCGATTTCTCAAACGGCGTGGTGACGCGCCCTTCCAACTCCTCCGGGTTTAATCCCGTATAGTTCCACGCCACCGAGACCACGGGAATGTTGATGCTGGGGAAGATGTCCGTTGGAGTGCTGACTATAACGACCGGCGCGGCGATCAGGATCAGGATGGCTAGAACAATAAAAGTGTAAGGTCGCGTGAGCGCGATTTTTACGATCCACATGACAGGGGAACCCTCATTGTCTCAATTCGCAGGCGTGCTAGGGTCCTGGTAACTGTTTCATCTGGTACATCTGACAGCGCTGCCTCAAGCTAGGCAGCGGCTCGGCCAACCTGCGACGGCTGATTCTTGAGCAGCCTGTCGACTTCGGCGACGTATTGCGCTTCGAAGCCAGGATTTTCGCGGGACGCTTGGTTGTAATGCGAGACATTCTGGCCGATGCGATGACAAAATGCGGCGTCTTTGAGGCGAATATCCCATTCATGATGTTCTTTTTTCATTTCGTGGCGTTCATCTTTGATGCGAATTTCCTCGTTTTTGCGCTTCTGCGCTTCGAACCCATTTTCGGTTCTGCGTCTTTCGGATCTTAGCTTTACGAGGTCGTTGAGACATTTGTGGAAGGCGCGAGTGTGAGTGGTTTGATAGCGCAGGTAAAGGGAGAACATGGGGGCGTCGAGGATTTGGCCGGTCGCGGGGTGGAGGCAGGTGTTCTGGAGGGTTTGCGCACGGTTGGCGAGCCAGTGGGATTCGGCCATGTAGTTAATTAATATGGATTCGGTTGCGCTTTGTGGACAGTGTTCTTCGGCGAGAGCAGCTTTTAACGCTTGGAAGCCATTTGGATCTTCTGTGGGGAGGAGGACAAAGGTTCCGTTGTGACGGGCGAGACCGTGGGAGGTGCGGTTTTGCGAAGAGATGGCGCGACCGGCCTCACTCTTTGGACCGCAGGACAGTTGGGCATTGGCGAGGTTGGCGATGAGTTGGGCTTGGGAGATGGGATTGGCCGGCCTGGGAGGTTCGGCCGGGGCAACGACCGGGGGCGTAACAGGAGTTGGTTCGGAAGTGGGCGGTTGTGGCGCAGGTTGGTGAGCGGGGAAGCCGGCTTGGCGGGCGAGTTTGCGATCTTTGTGCGCGGCGGCACGGCGTTCTTTGCGATTCATGTTGATGATGTCCTTTCGAGGGATAGAAAAGGCCGCAACGGGCTTTTTCTGGTTCGAAAATACCGCGAGGCTGAGATGTGACCAGTACGCGGAGGGGTGTTTTGGGCCGGCGAAAAAGCCGGTAAGCGGCTGGGAGGATTGGATTTAAAATTATTTTACAGTTTTTTTCAAGTCTTGTGACTGGAGAACGGAGGCGATAATTTGGCCCGCTTGCGCTGGGGCTGGCTTCGGCGAAATCTCGGCTCATGGTCTTCTTCCTCACGCTGCGCTGCGGACGGCCATTCCCTCAAATCCGCCACGCCAGTTGACGAGGTAGAACTTGTCGCACAAATCGTAGTGACAGCCTCGCTCGTCCCGATTGGTGTTCACCTTCGCAACGAATGTTGTTTGACTTACTACTGGAATCGCGCTTACCTTCGGCGGAACACGCATTATGCGAAGAACAAATCCCGCACCTTCTTTCTCTGCTGTAAGTACCGTCAACACAGGTGTAGTATAGTTGGCAACAAAAGAGTAATGGCAACGATCAAATCTTGGCGACTGAGCGTGCTCAGGGTGTTAGACAGCGCTGTAACAGTTACCTTATTGATTGGGCTTTTTTTCGCAACCACGGCTTGGTGCGGCTTAGCGCAGGTAAAACCGAGCGCGGAAGCCTTGAAGGTTTACTCCGCGCTGAAAGCGACAGCAACTACTTACGAGGGAGTTCTTGGTCAGAAGATCAAGGTAGAAAACGCTTCTCTAAGCATAAATTTGGATCCAATTCCATACCACTTTCTTACCTCGCGGCCCGATAAGTACACTCCGGCGCTAGAAGTTCTTATTCGTACACAGATTGTGAAGAAGGATCTTATGGCGCAGTTGCCCAACGAGGCTTTCTGGAGCAAACCTATTGACCGTTTGGAGAAGATCCCTTTGGAACTGGTCAGCGCAGTTTGTCTCGCGGGTTCAGAGGATGAAACACAACAAAGGAGCCTGGTCTCTCTAGATGAGGCTCAGAAGCAGTTTGCCGTGATAGATGAAGGCCTCGTGGCCTATGCCTCCAAGCCGCGCTTATCTGTGGAGAGACCACGCGGAGCGCTGCAGGGCTTCGCTATCAAGTTAGAAGTTGGCCCTCCGGCGGCTCGGGTAAGATATATGACCGTGGGAGAGTACGACTACAGCCGCGACATGAAACAGGATTTGACCAACCGCTGGACCGTCTTAAGCGATCACGCCATTCTCATCGGTCGATATCACTATATTGTCGATTGGCCTTCACCGCTTGAGCCTCAAGAAGGTGTTTTTGAGGTGCAGACTGCTGGTCAGCAGCTTTCCTTCCCGGCCCCTAAACAAAATGGAAAGTAATCTGGACGCTTTCTGGCAATTCCTGAGTGAGTACAGGAAGCTCATTGTGGCGCCAAGCGGCGCGCTCTTAGGCACTGTGGGTCTCAGCCTTTTGCTCGGTCCATCTCCGGTAAAGGAGGTAAGTGCTGGGCTGGCGCTTGCTGAGCTAGCGCTGGCTGTCACAATTTTCTTTTTTCGTCGAGGTCTGCATGGTCGAAGGGTATTGGTTTTCGTTGCTCTTCTGCTTACATTTGCAGTTTGCCTTATTGGCTACGCTTATCTCTTGAGTGCGTACACGATAAAACCGTTTGAGGACCGGCCACGCGTCACGAAGGGATACATTCTAAATGATTACTTCAAAGGTCAGCTAGAAGCGCACCGCTATAGAAGTCCCGAGGATGGATTAAAAGACAATTCTTGGGACCCGGCGAAGGTATGGACTGAGTCATCGATTCAGCGGATCAACGTGTTAATAGTTGCGGCTTGGGCGGGAACAGTTTTGAGTCTCGCCGGCACGCTGTTTGTTTTCGTTCTTAGTGAATCCAAGAATAGAGTCACTTTGCCGGAACCTCGGCAACCAGTGGATCCGCCTCCTTCCAGGCAAAGTTAAAGAGCACGGGAGTTTGTTTAGTAGAGCTTTTGTCGTAGATAGGCATTTTTTTCACGGGGAAACTGAGCCACTCTCCGAGGAAAATCTTGCCGTCTTTTGGATGGTAGTCCGCAGCACCATTCAGCAATCCCTCTTCGGCAAGAACATAAGTTAGATAACCGTGTTGTATGCCGCTTGTCTGCGTTGTCTCTTTATCGCGTTCGGCTGCAGCCAGAATTCGCATGCCCTTGTCATAGGCCAGTTGGCCCATTCCGGGATCGCCCATTGGTCCGGCTCTGAACTCACCTTTAGGATCAACGGCAGCAGCAGAGTTACAAGCGTCTATTACAACAGCGATAGTGCCAGCGTCTATGTCACGGAACCATAGCCCGAGGTCATCGTCCGAGATAGTTCGGGGAAGATAGGCATCGATGTCGATTCCTATGCGCTTTCCGAGATCGGATGGGATGAGGTGAAACTGCCCTTGTGAAGCATAACCATGGCCAGCAAAGTAAAGGAAGACCAAATCATTAGGGCCAGCCTTTTGGATTTTATCGGCCTGTTCTATGTCTTTGGTAGCCTGCTTGGGAACAGACTTTCCGGCGAGGAGGGCAAGAACAGTCGAGAGGTTTTGTTTCGTTCCCGAATGGTCATTGCCACCGGTGAGGAGCTTGACTGTAATTACTTCGGAGTAAGTTTTAGATGCCTTCAGCTTGTCGGAAAGACTCTGGGCCAAAAGTTTCGCATCCTCCGTAGGAAACGCCAGAGCGGCTTGAATGTTGGCGTCGTTAGAGTTTACACCGAGCGCTATGACGTAAGCTCTTCGCGCGGGAGAGGTTGGGGAGACCGGCAGGTCATATTCTTTGTGCGCTGAAAGCCCTTTAACGCCGCTGACGTTTGTGGCGTAGGCTGAGAAGTCGATTTTCCGAGGCGTAGTTGACTGCGGCACGGGCACCGAAAATTCCAAAGAAGCAGCGCCCGAGGAATCTAACTTGATCGGGTCGCCATAGGGCTTGCTGTAGGCGACCAGCAATCCGTCGCGAAAGAGCCGGAGATTTGCTGCGCCTGAAGCAAGCGGCTGCCCGCTTCCATCTTTCTGAGTCCGGCTCAGCTCTTGCTGAATTGCGAGCTTTACCTTGACGCTATTCGTTCCATCAGGAGCGACTTCGTTGATCGTTACGACGGGTAGGGATCGATTGACTTTAGTCAATGAATCCGCGTCTATCTCTCGATTAGATGCCGCCTTAGGATCAAGCAGATCGGGAAGTAAGCGCGGCTCATAGAATTGCCGGGTGAAGACTTCCATTGGCAGGGTAACGGTTGGCTCTTCCTTCACGATCCAGTAGACCTCATCGACGTTCTCAAGCCGGCTCGCATCGATACGGCCTTGCGGTGAAATCATCAGCCAGTCTTGCTCGCTCGGCGCAACCAGGCTACCGATTTCAATATCGCGTTCGACGTCAAACAGCCGGACACGATTTTCAGCTCCGCCTAGAGCTAAGATTTTGCCGTCTGGATGGTAGGCCAAGTTTCCCCAGAAATCAGTGACTATTTTGGATTGTGTCACTTTGTCTGCTTCAAGGTCCCAGTGAAATAAAGAACGATCTGTCGTAAATGACAAGCGTTTCTGCTCGGGTACAAAAGTCAGGTTGCTAATGTCTTCAGTGAGAGGCATGGCATGTTCGCGATAGCTCTGCCCTGTCTCGACATTGAAAGCCCGAAGTTTTGCGCCATCTATAAAAGCCACGAGTGCGCCGTCACTGCTAAAAGCGAAATTTGCAGGATGGAAAGTGGGCTGAGTAGTTTCGGCAAGTTTTCCAAGTAGGAGCGGCGGCTTACCACCCTTCGCAATGGTCATGACAGTGACTGATCCATCTTGCGTCATGTAGACGAGTTTGGTTCCAGCCGGATTGAAAGCGAAGCCTGTGACCGCCTTACCAGGAGAGTTGGATTTGAGCGTCTGCACTTCCGCGCCGCCCGCTCGTTCATAGATGTGAAGGCCAGTGCCTAATTCCCAGATGGCTATGTAGTTGGCCGCTGGATCGGGGCTGAAAGCAGGCAAGACATACCCGTCGAAGGGTTTGGGAAAGTGATACAACTCGACCTGACTCTCCGCATCCTTGAGAGACACGCTATATTTCTTAGGCTCTTTTTTGTCAGGCTCAGACGTGAGAGTGTACTTACCGTCGGCGCTAATCGGCATCAAGTTCACGTAGACTGGGACGTTGCTGATTTGCTCGGCGGCGCCGGTCTTCAGATCCCAGCTTTTGACGCCGTTGGTAAGCGAAGCCGTAAGTAGATGTGACCGATCTGGGGAAAACGTTGGCACAGAACCCATGGGTATAGGGATCGGATAAGGGCTCAAGTCACGCTTGGCAACTCCGACCGAGCTTTCGA
>Ga0182012_10007578_pt1 | contig 10825 bp, 6 predicted proteins | sample 612S2SmetaG_FD_120486 | JGI IMG/M metagenome (GOLD analysis project Ga0182012, IMG submission 120486) | Permafrost microbial communities from Stordalen Mire, Sweden - 612S2S metaG | ecosystem: Environmental > Terrestrial > Soil > Wetlands > Permafrost | place: Sweden: Stordalen | collected...
CTGCATGTCGCGGAAGTGCACTTCGAGCACGCCGCGGATGCGGTCGAGTTCGTGGTGGCGCTGGGCATGACGGTCTTGAGCTCCAGCACGGGCTGGGGCGTGCGCACGCCGGCGACGACGTCTTCGCCCTGGGCGTTCATCAAAAATTCGCCGTAAAAAACCTTTTCACCGGTGGCCGGGTCGCGCGTGAAGGCCACGCCCGAGCCGGATTCGTTGCCGGTATTGCCAAACACCATCGCCTGCACGTTGACGGCGGTGCCCCATTCGGCGGGGATGCCATACTTGCGGCGGTACACAATCGCACGATCATTCATCCACGAGCCAAACACGGCACCAATGGCGCCTTCGAGCTGCTTCCACGGATCATTCGGAAATTCTTTGCCCGTGCGTTCCTTGACGAGGGCCTTGAAGCGCGCGACCATGTCCTTCATGTCTTGCGTGGACAATTGGTTGTCGTCGGCCTCGGCGTTTTTGCAACGTTCGAGTTTGATCTCGCTGATGACGGTTTCAAACGGCTCGTGGTCTTCGCCCGGGCGCTTTTGCACGCCCATGACGACGTCGCCGTACATTTGAATAAAGCGGCGGTAACAGTCCCACGCCAGGCGCGGGTTGTTGGTGGCGCGTTCGAGGGCGATGACCGTCTGGTCATTGAGGCCCAGATTCAAAATGGTGTCCATCATGCCCGGCATGGAGTCGCGCGCGCCGGAGCGCACGGCCACGAGCAGGGGAGTGGAGGAGGCGTCGCCAAACTTCACGCCCATGACCTTTTCCACGTTGGCCACCGCAGTGGCGATTTGGGCCTTGAGCGCGGCCGGGTAGGTGCGCTTGTTCGCGTAGTAATAGGTGCAGACCTCGGTCGAAATTGTGAACCCCGGAGGCACTGGCAGGCCGATGCGGGCCATCTCAGCGAGGTTGGCGCCTTTGCCACCCAGCAGGTTACGCATGGAGCCGTTACCGTCGGCGCGGCCATTGCCCCACCCGTAGACGTACTTGGAGCCCTTGGCCTTGGAGGCGGAGGCGGGTTTCTTCGCAGACTTGGCGGAGGATTTCTTGGCGGACATCGGTAGAAGAATGGGTAGGCAGCGTAGAAGCCCATGATGGAAACATGGGAACGAATAGACATAGTGACCCCCGCCTTGGTGTCAACGGCGGAGTGGGGCGGGGGCTTTGGCTTCTGGCGCTTTCCACAAGCCAAGTTTACACATTACTCTGAGAGTGAAATGTTTGATTTCAAGTTTCGTTTGCATGACCCTCCAGCGCAAAAGGTGGCCGTAGGGTGGGAACTGTTCTGAACCCTCAAAAAGCTGACTAGTTTTAGCAAAAGACAGCGGATGTCCGCCGTAGTCGTGCGTATAATGATAGCGTAAAAACTGAAAAGCCGTTCTCTGACTCTGGATGCAATCCGCCAATCTTAGGGCACACTGTCGGGCCTCAAAATAATATTTCTCTGCATCAAGACCGGATTTGGCGAAACGAGGCTGTCCCATATCCATGAGGGTGGTTACTGAATGGATCTTTTTACAACCGCCATACGAAAACCATGCGCAATCAATCACGAAAAGAAAATCAGCGTAATAGGGCAGCATTGGCGTGAATAGAATGGATTCTTGCCTTACGAAATCGCCATTGAACAAAATCCCGTCGAGTGTTTCTGTAATGTTACCCTGTTGGGCAAAGTGGCCAAGCATAGCGGTAGAGATAAATTTTTTTGGCGGGTCGCTCGTTATGCATATTGGTAATGGGATTGGAATTTCTTCTACCCTGCGCACGTCCGAGTAAACAAATGAAACTCCAATCTCTGTGGCGTCTAGGAGTGCTCTGCTGCTACCAGCGAGCAAGACGTTGTTCGTCATGCCAAACCGCAGCCAGCGGCCCTTGGCCAGTTCCAGGCAGCGATTCCAGTTTTCGATGCGGCCTATGTTGCGGTCGTTGACGATTATCCGTGCATTGGCCAACCCGGACAAAAGTCGGCCCGCAATTTCAACAGTGGCATCAGTGGAGGCGTTATCAATCAGCACTATCTCGCAATCAGGAATCGTTTGCGCTTCAGCAAGCACCGATTTCAAGCAGCGTTCAATAGTTCTGGCGGCGTTAAAGCAGGGAATGCAAAATGAAATTGCTGGCGGGGAATAAGACGGAGACACGACGACGGTTATTCTAATTAGTCTAATTAGAATAACAAGTCCTATATTTCTTAAGACATGGACGGGCGATTACAATGCCTACTCCATGGGAAAGACAGGAAAGGGCAAAATTCTGGTCAGCCTAAGCATGCCATTGGCATGGTGTGCGCAGATTGATCAGCGTGCCGAGGCATTACATATGACGAGGGCCACCTATTTGCGATTGGTTGTCGAGTATTGGCGCAAAGCAGGTTCACCGCCGGTCAGCGAGCCGGATCGATATATGCAGGTCGCGAAGAAGAATGTAAAATAAACAGAGTGGCGGGATAATCCGTCAGGACGACCGAGAATAGCCCGGCGTTTGGGTAACAGGCCATAAAATGGTTGGCTATTTTCGGTTGTCCCGACGGGACTTTAAGGCGCGAAGCCTTCGCGGCTGGATAGATTGGCCGGGCCACCCATCATAACGGGCGGATGGGCATCGCAGAAGGTCTTCCAGTTGTTTTTCGCGGTCTGGGCCTGTTTCTTCAGAAAATCCAGTTTGCCGGAGGCGGCATCGGCGGTGATTTGGCGGTCCCAATCGTCTTCTTCGTAAGTTTCCAGCCACAAGCGCAATTCCTCGCGTTCGGTTTCATTCAAACGCGCAATAGCCTCTTGGATTTCGGGTATCGTGCGCATGACAAAATATTACGCCAATAATGGCGAAATTGTTAATGCGGCTAGATGCATCGCCATTTTTGCAGTCACGGAGTGACGACTCGAATTTAGCCTTGGACTTTAGTCCACGGTAATGGGGCGTAGGTGAATGCGTCGCTTAGCGACGCTTGAAGTTCCTGCCAATATGGTAGTGCACCCCCTTCAAGCGTCACTACGTGACGCGGATTTTATTTCTGTCTATTCCGGGGGTTGAACCCCCCGGCTAAATTCGTTGCCTCGCTACGCGAGGCCCGAATCCGCACAGTGCAAATGCACGATTCAATGACGGCGGCATGTGCGTGCGATCTCTGGCCCTAAAATTTTTCATGGAAAACCTGCGGTGAAACGAATATCAATAGCCCAACCACACCCATGTTCCGCCATTTTGCCATTATTGCGTGCTGCCTCTTGCTTATCGGCTGCCACAAAGAGGAGAAGGGCGTCTGGCAGGCCTATGTTGCGCGGGGAGACAACCCGGGTCTGGGGATGGAACTGGACAGTGATGGGCATCATTTGGCGGGCGCGGTATATATTATGGACGCCAACAAACCGGGTGATTTTGCAGCCGGACAGAAATACCCCATCCAAATCCAAAGTGAACTGCCCAACCGCGTGGTATTTGTCGTTTTTTTTGCGCCTCACCAGCCGGACATCGTTGCGCTCAAACTTAATGGCCCTGTTGCCGGCCCTTCCTTCCACGGCGTTATGCAGTCGGCTGATGGCCGGGGCGACCCGATTAATTTTGATTTTCAACGGGTTAACTAGACTTTTCCCTTGTTTTGAGGGTTTCCTTTTCTGGAATTTTAAGCTTGGATGGGATGTTTATGAAAAAGTTCGTTCGCTGGATGGTTATCTTGGGGGCATTATTAGTGCTGCTCCTGGTGGTCGGCGTGGTGGTTGCGCTCAATTCCAGCGTGCAGACGAGTGTCGCGCGGCATTTTCTCCAGCAGCAGTACCCGCAGGCTAAACTCGAAAGTGTGTCGATGGGCTTTGGCGGTGGCGAAGTGCGTGGATTGGAAATGTCGGTCGGTGGCAACGAACTCAAGCTTGGTTCGGCGACCATCCAGTATTCGCTGAGCAATCTCGCTTTTAGTCACACCAAGGTCATTGATTCGGTGACGGTCAAAGACGTGGTGTTTGATGCCAGCCAGCCAGCCAAGCCTGCGGCGAAAGCTGCATCGCCAGCTTCAACAACGACGACGACGGGGAGTTCGCCGCTTTCCTTTTTGCTGCGAAAGGCCGACCTCGCCGGCACGGTTCTGCTGCCCGCGCAACGCAGTGTGCAGTTCACTCTCACGGCGCAAAACGTCGGCTCGGCCAGCGCGGGCACGGCGAATAGCACGGTGATTTTCCAGGACAAATCGCCCGACGCCAAAGTCACTGAGATGCGCACGGACATAAAAGCCAGCCTCACTCTCGACGATGCGCTGATGCCGCAAAATTTAGATGTATTGGCCAATCTCGTGGCGAATTTGCCTGGTCAGATGCAGGCTTCGCAATTGCAAGCGCACGTGACGGCCAAGGCGGTCAATTCCAGTACCAATAACTTTAGCCTGACGCTGGGGCCGCCCCAGGCGGGCGCGGCCAACTGGGTGGCCATGCAAGGCACTTGCGACATGGCGGGTGCAATGAATGGCGACTTTACGGCTAACCTGACGCGCGCGGAGATCGAACCGTTTGCGTTTGGAGTCAAGTTGCCGGATTTCAATTTGCGCGGCCAGGGCAAGTTTGCGATTGATGGCAAAAAGAACACGGCCAGCCTCGCCGCAACGGTGGCGGGCAGCGCGGCGAATTTTGAGGTGTTGCGGCCGGAGTTGGCCGGTCTGGGCCAGGTGGATTTGAGCGCGAACATTGACGCCGCGGTGCAGCCGGGAAAATCGGGAGGGAATTCGCTGGAGATTTCGGCCAAGGCGCTGGCTTTGACGCTCGCGCCTGCTGGTGGCCAGACGGCATTGGCGCTTGATTTGCTCAAGCCCACGACGATTGAGTATAACGATAAAGGAGTGCAATTGCCGCCTGGCGCGGGGGCCGATGTGGCGCAACTGACGCTCACGCAGGCTCCAGCGGCGTGGCTCTCAGCCGTGTTGCCCAAAAATTTTTCTGCTACAGGTCAGGGCTGGAGCGGGCAAATCACGCTGAGCGCACGCGATGACGGTGCGTTCGTCGCCAACACTACGCAGATGGTGACCTTCGCAGGGCTGAGCGTGAAACAGGATGACGCCACACTGCTGTCCGGCGGCGCGCTGGAGTTCGACGCCACCGTACAATATCTGGCCACCGGCATTACCGCCCAGGTGCGGCGGTTTAATTTCCAAGAACATTCGCTGGCGACCGGCGGCGTCGAGTTGATCTCGAGTTCGCCACAGGGTCTCGTCACGCAGGCGCGGTTTACGGGTAATGTGGCCGTTACGCCGACTTCGGGTACGCAGCAAGTCGCGGTCAATGGCAGCATCGTGTCCGCGCTCGATGTGGACAACCTCGACCACGATGCATTGGGCAAAAATCTGCCGTTCGTCGCGCCCGCTGGCATTCTCGTTTGTAATTCAACGTTCGATGTAGTGGCAACGATTCCGTCGCCCACGGTCAAGAACCCCATGCTGGATGTCAATGCGTTCCAGGCTACATTGAGCAAAGGCCCGCTGGGTCCGGCCTCGACCACGCTGGCGACCGTGACGGCGCTGCAAAAATTTTCCATTCCGCTCAATAAAGATGCTGCATGGCCAGTGATCAGTGGCAATGTGGCCACCATCGAGGCCAATGCGTTCCCCTTGGCCTTCGTGCAGCCGTTCCTGCCCGCGGGCATGAACTTTTCCGGCGACGCGCTGAAAGGTAAAGTTCTCTTGTCGGGCGCAACGGGTGCGGCGGGGCTGGCGCTGCAAACGCTCGTGCCAGTGACCATGGAAAATGTCAGCTTTACCCAAAACAGTTTGCCGCAACTGGCCAACGTGACGCTCACACTCAATTCCGCAGGCACCTGGCAAGCGGGCAATTTGGCGGCCCAAGTGCATCTCCAGGCGACGTCCGCCCAAGGCACGCTGATTGATTTGGCGCTCAATGCCACCAAAGGGGTCGGCACGATGACGGCCAATGTAACGGCGAGCGGCCAGTTGGGCGCCATCGCTGAGCAGCCCGTCGGCGCAGACTGGCGCAATTTTTTGCCCGATCCGCAGCCGGAATACAGGGTCAGCGCAAATGTCGCCAGCACTACGACTGGCCCGACGACCAGTTACACGCTATCCGCCGCCGAGGCTAGTGTGGTTCCTCCGGGCGGGGTGGATGCGCCGTTGGCGGACGCGAAGTTGATTCAGCCGTTCATGGTCCAATCGCAGCCAGTCACCGCCGCAAATGCCAAGCCTGCGTATGTTTGGCCGAAGTTGAGCGGAGATGTTGCGTCGGTAAAACTTTCCAATCTGCCGGCGGGAATTTTGGCGCTGGCGCTGCCGGGCTATCTGTTGCATGGGAGCGGAATTACCGGGGATGTCGTGGTGCGCGGTTCCGGTGATGGCAATTATGCCTTGGTGACGAATGCGCCCGTAGTGGCCAGCGGGCTGACGGTGGCCCAACAAAACGCCAAATTGCCGCCGACGGAATTTGTGCGCGATTTGACTTTTTCCATGAAGCCGGCCGCTACGTTTAGCAGCGCAGGCGTGTCGGCCTGGGCGGTGGAGGATTTGACGTTGGCTTCGGGCAATACGCCGCTCGCGCGGGGCAGCCTCGAATGGACCAGCGCCGCCGGGCAAAGCTGGCCGCAGCACGCGAAAATCAGTTTGCAGGCCGACCTCGCGCAATTGCTCATCCAACCGGTGTTGCAAAAATACGACAACTTGGAAAGCGGGCAGCTCTCCATTGATGGCACCATGGACACGGCGGGCAATCTCAGCCTCAATGCCAACCTGACGAACTGGGATGTCCACAACCCCGTGCTAAAATTACCGCAGATGACTTTTGCCAACGCCACCGGCAAGGTCGACCGCACCACCGGTGCCGTGCAATTGACCATTCCCATCAAGGGTCAAGGCAACGCCGGCCCCACCGATTGCCAGTTGGTTTTTGGCCTGGAGCCGTCTGGCAACTCGCACAAATTTACGCTCAGCATCACGGGTAACAATTTAGTCATCGACGATTTGCTGGCGGTAAAGGCGGGATTGTTCCCGCCCACGCCCACGCCCACCCGCCCGCCCGGTGCGCCTGCGCCCGCCGCCGCCACTCCCACCATTTCTTCCACGCCCGACAAAACGCCTTTGTGGGGCGATATGCAGGGCACCGCGCAGATCCAGCTCAAGACGATGCGTTTTCAAACTTTCGCCATCAACCAATTTGCGGCCTCAGCGCAAGTATCGCCTACGCAAGCCATTCTTTCCGGTGTAAGCGGCAATTTCTCGGGTGCGCCCATCGCGCTCAATGCGACCCTCGGCTTCAACGGCACGCAGACCACGAACCCATACCAGCTCCAGTCGAGCCTGAGCTTCAAGAATTTTGACACCGGAGCATTTTTCCGGGCCCGCGATGCGCAGGCTACGCCACCGGTCGAGGGCAACTTCACCATCACCGGCGGAGTGAATGGCTCGGGCGCAAATATCGATGACTTGATCGACCGGGTGCAGTTTAATTTCTCGCTCGGCAGCAGCAGTGGCACCTTTCATTTGCTCGACTTGGTGGCGAACAAGGCCGGGGTTTCGGCCAAACTGCTGAAGACGGGCACGGCGGTTGCGGGCGCATTACTGAACCTGCTCGGCAACAAGGCGGGGGCGGCGGGCGGCGCAGTGACGCAAGCCACGGCGGTGACGGACCTCATCAGCACGCTCGATTCATTCCAGTACACCAAGCTGGTGTTCGAGGCGCAGCGCGGGACAGACTACAATGTCAAACTCAGCCAGTTCGATGTGCAAGGCGCACTGATTGAGTTGACCGGCACCGGACAGATTAATTATGAGCGCGGGGTGTCCATTCCCGATCAACCGTTGACGGCGAGCTTGGGCCTCAACGCCAAGGGCAGCATTGCCTCGGCCATGTCGACCATCCATCTGCTCGGCGCGCAAACGGCGGGCGGCTATTCGCAAGGCCCGCAATTTAAAGTCACTGGGACGATGCAGAAACCGAATTACAATTTCTTATATGATCTTTTGATGCAGGGCATGGGCGGCATGGGGATTTTGAAATAAGAAATTACCGATTTGCCTTCGGGTGGACAGGGCCTAAAGATGGGCAGAACCCCAATACCCCATGTTGACCCCTCGCTATTTTGCCCTTGGATTGTTCAGTGCGCTGGTGTTTGCCAGCTTTCCCGTGCGAGCCGCCGATTCCGCACCGACGCCCATTCCGTACCGCGGGATGTCGCTCGATGACACCGCGAAGCTGAATGCCGCGTTGAACAAAGCGATGGTGGCGGAGGACGCGTCGATTAAGGCCATTCTCGACGCCAATCCCAGCTTCAGCATCGTCAAGGGAAACAGCGCGATTATTCCCACGCCGTATGTTCCGGCGCGGCATGATGGCTTTGTCGCGATTGCCAAAAAGGGTGATATCGACGTTCTGTTTGACGGCGACTCCATCACCGATTTTTGGGCCACCAACGGCAAGGATGTATTCCCGAAATATTTTGGCGGATTGAAACTGGCCAATTTTGCCATCTCCGGCGACACGACGCAGGGCGTGCTCTACCGCCTGCAAAATGGGGAAGGCCAGGGTTTCCAGCCGAAGGCCATCATGCTGATGATCGGGACGAACAATGTTTCCCGGGGCAACACGGCGGTGGAAGTCACCGACGGCATCATCGCCGACCTCAATGAACTGCGGAAGGATTTCCCGGACGCAAAAATTCTCCTGCTGGCGGTTTTCCCGCGTGGATTGCCCAGCGACCCTTACCGGAAAACCATTGCGGACATTAACGCCATGATTGCCAAGCTGGATGACCAGCAGCATATTTTCTATCTGGATATCGGCTCCAAGTTCCTCGGCGAAGATGGTGTGTTCCTACCCGATACGTTCCTGCCGGACAATCTGCACCCGAAGGCGGCGGGCTATGAAATCTGGGCCAACGCGGTCAAAGACAAGCTGGCTGAGTTAATGAAATAGGGTGGTGGCAACAGCGTTTTTTTTGACGGATTTTGCGAATGGTGGCGCAAAAGTTGCTTCAGAATTCCCAATGAAACGACCCTTTCATTGTTGCCCTATCCCACGGGCGTGTTTGTTGATTCTCTTGGCCCTGCCGGTTTTCTGTGCAACGGTGCGGGCCCAAGTCATTTTATCGGATTTCAACAGCAGTCTGGATGGCTGGCAGGCTTACGCGTTCGCGGATCCCAACACGACGGTGGTGTATTCAGCGAACGGCGGGGTCGGTGGCACCGGGGCCGCCATTTTGGATGAACCGGCCAACGGCGCGAACGACTACTTTGTCGCCGCCCCCAAATTTACCGGCGATCTGTCTGCTTACTATGGCGGGACGCTGAGTCTGGATATGAAATTGAACCCGGCTTGGGATGGCAGCGGGGAAGCCGCCATGGTCATCCTGACCGGCACGTACAACAGCAGCCCGCTATCCATCGGCTACCTGCCACCCACCAACCAGTACCCCAACGCGGTCAGTTTTACATCCTATACCTTTGACTTGGATACAGATACGCCTTGGAGCCTTACTACGCTTTCGGATTTCACCAGTTCGACCATCGCGACGTCTGCGCAAATTCAAAGCGTCTTGGGCTCCGTCACGATGATGCGGGTGTTGGGAGACTGGACCGATGTCCAAGACCATGACATCCTCGACAATGTACAACTTACCGCCGCTGTTCCCGAGCCTTCTTCGATAGTGCTGTCCGGTTTAGCTGGCGCGGCGGCTATTTGCCTGCACCGGCGGCGTCGGGGTGAAAAATGATTATTTAGGAGTAGTTTGGCGCGGCTTGGCCGTAGGCGGTGGAGCAGCAATGTTAGGGAAAATTTGTTGTTTGGAGTGTCCGATTTTTGGGTGGGCGGATACTATAGTACAGTTCCCCGATGATCTCCGACCCCGAACTCATGCGGCAATACGCCAGTGAAGGCAATCAAGCGGCTTTTACCGAGGTCGTGCATCGCTATACGGACCTGGTCTATTCAGCCGCACTGCGGATGGTCAATGGGGACGCGTATCTCGCGCAAGATGTAGCCCAGCGGGTGTTTAGCGCTCTGGCGAATCAAGCGGGCACCTTGTCGCGCCGCGCTAATATCGTGGGCTGGCTATACACCACCACTCGTTATTCGGCCAGTGTCGCGGTGCGGGCCGAACAACGCCGCCGTGCTCGCGAACTGGCCGCCTTTACCATGCAAGACGAACCTACTGCTCAAATGGACTGGTTGGAGTTGCAACCCCTGCTCGACGAGGAGCTCTGCCGCCTGGGCTCGGCTGATCGAGAAGCGGTGCTTCTGCGATTTTTCCAGAACAAGAGTCACCGGGAAGTCGGCGCAGCTTTGGGCGTGAGCGAAGACCTGGCCCGCAAACGCATCGAGCGTGCGCTGGAAAAACTTCGTCAATCGTTCTCGCGGCGCGGGCTGGGCGTTTCCGCTGTGGTACTGGCAGAGAGTATTTCGGCAAATTCGGTGCAAGCAGCGCCCATCGGTTTGGCCGCCAGTCTGGCAAGTAGTTCACTCGCTAACGGCGGGCAGGCGGGGTGGATTATCGCGAATGCGGGACTTTTCTTTTACCTTATGAAAACCAAAATCATTGCCATTACTTCGGTGCTCGTACTGAGTCTTTTCATCGTTGGCGCGTGGCAGTGGAACCAGTCCAGTGCATCGGACGTGAAGCAATCTGGGAGGGAGGGAGGCGTATCCGCAGCCAATACAGCCCAAGGGGGTAAGGTGGCGGTCAGTCCCAATACGGCGGTAGCCGCGCCGGTTATGGGTGCGGTGCACGCGTCGGGGGTATCGATCGACGCCAAGGTGCCGGTAATGGCCCCAGCCACCGATTTGAACTTGGCCATTAACGATATTCTGCAACTGGCCGCCGCGAAAAATTACGCAGTGCTAGTGCAAAA
>Ga0182012_10007580_pt1 | contig 10825 bp, 9 predicted proteins | sample 612S2SmetaG_FD_120486 | JGI IMG/M metagenome (GOLD analysis project Ga0182012, IMG submission 120486) | Permafrost microbial communities from Stordalen Mire, Sweden - 612S2S metaG | ecosystem: Environmental > Terrestrial > Soil > Wetlands > Permafrost | place: Sweden: Stordalen | collected...
AACATGTGATTTTACGGTCCTGTGGATGGCTTGGAACGTGGTTCGGGATGGCTGCCGGACCGGGTTGCGGTGTGCGGCCCTGATCCTACACGACCGGGTGGTCCGGTATCCACAACGATCTCCGGAGGGCGCGCCGGCTGTGGTCACGTCGGCGGGAGACGGGGGCGTACCGTTTTATCGTCGTGGCCGGGACTGCCGGTGGAGGAACAGGGCCTCGGCGTCCGGCGCCGCGCCCGACCGAAACGCGGATCGGACGTGCGCGGCCAGCGGTCTCAGGACATCCAGCATCCAGGATAGCCCGCCCGATCCGATGGAACGCGCCACCTCGGATGAGATTTTCAGCAGGCACCGGGAGTCGTAAGCTCAGGTTCCGCGGGATGTTCCGGCGCACTTCGCCATCCGGTATGCCGCATGCGTCAGGCGTGACACCCGAACGCACGCGTCGGCTGTTATCGGCGGCGGGTCCCCGCGACCATATGCTTCCAGGGTCTCCTGGACCCATTGCGGATAGCCGGCCTGGTCTCCGGCTGATGCCGTGATCAATTCGTCCCGTCCGGAGCCCAGCACGTGAAGGCCTTGTGGCGTGGCGCGCAACAGCAGGTTCGACCCGGCGATTTTCTGCTCGCCATCCGTCTGGTTCGCGGGCCAGGTTGGCATCGTGTAGCCGACCTCGTTGTGGAACAGGATTCCACTGGGCATTCGTAACGTCACGAGCGCGTAATCCTCGACCGCCGCGCCATGCGCCGCGTGGCTCAGGACAGCGGAAACCACCTCCGGCTCCTCTCGCGTCAGGAACCAGGCCATGTCGAAGCCATGGCCGCCGAGGTTCATCAACGCGCCGCCACCCGCCGCGGCGGCATCCCACATCCAGGGCGAATCCCATTCGACATACCGCTGCATTGTCGGGCGGATCGTGCGGTAGAATATATGGGAGATGGTTCCGAACGCGCCATCCTCGATCATCCGCCGCGCGGTCAGGGCCCATTGCGATGCGCGATTGATAAAGGGAACGGCGACCCAGGTGTTGTGGCGCCGAGCAAGCGCGGCGAGCTGGGACACGGTGTCAGGATCGGTGCCCCAGGGCTTTTCCATGATGAACGGCAAACCCGTCGTCACGAGGTAGCGGAACGTCTCCGGCATGTCAGTGTGGCGGCCCAGGGCGATGACGAACCCCGGCTTCGTCGTTTCGATCATGGCGCGGTAATCGGTGAACGCCGCGCCGCCGAAGCTCTGTGCGCGGTCCTGGGCGATCGTCGGGTTCGAATCGGAAACACCGACAATTTGCCGATCCAGGTCGCGCAGGATGCGGCAATAGGCCGCGTCATGGGTCGAGTGCCAATGGCTGACGTCGATCACCGCGAAACGGTCCGGCATGGGCATTGGCAGCGCTCCTCTCCTGCAATGGGCCGGATTTGACAGCCATCGGTCCGCCAGGAAAGCTACTTCGCCAGGGAGGAAACTAAAACCATGAAGCGGTTCCGGCGCTTGTTGCTGTTGTCTTTGTTCGCGGCCGGGCTGGCGCGGCCAGGTCTCGCGAATGACGCGGTGTCCTTGCGGCTGAATTGGTATCCGGGTGGCTTCCACGCCCCGTTCTACCTGGGGCTGGACCGCGGCTATTACCGGGAGCAGGGGATCGACCTGACCATCAACCCCGGCCGCGGTTCGGCCAATACGGTCCAGGTGGTTGCGGCGGGAACGGACACGTTTGGCCTGGCCGACTCCGCCAGCCTGATGCTGCTGGCGAGCAAGGGCGCGGACGTGAAGGCGGTCATGTCGCTGGCGAACACATCGACGTTTGGCGTGATCTCTCTGGCGGAAACCGGCATCCGGACGCCAAAGGATCTGGAGGGCAAGAGCCTCGCCATCACGGCGGGGGACGCGTTGACGCAACTGTTTCCCGCCGTCGCGCGCCGGCACGATCTGGACCTGAGCAAGATCCGGCTGGTGCAGATCGATCCGGCCGCCAAAGTCGCCGCCGTGCTGGAGAAGCGGGTGGACGCGCTGTTGGGCGGGCTCGACGATCAGTTCTTTCTGATCCGGCAGAAGGGATTCAATCCCTCCGGCATGGGGTTTGCCGCCAATGGCGCCAATACCGTGGGACTGACGATCGTTACGTTGAATCGAATGATCGCGCAGAACCCTGGCCTGGTGAAACGTTTTGTCGCCGCGACGCAACGGGCGTGGGTGGCGGCGAAGGCCGATCCGGATGCAGCGGTGGCGGCGGAATTGAAGTCAAGCCCGGACCTGAACGTGGCCTCGACCAAGGATCAGTTGCTGGCGGATCTGGGGTTTTTGGAGTCGCCCGCGACGCAGGGAAAGCCGATCGGGTGGGGGGCGGAGGAGGACTGGGCGGCGACGAAGGCGTTGCTGGTGCAATATCGGGATTTGAAGACGGATCAGCCGGCGGGGGCGTTTTATACGAATGAGTTTTTGCCGTGACGGGTTAACGATCGTGTCAGCAAATGAGCAAGCCGCATCGTTCCCGACGCCACGCCCACGCTGATCCTGATGCCGATGGGGAACAACCCGGCGGCTACAGCTTCCGGTACAGCGCCAGGTGTGCGTCGATGATCGCATCCATGGAGTGGATCTTGCGGGCCGTGCCGGTGACATCGATCAGCAACTGCCGGTCGTCGGCAAGCCGTTTCAGCAACGCCGCAAGGGCCATGGCGTTGCCGGTGTGGAAATGGAAACCGTCGATGCCGTCGCGCACTTTCTCGGCCATGCCGCCGATGTCGGAGCAGATGACCGGCCGGCCGTTGCGCAGCGCTTCCTGGATCACCAGCGGCGAATTCTCCCACCAGACCGATGGCATGATGATCACGTCAACCGACTGCATCAGCATGTCCACGCGGGTTTCATCATACGGACCGTTCAGCCGGACATTCTGTCCGATCTTTTCCATGCGCTCCTGCAATTCCTTTTGGAATTCGGGCGGCTGGTTGCGGTAGTCGCCGAATATCTCGAAGCTGATATCCAGACGCTCCTCCTTGTCGAGCAGGCTGGCGGCTTCGAACAGGACATTGACGCCTTTCAGGAAGGACATCTGGCCGAAGAACCCGGTCCGCAGCGGACCCTCGATCCCGACCGAACGGACATTCTCCCGCACCAATGGCGGGCGGATCAGGTTCTCGATGACGGAGATCCGATTCGGCGGCATGCCCCAGGCGATGTAGCGGTCGGCCAGGAACTGGCTTGGCGATACGAAGTGGTCAACGAAATTGAAGAAATGTTCGATGTAGCGCTTGCGCAGGAAGAAGTCCGATTCTGTGAACTCCTGGAAGCATTCGATGCAGCGCGCGGGATTGGCCTGGTAGCACAGGGTGCGGTGCGGGTTGGTGACCATCTGGCCGTGGTGGTTGCAGATCGCGAGATATTCGTGCAACGTGACAACGACCCGGGCCCCCGGCAGGATGCGCTTGACCAGCGCGAAAGCTTCGACACCCAGATTGATGTAGTGGTGAAAATGCACGATGTCAGGCTGGGTCTCCATCAGCAGCTCGGCGAAGGCCTCCGGGAAGCGCGGATCGCGGTTGGAGAATTTGAACCAGTCGAATTCCCCGACGGAATATAAGTACTCCCCGGCACCGAAGGGCTGGGAGATCGGAACCTCGGACCGCGTCCGGCGCCGGTCACAGCCCACGAACCAGGCGTTGCTGCCCGCGCGCGACGCGATCCCGTGATATAATTGGTAAGCGGCGATTTCCGCGCCACCCTTGGATATCTCGGGGTGGCTGTGCGAGATGATCATGATCCGCAGTTGTGTTTCCGCGGCAACGGGCGGCAGGACGAAGCCGGCTTCCGCGATGTCGGATGCGTCCGGCGGCACACCGTTCAAAACCTCGGTCATCGGTTCGGTGGGCCCATGCTGATTTGGTGGTCGATAACGGGGCCGTTGCGCAGCGGATGGACCGCGATCAGCTCCGCCCAACGCTTTTCATGCACCCAGGCATTGTACAGCGTCAGGTTCATCCGCCAGGTTTGCGCCGATGACGCCTGCGACTTGCGTTCCAGGTGATACATCTGAACGTCGAGATCGACCCCGCTGTTCAGCCCCTTTTCATACAGCCGCAGACACAGGTCGGTATCCTCGAAATCGCCGATCACATAGGATTCGTCGAACCCTTTCATCTCCAGTGCAAGATCGCGCCGCATCAGCATGCAGGCTCCGGTGATGCTGATGTGCCGGCGCAGGCCGGTCTGGCGTGACGGCCGCATTCCCTTGCGCGGATGATCGGGGAACAGCCAGTTGCCGAATTCCGGCAGGTGCTTGAACAGCATGCCTTCGTGCTGCACGGCGCCATCGCCGTACAGCAGCAAAGGCCCGACCGTGCCCAGGTCCGGATTGTCTTCCAGCCGCTGCGCCAGTTGTTCCAGCCAGTCGAGCGGCCCCGGAAACACGTCGGAGTTCATGTAGCAGATATAAGTACCGTTCGCCGCCCGCAGCCCGACATTATTCGCCGGCGCGAAGCCAACATTTTGTTCCATTAACAGGGCTCGGAATGGAATCTGGAAGCGGGCATAGACCGAATTGAACAGCCGTTCGGCTTCGCGCCGTTTCGGCGGATCATCCAGGACATAGATGAATTCACACTCGTACGCAGCCGGATGGCTCGACATGAACGCCATCTGGTACTCGACGAAATCCAGCCGGCCGTACAGCGGAATGATCACCGTAAACCGCGGCGACGGATTGACGTGACCGAATTCCACCGCATCCACCCGAGCCCGGTTCGCCAGGCGGTGGCGGTTGAGCAATTCCACCGCGGGCCCGACCGTGCGGTCGTAGGCTCTCGGGACTTCATTATAACGCACGTCGAAGGCGACCAGCATCCGCTTGATCGCCGCAATCCCATCGAGCTTCGGTGCCGGCAGCTTACGAAAGCCGACCTCGCGCTGCGCGGTTTCCACCTCGATATACATGTCAGAGCTGGACAAGGTGGAACAGGGCACGTAGCCGATGAAGCCGCATTGCGGGTCTTCAAACCCATGTTGGACGCCGACCCCGGTGATGACGTCCGGCCGCGGCAATTTAATGCAATTTTCAAAATCGAAGGGCTCGTTCATGGTGTTCGACCGCAGCCGCATGGCGCGCACGACGCCGGGCTTGGCCAGCATCCATCCCATGATCGCCAGGCCGCCGGGCGGGCAGGCGATCACTTCGTCGAATTCGAGAAACACGCGGTCCGACAGCGCCGATAGCGTATCGACGCCGGTATAGGGATGACGGGTCAGGAATGACAGCAACGCGACGTTGCCCTCGGGGTCGGTGACCTGGCCGATGATCGGGCGCAGGCGCGCCACCAGTTCGGTTTCCCGCAGGCGTTGGCTGGCGGTTGAGGCCCGCACGAACGACGCCACGCCGGCCCGTTGCAGTTCGATCGAGGTCAGGCTGCCGAGGGGACGGCCCGAACCATGCACGAACATGACGAAGCCGATGCCCCGGCCTTCCATGTCGTCGCGCGGATAAAAGCCGGTGACGGTCTCGTCGCTGACCAGGGTGCCGTCCACGAAGTGCACGCTGACCTTGTCGGGCCCGGCCTGGGAATCCCAGGACCGGGTCATCCAGCCGCAGAAAAACCAGCCGCCGGACGCAAGATGGTAGCCGCACAGATCGACGAACCCGTCCAGCGTATTCAAGGGCCGCCGCAAACGCCCGTAGCCGCTGGTTGACAGCAGCAGGAACAGCTCGCGGCAGTTTTCCGCGTCCTGGTCCAGCAACAGCAGCGGCCGGACCGAGGCGGCAACGTCCTGATCCGCCATCTGGCGCGCATCCGATTCGACGAATATGGTCAGGACTTCGCCATTCAGCCGGATGTCGATGGACACCAGCGGGCCCAGCGGCTGGTGCTTGCCTTGAATATACAGAATGAGGCCAGACCCACGGCCCAGCAGGCCGTCCCGGTGATAAAACGCCGCGATGGCCTCGCCGGACAGGTCGCCATTCTTGAAATGCGCGATGAACTTCGGGGATTGTGTCTCGGTCCACCGTTCGGAGGACCAGCCGCAGAACACCCACCCGCCGGCCAGCACGTTATAGCCATAAAAATCGATATGGCCCTCGATCTGCCGGCCATGCAGCAGCAGAAGATAGCTGTGATGCGAGATCCGGTCCTCGTGCCGGCCATGCTCCATGTAGTGCTGCAGAGGCGATTCGCAGACGCCATCGGCAATGGCCTGCGCGACGTCGGGGAACGCGCGCAGGTAAATCTCTTCATCGAAAGCGACCGGAACCAGGTCCGGCAGCTCATCCAGATCGCCCCCCGCTTGCGGGTCGCGGTCGGCGGCGGTCAATCGAATGCCTCGGTCAGCCATTGATATTGCGCAAGGCGCCTTTCCAGAGATAACCGGGACGTCCGGCTTGCATGGGCGGACGTCCCGGTCATGGGCGTGCTTCTAGCATGGAACGACCGGCCGTCATCGGAATTGTCCGCCACCTTCCATCGCATCATGGCCGGCCAATCCAGCAGTGGGCAGGTGAGGATATTCGGATGTTCCGGCGTGCACAACCTTGGCAACACCGGCGCCCGCCCGGCCGGCACGCCGGCGCATGCCGCCGGCGCCCCAGGGCATTATAAGCGCATCATAAGTCTTGTGATGCCCGGGATTTTATGGATCATGCGGCCGCCGTGCATGATCCCTCACCCCTCCGCCGCCGTCCCGAAGCCGTCAGCGCCGTATGCTGATCTTTGAGGATGAGCATATCCGGGTCATGCACCGCCCCGGCGCCACGCCCTGGGCGCTGCTGACCTTCAACGTCATCGATTTCCGCTTCCCGGCCCCGCGCTTCTGGGGCGACCGGTTCGTCGAACGCGCCGGCCTCAGCGCCTTCGGCTTCGTCGCCAAGGTCCCCAACTGGTTCCCGAGGACCTCGATGGAGCGGGCGGTGGCGGCGATCGCGCCGCAACTCGCGGCCTATCCGGACCGGGTGATGTACGGCCACTCCCAGGGCGGCTATGCGGCGCTGAAATATTCTGCCCTGCTGGGCGCGCGTACGGTGATCTCGTCCTGCCCCCAGGCCACGATCGACCCGCGGGAGGTGCCCGACGACCCGCGCTTCCACCGCTATTTCCGGCTGGACCTGCATGGCGGGATGCATGTCGACGATCAGGTCGCCGGCACGCCCTTCATCCTGTATGACCCCTTCGAGCAGGTCGATGCGATGCACGTGCGCCGCATCCGGGCGCTGGTGCCGCAGGCGCGGCTGGTGCCGGTCTATCTGACGCAGCACAGCGCAATCACCGTGTTCGCCCACACCGAAACCGGGCTGGCGCTGATCGATGCCTGCCGGCGCGACGACCTGCCGGCGCTGAAGGCGCTGGCGCGCCGGTCCCGCCGGCACCACTGGCTGCGCGTCCGCGGCGCCACTTTGGCGGCAACCGCTCGGCAACTTGCCTGGGGCGACCGCATCCTGCGGACCTATGGCCATCTCATGCCGCCGACGGAACGGGACGCCGTGCCCGCCGCGCAGGCCACCCTGCTGCAGGGGATCGGCCGCTTCGCCGAAGCGGAGCGCATCCTGCGCCGCATGCTGGACGCGGCGCCGGAGCACGCGGACTACCTCCGCCGCCTGGCCGCACTGCGCACCGCGCAGGACGATCCCGTGGGGGCGCTGGACTTTGCCCGCAGACGAGCGGCGGCTGTTCCGTCGGATCCGGAGGCGCTGAACCAGGTCGCCGGGCTGCTGCTGCAACTCGACCAGCCGGAGGAGGCGGCCGCCTGGGCGCTGAAGGCCGTTGCGCTGTCGCCGCGGGACCCGCGGTTCCTGCGGCGCGCGACCGATGCGCTGCACCGGCAGGGCTGCCTGCACGACGCGCTGGAGTTGGCGGCGCGGACCGCCGAGGTGGAGCCGCTGAACGCCGCGACGCACCGGATCCTGGCGGAGATCCTGATGGCGGCCGGCCAGCCGACGGAGGCGATCGGCGCGCTGGAGACCGGCACGAAGCTGCTGCCGTCCCATGCCGGACTGCGGGATGCGCTGGCTCGGGCCCGGGAGGCTATTCGTTTCGAGTGATGGTCGTCCTGCCGGTTGGCGGCGGCAGGCGCTGCGGGTTCGCGTCGGCCGGCGCCTCGGCGACCAGATCGTCGATCCGCACATGCAAGAGCCTGGCGAGACGCGCATAGACCGAGACCGTCCCCTCGCGTTGGCCGTTTTCGAGCTGTGCCAGATAGGGCTGGGAAATGTCCGCCGCCTGCGACAATGCGGCCTGGGTCAGACCGCGGTGCTTGCGCCAGAACGCCAGCGGTGTCGGGGCGGCGAGGTACGCATCCAGATCGGCGTCGGCGACGGTCGGCATGGTGCCGGTGGCGATGTCTCGCATGGCGACCGCGGCATCGCGGGCGTCGATCAGGTCCTGGTAGTCCTCGGCGGTCATGGTGACGAGGCGTTCGCCATCGGGCGAGATCGTGGTCTGGATGGTCATTCCCGGCTCTCCATCAGTCGGAGACATTGTCTCGCGGCGCGATCCCAACCGCACCCCGCCAGACCATTCCGCGTCGTTTCCGTGACCGATTGCTTCCGAGCCCGATGCGCCGTCGTCAGAGCGATCGAAAGACCGCATCTGAACCGCGCCGGTCTTCTCAAGCACCCGATACGTGCCGGCGGACATGCCGGCAGCGACCTCGATGATCCGCTCGCTCAACGCCAGGACGTCGTTTCGCCTGTTGACCGGCAAGACGAGGATGCAGATGTTGCGGCCGGACAGATTCTGTTGGGCGAACATGTTTCTGTCCGCCGTGATCGACAGGTCGAACCTGCTCTCCATTTCCGCGAGCAGCCGGCCGTTCTTGATGTTTTTCCAGCCAACGTCCCTGTCGTTGACGGATTTGACCAGGTGTCCCGGGAATACCGCCTTCAATTGGACCGGGATGTTCTCATCCAGCAGGATTCTCAACGCTACGCAGCCTTTACCCGGGCGCACGCCCCTTCACGGCAAGCGATGACATCCTCCCTGTTAAGACTGGGGTACGCCTCGATGATTTCGTCGATCAACAAGCCGGCCTCAAGATTTTCGAAGAGCACTTCAACAGGCACGCGCGTTCCCCGGAAGACGGGGCGGCGGCCCAGTATCTCGGGGTCCCGAACAATCACATTGGCCATGGCAACCTCACTCGTCTCGCCGCCATGACGTCCTGGTGTGTCAACTGCGGGTACTCCGAGAGCAGTTCGGCCTCGGTCATGCCATCGGCCAGAAAATCCAGGATCAGCGAGACCCAAAGGCGGGTGCCGACGATGCAGGGCTTGCCGCCGCAAACATCGGGATCGATGGAAATGCGATCAAGGAGCGTGTTCATGGATGCGGATCCTGGCGTGCTCACTCGCCAATCCTATCATCCGGCGTCGGTGTGAGCCATCGTCAGGCTCACGCTTGGCTGTCAGCCCGCCAGACAATCCGCCTGCACCGCCGCTTCCCGCAGCGCACCTCGATCCGCCACAGCTCCTTCTGCATAGCGGTGGCCGGCGTTGCGGTATTGGTCAACGCAGCGCGATCCGGGCGGCTGGCGCCCCCGGCCCGGGTCACGGCCCTTCTGGAGAGGCGACATGGCGACGCAATCCGAGACATCTTCCGGATCGACCCCAAGGCGCTCACCGCCGAGGAAGCGCAATACCTCATCGGCTTCCGCACAGTTGACGAAATCCGAAATCGAAGCGTTGTGGCAAAGCAAGAGACAGATCGACGATTACGCGCAAGAGCATCTGACCGGTTGGGCGGCGAAGCCGGCTGAATAGGAAATGGGGGCCGCAAGCCCCCGGGACGATCGCCCCTCCCCAGCCGGCGTGGTTCACCGGCCCCGGCGGGGGTGTCGCCGCTTTTTCGACGATTTTGGTGCCGGCTTGACCGCAGGCGCGGGCGTTGGCTTCTCCGGCACAGGCTCCGGTCCGGCTGCCGCCGTCGCCGCGGCGGCGATCCGCTCCAGGTTCATCTGATACGCCGTGGTGCACAGGCTGAGCCAGGACGGATACGCAATGTCGTGCAGGTTGTCGCGGGAGAAATGATCGATGTAACCCCAGAGCAGGCCGGGATCGACCGCCTCCACCAGGCCCTGCGGATGATCGGGTTGCTCGTGTTCCAGATACAGCAGGGTGTTCGGGCCATGCCGCTGCATCGCGCGGTGCAGGCGCAGCACCTGCTCCCGGGTCGCCTCCCCCGAGGGCCACGCCTTATACAGGAATATCTTCGACGGCGCCGCCAGGTCCTCCAGCAGCTTGCCGCGCAGATCGCGCAGCCGGCGGCATTGCTGCTGGAAGAAACGGTCGTGGTCCATGCTGCCGACCGGCTGGAACGTGTGCGTCGTCAGCTCGTAGCGCTTGTCGCGGATGATGTAGTAGCCGTCACGCCCGATCAGATCGGTGTTGTCTTCGAGGCCGATGCCCTCGAAGTCGGTGTCCAGCCAGGTGATCAGCTCGTCGATCTGGACGAAGCCCCAGCGCAGCAGGCTGAGAGGCTCCGCCAGGTAATGCCGCTGGACCAGGCCGAATTCGCAGTCGGCGCCAAGGCTTTCGAAGCACATCATGATGTCGCGCGGCGTGCTTGCCGACCCGGTGGCCACCGGGGCCGGGTGCGGCGCCGGCGCCGCACCGTCGGCCGGTTCCTCGCCCGCCAGGATCCGTTCGCATTCGGAGATCCCGACCGTCACCTGCACCTCGCGCGGGGCCACCTCGGCGGCCGAGCGCCAGCGTTCCAGTGCAACCTGCCAGTGCCCCTGCTGCTGCGCACTGGCCGCGTAGGCAAAGCGCAAGGGCCGGTTGTTGGGGAACCGGTCCAGGCCGGTCCGGGCGGCGGCTTCGGCTTCCCCGGGGCGGTTCAGGCGCAGCAGGGCCTGC
>Ga0182012_10007583_pt1 | contig 10824 bp, 11 predicted proteins | sample 612S2SmetaG_FD_120486 | JGI IMG/M metagenome (GOLD analysis project Ga0182012, IMG submission 120486) | Permafrost microbial communities from Stordalen Mire, Sweden - 612S2S metaG | ecosystem: Environmental > Terrestrial > Soil > Wetlands > Permafrost | place: Sweden: Stordalen | collected...
GAAGCGGCTGTTCTTGAAGTACCCATATAGGTCTCCGTGTAGATCGTTGGTCCCGCTCTTTGTAACAATGTTCACGTAGCCACCCAGGGCGCGCCCAAATTCAGCTTGTGCGCCGGAGGTGACGACTTGAAATTCCTCCATGACGTCGAGGCCATAGAAGGCGCCGGTGACTCCAGCGGCATCGTCATTGTTCGACAGACCATCGACCACGAAGCCGTTGGAGAAATTGCGTTGACTGCCGATGGAGATACCTTGTCCTGGGACTGCCGACGTTTCGGCAAACAACTGGTTGGCGGCCGTATTGGTGGGTGAGACACCGGGGATCAGGAGCGCGACATCAAGAAAGTTTCTTCCATTCAGCGGGAGCGTCGTCATCTCCGCCTGGGATACAGTACCTGCAATCTGAGAGCGCGCAGTTTCGAGCACGGTGCTCTGGGCGGCCACTGTGAGATCGGTCGATTTGCTGGCGACGGTCAGGGAAATGGGGAGTTCAAAGGCAGAGCCAACGGTGAGAGTTAATGAACGTGTCGCATCGGCAAATCCTTCGCGATGCACGGTAATCTCATAAGCGCCGACCTTGAGATAGGGGAAGCGGTAGCGGCCTTCGCGATCTGTGTTGCTGACTGTGGTGGCGTTGGTGGCTGTCTGACGAGCGGTGACTTGCGCATTGATGACGACACCATTACTGGCATCGGTGACTTGGCCACTCACGCTGGCATTATTGACAGTTTCCTGGGCGTTCAGAACAAGAACGGCGGAAATGAAAGAAAACAAGAAACGGGAATACACTGATCCTCCTGAAATAAAGACACCGCTAGAACGCTAATTGGGATTAGGAGAGGATCAGAGAAGGAGGACCGCGTTTTTGCCGCGAACGGTCATAGGAGATGCGATAAGAAGCTTCGGTTTGGGGGCAGACTGCGGGGTGGCTTACGAGTCCGGCAAAGACCGCTGAACCGACTCTAGGGCTACCGGAAAACGGGAGCGGCGACGCAGTGCTGGACTGAGGACAGTATGGGCATTTTTCGGCGATAGCGGAAAACGTGAGCCCTTGCGCTGGGCTCTTCGCTTGCATCGCGCAATGATGCTTGCCGTTTCTGCGACAGCAGGCGGGCAGGTTTGATGCGGGAGACGCGGCAATGGCTGGCAGGATGATGAGCCAGCTAAAAAGGAGCGTTATGACGATGGCGATGCCGCGCCGCATGAATTCTTAAAGTGTAGCGCAGAACGGTCTTATTGAACATTTAGAAGTGAAGTCCAATGGGCGGCGGTCAGGGTGCTATGCGACAGTGTTAGCGGGATTGCGTGGGAGTGTCTTGGGCGATGACTGGGGTCTTACTGCCGCTGGGGATGGTGACCGTCATGTTGGTGTCTTCGAACCATAAGGTCAATTCGGCGGTGTCGGGTTCGGCTGTGGACGTGGAGTGCACGATGTAGGGCTTGCCGGGTTCTATGGCGGTGAGGTTCCACGTTATGTCCTCGGATTGACCAGCTTTGATGAAACGGACGCGCGCGGCACGGACGGGTAACATGCGCAGACCTGTAAAGGAAAATTGAAAGCCAGGTCCGAGATGCTGGCCGGTTGCTTCTTCGACGGAGGGCGGGAGGTAGTCGCCCTGAAAGGCCACTTTACCCAAATAGTCTTTGACGCGGGTGTCCCATTCCTGCTGGTTCAGTTGATAGGTGCCGCGGTTGAGGCCCGAGGGAGACACGGCGAGAACCTCCACGGTTTCGGGCTGATCGACAGTTTGAGTATTCACGTAGTCGCTTGGATCATGAAGGTATTGTGCAGCGAGCGCCGCGCCGGCGAGCCAGTTGTCCACGTAATGAAGGTGAACGAGAGTGGTGCCGGTTTTGCTTGTGATGGTGACGAAGACGAGGGTGTGCTGCAGGTCAACGGCCGAGGTGTTCTTGACTTGCATCATTTCGGCCGCAAAAACGCCGCGCCACGAAGGGAGATAAGTGATTTTGAGTGTCTGGCCGGCGTCGGGCAGGGGGAGGTCTGAGACGGTTTGCGCCAGATCGCCGATGCTGCGATTCATGATTGCTTCGTTGTCGCGGAATTGTTTTTGCAGCTCTGTTTTGTCAATTTGCTCGGTGAGGCTGTGCCAGAAGGTGTCGCGGTTTTTGTCTTTCGGAAACGAGGCGATGATGTCCCAGCCGGCGGGCTTTGATTGGTCAAGAATATCGATGCGGTAGAGAACCAACAAGCCACGTTCGGCATGGCGACGAATGTCTGACCAGATGCTGAGCAGGTGGCTGTTGTGGATGTCGCTGGTTGGGGCGCTGCAGATGGCGATGAGGCGCTGCTTCTGTTCGTTGAAGCCGATGGTTTCGAGATCGGTGCGCTGATTAGAGGCGAGGCGGCCGAAGGCGGCTTTGGAAACCAGGTCGACATAGGCGGCGCGTTTGGTTTCGCGCTGTTGATCGATCTCTTGCTGGTGCGCTTCGTTCTGCTTGGTTTCTTCTTCCTGTTGGTGTTGGCGTTCGGCGGCTTCTTTGGCGGCGATAAAGTCGGCGGTTTTCCAGCCGGCTGCGCCGAGCAGTACGAGTACGAGAAGCGTCCAGAGAATTTTCCGCATGGGACAGGTTGCTTAGTTTAGCAAAAAGTCGGGTGAAATTTGGGAGAGTTTGGTGCAGCCGGCGAGGCCCATGGTCATCTCCAGTTCGGTGCGGAGAATTTCGATGACGCGCGCCACGCCGAGTGCGCCACCGGCGGCGAGACCGTAGAGATAGGGGCGGCCGATCATGACGGCGGAAGCGCCAAGGGCGAGCGCTTTGAAGACGTCGATGCCGCGGCGCACGCCACCGTCGAGGATGAGCGGGATGCGCTTGCCAACGCGTTTGGCGATGGCGGGCAGGGCATCAATGCTAGCGGGGACGGTATCGAGACTGCGGCCACCGTGGTTGGAGACGATGACGCCGTCGCAACCGAGATCGGCGGCGGCCATGGCGTCGCCCGGATTGAGGACGCCTTTGAGGAATAAGGGCACGTTGATGAAGGAACGGAGCCACTCAATGTCTTTCCATGTGATATCGGCGCCGTGGGTGGCGGAGTAAATATTGCGGCCGGACGGGCGATGGGCACCACCGGCGATGGCTGAGCCGAGAGTGGAGAGATTAGCGCGTTCGACACCGGGAGGAAGCTTGAAGCCGGCGCGGAGTTCGCGATCGCGAGGGCCGTTGACGGGGACGTCGACAGACACGCAGATGGCTTCGCACCCAGCGGAGAGAATGCGCTGCACGAGTTCTTTGGTGAAGCCGCGGTCGGTTTGAATGTAGAGCTGGAACCAGAGAGGCTGGCGGGCGATGTGGCGGATTTCTTCGTAGGTGACGTTGGAGAAGGAGGCGGCGCAGAAGGTGGCTTCGCCGAGATCGGCACCGCGCACGGTTTCGAGTTCGCCTTCGGGATGGACCAGTTTATGATAGCCGGCGGGGGCAAGCATGATGGGGAAGGCGTGTTCGCGGCGCAGGAGGCGGAGCTTGGTATCGATGCGGCTGACATCGACCATGACGCGCTGGTTGATTTTGATGCGGTTGAAGGCGGTGCGGTTTTCGGCGGCGGTGAGGCCTGCACCTGCGCCGCCGCCGATGTATTCGAGGGCGGGCAGGGACATTTTGGTGGGCGCGAGACGTTCGAAATCGTCGAGGGTCCAGATGGCGGAGAGTTCTTCGGGGGAGAGCACTTGGGTTAACTGGCGCGCTTGGAGCGGCCTTCGAGCTTCGTTAATCGCCTTATTAGATTTGCAATCTGTTCGTCTTTTTTCTCAAGAGCCTTGTCGACGCGTTCGCTCCAGGTAGTCTGGCGGGACGTCCAGCGTTGGCCTGTTTGAATGAGCCCAGCTTGGCGATCCAAGCGGGCGCTCTGGTTGTCGGAACGGGTCGTCATCTCCTCACGGAATTCGTGTATCTCTTTCCGCAAGCCTCCCACTTCTCGCTCGAGGCTTTCTTTGATTTGCATTGAGAGCGCCACTACTGGACCGTCGTTATTGGGCACGCTGTGTTCACTCTTGAATTGAAGTTTACTTGAGCTCGAGGATTTCTTTTTCTTTGGCCTTGGTGACTTGGTCGATTTTGGCGATTTGGGCGTCGGTGAGTTTTTGGGTGACGTCGAGCGCCTGGCGTTCTTCGTCTTCGCTGATCACTTTGTCTTTGAAGAGCTTCTTGAGGTGTTCGTTGGCGTCGCGGCGGATGTTGCGTAAAGTGACGCGGCGTTCTTCGGCGACGTGGCTAAGCTTTTTGGCGAGCTCGCGGCGGCGGTCTTCGGTAAGCGGCGGTACGGGGATGCGGATGATTTTGCCGTCGTTGGAAGGATTGAGGCCGAGATCGGCAATGCGGATACCTTTTTCAATGGCGCCGATGATGGTGTTGTCCCAAGGCTGAATGGTGATGAGTGCCGGCTCAGGGACGTGCAATTGGGCCACCTGATTGAGGGGTGTGGGCGTGCCAAAGTAATCGACGCGAACGCTGTCGAGGAGGCCGATGGAGGCGCGGCCTGTGCGGAAGTGAGTCACTTCTACCTGGTAATCGGCGAGCACCTTTTCCATTTTGGTGCGGGCGTGAGCTTCTACTTCTTTGACGTTCTTAAAAGCGCTGCCACTCGCAGCGGCGGGTGCGGTTGGTTCAGTTTTCATAGGTCGACGCTACCTCAAACAAATTAGCGAATCATGGTGCCGATGGATTCACCCATCGCCATTCGCATTATATTGCCAGTGACATTGAGGTCAAACACCATGATAGGCATATGGTTGTCACGGCACATGGCGACAGCGGATGCATCCATGACGGCGAGAGCTTTGGAGAGCACTTCGGTATAGCTGATTTCGCTGTAGCGAACGGCGGTGGAGTGCTTCTTGGGATCTTTGTCGTAGACGCCATCAACGCTGGTGGCTTTGGCAATAATTTCAGCGTGGATTTCGAGGCCCCGGAGGGTGGCGGCGGTATCGGTAGAGAAATAGGGGTTCGACGTGCCGGCGGCAAAAATCACAGCGCGGCCTTTTTCGAGATGGCGGATGGCGCGGCGGCGGATGTAGGGCTCGGCGACCTGATGCATTTCGATGGCGGTCATGACGCGCGTGGGGATGCCCAATTGTTCAAGGGCGTCCTGGAAGGCGAGAGCGTTGATCACAGTGGCGAGCATGCCCATGTGATCGCCGGTGACGCGGTCCATTTTCTTGGAAGCGGCGGCGACACCGCGGAAAATGTTACCGCCGCCTAAAACGAGACCCACTTGAATGCCGGTGCGCGCGACTTCGGAGACTTCGGTGGCGAGTGACTTAACGCGTTCAGGGTCTAAGCCAAAAGACAACGGACCGGCTAACGCCTCGCCGCTGATTTTGAGAAGGATGCGTTTGAAGCGTGCCATGTCCGTTGTATTGTTTTATGTTGTTTTGTTTTATGCAGTGACGGGCAAGGGGCTGGGTTCTACGCCAGGAGCGTCGCCAGAATCGCCGACCTTATAGCGGACGAAACGGGAGACGGTGACGGTGTCGCCGATTTTGCCGTTGGCGGTTTTGATGAGTTCGGTGATGGAGATGGTGTTTTCGCGAATGAACGGCTGTTCGAGCAAGCAGACTTCTTCGTAGAACTTGCTCATACGACCCTCGGCGATCTTGTCGAGCATCTTTTCGGGCTTTTGTTCGGCACGCGCGCGGTCGCGTTGAATATCGAGTTCCTTCGCTACGAGAGCGGCGGGTAACTGCTCACGATTGACTACCTGCGGATGAGCGGCGGCGACTTGCATGGCGAGATCGCGCACCAAGGTTTTGAATTCGTCTTTGGCGGACGTTTCCGGCTTGGTGGTGCCAACTTCGAGCAGCACGCCGATTTGCGAACCGGTGTGAATATAGTTACCGACGAAACCATTGCCAGTGACTTCGTAGATGGTGAAGCGCGAGACGACGATGTTTTCACCGAGTTTGGCGATTTTGGTTTTCACCAGTTCGCCAACGGTGTGCGGCTCGCTGCCGAACTTCTGATCATAGAGGGTTTCGTGCGCTTTTATATTGGCGCGTTCGGCCTCGTTGACGTCTTCCAGGCGAACATGCTTCGGTTTGGTGACGGCGATGTGCGCGGCGACATCGGCGGCGAGCTTTTGGAAATCCTCAGTGCGGGCGACGAAATCGGATTCGCAATTCACTTCGACGAGGACGCCGAGTTTGCCATCGGCGGTGATGGAGGCGGCGATCAGGCCTTGCTTGGCGCTGCGCGATTCCTTGTTGCCGGCGCTGGCGATGCCTTTCTTACGGAGAACGACTTCGGCTTCAGGGAGGTCGCCTTTGGCCTCTACGAGTGCCTTTTTGCAATCCATCATGCCCGCGCCGGTACGTTCGCGGAGTTCTTTTACGAGTTGTGCGCTAATCTCTGCCATTGTTCTAATTTCCTTTTTACACACAAGGGGCGACCGAGCCTGTGGGGGCTGGTCGCCCTGAAAACATTACTGCCGTGCGACGAGTCTAATGTTCGACGACGGTGGCGACTTCTTCGACGACAGGAGCCTCACTGCTAGGACCCTTGCGCGGAGGCGTTTCGGGATCGACGATGCCGCTGGTAGCCAAGCTTTCAGACATCAATTGCTCGGCGTATTTGGGATCGAGATACTGCGTGTACTCTTCTGGAGTCTCGGTAGAGCCTTCTTCTTCGCGCACGATCTTGTCAGCAGCGAAATCGGTCTCGGTCGCGAGTGTGCGCGCTTCGACCACGGAATCGGCAATTTTGGTAGTGAAGAGGCGGATGGCGCGCAGGGCGTCATCGTTGCCCGGGATCACGTAATCGACTTCATCGGGATCGCAATTGGTATCGACCACAGCGACGACAGGGATGCCCAGTTTGCGAGCTTCCTTGACGGCGATGGCTTCTTTATTGGAATCGATGACGAAGAGCAGATCGGGCAGGCCGTTCATGTCTTTGATGCCGGCGAGATTCTGTTGGAGATGTTTGCGTTCGCGTTCGAGGCGGCCTACTTCTTTCTTGGCGCGGCCTTCGTAGGCGTTTTCGGTGGCCATGGCGTCGAGCTCTTTGAGACGCTTAATGGACTTTTGCACGGTGGCGATGTTCGTGAGCAATCCGCCGAGCCAGCGTTGATTCACGTAGAACTGACCGCAGCGTCCGGCTTCTTCGGCGATGGCTTCCTGCGCCTGGCGCTTGGTACCGACGAAGAGAACGGTTTTGCCCTGCGCGGCCATTTCGCCCACGTAGCGCATAGCGTCCTTGAAGAGCTTGAGAGTTTTTTGGAGATCGATAATGTAGATCCCGTTACGTTCGCCGAAGATGTATTCCTTCATCTTGGGATTCCAGCGCTTGGTCTGGTGCCCGAAGTGAACGCCGGCTTCGAGCAATTCTTTCATCGAAATCGATGGCAATATGCCTCCTGTTTAGTGTTTGGCATGCCAGGGGAGATTCGCGCGGCCCAAAGCGGTATTTGCGCTCATGCAGACCCGGCATGGTTATGCGCTGCGGGGCAGGGACGCCACCACGCAGCGCGGGGTTGAAAAGTAAAGCCGAAGGAAGATACTAACGGTTCGGTTAGCGTTTGGAGAACTGGAAGCGTTTGCGCGCGCCCTTTTGACCGTACTTCTTTCGCTCATGTGCGCGAGCATCGCGCGTGAGAAAACCGAGCTGCTTGAGCTTACCGCGCAGTTCGGCGTTGAACTCGAGTAGTGCGCGAGCAATCCCGTGGCGAGCTGCCCCGGCTTGTCCGCTGACTCCGCCGCCATTGGCGAGGATCAAAATATCGAAGCGATCTGCCAGTTCGACGGCAAGCAAAGGCTGCTTGACATAGGCGCGGGCGGATTCATTGACAAAATAATGTTCGAAGGGCCGATTGTTGACGGTAATTTGACCCTTGCCCGGACGTAGGAAAACGCGGGCGGTAGCGGTCTTACGGCGACCGGTGGCTAACTGCTGAACTAACTTCGCTGGCACTAAAATCCTTTCCTTTGTGTTTGAAGAGCGCTCATGATGATTTTAAGCCTTGAGGGCGAGCGCTTCGGGCTTCTGGGCCTGGTGGGGATGATGCTCACCCGCGTAGACCTTGAGTTTCCGGTACATTTGTTTACCGAGTTTGTTTTTGGGAAGCATGCCGGAGACGGCAAGCTCTAACATACGTTCCGGGCGGGTTTCGCGCATGCGGCGAGCGCCGGTTTCGATCAGGCCACCCGGGTAACCGGTGTGACGCCGATAGAGTTTCTGATCTTCTTTATTGCCGGTCATTTTGACTTTGGCGGCATTGATAATTACGACATGATCGCCAGTATCGAGCATAGGCGCGTAAGTGGGTTTGTGTTTACCCATCAACAGCATGGCGGCCTTGCTCGCGATCCTACCCAGGACCGCCTCATTGGCGTCAATCACGTGCCAAGAACGCACGATCGCATGCTTGGACGGAATTTCGGTACGCATGGACAGACTTATTCTCTCTCTTCGAAGGACTCGAACACTTTAGTGTAGCAGAGGGAGGGAGGGGGGTGTCAAATTTGCGGGGGAGGGGGAACTCGGAAGCCGGAGGCTTTGGGAGTGGTTTTGCGGAACGAAGCCAATTTTGAGCGCGGGAGGGGCGAAGAGAAGGCGGATTTTGCGGAGCGGATTGGTGGAGAGGGGCGGATTACGCTTCGAAGCCAACCGAGTCAGGCTAGGGCGTAATGTTCGATCCAGGAGGCGAAAAGGGGAATGGCGAGAGTGCCTTCGGGGGTGAGCAAGTAGCGTTGGTTGAGCCAGCGTATCGTTCGAGGGGTCACCGTGACGGACTCGCAGTGGGCGAGGTGGGACAGTGCTTCTCGGGTTTCGGGCGGGAGGTCGATGCGGCGCTGGATCTTGGCTTGGGTCATGGCTTTCTCCGCGAGGTTTTTCCAGAAGGATGCGAGGGAGTCGGCCCTATTTGCCTGCAGATCGAAGAAGATGCAGACGGTGTCCGGGACCCTTTGCTGGATGAGCAAGACGATCTTCGGCGCGCGCCAGTTCGGCGGGAGTGAGCGGAAAAAGCGTCTTCCTGGTTTGCTATTAGCGCTGCGGATGGCAATTCTGCCCTCTGCGAGAAGCTTGATAAGTTGGGGCGCGAAACATTTAGAATGGCGGCTGCGTTAGTTCGGTATTTTCGGGAATGATGGAAACGCCGCGCCCTGCCGCCATGGCTTCCAGGATGTCGATTAGTAACGCAACGGCAGCATCGTGTGGTTAATCGCGGCTCGGCTAAACGTTTGCCGATTGCAGCACTAAGCGGAAACAGCAACGCTTCTTCGGTTTGTTTCTCGTGGAAACACAACGCTGAAGCAGGCGCCTGGGTTGGACTGAACTGTGACCGTTCCCCCCAGTTGTCCGGCCAGAATGCTCACCACTTCCAAACCCAAGGATTTGGGATTTTTGAAATCGATATCCAGCGGCAAGCCACACCCCTCATCAGATACACTCAGCGTAACCGTGCCTTGCAGCGTTTCGCTTAGGCCGATAACCAACTTGCCGCCGCCGCCGTCAGGATAAGCGTATTTCAGGGAGTTCGTAATCAACTCGCTCAGGATCAGTCCACAAGGGATGGCCTGCTCCACTTCAAGCAGAATGCGTGACGTTTCAAAGGTGCTGACTACGTCTTTCGATCGATCTCCAAAAGAGAAGAGCAGATCGGTAACGAGCCTTTTGGCGTATTCTTCGAAATCGATTGCTTCCAGGAACTCGTTGCTATAGAGCTGTTCATGAACCAACGACATGGCTAGAACTCGCCGCTCGCTATCCTGCAGCGCCGCTACTCCGGCCGGTTCGGTGAGCGTTGCGCCTTGCAAATTCAACAAGCTGGAAATCACCTGAAGATTGTTCTTTACGCGGTGATGAACCTCTTTCAGCAGAGTCTCTTTCCCCGCCAGCACGCGCCGGAGTTGCTCGTTTAGAGCTACCGCGGTGGCCGCCGATTGCCTCTGCAAAATCGTGCTGTAAAAGTTGGCAAGAAAGCTGCCGCTAAAAAGGTAAAGCAACTGACCGTAGAGGGCGATATTCACGGCGCCGAGCGGAGGTTGATTGCGCGCTAACTGCCAAACCTGCTGTGGAGACAGGCCGAAGGAACGGGCTAACCTTTGCAAAGAAAGTGAATCGGGGTACCGGCTGAGAGTTTGGCCGGCAAAAAGCGTACCAATGATGGCGTCGCCCACAAGAAGAGGTATCGCCAGGTGGGCAAAACCAGCTTCATCGTTCACTAGTACGACCGATTTTGTTCGCCAGACATCGCGCGTGGCAGTGCAATGCGGGGTGGTTTCAAGGCAAAAGAGACAATCGCCATCGCCTGGCGGTTTGGCGGTGCGCGCGAGTGTCCAAATCGGCTGCGGGTTATGGCACCGCCCCACCAGATGCCCTTGTGCATCCACCAAAGCGACTGCCAGCTTCATGGTATGCGCATAGAGATCGAGAATTTCGTCCCAATTGTTTGGGTCGAGCAGTTCGGAGCGCACCTCGGGCGTCAACTGATCGGTGTCGACATCCAGCGGCGCATCGACCGAAACCGAAAGGGGGATCACGGTTCGGTCATCGGCCACGTTCGCTATTCCATCTGTTATCTGCATCGGGTGCGCATTTCTGCGCTACCTCTCTCCAGCAGCGGCGGCGCGCCTGAAACTGTGTCGAGTGGGTGCGCGGCTCATCACGCTGGAGTAGCTTTCGAGCGCGGAGGGCGCGAGTTCGGCGCCTTTGTCCAGAGGCAACAGATTGATGCCGCCCTGCCCTATGCTGAATTCACGGGTATCGAATTCGTGCTTGCAGCCGCGTGCCTTCACTACCGCAATACTGCGATGCAGAGTGGTGCCCAGTTCAACTAGCGAAAGAACGATGATGTTGTCGACGATAGAA
>Ga0182012_10007589_pt1 | contig 10816 bp, 11 predicted proteins | sample 612S2SmetaG_FD_120486 | JGI IMG/M metagenome (GOLD analysis project Ga0182012, IMG submission 120486) | Permafrost microbial communities from Stordalen Mire, Sweden - 612S2S metaG | ecosystem: Environmental > Terrestrial > Soil > Wetlands > Permafrost | place: Sweden: Stordalen | collected...
GGGTCCACGCCGGGCTCCGAGGTCGCCGCCGACGGGCTCATTCCACCGGAGTTGATCGCGGAGCTGGCCGGCACCGCGAAACGGGTCCCGCTGGTTCATCCCGGCGACAGCCCACCCGAACCCCGCTACACCCCGTCCACGGCGTTGGCTGATTTTGTGCGGTGCCGCGACCTGACGTGCCGCTGGCCCGGCTGTGACCGCCCCGCCCACGACTGCGACCTCGACCACACCATCCCTTACTCCCAGGGCGGGCCCACCCATGCGGGCAACCTCAAATGTTATTGCCGCACGCATCATTTGGTGAAAACCTTCTACGGCTGGGGTGAACGACAACTGGCCGATGGCACCCTGATCTTGACTTCACCGACCGGACACACCTATGTCAGCACCCCGGGCAGCGCCCTGCTATTCCCCACCCTGTGCGCCCCGGTCGCCGGCATGCCCACCCCCCACACCCACCACCGCATCCCCGACAACCCCCACCGCGCCGCGATGATGCCCAAACGCCGCCGCACCCGCGCCCAAGACCGCGCCCACCGGGAGGCCACCGAACGAAGCCACAACCGCCAACGCCGCCAAGCCGCCCACCAAGCCGCACAACACCAACCCTCACCCGACGACGAACCGCCGCCCTTCTAACGGGGTGAAATCGGCGACCGCGGTGGGGGGTGCCGGGGCGGCCCGTCCGGTTTTGGGGCCGCCGACCCGACGGCGTCGCTCAGCGAAGCGAACCCGCCCTCATGCAGCCTGCGGGCGATGCCGTCGTGAATGTGCTTGGCCCACATGCCCCCGCCGTAGATGTAGCCCGTATAGCCCTGCAGCAGTGACGCCCCGGCGGTGATGCGATCCCAAGCGTCATCCGCGGTCTCGATGCCGCCAACGCTGATCAGCACGAGGCGATTTCCGACCCGGCCGTAGAGGCGGCGCAGCACCTCGGCGGCGCGGCGCGCCACCGGTGGACCGGAAATGCCGCCGGCACCCAGTTCGTCGGCCCCCGGTGTAAGCAAGCCGTCGCGGGACACCGTGGTGTTGGTTGCCACGATTCCCGCCAGGCCCAATTCGACAGCCAGGTCGGCGATTTCGTCAGTGTCGGCATCGGAAAGGTCAGGCGCGATCTTCACCAGCACTGGCGTGCCTGCCGCTTCAGCGAGGACGGCGGACAAGATGGGCCGCAGCGACTCGACCGCCTGCAGATCGCGCAGCCCCGGCGTGTTCGGCGAGCTGACATTGACCACCAGATACGACGCCAGCGGGCCGACCAGCCGGGCGCTGGCGCGGTAGTCATCGACGGCATCGGCGGCCGGGGTTGTCTTTGTCTTGCCGATGTTCACCCCGATGGGCACGTCGGGCCGGTGCCGCGCGAGCTGGACCGCCAGCGCGCCGGCGCCGCGGTTGTTGAACCCCATCCGGTTCAGCAGGGCGCGGTCGGCGGGCAGCCGGAACATTCGCGGCGCCGGGTTGCCCCGCTGCGGATGCGCGGTAACGGTTCCGACCTCGGCGTACCCGAAACCCAACGCACCCCAGGCGAGCAGTCCCACGCCGTCCTTGTCGAATCCGGCGGCCAGCCCGAGCGGGCCGGGAAAACGAATCCCGAACACCGTGCTGGCCAGCGCCGGATCGGCCGGGCCTAGCAGCCGGTGTAGCAGCCCGCGCACCAGCGCGACAGCAGTGGCGCCGCGCAGCACGGCGAAAACCAGCGTGTGGATGCGCTCGGGCGGCACCAAAAACAGCAGCCGGCGCAGCAAGCCGTAAAACCTCACAATTCCGGCTGGTCGGGCCGTTGGCTGTGTATGCGAGATTTTTTGCGGCGCAACAGCACACGCCTGCTTCCGTCGGTATAGAGCCGCACCCGCGTCAGCTCCCAACCCCGGTACTCGGCCTCAATCGACAGCCGCGTGGACGCGCTGAGCCTGGTCACGTCCGGCGGCAGGCGCAACGGCACCCACTCGTATTCGTCGGACATGTCGGTATCCCACCCCACCGGCAGCCTCACTGGGGGCCCGCCGCGTGCTCGATGACCTGGACTCCCGCACCGGACCCCGACACCACATACAAGGTGTCCGACGCTTCGTCGAAGGCCAGCGAGTTGGGTTGCCGCACGGTTGGGTATCGCACCTTTTCGAGGGGAATTCCGGTCGACAGATCGTAACCAATGACGGTGTTCGATGCGGTTTGGGATACCCAGGACAATCCGCGCGACCCGGCCAGGCCGAACGGCGCCTGCCGGACCGGGTAGGCCTGACGCAAGAGCAGCGGGGTCCGCGGCGAACAACAGCCGTACACCAGCAGTTCGCCGCCGCGAGTGTCGGCTACCAGGATCCGGCCCAGAGGGTCGGATGCCATGTTGGTTGCGCCTTCGCCGGCCCGCAGTGCCTGCTCGACATGACCGTCGGCGCCGATCGTAGTCAGGGAAGTCTGCCCGCGATCCAGAACTGCTGTCGTATTGCCCTGTGTCACCAGTGAATCAACGCGAGCGAAGATCTTGATTCGGTTGCCGATGGTGGTTGCCGACGCCAGGGTATAGACGGTGCCGTCGGCACTGCCCAGTACCAGCTTGCCGTCGGCGCGGCGCGCGATTGCGGTGAATTGGACCTGCTGGGCTTCGGCGACATTGACCTGTGTCGCATGGGCGGCGGCCAGATCGACCACGAAGTAGCAGCCGCGTGCGGCGAGGTAGATGCTGCCGTGGTCGTCGGCGGCCAATGCGGTTGCGGGCCCCGGCAGCGTAACGGTGACCTGGGAATCACCGAAAAGGGCGATGCTGGCCGGTGCCGAGGGGTCGCTGCCCGGGCTCAGGACCGCCAATTGGTGGGTGGCGCTGTCGAATACCGCTGCCTGCGGGTGCCCGCCCAGCGGCCGCACCGCACCGGCTGGTTTTACCGACGTCGGCGGCGACTCGGCCGCCTGCGCGGGCTCGATCGTCGGCGGCTTGACGCTGAGCGGATTCGAAGAACATCCCGTCATCAGTGCCAGCAAAACCAACAGGCCGACAAAACGCTGCTGAACTGGCCATCTAACGGCTCCGCAGTCAATATGACCGTGTTGCCCCCATCCAGCCGCACTGGCGAGGTATGGTCGAAATATGACCGTCATCGTTGACAGGTATACCGCAGACCGCGAGTTTGCTGTCGAAGACATCTCGACGGGCATTTTTGCAAGCGGATACGGTCAAGTCGGTGATGGACGCAGCTTTTCCTTCCATATCGAGCACCGATCACTGGTAGTCGAGGTTTACCGGCCGCGCCTGGCCGGCCCAGTTCCGCAGGCTGAGGATGTGGTCGCGAGATCGGTCCGCAGCCTCATCGACATCGACCTCACCGACGAGCGCAGCTTGACCGCCGCGGTGCGTGATTCGGTCGCGAACGCGGCGCCGGTCGCGCGTTAGTCACATCCTTCGGCAGTTACCCGCACCAGGTACGGTGGCGGCGACATGACTGTCATCTTGCTAAGACACGGCCGATCCACCTCGAACACCGCGGGCGTTCTGGCTGGCCGCACCGAGGGCGTCGACCTCGACGACAAGGGCCGCGAGCAGGCGCTGGGCCTGATCGATCGGGTTGGTGAGCTGCCGATCCGGGCACTGATCTGCTCGCCAATGCTGCGCTGCCGCCGCACCCTGGAACCGCTCGCCGAATCGCTGTGCCTGCAACCGGTGATCGACGACCGGCTGGCCGAAGTGGACTACGGGGACTGGACGGGCCGCAAACTCGGCGACTTGGCGAGCGAGCCGTTGTGGCGGGTGGTCCAGGCTCACCCGAGCGCGGCAGTGTTTCCCGGCGGCGAGGGCCTGGCGCAGGTGCAGGCGCGCGCGGTGTCCGCTGTGCGCGAACACGACCGCAGGCTCGCCGCAGAATATGGGGGCGAGCAAGGCGACGCTTTGTGGGTGGCCTGTACCCACGGTGACGTGATCAAGTCGGTGATCGCCGACGCATACGGCATGCACCTGGATAGCTTTCAGCGCGTCAATGCCGATCCGGCGTCCGTGAGTGTGATCCGCTACACCCAGCTGCGACCGTTCGTGGTGCACGTCAACCACACCGGCGCGCGGCTGTCCGCCGCGCTGCGCGCCGCGCCCCCGCCTGAGGCCGAGCCCGAGGCCGAGGCTCAGTCGGGTGACGCGGTGGTCGGCGGCTCCACCGACTAGCCGGTATTTTGGAATTGCCATGGCCCGCGCTATTCATGTCTTCCGCACACCCGACCGCTTCGTGGCCGGGACCGTCGGCCAACCCGGAAACCGCACCTTCTACATCCAAGCGGTGCACGATGCCCGGGTGGTGTCGGTGATATTGGAAAAGCAACAGGTCGCGGTGCTCGCGGAGCGCATCGGCGCATTGCTGCTCGAGGTGAACCGCAGGTTCGGTACACCGGTCCCCCCGGAGCCCGCTGAGGTCGACGACCTCAGCCCGCTGGTCACGCCCGTCGACGCGGAGTTTCGGGTCGGGACGATGGGTCTGGGCTGGGACTCGGAGGCCCAAACCGTGGTCGTCGAATTGCTGGCCGTTACCGACGCCGAATTCGACGCATCGGTGGTGCTCGACGACACCGAGGAGGGGCCAGACGCTGTGCGGGTGTTCCTGACGCCCGAATCGGCAAGGCAGTTCGCCACCCGCTCCACCCGCGTCATCTCGGCGGGACGTCCGCCGTGCCCGCTATGCGAGGAACCGCTGGATCCCGAGGGCCATATCTGCCCGCGCACCAATGGCTACAAGCGCAGCGAGCTGCTCGGGCCCCGCGATGACCCCCAGGAGTGACGACCGCGAGGTGTTGCGCGCCGGCGAACTCACCGTCATCGGACGCATCCGCTCAGCCAGCAACGCCACGTTTTTGTGCGAATCGACTCGCGACGATCGCAGCGTGCACTGCGTCTACAAGCCGGTCTCGGGTGAGCAGCCGCTGTGGGACTTCCCGGATGGGACCCTGGCCGGACGCGAACTCGGTGCGTACCTGGTGTCGACCGAATTGGGTTGGAACATAGTTCCGTACACCGTGATTCGTGACGGGCCCGCCGGCCCCGGCATGGTGCAGTTGTGGGTGCAGCAACCCGGGGACGAGGCGTATTCGGATGCCAAGCCGGGCCCCGACTTGGTTGACCTGGTTCCCGCCGGCAAGCTGCGGTCGGGTTATCTTCCGGTGCTGCGCGCCTACGACTACGCCGGTGACCAGGTCATCCTGATGCACGCCGACGACGCCCGGTTACGGCGGATGGCCGTGTTCGACTTGCTGATCAACAACGCCGATCGCAAGGGCGGCCACATCCTGCGCGGGCTCGACGGCCGCGTGTACGGGGTGGACCACGGTGTGTGCCTGCACGTCGAGAACAAACTGCGCACAGTGCTGTGGGGGTGGGCCGGCAAACCGGTCGATGACGAGACGTTGGTGGGGGTGGCCGTCCTGGCCGACGCGCTCACCGGTCAGTTCGCCGATGCACTGGGCGAGCAGATCACGCGTGCGGAAGTCGATGCGCTGCGCCGCCGCGCCTGCACATTGCTGGACAATCCGGTGATGCCCGGACCGAACCGCCATCGTCCCATTCCGTGGCCGGCTTTTTAGCGCGAGCGGTGTCGTCGGCGATACTGAACCGGTGAGCCGGGCCGCGTACGACGTGACAGACGCGGTATTGGCTGCCGATCTCGCCGCAGATGCGGGGGAGTTACTGCTGAAAGTGCGCGAAGAGATCGGCTTCGGCCATCCATGGGCGCTCGGCGACGCAGGCGACAGCCTGGCCAATGAGCTCCTGCTGCGGCGGCTGCGGGCCGAGCGTCCCGGTGACGCGGTGCTCAGCGAGGAGGCGCACGACGATCTGGTTCGGCTGAAGTCCGACCGGGTATGGATCATCGACCCACTGGACGGCACCCGTGAGTTCTCCACGCCCGGGCGCGACGACTGGGCGGTACACATCGCGCTCTGGCAGCGTCCCACCGGCGATCTCACCGATGGACAGCGCGAAATCACCGACGCGGCAGTGTCATTGCCGGCCCGCGGGAACACGGTGTACCGCAGTGACACCGTCACAGCCAACGCCGCGCGCGTCGGCGTTCCCGACACCATCCGGATAGCCGTCAGCGCCAACCGGCCACCCACGGTGCTGCACCGCATGCGTCAGACACTGTCCATCCAGCCCGTGGGGATCGGCTCGGCGGGCGCTAAAGCGATGGCCGTCATCGACGGCTACGTAGATGCCTATGTGCACGCCGGCGGCCAATGGGAATGGGATTCAGCGGCCCCGGCCGGGGTGCTGATGGCCGCCGGGATGCACGCGTCCCGGCTGGACGGTTCGCCGCTGCGCTACAACCAGCCCGACCCGTACCTGCCCGACTTCGTCATGTGTCGCGCCGAACTGGCCGACATCCTGCTTGGAGCCATCCGGCAGGACTGGCGCTGAGTTTCGGCGTTTAGAGTCAGGGCATGCAATCGTGGCCATCCGCGCAGGTTCCGGTATTGCCGGGACGCGGCCCCGAGCTCCGGCTGTACGACACCTCTGACCGGCAGGTGCGCCCGTTGGCGCCGGGATCCACAGCGACCATGTACGTGTGCGGGATCACGCCGTACGACGCCACCCATCTGGGTCACGCTGCCACCTACCTGGCGTTCGACCTGGTAAATCGACTGTGGCTCGACCTCGGTCACGGCGTGCACTACGTGCAGAACGTCACCGACGTGGACGATCCGTTGTTCGAGCGCGCGGCCCGCGACGGCATCGACTGGCGCGACTTGGCCGAACGCGAGGTCGCCCTGTTCCGCGAGGATATGACGGCGCTGCGGGTGCTACCGCCGCGTGAGTATGTCGGGGCGACCGAGGCGATCGCCGAAATCGTCGAAATCGTCGAAAAACTACTCGCTTCCGGGGCGGCGTACGTCGTCGATGACGAATACCCGGACGTGTATTACCGGGCGGACGCTACGCCGCAGTTCGGCTACGAGTCCGGCTATGACCGAGAGACCATGCTGCGGCTGTTCGCGCAACGCGGCGGGGACCCGCACCGGCCCGGCAAGACTGACGAGCTCGATGCCCTATTGTGGCGGGCCGAGCGGCCCGGGGAGCCCAGCTGGCCGTCACCGTTCGGCCCTGGGCGGCCGGGCTGGCACGTGGAATGCGCGGCGATCGCGCTCAGCCGCATCGGCAGCGGCATCGACATTCAGGGCGGGGGCAGCGACCTGATCTTTCCGCATCACGAGTACACTGCCGCGCACGCCGAATGTGTCAGGGGCGAGAGGCGATTCGCCCGCCATTACGTGCATGCCGGGATGATCGGCTGGGAAGGACACAAGATGTCCAAGAGCCTTGGCAATCTGGTGCTGGTCTCGGCGCTACGCGCCGAAGGCGTTGAACCGGCGGCCGTTCGGCTGGGTCTGCTGGCCGGGCATTACCGCGCGGATCGGTTTTGGAGCCAGCAGGTGCTCGACGAAGCGACCGCCCGGCTGGCCCGCTGGCGCGCCGCGACCGAGCTGCCGGCCGGCCCGGACGCCTCCGACGCCATCGCCCGGGTGCGCCAGTACTTGGCCGATGACCTTGATACTCCCAAAGCAATTGCAGCACTTGACGGTTGGACCAGCGATGCGCTTGAGTACGGTGGTCACGACGCGTCCACGCCAAGGTCTATAGCAACCGCAATCGATGCTCTTCTGGGGGTGGACCTGTGATCCAGGACAAAGTCATCTTCATCACCGGCGGCGCCCGGGGAATCGGGGCGGAGGTCGCGCAGCGGCTGCGCAATAAGGGCGCCAAACTTGTGCTGACCGATCTCGACGAAGCCGCGCTGGCAACGCTGGCCGGTCAACTCGGCGGCGACGAGCATGTGCTCACCGCGGTCGCCGACGTGCGCGACCTGCCCGCCATGCAGGCCGCGGCCGCCAAGGCCGTCGAACGTTTCGGCGGCATCGACGTGGTGGTGGCCAACGCCGGCATTGCCAGCTATGGGTCGGTCTTGCAGGTGGACCCGGAGGCGCTCAAGCGGGTCTTGGATGTCAACCTGCTCGGCGTCTTCCACACCGTGCGCGCCACGCTGCCCGCGGTGATCGACCGCCGCGGCTATGTGTTGATCGTGTCGTCGCTAGCCGCGTTCGCGGCGGCTCCGGGGATGGCGCCGTACGACATGTCCAAGGCCGGCAACGAGCATCTGGCCAACGCGCTGCGGCTCGAGGTCGCCCACCTCGGTGTCAGCGTCGGCTCGGCGCACATGTCCTGGATCGACACCGCGCTGGTTCGCGACAGCAAGGCCGACATGCCCGCGTTCGACAGATTGCTCGCCGCGCTGCCGTGGCCGTTGAACAAGACCACCTCGGTGGACAAGTGCGCGTCGGCGTTCGTCAAGGGAATCGAGGGCCGCAAGAGCCGCGTCTACTGCCCGCGCTGGGTGGGCCTGATGCGCTGGCTCAAACCGGTGCTGTCCACCCCGCTCGGCGAACTTCCCGTCCGCAAAGCCGCTGCCGAGCTGATGCCGCAAATGGACGCCGAAGTCGCCGCGCTGGGCCGTTCCACCAGCGCTTATAACGAAGGACTGGAGAAGACTTAGCGCCCAAAGCCCGGGCGGCGCCGGCGCAGGTAGCGTTCGAACTCGGCGGCCAGCGCGTCGCCGTCGATCTTGCCCAGCGCCTCGTTCACATCGACCTCGGCGTCGCCACGCTCCTCGAGTGACACCACATATTCGGCCAAGTCCTCGTCCTCGGCGGCCATTTCGCTGATCGACAGTTCCCATTCCTCGGCCTGCGCCGGCAGGTCAGCCAGCGGAACCTCGATATCGAGCACGTCTTCGACGCGGCGCAACAGCGCAACCGTCGCCTTCGGATTCGGCGGGTGTGACACATAGTGCGGGACCGCCGCCCAGAACGTCACCGCCGGGATCCCAGCGGTGACGCAGGCGTCCTGGAACACCCCGGCGATACCGGTGGGGCCCTCGTAGCGGGTCTCTTCCAGGCCGAACAGCTTTGCCGACTCGGGGGAGTAGGCGGCGCCCGAGACCGGTACCGGTCGGGTGTGGGGCGTGTCGGCCAGCAATGCCCCAAGGATCACCACGGTGTCGACATTGAGCTTGTCGGCGATGGCCACCAACTCGGCGCAGAACGTGCGCCAGCGCATATTCGGCTCCACCCCGTGCATCAACACCACGTCGCGGTCGCTGCCTGGTGGGCGGCAATGTGAGATCCGCATCGCCGGCCACACCAGCTCACGGGTGACGCCGTCAACCTGGCGGATGACCGGCCGATTTACCTGGTAGTCGTAATACGCCTCGTCGTCGATCTCGATGATCGGATCGGCTTCCCAGATGGCGTCGAGATGCTCGACCGCGTCGCTCGCCGCGTCGCCGGCGTCGTTCCAGCCCTCAAACGCCGCCACGATGACGGTGTTGTGCAGTTCGGGCAGCGAGCTGCGATCAGGCCCACCATCCTGCAAAGTCACAGATTCAGGGTACGGCGTCCGAAGCGGTGTGTATCGACACGCACCAGGCTAGTTGCATAGGACTACTATCCTTATGGGGTGACGGCCACTAAGGAACAGCACCACGACATCGATCTGGTCGAAACCATGGCCACGCGCCTCGCGGGTGACGACGTAGACTTTTCTGGTCGAGAGGCGTTGCAACGGCTATTCGGGGGGCCTGGGTCCGCCCCTGGTATCCGCCACGCTCGGCGGAGTCAAGGACGCCTTCCGTTACGGAAGGACTTCACGTGAGCGCTCGCGCGAACAACTTTGCGCCGAACATCCGCCCCGACTGCACCGACGAACTGACGGCTGCTCTCGGCCAGCGGATCATGGTGATCGACGGCGCGATGGGCACGGCGATCCAGCGGGACCGGCCGGACGAGGCTGGTTACCGCGGCGACCGGTTCACGGAGTGGCCGACCGCTCTTCAGGGCAACAACGACCTGCTCACCCTGACGCAGCCGCAGATCATCGACGGCATCCACCGCGAGTACCTCGAGGCGGGCGCCGACATCCTGGAGACCAACACGTTCAACTCGAACGCGATCTCGCTCTCCGACTACGACATGGGGCACCTCAGCTACGAGCTGAACTACGCCGGCGCTGCCCTGGCCCGCAAGGCCTGCGACGAGTTCAGCACCCCGGAGAAGCCCCGCTACGTCGCCGGTGCCATCGGACCGACGACGCGGACCGCGTCGATCTCGCCGGACGTCAACGACCCCGGAGCCCGCAACGTCTCCTACGACCAGCTGGTCGCCGCCTACCTCGAGGCTGCCAACGGCCTGGTCGACGGTGGTGCTGACCTCCTGATCATCGAGACGATCTTCGATTCGCTGAACGCCAAGGCGGCGGTGTTCGCCGTCGAGACGCTGTTCGAGGACCGCGGCCGCCGCTGGCCGGTGATCATCTCGGGCACCATCACCGATGCCTCCGGCCGGACGTTGTCCGGTCAGGTCACCGAAGCATTCTGGAACGCGATCAGGCACGCGAACCCGATCGCGGTGGGCCTCAACTGCGCCCTCGGCGCGCCGGAGATGAGGCCCTACATCGCCGAGATGGCGCGGATCGCGGACACCTTCGTGTCGTGCTACCCGAACGCCGGCCTGCCCAACGCCTTCGGCGAGTACGACGAGTCCCCGCAGCGTCAGGCCGGCTACATCGCCGAGTTCGCCGAGGCCGGCCTGGTCAACCTTGTCGGTGGGTGCTGCGGAACGGCGCCGCCGCACATCGCCGAGATCGCCAAGGTCGTCGAGGGCACGCCGCCGCGCGAGCTGCCGGAGATCGCGGCGGCCACCCGGCTCTCGGGCCTGGAGCCGCTCAACATCACCGACGGCTCCCTGTTCGTGAACATCGGTGAGCGCACCAACATCACCGGCTCCGCCCGGTTCCGCAACC
>Ga0182012_10007591_pt1 | contig 10815 bp, 12 predicted proteins | sample 612S2SmetaG_FD_120486 | JGI IMG/M metagenome (GOLD analysis project Ga0182012, IMG submission 120486) | Permafrost microbial communities from Stordalen Mire, Sweden - 612S2S metaG | ecosystem: Environmental > Terrestrial > Soil > Wetlands > Permafrost | place: Sweden: Stordalen | collected...
ATTTGGCGGATAACAGCTCCTAGCTTGGCGGTCTTTATATGCGGCCGCCAGCGTTGCGGATCGTTGCCAACCATACCCAGTGTGATTCGGATGTTGTGTTCCACAATCCGTGGGTAGATGAGCAAGGCCGGGGTAACAATACTTGCCGCGTCGTGTAAAGCGTAGGTCTGAAGGCTGACGTCCATGGCGATCATTGTCCCACTGAGATACTTAGAGGAGATGAGTTTTCTCGATAACTTGGAAAGTTCGCTGAAGAATCTGGAATCGCGGGAAGAACGCGATCCGCGCGAACACGCTCGACGCCAAGAAGAACGGACACGTGCGCTAGCCGTTGGACCGTGGGCTGAGCAATTGAAGAATGGCCCGTATACCCAGAAGCTCTTCGAGCAGGCCGCCGCCGCTGGCCATCGTATTCGTACAAAGATTTACATGGCCTGGTTTGAAGACATGCTCCGGTTGGAGGCGAGACAACGCAGGCTCGAATTGCGACCCACGGGCGAGGGCATTATTGCCGCCTTCATTGAGCCAGACGGTGCAACAAAAACCCAAGCCGTAGATCTGAAGGGTGACCCAGCCCTACTGCTTCAGCAGTGGCTTGAAATGAACCCTGCCTAAAAACCGCTCTCGTCTGCCGAGGGCCCGTAAATCGCAGGTACCGGCACGTCGATCAAACGCAAATAAACCGCCAACTGACCGCGATGAAAGATGCCGTGGTTCATCACGAACGTACGCATGCAAACGATCTTGGGCATGGTAAACAAATCCTTGCCTTCCTGCATGAGCGTCCAGGGCTTAAAGAAATCTTCGTCGTTCGCGTTAGCGATGGCCGCGCGGGCTTCAGCGGTATTCTTGTCGAATTTTTCGATGAGCTCGGCCGTCGTCTTAAACGGATCCTCTTTGTAAGGCGGCGCGCCAGGCGGCGCCATATCAAAGGCGTCCTGCTTCATCGTCACGATCGCCCAATAAGGCAAGTTCGCTAAATGTGACGCAAGGGTAATTAGATCCCACGATTTGGCGTGGGGCTTGAACGTGAATTTTGCTTCCGGGCAACGCTCTAGAACCGCTTTGGTCATGCCGGATTCTTGATCGAACTCTGGGAGAAGAGCTTCGCTGATTTTCATTAGGGATGAAACCTCTAGGCAGCATCTTCTCCTTTTATTCGCTCCTCGTCAAGCGAAAAAGCGTACTAGTCTTTGCGTTTCCGAGGGCGGCGTGTGGCGCTGCCTGCTGCCGGGGCGCGTTTCCTGGTTGCCACTTTCTTGGGCTTAGGTGGCGGAGGATTTGGCTCGAAGATGGTCGGCTGACCCTCAACAATGGGTTGGGGCTCGTCTTCCTCCTCTTCGAATACTGGCTCAGGAGCAGGAGGTGGAAGAGCAGGCGGATAGAACTCCGCGCCCAACTGCACCACCAAACCGCGTTCTTCATCGGGTTCAGCGCGGACAACTGTCTTGTCCTGTGCGTAATTGAGCAATTCCGAGAAACGTTGAAACCCGAATTTGGCGAGGTTGAATTCGGGATTTTCAGCCATCATCCACTGTTCGAGTTCTTCAGCCGTCGCGCCGCCTTCCTCAAGCTCCATGCGGTGGGTTTCTAAAACGTCACGCAGCGGCGGCAATGCATCTTCCGGCCGCGCCGCAATCTTGTCAGCCCCGCCTCCGCGGCGTTCAATGATGTAGCGTCCGCCCGACCCGCTGACGTTGATAAAGTCAGCCTTCTTTAGCTTCTCGACGAAATCTGAGAAGCTGCCCGCGCCATAAGCTCGTTCGCTAAAAGCCGGGTCGAGTTGCAACATGGTGCTCTTCAATAAGCCCAATTGGGGCTGAACTGCACGCCGCTCCAAAACTTGCAGCGCCCGTTCCACAAGTGGCATGGCTTGTGAAAGCTCAAGCGGCGCCGGGCGCACGCCCTTGTTGCTCTCTCTGTCTTTCTTTTCTTTATCCTTGCGATCTTGCCGCTCAAGTTGGCGATCCGGACGGCCATCCATGCGGTCGCGCCGGTCGGGCATGGGCTGCGCCACAATTCGGTCGCCGTCTTCCAACAGCGATTCATAACTCACGAATTCGTGGCAGTTCTGCTGCAGAATCGTGCTGGTGAAAGCCTTTCCGCCTACCACGAATACGGTCTTGCCGTACTCTTTCAGCTTATTTACTAGCGGAATAAAATCGCTATCGCCGCTCACAATGGCAAACGCGTTTACATGCGCGTGCGTGAACGCCATTTCGAGCGCGTCTAACGCCAGATTAATATCGGCGCCATTCTTGTCGCCGCGCGGCGACGGTATGCGCTGCACCATCTGCACGGCGTTTTCCGCCATCTGCCGGGTAGCGCCTTCCTGCCGGCCCCAATTCGCGTAAGCGAACTTGGCCACCAAATCACCGCGCTCTTTTAGAGCTCCTAGCGGCAACGAAACGTCAAACTCGCGCCGCAACGTCGACTTAACGCCGATTTCAATGTTGTCGTAGTCGACGAACACGGCGATATTCAGTCTGTCTTGCATCAATTTCCTTTTCTCTCCGTTGTGCCGATTGATATGGCGGTACATGACGGATCTATCTTGCCCGAGATCAGGCTCAGGCGGCCTGCTTTACTGAGTCGCGAATGAAATGAACGATTTTCTCGAGCGAGGCTCCAGGCTGAAATACTTCGGCCACACCTTGCTTCTTAAGTTCTGCTGCGTCTTCGTCGGGGATAATTCCGCCCACGACAACCAGCACATCATTCATCTCCTTTTCGCGCAGCAACTCCATTACGCGCGGCACAATCGCGTTGTGCGCGCCCGAAAGTATCGATAATCCAATCACCTGGACATCTTCCTGAAGAGCTGCATTAACTATCATTTCCGGAGTTTGCCGGAGACCTGTATAGATGACTTCCATGCCCGCATCGCGCAACGCGCGTGCGATCACTTTGGCCCCACGATCGTGTCCGTCCAGGCCGGGCTTGGCAACCAGCACACGAATGGGTATGCTCATAACTACACTGTCCAAATTATAACTATTGCGGTTTGACTAATAATCGCTACCATCTGGTAGGGCTTACTCATCTATCTTGGCAATGGTAATTGGGAGGATTTCCAGCTTCCAAAGAAACGGAACTAATCCCCAACTAACCGGATTGTACCACCGGTGCATAGGTAACGCTGTAAAAGGCGAACAATCGGCGCATTTTACGAAACGAAAGCAGGCTCGACACGCATTAAACTTTGCTCACATCTAGTTCAATTTCTCCGGCTCGGAACACGCCATCTCCGACACGCTGGATACCCTTGGCCGTATGAATTTCCCCTCGGCCGTTGCTTGGGTCGATTACCCAGACGTAAGCCACTCCGAAGGCTAAATATTCGTCCACCTTCGTGCGAACGTCAAGCGCTGTATCATCAGGCGACAAAATTTCCGCGCACAGGAAGGGCGGGGTCGTGAAGACATTCTCTGCAGGTTCGCCAAATGTCACACAGACGTCGGGAACCCGGTAGTGGGCTGGGTCGGGCATTGTTCTCAAGCGTTGCTCTACCCAAACCTCATAGCCCAGGGGATGCGCCACAGCGTACAGCGTGCGATCCAGGTATCCCTGCATTTTGCTATGTGGCTTTTGCGGCACGGAGCGACGTAAAATCCTCCCTTCCACATATTCGGCATCGGGCTGGTAAGTCGAGCCCAGATATTCTTCGACGCTCACCGAGTGCGTGGTTGCCATCGTTTTCTTCTCTAACTGTAACCCGTTCCATATGTTTATCAGGCGGAGATATGAACCAAATCTGAAACTTCGCCATCTACACTCAAGCTAGGCCCTTCGTGAGTAAAACAACTTTCAACGAACCGCGCGTTGCGCTCAATCGAATTTATACCCGCACTGGCGACGGCGGGCAAACCCATCTCGTTGGCGGCCAGCGAGTGCCGAAAGACGACCTTCGCATTGATTGTTATGGGACCGTGGACGAACTGAATTCGTTTATCGGCGCTGCACGAGTCACTGCTGAGTCACTGCCCGCTGCGGCCAGCCTCGCCACCACCCTGAAACGGGTTCAACACGAGCTCTTCAACCTGGGTTCGATTCTCGCTACGATGCCAGAAGATGTTCATCCGAAACAGCCGCGCGTGACCAATATAGAGATTGCGCAACTCGAAAGTGAAATAGACGAAGCAAATGCGGTACTCGAACCGCTAAGATCTTTCGTGCTTCCTGGCGGTTGCCGGCTTGATGCCGATCTTCACATCTGCCGGACGGTTTGCCGTCGTGCGGAGCGCCTGCTTGTTGGCTTGGCGCGAGAGGAGAGCGTTCCTGAAGAGGCGGTTCGCTACCTTAATCGTCTGAGCGATGCATTCTTTGTCTGGAGCCGTTGGGCGAATCACATTCTCAGCACACCTGAAACCTTGTGGGCGCCGAATGCCGCCGCTATTAGCTCATCTACCGGAAATCACTAATGGTGGTTTACAGTACGGAGAGTGCCCGAAAAACCTTCCGCTGACGCAACCGACCATTGGCCTGCCCTCACAGCCAGCTTTCTCGGCTGGGCACTTGATGCCTTCGACTTTTTTCTAGTCGTTTTGTGCCTGACCTCGATCGCGTCTGAATTTCATAAGACCGATAAAGAGGTGGCGCTCTCCATCACGATCACGTTAGCGTTCCGGCCGGTAGGCGCTTTCATCTTTGGCTTGTTGGCCGACCGTTACGGGCGTCGCCTGCCTTTGATGATTGATCTGGTTTTTTACTCCATTGTGGAAGTCGCCACTGGGTTCTCTCCAAACTTCACAACATTCCTAGTGTTGCGTGCTCTTTTTGGCATCGGTATGGGCGGCGAGTGGGGCGTGGGTGCGTCGCTCGCAATGGAAAAGGTCCCCATCAAATGGCGCGGCGTGGTATCGGGAGCGCTACAGCAGGGTTATGCATTCGGTAACTTGCTTGCCTCACTGGCATTCCTATTCTTGTTTCGGCATTGGGGTTGGCGGCCCATGTTCTTCCTAGGTGGCTTACCCGCATTGCTGGCAATCTTCGTGCGCATGCGAGTAAAGGAATCGGAGATCTGGCAGAAATCGAAGGAAGAGAGTTGGGGAAATTTGCGCTCCGCTATCTTACAGCATTGGAAGCTTTTTCTTTACTTGGTTGTGCTGATGACCGGCATGAACCTGGCTTCTCATGGCACGCAAGACATGTACCCGACGTTCTTGCAGCGCTTTTGGCACTTTGATGTCCATGACCGTTCACTGATTTCCGCAGTTGGCAACCTGGGCGCAATGATCGGAGGTACATTGATCGGTCTGATCTCAGACCGCATCGGGCGTCGCAGAGCGATTGTTTCCGCTTTGCTGCTCGCAACTTTGCTTGTGCCGTTGTGGGCTTACGCGCCGCGAGTGGCATTTCTAGTTGCTGGTGCATTCCTGTTGCAGTTCTGTGTTCAGGGAGCCTGGGGTGTCATTCCCGCCCATCTCAGCGAACTCTCTCCGAACTCCATTCGCGGGTTCATGCCTGGGTTTGCCTATCAATGCGGCGTACTTCTTGCCGGGCCAGTTGCATACATCGAACCGTTGCTCGCTGAAAAGATGAGTTACGCAACCGCAATGGCCGCGACCGCCGCCGCTGTTTTCATCTTTACGGCGATCATCGCCGCGCTAGGCCGCGAGAAGAAAGGCGCGAACTTCGCCACCGAGGCGAGCTAAGCTAAACGGCGAGGTCGCCCTTAAACTTCATTTGCTTGAGCTCGAACTTCACTTTCACGCTGAGCGGATCCATCGTGGTTGCAAACGTCACGGTTTTATCACCGTCAAGTTGGATGAGCTGCGGTAGAAAACCAAAATAGATGGTTGACGTTTCCCCTGGGTCGGCCACAATCACCCCAGGTTGAACCGATTCGTGGCCTTTCACCTGAAGATAAGTTTCGGTTTTTAGCGCCGCATAAGGATCGGAGCCATCGCCGGGATCTCCACCGTGCCCGGATACCACTGGCAACCCACTAACGCTAATCACAAAATGGCCAGCGAGTTGTTCGGGCAGTTTGAGTTTCAAAGCCAGCAGAATTGGTTTTGCGCTAGCCCAACGCACAACACCCGGAAATTTTGGACTGCCTGCGGACGATCCACTAGCACCGCCCGGTTGCGTCATACGGCCTCCGCTTCGCCGCCCACCGCCGATCGAACCTAGCGGCGCATACGCTTTGACCTCGGCCGTTACCTGTTTTGCCCATGGCGATTTGGTCGTTAGTTCCTGAATCTCTGCGGGCGTCCACTTTTCGGGTGGTTCGTTGTTCCAGAATTCTGTGTCTGCCGGAGTGGGTACCAAAAGACCTGGTCCCAACACAAATGGCGCGGTGAACGCTCTTAGGGCGAAGCGTCTTGAGATCATCGCTGTTTTGACGCACCCTCCAGAAACAGAGTTACTCCGTGCGCCACCCATTCTTCGATTTCTTTCACATCGCAGGTTTTCGTCAGCCCAAGAAGGCTCTTTATGCTGAAGTCTCCCATCATTATGCCTAGGAATTGGATCGCAAGGATCTCTGCATTTCCCCGGCCGAGCATCCCTTTTGTTTGCCAGTTCTCGATACTTTTACGCAGTAACGCGGTTATGGATGATGCGCCAGCCGTATAAAAGGCGACTGCAAGTTCCGGGAACCGGTCGGCTTCCGCAATCATCATGCGGTAGAGTGCCCGGCCCTCTTGATCGTCAAGGATGGAAAGGAAGGCAACTCCAATAGCGCTTAATCCAGCCTGCGGATCAAGATGCGTGATACTCAGTTGGTGCAGCGGCGCGAGTTTATCTTCACACCGCTTGCGCACCATGGCGGCGAACAGGCCCTCTTTGCCTCCGTAGTAGCTGTACAGAGTTGTTTTTGAGCCGCCGACGCGTTCGAGTATATCGTCTAAGCTCACCGCATCGTAGCCGCGCTCCAGAAACAACTCGCCCGCGACATTGAGGATGTTCTCTTGTTTCTTCTCGGTGAGATTCTTGGCCAACATAGTTACATCTCTATTCTGTACGCCCGCACGTTCACAAGTCTTGAATGACCTGCCTCCAGGCCTGTTCGTAAAGCCGGAAGTACATTTTGCTGTGACGTGCCGAATCGTCGTGCGACGCTGGTTGAGGCGTATACACGAGTGATGCCGGATTCAATCGTAACTAGTAAATGTTCTATCGAAGCATCAAGCAGAAGACTGTTGCCGTGGTTGGTTGCGGTCGCATTTTTCATGGAGGCACTCGATACCACAATTTTGAACACTGCGGTTCCGGCTATTGCGGAAGCTTTGAAAGTTGCGCCATTAAGCATGAAGTCGGTGCTCGCCAGTTATACGCTGAGCTTGGCGGTTTTCATTCCCATCAGCGGGTGGATGGCCGATCGTTTCGGCACTCGGCGCGTGTTTGCCTCCGCCATAGCGCTCTTTACTTTGGGTTCGTTGCTCTGCGGAATTTCGAGCAGCATTCACGTGCTCGTAGCCTGTCGCATCCTGCAAGGTTGTGGCGGCGCCATGATGGTGCCCGTCGGCCGGCTCACCTTGGTGCGCACGTTTGACAAATCGGAGCTGGTCCGAACCATGAGCTTCGTGGCAATTCCCGGCTTAATCGGACCTATGTTAGGCCCCGTCATAGGTGGCTTTATTGTGGGCTACTTCCATTGGCGTGTGATCTTTTTCGTAAACGTTCCCATCGGCCTGCTTGGCTTATACATGGTTTACCGTCACTTGCCGGACTATCGTGCAGAGGATTCGCATCCGCTCGATGTTCCTGGCTTGTTGCTCTTTGGCTCAGGTATCGGATTGCTGTCGTACGTGCTCGAAGTATTCGGTGAACATACTCTTGACCGCTGGCAAGTGGGCGCGATGCTCACGCTCTCGGCCGTGCTCTTGACGGGCTATGGATTTCGCGCCGCTTTAGCTAAGTTTCCTTTGTTGCGGCTACGCTTGTTTCGCATTCGCACGTTTCGCGCTGCTGTGAGCGGCAGCTTTTTCACGCGGTTGGGGATCGGCGGCATGCCCTTTCTATTCCCGCTGCTTTATCAAGTTGGCCTCGGCTTCACTCCAATCCAATCGGGTCTGCTCATGATGCCGCAAGCCATCGCTGCTATGAGCCTCAAGTTGACTATGCCGAAAATTCTGGCGCGAGTTGGTTACCGAGGCGTACTGATTTCCAACACTCTCATTCTGGGCGCAATGATCATGCTCTTCTCAACCATTGGCCATGGAACTCCGGTTTGGCTGATCGTGCTGCAGGTTTTCTGCTATGGTTTTTTCACTTCGCTGCAATACACGAGTATGAACACGCTGGTCTATGCCGATGTCTTGGTTGACGACACAAGCAGCGCTAGTACGATTGCCAGTACTATGCAGCAGATGTCGATTAGCTTTGGCGTGGCCGCGGCATCTCTTGTGACCGCGTTCTTCATTCCCGACCGCTTTCACTCGAACTCAGCTGAGATGATTACCGGCATTCACCGTGGTTTTCGCGTTTTAGGCGTCATGACTTTGGTCTCAACGTTCGTGTTCATCAACTTGAAGATCAACGACGGCGAGAGTGTCAGCCAGCATAAGACCATGGCGCACGGCGAGTGACACAAAGCGTTCAGTTTGCTAATATCAGCGCGAGCGCCTATGCCTTGCATTCTTTTATTACTCATCCTACTTTCGCCGCGAATTGTTCTAGTGTTGATGTGGCTGTTCACCAATTACCTGCACCGAGCCTTTCACGGCGAGTTCCTGATTCCACTGCTTGGCTTTATCTTTCTGCCGCTGACAACGATTGTTTATGCGTGGGAGATCAACAGCCACATGCGGATGGAAGGCATTAACTTGTTGTGGCTGTTGATCGCAGTGATTATTGACCTGGGCGGCTTAGGCGGCGGAGCGCATAGGCAGAGAAGCAGAGGTTGAGCACTTTAATCAATGAACGAAGTTCGGCGCGTAGTTCATGATTTGCTGAATGTCCTCCAGCGACGGCTCCTGATCTTTGGGCAGCGCCAGAATGGACGCCATGAAGAGCTTGCGGCGAGCAAGATCGTTGAACTTGCGCTGTTCAGTGATTTGGACTTGTTTGATTCGGTCACGATCGGGGCAGGCTATAGGTTCCATTACTCCTAGCGAAGTTGATTCGGATGATTCCCTGACGCAGTATCCAACATTGACGACCTTTGTGGACAGTGTTTCTAAAGGGCTGTCCCAATTTGTAGGATCGGGCGCGAGAAATCCCGAGACGTGGCTGTGCACGTTGTCTGAAATATGTTGAAGATTTGTGCCTGTTTCAGCAGAGTGGCATCCGTTGCACTGTTGGGTGCCTATTTGATTTCTGAGCTCCGCCAGTTTGGTGGAGTAGGTCACCTCCGCCGGAGGGTTCAGAGCCTTATCATCGGCAGAATATTGTCTTGTCTGAGTAGACATCGCTCCCAATTTTGCAAGGTCAACGGACCCGATCGGCTTGCCATTTTCTGTTTCGAAGAATGTCTGGAATCTCCTTATCCGGTTTCGGACCTCTTCACTTCGGCCCCCACCGCCGTCATCCGCATAAGGGCCTGCCATTTGAAATGACAGGTCTGTTTGCACAAGCTTGCCCTGATGAAACTCCCATTGAGAGAAGCGCCATTGGCCGCCGCCGACCATACAGTTTGTGCGGATGCGAGTGAGAGGCCCCTGTTGAAAGAGTGAATTATCTATGAGCGTTCGAAGCGCAACTGGAAAGGAAGACGCCGGGGCGGATTTTAGCGACTTCCAATCTTCCGCTTCTTTTCTAAATGCTGGCCAATCCATCGGCGGCAATTTAAATTCAACAATAAGGGTAAAGCGCGCTTGCCCTGAGGGCTTCATCCCATACACGAAGCGCAATTCCTGATTCTTCCATTTGCTGCCAACCTTCTGAGCGAAGTCCAAGCGATTCACGATCGCCAAGAGTTGGAACGAGCTAAAGAGTGGCACGTTTCTAAAATCTACCGCTCCGAATGGAGGCAAATTCCGCGGCGACGGCGCCGCCGCTCGCACCAGCATTTGATTCAGCGCGTCCTGAGAACTCAAGCCGACTTTGTTGGCCGCGATTGAGAACACTTTTTCCAAGGAGTACGTCTGTTGAAGCGATTGGTCCGTCGGGTCCATTTCAGAATCCACTAACGGAGGAAGTGGAATCAATAGACTTCTTTTGGCTGCAACGCCCTGGTATTGCTCACGAACTTCGGCTGGCACGTCAATTGGTTGCGCTAACCAGGCTCGATTTGATAGCTGCGGATTTGCCGGTTGGGTTAATGACAGGGCAACGAACGCGGCAAAAGGAATAATCCGCTGCACTCTAAATAACCATTCCATCGGTGTGTAAACTCCAGCCCCGGAACTGTTCAGCGCAAGAACCCCAGGTTGTGGATTCTTCTGATGCATCTCCGAGTAAATTGCTCCGTGCTTGGCTGAACGGGCCTGAAGACTTCGCCAGCATTCTCAAGACTGATATCTCATGCGAGTTGGTGACGCCGAACTCACTCAACGCCTGACTACCGTCGCTACTCGAACCAGCCTCCCCTGATAGTGAGGCCGACAAGCGAGAGTCCATCACGAGGACCCCCATCAGGGCGGGGAAATTGGGCGAAAGCTGTCTGCGGGGATTCTCGCTAATGGCAGCGTCATAACCTTGCTTGGCCAGTTGAATGTTCGCTTTGAAGTTGAACGCAGGTACTTTGATGAATTGGCAGAATTTGCCGGCGGTGTAGAGAGATATCGGGGGCGCGGCGGGAAAAAGGTTATGCACTTCCTTAGTTACGATCTGGCGAACTTGGTCAATGATCTTCGAATTGATAAATCCCGAGTCCTGGATTTTATCAATTCGAAGATCATTGACCAAGTTCGCCAGATCGTAACTAAG
>Ga0182012_10007592_pt1 | contig 10815 bp, 6 predicted proteins | sample 612S2SmetaG_FD_120486 | JGI IMG/M metagenome (GOLD analysis project Ga0182012, IMG submission 120486) | Permafrost microbial communities from Stordalen Mire, Sweden - 612S2S metaG | ecosystem: Environmental > Terrestrial > Soil > Wetlands > Permafrost | place: Sweden: Stordalen | collected...
GGTCGGGGCGGGGCGATTTGAACGCCCGACCCCCTGCGCCCAAGGCAGGTGCGCTACCAGGCTGCGCTACGCCCCGACTCAAACGGACTCTTTGATTCTAAACTACTTGGTCATCCAACATCCATTCGAAAAACCCGTCTTCCCCCAAAAACGACTTTTCGGGCGCCTCGATAGTATCCGAACGCCTAGTAATTTGTTGGCATGTGGGGTGACCTTGCCGACTCCCCTAGCTTCATTTGCAGCCGCATTTGCGGATACTTTTCAAAACCTTCGCGTTGCCCAGCCCAAGAATCAGCATAAGCCCTTCATCGGCAAGGCCGCAGACGCTCAATGGGCGGTAAGAAGGCCACGGCATTGGCGATGTTCGAAGGGATGGATCTCCCAGGAAGTTCGACTCCGGCTTACCATATTCAACTCGTCAATCGCGATGGCTCGGTGGAAGAGTTTGCATGAATAGTGAATATCGTTCCAGAATGGCTGGTGTTCAAAGTATGGAGCAGATCGAATGGTTCGCCTCCGGCAACTCACCAAGCACGATACGATCATGGCGATGTCAGCGCTGCTCAAACCAGTTCACGGATGGTGACGCTCGAATTCGGCCGGCTGGGTGAATCGTCTATTAAGGCGAGGAATATTTCGGTACGCTACGGGTGGAGGAAGGCTGCGCCACACTTCCCAACAATTTGTATGCGGGCGAACTGATCTGCTGGCGACTATGCGCGGCGGCTGAAAGGAAGTTACAGAAAAGAAGTTACACTAACTAGGGAAATCGGCTATAATTGTCGTCTTTTGGAGGAAGATTTCAATGCTCGATGCTGGAAAGTTGGGAATTCTCGTTGGACACCTCGCTTTGTGCACCCTGCTCAGTTGCGCGCCCGCGACGGCTTCCAACGATGTACTCACCAACCAAACAATAATTGAAATGGCCAAGATTCACCTGAGCGATGCAAATATCATCGATCTCATCAATGATAGTAAGTGCAGTTTTACGGTTACTGCAAGTGCCATCATTTCCCTTAAGGGACAAGGCGTATCGAACGATGTGATAGCAGCGATGACGGCTAAGATGAGAGGATCTTCCGGGGGCGCGCGCGTCAGTGCCACGCCGCCAAATTCACCCACGCGACCGACCGATGCCACCGCAGGAATTGATAACCTGCCAAACGAACAATGGGTTCTACCCCCCAGCATGAGTGCGACTTCGAGAGAGGCGATTCTGAAAGACACTCCGTTTCTGATCGCGGCGGCGTGCAACTCGGGCGGATTGACGTTTCAAATTAGATACCTGAAGAATTTCGGATTTGCAATCGAACAAAATAGCTCAAATGACCGGCCATATATTCCCATCGATCTATCGATCGACGGGAAGCTGCGCTATAGGATGTTTGGCATCCTCGGCGACAACACTAACGAGGTTTCGCTGATTGCGCAAAGCCAGGCTGCGGTGGAAGATTTCGACGTGCGGTCGAATTTGGCAAGAGCCATTGGGGTCGATGTTGGAGTAGTCCTGTCTATTCCGGAGGTGTACAACGCGCATACGGTCAAAATGGTCTTCCCTCTCCAAAATGGACAAAGCGCAGCGTGGGAGTTTGAACCGCACAGCGCCCAGTTCCGCGAGTTTGGTTCAAGCTGTAATTCGATCCTTCCCAAGCTAGGCTTCAGCCTTCCAGCCCCAACCCCAGACGGCGGCTCTCCCGCCACCACAACGCCTTCCATCCAAGACAACGATATCGGCGACTCCAAACTCCTTGACGACCTGGTCCGGAAGAATTCACAATCTTGGCTCCTTAACCGTTATGTGAGTGGCAGCATGTCGGCGCGAATCGAGTCACGAGATGGGCAAGGTCGCCCGCAGAAAATTCAGGGCAAATACATCTTTGAGGGAATGAACGGCCGGACCGAAGGCACCGTTGCTTTAGAGTTCAGCAACGGTGTTCCAGCATGTTTGTACTTTTGGGATTACCCCAAAACCTGCCGAGTACCCGATGCGTCAATTTTGGAAGCATACAGTCGCGGCGCTTACGAAGTCCGTTAGCCCGCACCCGCTAAGCGCCACTGAATCACGGCGTGATTTGTGATTTGCTGGGTCGTGATTAAAGATTCTCGCATTTTCTGTCGATCAGACCTGTGATCGCCAATTGCGATCCAGGAGAAGAGAGTGAGAGCCTTCAAACTGCTAGGCCCAACAGCTTTGTTTTTGGCCGCCGTAGGCGCAAGTCAGGCGCAAAATGTCGCTATGCCAGGTCAATTGGCAAGTAATTCGACAATCCCTGGGGTGGCATCGGCATTCGATTCAACGATCGGCACACCTGAGATCGCGAATAAAGCCGACATTTCGATCGTCGAAGACAAGCATGACCAGCGCGTCCGGGCAGTTTGGATCACCAGTATTCTAGCTATGACTGCTGGAACCGCCGCAGACGCTGCAAGCTCATGGCACAAGCGTGAAAGCAATAGCTTCCTGGCATCTTCCAATGGCACTTTTGGCGCCAAGGGAGCAGGCATAAAAGCCGGGATTGCCTTAGGCGTTATCGCCCCACAAATTATATTCCGCAAGCGTCGCGATTGGCACACCGCCTTTGCGGTAGGCAATTTCGTCGAAGCGGGAGTTTTTACCGGTGCCGCAATTCACAACCTGCAGGTGAAATAGCCACCCGCCTTGCGAATTAACTAATTCTTGCGAACCAAGGTGGCAATGCCCGACGTAAGTGCGGGACCACTTCTGCCGCCGGTCGTCCGCCATTCTAACCGCATAATGTCCGTTTCCAGCATGCGGATCTCAAATGTCCCATGACGGCCATCGGCCGATGTCCAAACATACTTCCGCGAATCTTTGTCCACCGATTTCAATTCGAAACTGACTTCAGGGGAAATCGGTCGCTTATCGGCTACATCATATCGGGCGTTATACACGCCATGCATGCCATCCGATTGTTTAATCAGCCGTAATTTAATGAACTCAGGTGGATAAAGGCCGGGTTTACGCTTTTCGGGTTCGGTCGGTGCATAAACCCACTCGCCTTCAAGCGGATCGTGCATGCCGTCTAGCGACGCTTTGTACTCCGGCGCTTTGGGAACAGGTGGTTGATAGTCGTCGCCTGGAACAACGCCTGTCGCACCGGGCGGCTGTAGCCTTCTATCCAACTGATTCCGGGGAACATTTACTCCAGCAACGAGCGGTATTTCTCCAAGCTTCTTCTTGCCATCTATTTTCGGAGCTGTTACGGCAGGCATCTGCACTGCGGGCCGCGTGTCATGCGCGATTTGGGTCTTTGCGGCCGCTTGAATCGGTTTGGTTTGAACCGGCTTCGGTTGCACCGGAATCGATTGCACTGGCTTCGGCTGCACGTCGGGCGATTTGGGCAAGTTCGCCACCACTGGTGGAGGAACCGGCTTGGATGGTGGCGGTGGCGCCACGGTCTCTTTTGCTGCCGGTGGAGGCGGAAACGTGACGGGACCCGCCACTTCCTGCTTAGGTTTTTCCTGAATCGGCGGTTTGGGTGTGCTGCTTTCCTGATCTACGGCTGATTGCTCAGGTGTTTTGGAGGTCTCGGGCGACGTTCCGTTACCCATTGGCACCCTGACAACGTCCGGTTCATCCTTAGGCTGTTGTGCAACCCCACCCGAGGAGTCAATTACCGTCGCCCGGCCGCCAATTCGGCTTCCCATATGGTCGGCCCACAGCCAAACTGCCAAAACCGTTAGTACAATCGCGCCTAAAGTACTAGCGATCCACCAGGGGACCGCCCGCCAATTGCTTTGTCTCGAACCATGGGCAGCCGCTTCGCTTTCGCCACGCAGTTGCTCGTCATACTCCTGCCGCTCTTCTGGATCGAGCAACGTTGCGACGATTGAGTTTAACCGGCGCATCTGCGTCTCGGCAAGCGCTTTTAACCCCTGGTCCCGATGCTGATCGGGATGCATGAGTTTCACTAGCCGACGATGCGCCTTGCGGATCTCTTCTTCATCCGCGTCAGGTCTAATTCCGAGTTCCTCGTAATAGTTCATCGCAGTTCTTCTGTTTGATCATCATAATCGATTTCGATATAATCAAAAAGTTGTAAGCCTGTGAAAGGTCTCCAACTAGCGAATTCGACTAAATGACGCTACACAAACTCCCCAAGCTCCTCGTGGTTGCGGCGGTTACTATCTCATACGTAATAGCTTCGTCACCTACTATTGGCGTCGCTTCGGCAGTCGGAACATTCATGGTGAACAGTTCCGAAGTAGAAGGGAACGCTAATCTGTTTGATGGCTCGCGCATTCGTACAGACAAGGCCTCAAGTAAAGTGTATCTAATGAGCGGGGCGTCGCTCGTACTAGGGGTTAACTCCGCCGGTACTATCTACAGCGACCATTTTACGCTTAACCAGGGAGCCGCGAAGGTTGATAACCTAACGGGCTACGCTATTCACGCCGACCGTTACGAAATCCGCCAAGGAAAGCCATCTTCCCAGGCTGTGGTCCGCATAGACAAAGGATCTGTCGAGATCGCCGCGCTCACGGGTTCGTTAAACATTTTCGATGAAAGGGGCGTATTGTTGACTCGGATTAGCGCTGGAACAGCGTCTTCGTTCCAGTCTGGTCTCAGTACTCTTCCCTCGGGTGCTAGTGCAGATAACAACAACCGGAAAAAAGTGGCGGCGTTGTATCTCCTCGGCGGCTCGGCGTTGGCGGGTTTAGGCCTAGCTACCGACGCGATTCTCCAGGGTTCGTCCACTAGCCCGTAAAGCTTTCCTTTCTCCGATCTTTCCCGGAACAGCCGGCATCGTTCCATGATCGTCAACTGTTTTCGTGCCTTTTGCTCATGTTTCCTCTCCTCTTTTCGCTTTTGATATTTTAGTTACCGGATTGTGTAAGCGATTTCACAAGGGAGCCCTGAAAAGTGCGCCGAGTCTTTCCTGTTTTAGTTTTGCTAGTCGGAACGCCAGCCGTTTGGGCCGCGTCATCCACACCCCCGGTTGATTTCCAACGACAAGTACGGCCCATCCTTTCCGATAATTGCTTTCTTTGTCATGGCCCGGACAAGGGTACGCGCATGGCGGATCTGCGTCTCGATGTTAAAGAAGGCGCCTTCGCCGAACGCAAGAACGGAATTCCTATAGTTCCCGGTAAACCCGATGAAAGCCTCCTGATCAAACGGATTTTTTCCGACAATCCCGGCTTTCGCATGCCCCCAGTTTTTTCGCACAAAACTCTGACAACGGAGCAAAAAGAAACTCTTCGCAATTGGATTGCCCAAGGCGCTCAGTGGAAGCAACATTGGTCGTTTGTGCCACCAGTACGTGCTCCGCTGCCGCCAGTCAAAGAGACGGCTTGGGTTAAAACGCCAATCGACCAGTTTCTTCTCGCTCGCCTGGAAGCCGAAGGCCTCACTCCAAACGCTGAAGCAGACAGCCGTACTTTGATTCGCCGCGTAACGCTCGATCTCACTGGACTTCCACCCGCCCCTGAAGAAGTCGAGGCATTTGTCAAAGACAAATCACCCAAGGCATACGAAAAAGTTGTGGACCGCTTACTAGCCTCGCCGCGGTACGGTGAACATCGCGCGCGCTATTGGCTCGATGCCGCGCGCTACGCCGATAGCCAAGGTCTACACATCGACAACTATCGCGAGATGTGGCCGTATCGCGAATGGGTTATCAACGCCTTCAATAGCAACATGCCGTTTGATAAATTTACCATCGAACAGTTGGCTGGCGATTTGCTGCCCAATGCAACTCTCGAACAAAAAATTGCGTCTGGCTTCCATCGTTGCAACGTCACCACCAATGAAGGTGGCTCAATTCCTGCAGAAGTTGAGGCGATGTACGCCAAAGATCGCGCCGACACAACCGGCATCGTCTGGCTTGGATTGACGGTAGGTTGCGCCACCTGCCACAACCACAAGTTCGATCCGATTGCCCAGAAAGAGTATTATTCGCTCACCTCATTTTTCCGCAACACGACTCAGTTAGCGCTCGACGGGAACGTGCCAGATACCCCGCCCACCGTGGTTGTGCCCCGGCAGGAAGATTGGAAACGCTGGACGGACCTGAGCGTCGAGCGCGCCAACCTGCGCGAGGCCATTGCCAAACGCCAAACCGCGAGCGACAATCAGAGCCAGTTCGACTCGTGGCTGAAAAGTGCTCCTAAGTCGCCGGACTCCGCCACGATTCAATGGCCAACTGATTTGCCCAAGGGAGTAACCGTTGGGGATGGTCCTCCCACGATTGACCAGGCACCGCGCGATAACAACAAGGCTCTGCACTTCGAAAAAGACACTTTCCTGGAGGTGCCCAGCCCCGCAGTCGAAGTAGACAAGCCGTTTACCGTGGCCGCGTGGGTTTACGTGCCTAAAGGAAAAGGCAGTTTCACCGTTGCCAGTCAGCTTGCGGGAGAAAAGAGCAAGCGGCACGGCTGGTATCTGAGCGTGAATGGTGGTGAACTTGAAGTGAACGGTCGCGCGCCGGAACTGCGGTTGGTAGCGGAGACTGGTGAACATTTGAGTGCGCGCCCTGCCGCCGATTATGAACTGAAGCCAGAGACTTGGTACCACTTGCAATTCACCTACGATGGCAGCCGCAGCCGCAAAGGCCTCAGCCTTTTTGTGAACGGGGTTTTCGTACCAACCTATGGAACGGGCTCTGACAACAAGCCGCTCAATGAGTCGATAGCAGCCCCCGCGAAGCTGAAATTCGAAGGTTCGGCGGTTGCGCGATTCAAGCTGCTTCCAATTCATGAAGATGAAGTTCAAGCGGAAATGGTTTACGCGGCTGAGCGGGCCGCTCTTGGCGATCACGATGGGTTACGGAAACTCTATACGTACAGTGCCGATCCCATTGCGAGTAAAGCTGTTGCCCGACTTCATGAAGTCGACGCTGAACGAACCGCCATCGCGCGCCGCGGAGCCATTACCTTCGTGATGCAAGAGCGTACCGATACCGTTCCCACGGCCCACGTGCTCTTTCGCGGTCAGTACGATCAGATGCGCGACGAAGTGCATCCTGGCGTTCCCGCCGTCTTGCCGCCCATGTCGGCTTCCATGCCGCGCAATCGTCTGGGATTGGCGGAATGGATTGTCGATCCCGCCAATCCACTGCCCGCGCGCGTTACGGTCAATCGCTTTTGGCAAGAACTTTTCGGCACCGGTATCGTGAAAACCGCCGAAGACTTCGGTGCACAAGGTGAGCCGCCTTCTCATCCCGAATTACTCGACTGGCTCGCGCTCGAATTCCGCGATTCAGGTTGGGATGTGAAAAAGCTCTTCCGGCTAATGGTGATGTCTGCCGCCTACCGTCAATCGGCCGTGTCGAGTCCAGAGAAGATCGCCAAAGACCCTGACAACCGTTTGCTGGCTCGCGGTCCGCGTTTCCGCATGGACGCCGAAATGGTTCGAGATTGCGCGCTGGCAGCCAGCGGCCTATTGCGTCCTGAAATTGGCGGGCCCAGTGTTAAACCTTATCAGCCGGTCAACATTTGGGAAACCGTAGCGATGGATCAAAGCAACACGCGCTTCTACAAACAAGACAGTGGCGATGGCTTGTACCGCCGCAGCATGTACACCTTCTGGAAGCGCAGTGCGCCACCACCCAGCATGGATATCTTCAACGCTCCTTCGCGTGAAACTTGCGTCGTGCGCCGCGAGCGGACCAACACTCCCTTGCAGGCGTTAGTCACTATGAACGATCCGCAATTCGTGGAAGCCGCCCGCTGGTTAGCCCAAGGCGCGCTCAAACAGCCCAAGGCGAACTTCGAAGGCCGCATGAACTTTATGGCCGACCGCCTCATAAGCCGCGACCTCGATCCGAAGGAAATGTCAATCGTCCTGAGTTCCTATCACGACTATCTGACTTACTACGACGGCAAGCCGGACGATGCCGCGAAGTTACTCGCAGTAGGCGAATCAAAGGCTGATCCGAAGCTGCCTAAACCCGAATTCGCTGCCATGACCATGGTGGCCAACGAACTCATGAATCTCGACGAGGTGCTTGCAAAGTGATTCATCCATCTGACGAATGCGTACTAGCTGAAACAAGAAGGCAGTTTTTCGGACGTGGCGCAAAGGGGCTAGGCTCTTTAGCGCTCATGTCTCTGCTTGCGGAGAACTCGCAAGCCGCCGACGCCAAAGCCGCTACTGGCGGCCTGCCCGGCCTCCCGCACTTCCCGGGAAAGGCCAAACGCGCGATTTACTTGCACATGTTGGGTGCGCCCCCGCAACAGGAAACGTTTGACTATAAGCCGGGCATGGCGCAGTGGTTCGACAAAGATCTGCCCGATTCCATTCGCAGCGGCCAGCGCCTCACCACCATGACCTCGGGCCAGACACGCTTCCCAATCGCACCATCTATCTTCAAGTTCAATCAGTACGGCAAAAGCGGCGCCTGGGTGTCCGAACTTCTTCCTTACACCGCGAAGATGGTGGACGACATCTCCATCATTCGCACCATGTACACCGAGGCGATTAATCACGAACCTGCCGTAACATTTCTTCAAACTGGGTTCATGATTCCCGGCAAGCCGTGCATTGGTTCCTGGCTCGCCTATGGCTTGGGCAGTTTGAATCGCGATCTGCCGACCTTCGTTGTTCTGAACGCCAGCCATTCAAACCCCAAAGCCAATGTGCAAGCCATCTCCGCACGTTTGTGGAGTAGCGGATTTTTGTCTGGCCAATACTCAGGAGTTGCACTTCGCTCCAGTGGCGACCCCGTTCTCTACATCAGCAATCCGGCTGGCGTGCCCGGTAACATCAGGCGCCGTATGCTCGACGCGCTCGGCGAGTTGAATGAAATTACCAGCGAGAAAATTGCCGACCCGGAAACACGCGTGCGCATTTCCCAATACGAAATGGCGTTCCGTATGCAATCGTCTGTGCCTGACCTGACCGACATTTCAAAGGAGCCCGCTAGCACTTTCGAGATGTACGGCGAAGACGCGAAAAAAGGCGGCACGTTCGCCAATTGCTGTCTGATGGCGCGCCGCATGATGGAACGCGACGTGCGCTTCGTTCAGGTCTACCATCGTGGCTGGGACGTGCATAGCGATTTGCCCGAAGTTCTGCCGAGTCAGTGCCGCGACGTCGACCAGGCCTCTTGGGCTCTTGTTCAGGATCTGAAGCAGCGAGGCATGCTCGACGACACTCTAGTGATTTGGGGTGGGGAATTTGGCCGCACCATTTACTCGCAAGGCAAGCTCACGGCGAAAGACTACGGCCGCGACCACCATCCCCGCTGTTACTCCATCTGGCTAGCCGGCGGCGGTATCAAAGGCGGCGTCGTGCATGGAGAAACGGACGAATTTTCATACAACATCGTCAAAGACCCCGTGCATATCAGAGATCTGCAATCGACGATCATGAACCGCTTTGGGATTGATTCCCAGCGGTTCACTTACAAGTATCAAGGATTAGATCAGAGGTTGACCGGTGTGGAAAAACCAGCGAAGCCCGTTGACGCTGTGTTGGCTTAGTGAGCTTACAGGGGGCGGCTGATGTAAGTGCGCGCTTTCCTCGATAGCGCGTTTCGGCACCGTCCAAATTTCAGCCGCGCCAGCAAATGCGACGGGCAGTTGCGCCTTTGCTCATTTATGTCTCCGCCGATGCAGCTCCAATAGCTGAGACCTCCATACGCCAACGCCCCACTGCACGCTCACGCCGCCGAATCCACCCGCGAGACCGACACCCCACTCGATAACCAATCGCAGCCAAGAGCCGAATCAACAGATCGCTGGATACGTTGTCCAGAGGGCATTGGCCTCGATATCGGCATCCCCGGCTGCTCACCAAACTGAAGCAAGAAGAGTGCCTTACCGAGCCGCTCGCGAATCTCCCTCGGGAACTCGATTTGCATCGCGCGCTTTGGGATGAAATATCACCGGTCGTGCGACTCGGACTCATCAACAATGGGACAAGCGTGGCATCAGATCGTCTTCTCTAAGAACCGCGATACCGAGATCTTCACACGATAGCCGAGTTCGGGCTTATGTATCTCAATGTTCACGTTCAGCCTTCATTTTTATCCTAGCTTTGTCCAACAAGTGCGCCCTCGAAAACTTGGGTCACAGAGTTTTAAAAAGAATTTTCTCCAACCAAATCAATCACTTATCCTCATTTTTTCAACCACCCCGTTCGCCCTCATGTTCGAATTGAATCGGAAATACTCCTATGGCAACTCCTGTTCAAGTCGAAGCAAACCACGCGAATGCGCAACTCTCCACCGGCCCGTCGTCGCCGGAAGGCAAACTCAAGTCCTCACACAACGCTCTGAAGCATGGCCTCACCGGCCAAACCATACTGCTCCCCACCGACGATGTCGAAGCCTACCAATCCCTCGTCGCGCACATCCACAATAAGTTCCAACCCGCCACTCACGAAGAGAAACTTCTCACCCAATCCATTGCTGATACCGAATGGCGCCTCCTCCGCATCCCTACGCTTGAAGCCGGCATCTTCGCCCTCGGCCGCAACGAACTCGGCGCTGAATTCGCCGCCGAACCCGATCTCAAAGTCCGCAAAGCCATGATCGAAGCGCTCGTGCAGAAAACCTATATCAAAGACCTCCGCAACCTCGCCCTACAGGAAACCCGCCTCAACAAATATCTCGAGAAGCTAACCGCCCAACTCGAACTCTTAATCTCCGACCGCGAATCTCTCGCTGTGGACCGCCTCAACGAAGTCACCATCGCTTGGGACACCGCCCGCAGAGAGAACAAACCATTCAACTTAGCCGATTTTGGCTTCGAATTTGAACTCGCACACATTCAAGCCCGCGCCCAGTACATGCGCAAGCATCGCATCGACAGTCTGCCTCAATTCGACCGCGCCTGGAAGGCTAAAAC
>Ga0182012_10007593_pt1 | contig 10815 bp, 9 predicted proteins | sample 612S2SmetaG_FD_120486 | JGI IMG/M metagenome (GOLD analysis project Ga0182012, IMG submission 120486) | Permafrost microbial communities from Stordalen Mire, Sweden - 612S2S metaG | ecosystem: Environmental > Terrestrial > Soil > Wetlands > Permafrost | place: Sweden: Stordalen | collected...
AAACACCGCGACGAACATGTAGCTGAGCACCAGCCGGTAGAACGGCAGGTCAAATGCGTAGAATCCGAGGTCTTTGCCGAACTGGGGATCCTTGATCCCGAAGTCTGCGCCGTGCAAGAACAGCTGGATCCGCACCCAGTAGCTCTGCGCGACAGTACCGGCCAGCAGGCCGATCGCGGCCGGGATTCCAAAGCCCACCAGTCGTAGTCGTGCCAACACGGCGGTGCGATAGCGCGCGACCGGATCGGCTTCGTTACTCGGGACGAAGACGGGGCGGGTGCGGTAGGCGATCGCAAGCCCCGCGAACACGACGCCGCCGACCAGCAGACCCGCCACTGCGAACACCACGATGCGGGTGACCAACACAGTGGTGAACACCGAGCGGTAGCCGAGCTCACCGAACCATAGCCAGTCGACGTAAGCGTCGATCAGCCGCGGACCGGCAAGGAGCACAACGAGCAAACCCAGCGCAATCATGATCAGGGTCCGGCTGCGCCGAGTCAGTCTCGGCATTCTTGCGGTGGGCCGCATCCCCACTGGCTACGCTCCCTGATCGATTGGTTGGCCTGGACCTGGCGGGTCTTAGCCGACGACGGTCACAACTCTACGCATCGCGGTCCGATTGCCCGCTAGCAACTTGGGGCCTGTCCCCCCGACGTAACCGCGTGCAGCGCATCCACCGCTTGGTTGAGCGTCTCGACCTTCACCAGACGCAAGCCGGACGGGTTGTCCGAGCTCGCCTCGTAGCAGTTCTTGGCGGGCACCAGAAAGACCGTGGCGCCTGCCCCGTGCGCGGCGGCCATCTTGTGTGTGATGCCACCGATCTGGCCTACTTTGCCGTCAGCGGAGATCGTGCCGGTCCCCGCAATGAACGTCGACCCGGCCAAGTCACCGGTGGTCAGCTTGTCGACGACCGCCAAGCTGAACATCAGTCCCGCGGAAGGCCCACCCACGTTGGCAAGGTTGAAGTCCACCGCGAACGGCGCCCACGGCGCATCAAGCACAGCGACACCCAGAAAGCCGTAATCGCGGTCTTTATTTGTGCCTAATGTGATCTGGGTAACGCCGGCCGGTTCGTTCTTGCGGCGAAAATCGATCGTCACCACGTCGCCTGGCTTCGTGGCCTTGAGCAAACCTGTGAACTGCTCGACACTGGCCACCGGCTTGCCGTTGACCGCGTCTAGCGCGTCCCCGGATTTCAGCTTCCCCGCTGACGGACCGGGATCGGTGACCGTCGCGACCGTCACTGCCGCCGGATATTTCAGGTATCCCAGGGCCGCGTACGCGGCGCTGTCCTCGGACTGTTTGAAATCGGCGTTGTTGGCCTTGTCAACGTCCTCCCGCGATTTCCCCGGCGGGTAAACGAGGTCGCGCGGCACCAACTGTTCTTGCCCGGAGAGCCACAAGCCCAAGGCCTCGCCCAAGGTCAGATCGTCGCGCTGGGACACCGTCGTCATGTTCAGGTGGCCCGTCGTCGGGTGAGTCTGGGTGCCCTCGATCTGTACCACCTGCTTGCCGTCGACCTCACCGAGTGTGTCGAAGGTGGGACCCGGACCCAGCGACACAAACGGCACCGTCACCACGGCGAGCGACACGCCAAATACCAGGATCGGCACGAGCGCGACCAGCAACGTCAGAATCCGCCTGTTCACGCCGATAACACTAGACGGGGCCCGGCCAGGACTCGTTCAGCTACAAGCTTGACCGTGGGTAGCGCGTTCTCCCCGTGCTATGAGTACCGTTGACGCTATGGCTGACCTGCCTTTCGGCTTCTCCCCCGGAGACGACGACCCCGATCGCGACCAGCACGGGAAGAAGGATCGCGAGGCCAGTTCCGGGGCCTCAGACCCGCTGGGCGCGTTCGGCATCGGTGGCGACTTCGGCATGGGTGACTTGGGGCAGATTTTTACCCAGCTGGGTCAGATGTTCAGCAACTCAAGCTCTGTGATGGCCGGCGGCAAAGAGTCGGGCCCGGTCAATTACGAGCTGGCGCGGCGCGTGGCATCGAGTTCCATCGGGTTTGTGGCGCCTATCCCGGCCACCACCACCGCGGCGATTGTCGACGCGGTCCATCTCGCCAACACCTGGCTGGACGGGGCCACCGCGCTGCCCGCGGGCACCAGCAAAACAGTCGGCTGGAGCCCCAGTGACTGGGTGGACAACACCCTGGAGATCTGGAAGCGGCTGTGCGATCCGATGGCCCAGCAGATCTCGACGGTGTGGGCGTCGGCGCTGCCCGAAGAGGCCAAGACCATGGCCGGCCCGCTGCTTTCGATGATGTCGCAGATGGGTGGCATGGCGTTCGGCTCGCAGCTGGGCCAGGCGCTGGGCAGGTTGTCTCGCGAGGTGCTGACCTCCACGGATATCGGTCTGCCGCTGGGGCCCAAGGGCGTGGCCGCGATACTTCCGGATGCCGTCGAAGCCTTCGCCGCCGGACTCGAGCTGCCCCGCAGCGAGATCCTGACATTTCTGGCCGCGCGTGAAGCCGCACACCACCGACTGTTCAGCCACGTGCCGTGGCTGTCCAGCCAATTGTTGGGGGCCGTGGAGGCCTACGCCACGGGCATGAAGATCGACATGAGCGGAATCGAGGAGCTGGCCCGCGATTTCAATCCGGAGTCGCTGTCCGATCCCGCGGCCATCGAAAACCTGCTCGGTCAGGGAGTATTCGAGCCCAAGGCGACCCCGGCGCAGATGCAGGCGCTGGACCGGCTCGAGACACTGCTCGCACTCATCGAGGGTTGGGTGCAGGTAGTGGTGACCGCTGCCCTGGGCGACCGGATTCCGGGAGCGGCCGCGCTGGGCGAGACACTACGCCGGCGCCGGGCCAGCGGCGGCCCGGCCGAACAGACCTTCGCGACGCTCGTCGGCCTCGAACTGCGGCCGCGCAAGCTGAGGGAGGCCGCCGCGCTGTGGGAGCGGCTAACGGAGGCCGCCGGTTCAGACGCCCGCGACGCCATCTGGCAGCACCCGGATCTACTGCCTGGCGCGGACGATCTCGACGAACCGGCCGGCTTCATCGACCGAGTCATCGGTGGCGACACCAGCGGTATCGACGAAGCGATCGCCCGCCTCGAACAGGACGGCGACGATCGCGACGGCGGTGCTGTGGATAACTGAGCGAGGCGCCCGCCCCGCTCGTGGGACAGTCGCAACTCATGCCGCGGGCCGCGTCTTCTCTGTAAGCGGCAGAGTTGGCCGCCCTGCTGAGGTCCATGCGTTCGCCGGTACCGATAGTCGAATTGCAGGCATCCGGGTATCCGGCGCGGCGGGGGGAAATTTCAGCGAAAACGCAAAAAATTTGGGCCGGGATCGCGATACACTTATGTCGATCCGCATATAGCCCACGGTCGATGATGGCCCGGTCGGAGGCAGCGATGTCATATCTGATCGCAACACCGGACATGCTGACGACAGCGGCGGCGGATGTGGCGGCCATCGGTTCGTCGCTCAGCGTGGCTAACGCGGCCGCGGCGGCTCACACTGCGGGGGTGCTAGCCGCCGCCGAGGATGAGGTGTCGGCGGCGATCGCATTGCTGTTCTCCAGCCACGCCCGGGACTATCAAGCACTCAGCGCGCAGGCGGCGGCGTTTCATGACCAGTTTGTGCAGGCCCTGAATAACGCGGGCGGCGCGTATGCGGCAACTGAGGCCGCCAGCGCCTCGCCGTTGGCGGCGTTGCAACAGGATCTACAGGCGCTTGCGGCGAATCCGTTCTCGCCGGTGCTGGATCTGACCGGTCGCCCGCTGTTTGGCACCGGTACTAGTGGGGCGGCCGGAACGGGGCAGGCCGGCGGGGCCGGGGGCTGGCTGTGGGGAGATGGCGGCAACGGCGGGTCCGGTGCGCCCGGGCAGGCCGGCGGTGCCGGCGGTAGCGCCTTCCTGTTCGGCAACGGCGGCCAGGGCGGTGCCGGTGGGGCGGGCATCACCGGCACCACGGGCTCGGGGGCCAGCCACACCGCCGGTGGGGTCGGTGGGGTCGGCGGGGCCGGCGGCACCGGCGGGCTGATCTTTGGCAATGGCGGTGGCGGGGGTGTTGGCGGTGTTGGCGGGCTCGGCGGGGCCGGCGGCAACGGCGGGCTGATCTCGGTCAACGGCACAGACGGAGGCCAAGGCGGCACCGGCGGCACCGGCGGGGCCGGCGGCCAAGGCTCGGCGATGTTCGGCGGCCATGCGGGCGCCAACGGTAACGGCGGCGCTGGCGGCGACGGCGGCCAGGGCGGCCAGGGCGGCACCCCCCTTTTCGTCGGCCAGGGCGGCCACGGCGGCAACGGCGGTGCCGCCGGCCTGGGTGGCAGCGCCGGCGGCACCGGCGCCATCGCGGGCGTCAGCGGTAACGGCGGCACCGGCGGCAACGGCGGCGACGGCGGCAACTTCAACACCAGCGGCGAGGTCGGCGGTAACGGCGGCACCGGCGGCAACGGCGGCAACGGCCTTACCGGCGGCAACGGCGGCAACGGCGGTGCCGGCGGCAGCGAAATGCTCACCACCAGCAGCGCCCAGGGCACCATCGGCGGTGGTGGCGGCGGCGGCGGGGGTGCCGGTGGCGACAGTACCGCCGGCGGTGCCGGCGGCCACGGCGGCAACGGCGGCGCCGGCGGTTCGACCCAGATCGCCGGTGGCGGTGACAGCGCCACCGCCTTCAGCAGCGGCGGCGGCGACGGCGGCGGGGCCGCCGGCGCCGCGGGCGGCCCCGGTGGTGGTGGCGGCGGCGGTGGTGCCGCCAGCCTCGGTTTCACCGGAAGCGGGATCACCGGCGGCAACGGCGGCAACGGTGCCGGCACCGGTGGCGGCCAAGGTGCCGCCGCCGGCTCCGTCTCCGCCGGCTCCACCGGCGACGCCGCCGCCGCCGGCGGGGGTGGTGGCGGCGGCGGCGGTATCAACGGCGGTTTCGGCGGCACCGGCGGCAACGGCGGCACTGCCGGCGCCGAAAGTGGCGGCGGTGTCAGCGTCGGCGCCGGCACCGGCGGCACCGGCGGCAACCCCGGCGCCAACGGCGTCGGCAGCGGCGCCTTCGGCGGTAACGGCGGCGGCGCCGGCATCGGCGGGGGTGGTGGTGGCGGCGGCGCGGGTGAAAGCACCACCGCCGTCGCCAATGGCGGCAACGGCGGTAACGGCGGCTAGCACCGACTAACCTCGGCGGCGACACCGGCGGTATCGACGAAGCGATCGCCCGCCTCAAACAGGACGGCGACGGTCGCGACGGCGGTGCTGTGGATAACTGAGCGAGGCGACCGCCCCGCTCGTGGCACAGTCTCAACTCATGCCGCGGGCCGCGCCTTCTCTGTATGCCCTGGACCCGGCGATGCCGGTGTTGCTGCGACCCGATGGCGCCGTGCAGGTGGGCTGGGATCCCTGCCGAGCCGTGCTGGTTCGCCCACCATGCGGCCTGACGGCGGCAGAGTTGGCCGCGCTACTGCGATCCATGCGTTCGCCGATACCGATCGTCGAATTGCAGCGGCAGGCCGTCGACCGTGGGTTGGCGGACGCTGGTGGCCTGGCGAACCTCGTCGCGCAACTGGTCAGTGCTGGCGTCGCGACCCGCGGACGCCGTCCGTCCCGCGGCCGGGCCGCCTCCATCCGGATCCACGGCCGCGGGCCGCTGTCGGACCTGCTTGTCGAGGCGTTGCGCTGCTCGGGTGCCCGGATTGCGCACAGCAGCCAGCCGCACGCCGCAGTGTCACCCACCGCCGTGGATCTCGTTGTGCTCACCGACTACCTGGTCGCCGACCCACGCATGGTGCGCGACCTGCACACCCGGCGCGTTGCCCATCTCGCGGTTCGCGTGCGAGACGGCACCGGGCTGGTGGGACCGCTGGTGATCCCCGGCGTAACCAGCTGCCTGAGCTGCGCGGACCGGCACCGAAGCGACCGAGACGCAGCGTGGCCGGCTATCGCTGCCCAGCTGCGGGACACCATCGGGGTGGCCGACCGGGCCACCTTGCTGGCAACGGCGGCGCTGGCGCTCAGCCAGGTGAATCGGGTGATCGCCGCGGTGCACGGGCATGAACTGGTACCGGACCTCGGGCCCCCTCAGGCGCTGAACGCAACCCTGGAGTTCGATCTCAACGCCGGCGCCATCGTCGCGCGTCAGTGGACCAGGCACCCCTTGTGCTCATGTTGACGTGGTCAAGGCCGAAACGTCGTGGATGATGGATATGTGTCAGACATCAAGCGTGGTCGAGCTGCGCGCAACGCAAAACTGGCCAGCATTCCCGTCGGGTTCGCCGGCCGGGCAGCGCTCGGATTCGGGAAACGGCTGACCGGCAAGTCAAAAGACGACGTCCAGGCCGAGCTGCTGGAGAAGGCCGCCAACCAGTTGTTCACCGTCCTGGGCGAGCTCAAGGGTGGCGCGATGAAGGTCGGCCAGGCATTGTCCGTGATGGAAGCCGCGATTCCCGAGGAGTTCGGTGAGCCCTACCGCGACGCGCTGACCAAGCTGCAGAAAGACGCCCCGCCAATGCCCGCGGACAGGGTGCACCGGGTGCTCGACGCCCAGCTGGGCACCAAATGGCGGGGCAGGTTTGCTTCGTTCGACGACAGCCCGGTGGCTTCGGCCAGCATCGGGCAGGTGCACAGGGCGGTGTGGTCCGATGGCCGCGACGTTGCGGTCAAGATCCAATACCCGGGCGCCGACGAGGCCCTGCGGGCCGACCTCAAGACCATGCAACGCATGGTTGGGGTTTTCAAACAGCTTTCCCCCGGCGCCGACATCGAGGGCGTCGTGGACGAGCTGATCGAGCGCACCGAGATGGAGCTCGACTACCGGCTGGAGGCCGACAACCAGCGCAAGTTCGCCAAGGCATATGCGGACCACCCGCATTTCGCGGTGCCACGCGTCGTAGCCAGCGCGCCCAAGGTGGTGATCCAAGAGTGGATCCAGGGCGTGCCGTTGGCGGAAATCATCCGCGACGGAACCCCCGAACAGCGCGATCTGATCGGCACCCGGCTTCTGGAACTCACTTTCGACGCGCCGCGCCGGTTGGAGATGCAGCATGGCGACGCCCACCCGGGCAACTTCATGCTGCTGCCCGACGGTCGGATGGGTGTCATCGACTTCGGCGCCGTCGCGCCCCTGCCTGGCGGCTTGCCGGTCGAGCTAGGGATGACCATTCGGCTGGCCCGCGATAAGAACTATGACCTGCTGTTGCCGACGATGGAGAAGGTCGGCTTCATCCAGAAGGGACAGCAGGTGTCGGTGCGCGACATCGATGAGATGCTGCGCCAGTACGTCGAGCCCATCGAGGTCGAGGTCTTCCACTACACCCGCAAGTGGCTGCAGAGGATGACCTACAGCCAGCTGGACCGGTCGGTGTCGCAGATCAAGACGGCCCGGCAGATGGACCTGCCGCCCAAGCTGGCGATCCCGATGCGGGTGATCGCGTCGGTGACCGCGATTCTCTGCCAGCTCGATGCGCATGTGCCAATCAAAGCGCTGACGGAGGAGCTGGTCCCCGGCTTCGTTGTTTAGCTACCGCGAGACTGCTGCTACCGACGTCGTCTCTCGAGAAACGTGTTGCTACCTGCAGTCTCGCGGCATAAACGCGGACGTCCACGCGGACGTTTGTAGTCCACGATCGCGCCTCGCTCCAAAATCTCACCGCCCCATACCCCCCAGGGTTCGGCTCGTTCCAGGGCTGCGGCCAGGCAATAGCGACGGATCGGGCAGCTCGCGCAGAGCGTCTTTGCCCGCTCCAGGTTGGCTGGGTTGTCGGCGAACCACAGGTCGGGATCGCCGACGTGACACGGCAACACCGGCAGCTTCTGTTTCGGAACCGTCGGTGCCGACATGTCCTTTCACCTGCTTCCTGGTCTGGTGACTGTCCTTTTGCGGTGATCCGGACCAGGTTGCGGGGTGTTGACCCTAAAACTATGGCCACGGATCCTTGTGACTTCGGGTCCGTGGCCAATTGGCGAGAGCTGGGCTCGTTACATAGTTCCTACGGACGCGTCGGTCGCAGCGGCGGCGTCGTGCTTGGCCGCCACCGCCTGTGCGGCGGCATGGGCGGCATGAGAGGTTGGCGCGGCCGGAACAACGTCAGCTGCGCGTGCAGCAAGCACGTCGTAGGTCATCATGGTCGCCCTCCTCTCAGCAATCTTCTTCTTGAGGGTAGAGGGTACCAGCAGCCGGCCACAAACGATTTTCTGACCTGCAGGTTTACCACTCAGCGGCGGCGAATCAACTCCAGGACATCAGGCCCGTACTGCTCGAGCTTGCGTGCGCCGACACCTGGGATTGCGATCAACGCCGCATCGTCAGCCGGCAGCATCTCGGCGATCGCGATCAGTGTGTTGTCGCTGAAGACGACATACGCGGGCACATTCTGTTCCTTGGCGGTATCGAGCCGCCAGGCCTTGAGTTGCAGCAGCAACTCCTCGTCGATGTCGGCGGCGCATGTCTCACATCGGCGCAGCAAGACGGCTGCCGGAGTCCTCAACTCGTTGTTGCATATCCGGCAACGGGTCGCCGCGCCCCGGTTGCGTCGGGACTTGCTGGGCGCCGACTCGGCACGCGTCTGTGGCGCAATGCCGTTGAGGAACCGCGACGGCTTGCGGCTCTGACGTCCGCCCGGGGAGCGCGACAGCGCCCAGCTGAGCGCCAAATGCACTCGGGCTCTGGTGATTCCGACGTAGAACAGTCGGCGCTCTTCCTCGACACGCTCGCTTTCAGGCCCATGCGCCAGCGCGTGCGAGATCGGCAGCGTGCCGTCGGCGAGCCCGACTAGAAACACCGCGTCCCACTCAAGTCCCTTGGCGGCGTGCAGTGATGCCAGCGTGACGCCCTGCACAACCGGTGGGTGCCGCGAATCGGCCCGGATCCGTAGCTCGGCCACCAGCTCCGGAAATTCCAGCTGCGGGCGTTGCGCCACTTCGTCGTCGACCAGTTCGGCCAGCGCGGTCAGCGCCTCCCAGCGGTCCCGGGCTCGGGTACCGACCGGCTCCTCGGCGGTGAGCCCCAACGGTTCCAGAACACCGCGGACCACCTCCGGCAATGGGCCTTCGACGCCTCGCCCGGCTGCGCGGTGTAGCGCCAGCAGCGCCTGTTTGATCTCTTGACGGTTGAAAAAACCTTCGCCACCGCGGACCTGATAGGCGATACCCGCCTCGGTCAACGCCTCCTCGTAGATTTCGGACTGTGCGTTGACCCGGTAGAGCACGGCGACCTCGGACGGCGGAGTGCCGGACTGGATCAACCGGGCTATCGAGGCGGCCACCGCGGCGGCCTCGGCAGGCTCGTCGGGATGTTCGTGGAACGACGGGGCGGGGCCGGGCTCACGCTGGCCGATCAATTGAAGCTTGCTGCCCGAGACCCTGCCCCGGGCCGCGGCGATCACCTGGTTGGCCAACGACACCACCTGCGGTGTGGAGCGATAGTCGCGCTCAAGACGCACCACCGCCGCGTCGGGAAACCGCCGCGAAAAGTCAAGCAAGAAACGAGGCGAGGCCCCGGTGAACGAGTAGATGGTCTGGTTGGCATCGCCGACCACTGTCAGGTCGTCGCGATCCCCCAACCACGCCGAAAGCACCCGCTGTTGCAGCGGGGTGACGTCCTGATACTCGTCGACCACAAAACAGCGGTAGCGATCCCGGAACTCCTCGGCCACAGCTGCGTCGTTCTCGATCGCAGCCGCCGTATGCAGCAGCAAGTCGTCGAAGTCGAGCAGTGCGACTGCCTCGTCACGGACCTTCAGCGCCTCGTATGCGGAGTAGACGGTGGCGATCTTCTCGGCGTCCAACGGGATGTCCCGACCGGCGGCGGCCACGGCGGTCGGGTATTCCTCCGGGCCGATCAGCGAAGCCTTGGCCCACTCGATCTCACCGGCCAGATCCCGCACATCGTCGGTGCTGACGTTCATCCTGCTGCGGCTGGCCGCCCTGGCCACGACCGCGAACTTGCTGTCCAGCAGCTGCCAGCCAGTGTCGCCGATCACCCGCGGCCAGAAATACCGCAGCTGACGATGGGCGGCCGCGTGAAACGTCAGGGCCTGCACCGCCCCGACGCCGCAACCGGCCCGCGCGGAGGCATCGAGCGCCCGCAGCCGGGACCGCATCTCACCGGCCGCACGCTGGGTGAATGTGACCGCCAGCACCTGCCCGGCAGCGACATGACCATTCGCGACCAGCTGGGCGATCCGATGAGTGATGGTGCGAGTCTTTCCTGTGCCGGCGCCGGCAAGCACACACACGGGGCCGCGCCGAGCCAGCACGGCTTCGCGCTGCTCGTCGTCCAGCCCGGCGGTCAAAGGATCAGCGACCATCGGCATACCGTCCATCTTGGCAGCGGCGGCCGACAAACCGCGCGCAGCGCCACACCTGAATTGCCCAGCTCCTCAACAACCCGCTATGCGGGTTGCATCGTCGCCGGGCTACGTTATCGAGCCATGACCACTGCAGCATTGACCATCTACACGACATCATGGTGTGGCTATTGCCACAGGCTCATGACGGTGCTCAAGTCCAACGGAATCCCCTACGAAGCGGTCGACATCGAACAGGACCCGGCGGCCGCCGAATTCGTCGCCACGGCTAACGGCGGCAACCGCACGGTTCCGACCGTAAAGTTCGCTGACGGGTCGACGCTGACCAATCCGAGCGCCGCCGACGTCAAAGCGAAGCTGGCGCAGGTCGCGGGGTAGGGCCTCAGTCGAGCGCCGCCCAGGACTCGATGATTACGCGGGCGATCGAGATCGAGCCGGGCAGCAGCAATTTCGACGATGCCGCACTTGTCCAATCGCCGGCGTCAAGGGCGGTGCGCACCTCGTCGCGGGTGAACCACGCCGCCTCGGCGATCTCACCATCGTTGAACGAAAACTCC
>Ga0182012_10007596_pt1 | contig 10812 bp, 12 predicted proteins | sample 612S2SmetaG_FD_120486 | JGI IMG/M metagenome (GOLD analysis project Ga0182012, IMG submission 120486) | Permafrost microbial communities from Stordalen Mire, Sweden - 612S2S metaG | ecosystem: Environmental > Terrestrial > Soil > Wetlands > Permafrost | place: Sweden: Stordalen | collected...
CGCGACCATTCAGCAGACCGTCTATTTGCCGCCAGCCGTTCACGACCAGTTGCGCGAACTGGCGTTCTCGGAACGGGTGAAAATGCACACCCTCATCATGGAGGGGCTGGACGCGGTGTTTCGGGCGCGCGGCTTGAAGTCGATTGAAGAGCTTACGGGCAAAAGCTGATACCATTATGCCATTGCAATTGCGTCATTGCATAATCGCGCAAGCCTGTAATGGCGCGGAAATCGAAAAGGGCTAGCGGGGTAGTTTCGGAACCCGCCAGCCCCATCACCTTGCACGGTCATCGGCTTCCCAGCCTGCACCGTGAGGCGGATTCTAGCGCGGGGGCAGGGTAGGGCAAGGAAATTAATCCGCAGCTCACCAGTGGCGCGTTTCCGCGCCACAGCCACGCTTCCGCCATGTTTTCAAGGTATATATTGCATTGCGTCGCAACATACTTCGCGTGCATTGCAGCAACGTTAAATCCTCATGGCACAGCTCAAGCCGTCATAAAAATAAAGCCGGGACGTGCTAGGCTATTTCATGGGGCATTGCGTGGAGAAACAGTCATGATCACCATGCAGGAATGCGCTGATGTGGCAGGGGTTGCGCCGCACGAGCTGGCTTTATGCGCTGTTCCGTCGGCTAGACATAAATCACTGCTTATGAGCTACCTGTTAAACCTCAAACGGGGCGAGCATGCGGTGTGCCGGATGATGGTTGGTGATTTCTGGCTTTTGATGGAGCTCGGAGCCGAGGAGCGGGCTGCGGACGTGTTCTATGTCTTACGGCTGTTTCTTTCCGCCTACCCCAGAGCGAAATGCGCCGACTGAGCCTTGTGGCGACAGCCTTTCCTGCAAACCTTCCCGCCTATCATCTTGCCTTCAAATATCCCGGAGAGCGCGAGAGGCAGAGCCTCTCGCATAAAAAGGTTGCGCGTCTTCGCGCTCCATATCGCTGCTAGCTAGCCCAACGGAGGGGCCTTGAACTTTTGCGGGGCAGGGCAGGGAAGCGCGAGAAAAGAATTCAATGTGCGAGCCTCGGGTGTGCGTTGTGCGCCCGTTCGCGGCTTCTAGCGTCAAGGAGCTTCCACCCAAAACGCAGAGAAAACGCCTGCCGCCAAATAGGGGCGGCAGCGGCGTTTTCTTGCGTTCCGGGTCCCTGCGAAGCTCCTATGACGCCGCCGCGCCCGTTCGCCCAAAGCCCCCCCGAGGCTCGCAATCAAGCGAGCCCAAGCAAGAGGGGGAAATCATGGGAATGGACGTTTTCGGCAACAACCCGACTTCTGAAGCGGGACGTTATTTCGGGCGCAACGTTTGGGGCTGGCGACCGCTTGCAGAACTGGTGACAGAGCTTTGCCCGGAAGAGACAGCAGCGTGCGAGCAGTGGCAGTCGAATGACGGCGACGGGCTCGACGCAGCGGAATCGGAGAAGCTGGCGATGCGGCTTTGCGGCTTGCTCGAAAGTGGCGCGGTGAAAGCCTATTGCACCAATCACGCCGCCCGACTGGCGAAGCTTCCCGACGAAGCGTGCCTGCGCTGCAAAGGAACCGGCTTTCGGGTTTCCAACCCTGACATCCCTTGCTTGCAATGCGGCGGGAGCGGGAAAGTCGCGGCGTTCGACCGCGCCTACAGCGTGGACGAAGAGGACGTGAAAGAGTTCGCGGCTTTTTTGAAAGCGTGCGGCGGTTTTGCAATCTGCTAGCGGGAGGGACGGGGGCCAACGGCCCCCGTTCTTTTTCTCAAAGGTCGCCCGCTTAGGCGTGCCCAATTTCATTCGGCGTGATGATCGAGCAGGCGCGACATTTCACCGCCGACTTGGGAAAGAGAAGCTTCGGGCGGCTCTTTGGGGGGAGTGAGAATATCGCCGATGGTTTCCCGATCCCGTGGCCTGCCGACATAGCGGGAGAGAAGGACACGGATCGAGGTGGCGAAATCGTCGTCTTTTTCCATTTCAGCGAGGACAGCGCCGCCGATAATGATTTTTTGGCGCGTTTCGCGTTTGCGGCTTTCGTCCTTGGCTTTTTGGTCGAGAGTGTTGAGGCGGGCTTCGATTTTAGCGCGTTGCTGTTTGAGCTTGGTGATGCGTTCGGCGTAATCCTTCGGCATAGGGGCGTTCCTTGAGAAAAAATGCTTCAACCGATTCGATTATTGCATTTTTGACTTGCGAATCAAGATGAGCGCGGTAGCATCAGAATTAGGCACCCGAAGTAATTGAGGGCGCACTTATACAGCCGTTCCGGCTGTGTGCGTTCTCATCCCACCACCTCGCGCCATCCGGCGCAATCCGTAGTTCGAGAAAGCCGCGCCATCCGGCACGGAGCAGCAAGAAAGCAGTTCATGACGCGCGGCGTTATCTGCGGCTATCACTGCACGGCGAAGCCCCTGAGCTTTGGCAAGGGGCAAAGCGCGGTGCATACGGCAGCCTATAACGCGCGTGAGCGGCTGTATCAGGAGCTGGAAGGGCGCGCGTCGCGGGATTATAGCCGCGAGGGCGAGGTGCTTTTTAAGGGGATATTTGCGCCCGATGGCGCGCCGGAATGGACGCAAGACCGGCAGGAATTGTGGAACCGCGCGGAGGCGGCGGAGCGGCAAAAAAAGAACGGACAACCGGCGCGCAACATGATCGTTGGCCTGCCGCATGAATTGAACCAGCAAGAGCGCGAATGGATGCTGAAGGATTTTGCGCGGGAGACTTTCGCGCGGAAGGGGATGATCGCGGACGTGGCGATGCACGCCCCCGACGCGAAAGGCGACGAGCGGAATTATCACGCGCATATTTTGCTGACGATGCGGAAACTCGACGGCGAGGAATTCGCGAAAACGAAATGCCGCGAGTGGAACCAGAAAGAGCAGTTGGCGGAGTGGCGGGAGCAATGGGCTTCGAAGGGCGCGAAGGCGCTGCATCGCGCAGGCCACCCTGTTGCGGCGGAGCGCTGGCGGCATGGACATAAGACCTATGCCGAGCAGCGGGCGGCGGCGCTGGAACGCGGCGATAATGAATTCGCGGAGAGCCTTGGTAACCGCGAGCCGACTTTTCATAAAGGCGTCAAATCGACGGCGTTGGAACGGAGCGGCGGGTCAAATGAGCGTTTGGAGCGGCTGAAAGAGGTTATCGAGCGCAACGACATCCGGCTGGAAATGTCGGCGCTCGACCGCGAGGTCGCGGAGCTGGAGCGGCAGCGAGCTCGCGGAACCGGCAGCGGCGGCGACCTTGAGTGGACGGATCGCGCCGGTATGGTCGCCCAGCAGCATTCGGCGATGAAGGCCTTTCGTGATCTTAGGACCGAACAATTGGCACCGTCAGGGGCAGGGGTGACCCCGACGCCTCCCGCGAGCAAACCCGAGGCCGCAGAACCCGCGCCCGCTGATAAGCAGGCAGAAATGACCGACGCGAGAGCTGAACGCCTCGCCAAGTTGCAAAAGATGTTTAAGCGCAAGGACGAAAGCGGCCCCGAGGACGGTAACGACAACAGTCATAGTCCGGGACGAGGCGGCGGGGGCCGGGGAGGGCGAACGCGATAGGCCAACCGGCGCGGAGGCAGCGCCGGGATGGTCTAGGCGAAAGCCTCGCGAGGATATCCGGCGAGGAAAAACCGGCCGTGCGGCCGTGGCGAAGGCGAAAAAGCGACTCAAGCCTGACCCAGCGGAGCAGCTCCGCGCCGAATTGCGGCGTTGGAGCCTATGCCGAACCTTCGTGCACCAGTTCGAGGTCATCGCGAAGCCCGCGCCGCCCGTCCCGGCTAAAGCCAAGGTCGGCCGACGTGGGAAAAAGGGCAAGGGTGGCGTATGGCGGAGCTACGCGCTGCCTTTGAAAAGAAAGCGCGGCCTGGCGGCAATTAAAGCCCGGGACGATCCGGGGGATTTATTGTTCGAGACCGAGCAAGAGGCAATCCGCGCCTTTTATGGCGCGAAGATCGAGGCGACGCGGCGGAGTTTGCCGAAGCGAGAGGCCAGTGCCGCCGTGCGGGCTTTGCTCGTCGAGCAGAGCTTGGCCTGCAAGGCGCTTGCCGAACGGCGGCAGGCAGCGCACGCGATGAAACGAGAGGTTGCGCAGTTGCGTGCCGACCCCGAGCGGCCTTGCGAAGAAAGTATTCCAAATCGGCCCGCGCTTGTGGCATAGTTAAGCTACAGTTTATCTATTCAAGGCGGAGGCAATATGGATGAAGAAATCAAAAAGAAGTTTGCCGAATTAGAAGCAAAAATTGCCGCGCTTGAAGCCGAGAACAAGAACCTTGTTGCCGATGTTTGTCATTACATTGAAAAGCACGGCAAAGAGCATGGAGACTTAATTGACTTGGTTATTCCGGCTTATTGCAAGACCCACCCGGAACATATGAAAGCCATGGAACAATTTCGCGATATCGCGAAGCCAAGATTTCCTCTGCCTCCCGAATAAAACGAAAAAACTCGTGGTATGTTGGCGCACCGCCTAGGGTGGAGTGCGCCTTGTGGAAAGCGATCCTAACGACATTCTGCTACTGCTCGAAGCCGAGCGGCACACACTCACGCCGGAGCAGCGTCAGTGGCACGATAACTTTTCCAAACGGTTGCGCGGCAATGAGATTTACACGATCGAAGTGGCCATCAGGGCAGCAGAGATCGTTCGAACCGAAAAGGGCGCTCAACAGGCCGCCGCGCTCGAAGATTTAACGGATAACGCCAAACGAAATGCGCTAGAGCGCAAGTTAAAAGCCGAAGTGCAAATGCTTACGCCGGAGCAGCGCGAGCACCATGAGAGATGGTGCGACGATTTGCCGGGTAATGAGCCCTACACGACAGAAGTCGCCATTAAGGCGGCTAGAATTATTCGAACCGAACGACCCATTTATCAGACTTCCGAATTAGGAAGCTTGATGAACGTCGCCAAATGGGACGCGAAAACGCGCGAACAAGCCGAAAGTCGACGGCAAACAGCACATTCAGAACAGAACGACATCGAGAAGCAGCAGGCGCGCGAGCAAAAAGAGCGCGAGGCCAAGGAGCTTGCGGCTCGAGAGGCGGCAAAACGCGAGCCGGTTCCAAGCACGATGCAGCGTTTCAACGCGCTTTTGGAGGAGAGCAAGGCGCAGAAGGCGCAGACCAACGCCGCCGATATCGAACGGGCGAGACAGCTTGCCGACAACCGTCCAAATTACGCGCGCCACGACGTTTTGCCGCGCGGCGAAATATCGGAAGCGAAGGCCGCAAAACTGGCGAAGATGTTCGACAAGCCGCCGAGCGAGAAATATTTCGATTCAACCCACGACCCCAACAACGCGCTGAATTATTCCAACGGGCGGGGCGGGCGCGGCGGACGCTAACCGAACGCCTTGCGACGATCACCCATGGAAATAGGGGTTCTTTTGCGCGCGTTCGACGCAGCGCGCGATTTCCCAATAGCCGGGGGCATAGCCCGACACGACATTGCTGAGTCCCGCAATCGCAAGGATGGTTTGCCCCGGCGCCATGCCGAACAGTTTGTGTGGCGGGAGCAGTGGCACTTTGGCTTGTTGCCAAGATAAGCCGGAGTTCGAGGTGGTTTGTTGGCCGCTCGACGAGCCTTGATTGTATCCCACGACAACTTCGGTTCTTTCACCCGCGCGGCGCGAGAGCCATTCGGCGGTTGTGTGATCGTTGGGGCCGAACGAGAAGACCGTTCCGGCCATGCCGATGAAGGTTTCCCAGCGTTCGTTATAGAGACCCTTGAGCTGATTCAGGTCTTGCAGAATAGGCATGATCTGTATGCCGTAGCCACGCACAAGCGCCCATACCGTTTCGATAATTTGCAAATGGCCGAGCGCGGCGAACTCATCGAGCATGAACAGGATGCGCGGCTCGTGAGGTTGCCGCTCCCGCATGGAGGCGTTTAGCGCCGAGGTTAGCAGGAGGCGCAGCCAGCGCGCGTGACGCATCATCATTTGCGGCGGCAAAATGAGATAGACCGTGACCGGTCGCTTTTTCATTTCCCGAAAATCAATGCTGCAACGGCTCGTGTCGTCGGCGATTTCGTCATCGTCAAGAAATTCGGTTTGGCGCTTAGCGCTCGATGCGATGGATTGAACTTCTTTGTTCCAGTCGGTGAATTGACCGGCTTTGTTTTGCATTCCGCGCAACCCAGACTCGATCATTTCGCGCGCCAGCTTGGGGATTCCGAGGCCGAGGGGATGTTTTTCTGACGGTTCTTGGCTGGCCTCGCACAGAAGCGCGCGCACGCGATCCAGCGTCGGGACTTTCTTGAGCACCATAGCTTCGGCGACAACATACATGATGAGCGCGGCGACGAGCGCCCGCGCCGAGTCGTCCCAATGCGGGTCTTTCTTGCCTTCGGTTTTAATCAGGGCTTCGGCCAATAACGCCGTATCAGAATTAAACGAGGGGGCGAGCGGATCGAGCGCCGTAAGCGGATTGAAGCCCTGGCTTTTCAAATGTTCATAGCCGGGGCGGTCGGCAAGAACGCCGAACGGGTTGATGATGACCACCTCGCCGAGCGTCCGGCGATGTTTGGCCGTGACGGCGGCTAGCTCCCCCTTGGGATCAATTACAAAAAGCGAACGGTTTTCTAGCTGCAACAGGTTCGGAATCAGCATGCGCGTCCCTTTTCCCGAACCGTTCGGGCCGAACACCAGCACATGCCGTTCCCCCGGGTCACGCATGCGCGGGCCTACGCCGTCGGCGGTGAGGACGCGTCCGAGAATAATCGCATCGGGCGCATTCGAGCCGATAGTGCCAGATGACGGCGACGCTGGCGGAGCGTTGGGGCGACCGAGCGATTTCATGGGGGGTTACTCGTCGTAAATCGGGCCGCTTGGCGTGGCCTGCGGGTGTGAAATTGCTGGAATCGTTCCGCTCAAGGCGGCGTGAATGTCGTCGACGCTCGCCGCACCGGCATCGCCATAAGCCTTTTGCTTTTCGACCTCTTCTTTGCCGCGTGGCCGGACTGGCGCAGGGCCGACCGTGTCGCCCAGCTCCATTTCAGCCGCGCCTAACCAACTGCCTAAGCTCCCGAAGCAGCCAAGACCAAACGCGCCGCAGAGAAAGCCCAAAACCCAAACGGCGCTGCTCGCCGAATTGATCTTGGCCAGCCAGAAAAAGAGTGGCGTGAGCGCCGCGCCCAGCACAAATGTCCAGCCCGACACTTTGCGGCGGAAAGCGCGTTGCTCTCGTTCCAAGGATCGCTGCGCGTAGGTCTCGGCTTGGTAGAGGACTTTTCCGCCACGTCGATTTAAGACGCGGTGATATTCGCCGGTTTCTTCGTCGAAGTGCCATTTGAGGGCTTGTTTCTGCGCCGCCGTCAGCAAGACCTTCGACCGCGTGCGCCACCACGCGGCAAAGCCGATGTAGGCGAGCGCCAGCAATTCGATAGCGGCGAGTCCAACTTTGAGCGCCGCTTCATGCGCAGCCCGATCAATCCGCGCAACGCAAGCCCGGTCACGAAGGTCGCAGTCCGAAATAGACGCCGGAAAATAAGGGACGAGCACGAAGGCCGTAAAACAATAAGCGGCGAAGACACCGAGCAGCACCGCAGGCACGCCGTATATGAAAATGAAGCTCCCGAGGCATCCCCAGACGCGAAGGCTTGGGTCTTTCCTCCGCTTCGCTGTGAATTCCAAGAGGGCGGCGACCGCTGTGGCACAGATAACCAGCCCAATCATGAATCCAACAATGACTTCGGGACTATTCGATTTCACGGGGTCGCCTCAGCACGGAAAGACGCGCTGATTGAATCCTATGCCTTCGCCGTGCGCAAGCGCGTCTCCCCGGATTTACACGGTTTTTGTGTTCCCCGCTCTGCGCCCTTTGCAGCCTTCGGCTTTGTGACGCGCGATTTGACGTAATGGCAATTATGCGGCTTTGGCAAAGCCCTACACACTTACGCTTTTAAGCGCAGGTCGTATCTGGTCTGCGCATCATAAAGCCCCGATAGCTTAGTTTCTAATTCTTCCACATTCGCGGTCAACATCGTTTGCGCCGCGCCCAATGCTTTTATAAACGCACGAAGGTCGGGCGACGGATTTTCTTTCTCAAACTCTATAAGCTGCGTTTGCAAATTACGCGCCTCCACAGCGATGATTTCTGCCTGATATGACATGGATTCGCCGTGTTCAATGGCAATTTGCACAGCTTTTATTTTGTCGACCATCGCGAAAGCCGCTCCTTTCTTTCCATCGACGACGTAGATTCCTGAAATTTAGAATGCTTCTCTGATCCTCTCAGATGGCCTTGGCGTCGCGAATAAACTCTTGAACCTCGACGCTGAGAGCCTTTGCTTGTTTGGAAAGCCCGTCCGCAGCATCGAGAACTTGCGAAGAGGCGGCTCCCGTTTCGTTCGCTCCCTGACTGATGCCGCTGATGTTTACGGTAACGTCCTTGGTTCCCGCCGCTGCCTGTTGCACATTTTGTGCGATTTCCCGCGTTGCCGCTCCCTGCTCCTCGACGCTCGCCGCGATAGCGCTTGAAGTGTTGCTGATGTCGCCGATGATCGTGCCGATGCCCTTAATGGCGGCAACGGCCTCTTTGGTTGCGGTCTGAATTTGTCCAATTTGTTGGCCTATTTCCTCGGTTGCCTTGGCCGTTTGGTTGGCGAGGTTCTTGACTTCAGCCGCAACGACAGCGAAGCCCTTTCCTGTCTCACCGGCCCGCGCGGCCTCTATCGTCGCGTTGAGAGCCAGCAAGTTGGTTTGACCGGCGATGGTGCTAATCAGTTGGACGATAGCGCCGATCTTTTCGGCGCTTTCTGCCAAAACGCCGACGATTTTGTTGGTGCGCTCCGCTTCCTGCACCGCTGTGGCCGCCGTTGCCGAAGATTGCGCCACTTGGCGGGAAATCTCTGTGACCGAGCTGGACAGCTCTTCGGTCGCCGCCGCGACGGTCTGCACGTTCGCGCTCGCTTCCTCGGCGGCGGCGGCAACGGCGGTTGTTTGCTGGCCGGTCTTGTCGGCAATGCCGGACATTGATTGCGCGTTTGACTGCAATTGGCTTGCCGCAGCGGCGACCTGACCAACGAGTCCGTTGGCTTTCGTCTCAAAGGTCTTCATCAGCGCATCAAGTTTTTCCCCGCGCTGGGCGCGATCCGCGAGCATGGCTTCCTGATAGACGGAAATCGCAATATCCATATCGAGCATGACGGCGCAGTTGACGGCGCGAATAACAGCGCGCAATTTTTCTGGCGACCAACGGTAGGTTTTTGCCGCCAAATCGGTCAGGTGGCTCAACACAAAATTGTAGCCGCCAATATACCAGCGCGGCTCAAGGCCGATTTTGTTGTGAATGAGGCCAATAGTTTTGACCCCATTAAAATAAGCGTCATCGAAGCGCCCCGAGAAAAGACGCTCCCAATGCGAGGCTTGGGCTTTCTTGAGGCGTGGGGTTTCGCTGCCGACCATCTTGGCGAGAGCCGGAACCGCTGCGACATGCGCGTAAAACCCGCTTAGAATGTCCGGCAGTTGAGGCTCGACGATTTTCCAGAATTCGCTGAGATAAGCGCGGGTATCCTCGCCGATACCCATGAACCCAAGGCGCACGTTATTGTCGGCGGCGTTCTGGTCGGACATCCGGCACCTTTAGGGGCTAAATAATGGATGAGTAATAATCATTCTCAAAACCAGCATAATCTTGCCGAATATGATTCGGCAACAGTCAAATTTATGAGCATACAATAGTATGTGTGCCTACTGGCGTATGTAATGGCGTGTATTATTCAACAGTTCTGGGCGTGTTCCTTCGGGGCGGGCTTTAGGCGCGAGCGCCCGAAGCCGTCTGCCGATGGCGGCGCGTCTTCGCCCTGACGGGTGACAATCCCGCGCCTTATGTGGCCGCCGACGCGGCCGGTTTCTAAGGGCTCCGCCCTCGCGCGCTGCAAGGGCGCTGCCCTGCGGGTTTTGGCTCCCCCCGCAAGAGCGGGTGCCCCCCAAAAAAGTTGCCGAGGCAACTTCAGCATCCCTTTCCGCTTGCTACCCCGCGTTCGCCACGTGGCAGAGGTGCAGCAGCAGCTGCACCTCATAACCACGAAGGGAGCGCAGGCCATGACCGAGAAACTGGACGTTTACAGCCGAGTCACCAACAAAATCATCGCCGACATCGAGCGCGGCAATCTGACATGGTTGCAGCCGTGGCAGGCCGGAGGACATAAGGCGGGGCCGGTCGTGCGACCGTTACGCGCCGGAGGCATCCCCTACCGTGGCGTCAATGTTTTGATGCTTTGGGCTTCGGCGATCGAGAAGGGCTATAACTGCCCGCTGTGGTTGACCTACAAGCAGGCCGCCGAACTTGGCGGACAGGTGCGCAAGGGCGAAAAGGGCTCGCTTGTCGTTTACGCCAACACCTTCACCAAGACCGGCACCGACGAGCAGGGCGCGGAGGTTGAAACCGAAATCCCCTTCATGAAAGGCTACACGGTTTTCAACGCCGAGCAGATCGACGGCTTGCCCGCGCATTTCTATGCGACCGTGCCGCCGTTCGACAACGACATCGCGCGGCTTGAATCCGCCGAGCGTTTCTTTGCCAGCACCAAGGCGACCATTCAACACGCCGGCAACCGGGCGTTTTACAGCCCCGACCGCGACATCGTGCAAATGCCGGAATTGAATACGTTCCGCGACGCCGAAAGCTATTACGCCACCCTTGCCCATGAAATGACGCACTGGACGCGCCACAGCAGCCGCCTTGACCGCGATTTAGGCCGCAAGCGCTTTGCCGATGCGGGCTATGCAATGGAAGAGCTTGTCGCGTTATCTGGACAGTCTGCACCGCCATGAAGGCCACAGTCTTCGGGGAGCAGCGGCCGCCCGCCTTCGACGAGCACGTTTCCGCAGCCCGACGCGATGGAGATAGCGATGATCGTGGTGA
>Ga0182012_10007600_pt1 | contig 10809 bp, 7 predicted proteins | sample 612S2SmetaG_FD_120486 | JGI IMG/M metagenome (GOLD analysis project Ga0182012, IMG submission 120486) | Permafrost microbial communities from Stordalen Mire, Sweden - 612S2S metaG | ecosystem: Environmental > Terrestrial > Soil > Wetlands > Permafrost | place: Sweden: Stordalen | collected...
ACGAGTTGGATATCGCGTTGCAACTGGGGTCTATCTCCGCCAAGGTGGAAGTGACGGCCAACGCGGCCCAGGTGGAGACCGCGAGTACGCAACTGGGTGATGTGATCGAGGACAAGAAGATGGAAGATCTGCCGCTGAACGGGCGCAGCTACATCGATCTGCTTGGCTTGCAAGCGGGCGTGGCACCGACGACGTCCGGCGGCGGCGTGTCCACAGGCCAGCCCGTGAGGCTGGTGTCCGGCAGTTTAGCGCCGGGCCAAATTTCGGTGGCTGGACAACGCGAGAGCGCCAACGGCTTCTACGTGAATGGCGGCGATGTCAGTGAGGGGCGGAATCTTGGGACGGAGATCATTCCCAACCTTGATTCAATCGCCGAATTCCGGCTCATCACCAACAGCTCGGACGCCGAGTATGGGCGCTTCAGCGGTGGTATCGTGAACGCCATCACCAAGTCGGGCAGCAACGCAGTTCACGGTGCGGGCTTCGAATTTATCCGCAACAACGATTTAGACGCGCGGAATTTCTTCGATCCAACGGTAGCGGCCCTCAAGCGCAACCAATTCGGCTATGCTGTCGGCGGCCCGGTTAAGAAGAACCGCCTCTTTTGGTTTACCGATTATCAAGGGACGCGGGAGACGCAAGGACTGGGCACCGGTCTGGTGCAGGTTCCCACCGCGGCGGAACGAGGCGGCGACTTTGCGGGTGAAAACGCCTTCGTCGATGGCTCCGGTAATCCAACCGTGGTCACAGGCCCGGCATGGGCGCAAACTCTAAGCAGCCGCTTGGGTTATCAAGTCAGCGCCGGCGAACCCTATAGCACCCGCAACTGCGCCAGTACCGCCGTCTGCGTCTTTCCGGGAGGGATCATCCCTAAAGCCGCCTTCTCACCGGCGGCGCTGGGTACTCTGCATTTCATTCCTTTACCCAATAGCGGCACCGATTATTTCGCCGCATCAAGTGCCAATCAAAAATTGAGAGACGACAAAGCCGGTCAGCGAGTGGATCTTTCCACCGCGAGTTGGGGCGCCTGGGCTATGTACTATTTCTATGACGATTCCAATCTGAATAATCCATTGGCCGGCTCGCCCTTCGGTGGATTTCCGGCGGCCAATCTGAACCGCGGCCAGTTGGCCTCGCTCGGCAATACCAAGACTTTCAGCCCATCAGCGGTGAATGAATTCCGCCTTAACTTTACGCGCTCGGCCACGCGGCTGAATCAATCTTCGACGCCGAGCGTGTCGTTGAGTTCGTTGGGTTTTCAAAGCGGCGCGAATACTCTGGGTATCGTCCCCGCAGTGCCGGTACAAGAGGGATTGCCCCGCCTTACCTTCAATAATTTCCAGATCGAACGCCCGCTGCCGGAAGTGCAGATTAACAATACGTGGTCCGTCTCGGACGGCTTCTCGAAAGTGGCGGGCAAGCACACGATGAAGTTCGGCGGCGATTTCCGCGCTTTTCAAGTGAATGAAACTCGCGAGGATTCCACCAATGGGCGATTTACTTTCACGGGCGCGGAAACGGGCAGCGATTTTGCCGACTACCTGGTGGGCGCGCCCTCGACGTATGCCCAGGGATCGCTGCAACAACTGGACGAGCGCGACAAATACGGCGGCATCTACGGCCAAGACTCTTTCCGCGTGCTGCCGAACCTCACAATCAATGCGGGCTTGCGCTGGGAAGGCAACATGCCTTGGTACGACAAATACAACCGGATCCAAACCATTGTTCCGGGCGAACAGTCGACGGTTTTCCCCACGGCTCCGTTGGGATTGGTGTTTCCGGGCGATCCGGGGGTACCGAGAACTTTGGCGCCCACTCGCTATAACGTCGCGCCCAGGATCGGTTTAGCTTACTCGCCCAACGTCTCCTCCGGCTGGCTGGGCCAACTGCTCGGCGGGCCGGGCAAAACGAGCCTGCGCGCCGCTTACGGCATCTACTACACTGCTGAAGAAGGCCTTGGCCTCTTCAGTGAGGTCGGTGACGCGCCGTTCGGTCTCTTTTATTCCAGCCCGGCTCCGCCACTTCTTGAGGAGCCGTTCCTGGATCGCGCCGATGGCGTTTCCCAAGGGCAGCGCTACCCATTCACCAATCCGCAGCCCGGGGACAAGAATATCAACTTCGCTCAATACGAGCCGATTGCAGGGTCACCCGGATACTCTCCCAGGAACGTGGCTCCTTATGCCGAGCACTTCAATCTAACAATCCAAAGGCAAATCGGCTCGAACAGTGTTTTCAGCTTGGCCTATGTGGGAACCGAAGGGCATCATTTGGTTTCGACAGTGGAAGGCAATCCGGGCAATCCCGCGCTCTGCCTTAGTCTGCAGGGGTCGGGCGTGATGGCTGGAACGCTGCAATGCGGTCCGTTTCTGGAAGATTCCACCTTCACGCGGCCAAACGGTACTAACGTGCCCGGTACGCGTCCGCTCGGGCAAGCGTTTAGCAGCAACGGTCTTACTACCACGTCGGCGAATTCCAACTACAACTCAGTACAACTCAGTTTCGAGCGGCGCGTTTCGACTTTTACCTATCTGGCCGCCTACACCTATGGAAAAGCCATTGACGACGCCTCAAACTTTTATGAGCTTACCAACCAAACCAACGCGCGGTTGAGCCGCTCGCTGTCGAACTTCGATGTCCGGCATAACTTTGTGATCTCCTACAACTATGAAATTCCAACGCCGCGGGGCGCTCAAGGATGGTCGAAACGGTTGTTGGAAGGTTGGTCAATCGGCGGGATCACGCGCTTTTCCAGCGGTTTCCCGGTGACGATAGCGCAATACGACGATACATCGCTGTCGGGCGCGTTTGCTTCCGGCTACGACCTGGAGACGCCGAATCTGATTGGTCCACTGGATATACAAAATCCACGTAATGCCGGCCCGACGGGATCGCCGAATCAATATTTTTCGGCGTCGGCCTTCACGCTGCCGGCGCTAGGTCAATGGGGCACGGCAAACCGGCGGTTCTTCTCCGGGCCGGGAATCGACAACTGGGATGCCGGCTTGCACAAGTCCACGCGCTTGACCGAACAGGTAAGACTTCAGTTGCGCGTAGAATTTTTCAATCTCTTCAACCATGCGCAATTCAACAATCCCATTGGGCTCTATGACAGCAGCCAGTTCGGCGAAGTGACCAGCGCTCGCGATCCGAGGATCGGGCAAGTGAGTGTAAAGGTTCTGTTCTAGCGAGAGGTGCATTCATGACCAGAAGACAAATGATGCAGGCGATTGCGGGCGCGGCGGCGGCGGTGCGCGCAGAGTTCGGGCAGGATCGACAATATAAGGGACGGACGATGGTAGTGGTGACGGCGCACGCCGACGACTTCACGATTTTCGCGGGTGGGACCATCGCCAAGATGATCAAGGAGGGATACACCGCGCATCTCATCCGCGTCACCAACGACGAGAAAGACTCGCAGGATCTCTCGCTTGGTGAAACCGTGGCGCGCAATGAAAACGAACTACGGAAGGCGGCTGACGTCATAGGAATTCAAGAGATCCACTCCCTGAACTTCCGCAACGACGAGATGGACCCGGTGCCCGAAACCGAAGTTCGGCAAAAGCTAGTGCTGCTGTTTCGCAAGCTAAAGCCCTGGACGCTGTTCACCTTCGACCCTTCGGCAAAATACGAAGAGAATCCGGACCACAAGAAGACCGCGCGGGCCGCCGAAGACGCTGCCTGGACTGGCGCCGGTCATCTTTACGATCCAGAACAGCTGACGATGGGTTTAGGAAAATGGGCGGTGCTCGACCGCTACTACTGGGCGCGCAGCCTGGAAGACTGGGATGTCAACAAAGTGGTGGATATCAGCAGCACCATCGACCAAAAGATCCACGCGGTGCAACAGCACAAAACCATGATGGATCATACCGCTCATCAATTGAAGGAAAAGCTGGCGGAAGCCAATCTTCGTCTGCCGTTACTCGACACCATCGACGAAACGTCGGTGGACAAAATGGTGGACATTCATTTGCGCGAATGGGCGGCGGCGCTGGGGGCTAAGCACGGAATGCGCTACGCGGAAGTCTTTCACTACATTCCGATCGATACGGAGGGCGGATACGTGATGAAGAATGCCGTGCCCCTGAAATAGCGCATGACACCGGAAGCGACCTCGGATACCAGCGGTGATACTGGCGGCCTGGAAAAGTTCGGGTATCGCCAGCAGTTGAAGCGCACCATCGGAGGATTTTCCAGCTTCGCTTTGTCTTTCTCCTTGATCTCCATGACCACGGGGATCTTCGCCAACTTCGGGCAGGGAATAAAGCAGTTCGGCCCGGCGGTGATTTGGTCTTGGGCGTTAGTCGCCGCCGGCCAGTTGCTGGTGGCGCTGGTGTTGGCGGACCTGTCCACGCACTATCCGCTGTCGGGTTATGGCTATCAGTGGACGACGCGGCTGGTGAATCCGCACTATGGATTTTTCGTGGGATGGCTATTGCTGCTGCAATTTATCACCGGGTTCCCGGGAGTATGCGCGGCATTGGGCGAGTATCTTCACGCCTTTCCGGGGTTTTCAAGTTTCGTGCCGCTAAGTTCAGCTTGGTTGACCGTGTCAATTATTTCCGCCGTGGCGCTCATTCATATCTTCGGTATTCGCTTGGCGGCGCTGTTGAACGATGCGGCGGTAGCGGCCGAGATACTGGGCTCGATAGGGGTGGGTTTGTTGTTGGTTGAGCTATTTGCATTCAAGCATGCGGGCGGCGTTGCGGTGCTGTTTGATTCGACGAACGTGTATACCGGAAGGCCTGGCGGGATGGCCGGGTTTTCGTTATCGCTCTTAATGGGCGCATGGTGTCTGACCGGGTTTGAAGCGGCCGCGGACATGGCGGAGGAGACGCATCAACCTGCCAGTGTTGTTCCGAAAGCGATCGTGCTATCGGAAGTGAGTGCGGGCGCCGGCGGCTTTATCGTACTGGCGGGATTTCTTTTGGCCATGCCCAAGCTGCGCGCCGCGCAGTTGAGCGATTCGCCGCTTTCCGATATTCTCGCGGCCCGTCTGGGGGTAAAGGCGGCGAACGCGGTGATGATTCTGGTTTTTGTCTCGATATTCGCGTGTGGGCTGGCGAGTATGGCCGCGACCACTCGTCTGCTCTTTTCGATGGCGCGCGACAACATGCTGCCCGGATCGCGGCTTTGGAAGAGTGTGGATGGGAAATGGGGCACGCCCATCGCGGCCATAGTCTTCGTCTGGGTTAGCTCTTGCCTGGTTGTTCTTGGCCTGAGCAAGCTGGAACTGATTACGTCGATCTCGGCGGTTGCGGGCTATCTCGGTTATGCGGGGATATTGGGCGCAGCCATCTATGGGATGAGGGGCAAGGCGGAACTGCCCGGCTTTTCTTTGAAGGGCTACCGGCTGCCGGCCGGCGTGATCGCGCTGGTGTGGAGCTTACTGCTGTGCGCGGCGTTGGCAATTCCCGAGGCCCAACCTGGCGCGGGGCATTTGCCGGTGATCGCTACGCTGATTGGGATCGCCGCCGGAACGGTGATTTATTTTGCCTGGGTGCGGAGAAGGATTCTGCTGGGCAGCGCGGGGCCTCCAAAGTAATCGGGTCGGCCAAAAATAATTTATGAATGACTTCACGAATGTGATTTCCCGGCGATTCGGGGCGGGCGCAGCCATGGGGATCGGGGCAGAGCTAGAGCGATTTCTGGTGGCGACGATGGAAGTGCCGTGGTCGTGCGCGAAAGATCGCATCGGTGGTAAACCGGCAGCCGTCTTGCTGGCGGACTCGATGGAAGTAGAAGCCTTGGAACAGCAGCTAGCCGGCGCGCCGCTGGTGGAGGCGGTGGTGGCAGTTGGCGGCGGGCGGGCGATCGACTTGGGCAAATTTATCGCGTGGAAGCGGAATTGCCGCCTCATCACAATTCCCTCGGTGATCAGCGTCGATGCGTTTGTGACACCGGCCGCAGCCATACGGCGAAATCACCGCGTCGAATATATCGGAAGCGCGAGTCCCGACCCACTGGTCATTGATTACGACCTGATTCGTACGGCTCCGCCGCGGCTGAACATTGCGGGCGTAGGAGATCTACTGTCTATTCATACGGCGACTTTCGATTGGGAACTGAGTCACCGGGCGGGAAACAACCAGCATGAGTTGCACGCCGACGACGTGCGGCGCGCGCGCGCGGTGTTAAAGGACGTCGAAAAGAGCGCCTTTGAGATACGGGTTTTGTCGGATGCCGGTATCCGTGCGATCGTGGAAGGCTACATCGCTGTTAATACGATTTGCCTTCCGCGCGGCCATTATCGGGCAGAGGAGGGATCGGAGCACTTCCTGTTTTATGAGTTGGAGGAGCGGACCAAGCGAGCATTCATCCACGGCCAGATTGTCGGGCTCGGGATCTATCTGATGAGCCGATTGCAGGAGAATGATGCGGACGGGATTACGGCGCTGATGGATTGCATAGGCCTGCATTATCAGCCGGCCGACCTGGGATTAGATCGGCGCACTCTCGATGAATCGCTGCGCGCCCTGCGTAAGTATACCGAGTCCGCGGGGCTGTGGCACTCGATCATCCAAGAACGGGAAATTAGCGATCGGTGGATCGACCATGTGCTTTCCGGGCTCGAATTTATCTGATGTTGTTCAGCTTGCAGAAGCCCGATGCGCGCAAGACCAGCCAACATATATTGAATTTTGGCTATCGGGGTGGCTTCGCACCCCGACGGCCGGCCGCGAGGGAGGCGTGCTCGAAGACGCGGATTGAAAAGGCTGTCCGTTGGAAGCGCGGAGCGCAAAGGGTGCTGTAGCAGAATTAGGATATGGTGTCTTTGGAAGCGTTGCGGGCGGAACGGCGAGAGGAGATCCTTCGTCTGGCCCAGTTTCGCGGAGCCTACAATGTGCGCGTGTTCGGCTCGGTGGCGCGCGGTGAGGCCAATGACAACAGCGATTTGGACCTACTGGTTGCGTGGGAGCCAGGACGGAGTTTGCTGGACCACGCAGGCTTGGTACAGGATCTAGAGGACTTACTCGGAATGAGGGTTCACGTAGGAACCGAGAATTCGCTCCACTGGTATGCGCGCGCGAATATACTGCGCGAGGCGAAGCTGCTGTGAAGGACGACCGGCTCTACCTGCACCACATGCTGGAACGCTGCCGCCGCATCACGGGCTTTTCAGGATCTGGCAGGGAAGCGTTCATGGCTTCGGAGGTACAGCAGGATGCGGTGATTAGGAATCTCGAGGTGATTGGCGAGGCAGCCAAACGGGTTTCGGCGGAGATACGGGGCAATTTTGCCTCTTTCGACTGGAAGGCTATCTGCGGGATGCGTGACGTCCTGATTCACGATTACATCGGTGTCGACCTCGACGAAGTCTGGAATGTGGTCAGTTCCCGAATCCCCGAACTGCAAACAGCCTTGGAGCGGTTCCTGAGCGCCGAACGAAGCCACTGAGGAGCGAGATGACTGACCAAGATACAGCTATCCGCCGATTTAGTTCGCGGACGGGGCGGCTGAGTCATGTATTTCTCAAGGACCGATTGAGCGGGGCGAAGAGATACCGGCGGATTGCGGGGTATTTCCGGTCGTCGATTTTTGAGCTGGTGGATGAGGAGATTGAACGGATCGATTCGATTGAGATTGTTTGCAACAGCGATCTGGACCCGCGAGATATTCGGGCGTCGCGGTTGGCGCGGGAGACGGCGCTGAAAGAGAAATGGAACGAAGGGTTTGACGAGATCGACAGCCTAATGAACCGGAAGCGGTACCAGCGGCTTTATGAGTTGCTGAAAAGCGGCAAGGTGAAGGTGCAGGTGGTTTCGGCGAACGATGCGCCGTTTCTGCATGGCAAGGCCGGGGTGATTGACGGCCGGGATGGGGTGAAGACGGCGTTTATTGGGAGCTTGAACGAGACACGCGAGGGCTGGCAGGAACACTACGAGATTGTTTGGGAGGACCGGTCGGCGGAGGGTGTGGCGTGGGTGGAAGCGGAGTTTGAGTATTTGTGGGCACGGAGCGTTGCGCTGCCGGACGCGATTGTGGAGGAAGTGGGGCGGCTTTCGCGAAAGGTAGAAGTGGAGTTGGAGACGCTGACGCCCGCCGACATTGCGGCGGCGGCCTTGGTGGAAGCGCCGATTTACCGCAAGGGCGAAGAGCTTAAGCCATGGCAGAGGGCGTTTGTGGGTTTGTTTCTGGAGCACCGGGAGAGTTATGGATCGGCGCGGTTCGTGTTGGCGGATGAGGTGGGAGTGGGCAAAACGCTGTCGCTGGCGACGGCAGCGATGGTGAGTTGTTTGCTGGGAGACGGTCCGGCGCTGATACTAACGCCGGCGACGTTGTGCCAGCAGTGGCAAGTGGAGTTGAAGGACAGGTTGGGGTTGCCCTCGGCAGTGTGGCTTTCGAGTATGAAGGCTTGGCAGGACGCGAACGGGCACATTGTGAAGACGCGCGGGGCGGAAGACATTCGGAAGTGTCCATTTCAGATAGGCATTGTTTCGACGGGTTTGATCGTGCAAGGAGCGGCGGAGGCGAGGACGCTGCTGGAAGGCCGGTTTGGCACGGTGATTTTGGACGAGGCGCATAAAGCGCGGAGGTCGAGAGGGATTACAGGCTGCGGGCAGGCGAACCGGCTGCTGGAGTTTATGTTGGCGGCGGCGCAGCGGGCGAGGCACGTGATTCTTGGGACGGCTACGCCGATTCAGACGGATGTGGAAGAGCTGTGGGACTTGCTTGAGGTTTTGAATCGAGGGGCGGACCACGTGATGGGGCGGCTGGGGAGCCAGTGGCAGAGGCCCGTGACTGCGATACCTGTTTTGACGGGTGAAAGGCTAATCGAGGAGGAAGGGGAGGCTTGGAACTGGCTGCGGAACTCTTTGCCGGCGAAGCGGGAGCATGTGCTGTTCGATATGATCCGCAGCGACCTGGGTGTGAAGCCGGACCGGTTTTATACGGACAAAGCAGTGACCGAGCTCTCAGGTTTTACGCGCCAGGAACTGAACGACGCGGCCAGCAGCCGGGAGGATGGCGTGAACTTTCTGCAGCGACACAATCCGATTCTGCGGCACACAGTTTTGCGCAAGCGGGCGACGCTTGAGGACCTGGGGCTGCTGGATAGGATTGCGGTGGATATCTGGCCGGCGGAGAACAATCAGCTGCCGATGTTTCAAGGATTGGCATTGCCGACAACGCGGGATTTCGATGTGGCTTATGCGGCGGCCAACGAGTTCACGAAGGCGATGAAGAAGAGGGTTAGGTCGGCGGGATTCATGCAGGCGATGATGCAGCAGCGAATTTGTTCGAGCATTGCGAGTGGCAGGGCGACGGCGAAACGGTTGTTAGAGAACCGGCAGGCGGTGGTAGTGGAAGGAGAAGACGACGCGCTGCCGCTGGGCGATTTGCCGGAGATCTTGGATGCGGAGCGCTTTTATCTGGAGCAGATTGTGACGGCGTTGAGCAGCAAACCGACCGATCCGAAATTAGATGCGGTGCTGTATTTTTTGCAGGAACGGAATTGGCTGGAGTTGGGATGCATCATTTTTAGCCAGTATTACGATACGGCTTACTGGATTGCAGAGAGTTTGACGGCGCGGCTGCCGGGCGAGCAGGTGGCGTTGTATGCGGGCGCGGCGAAATCGGGATTGTTTTTCGATGGAGAGTGGCGCAGTGTTGAACGGGAAAGGATCAAGGAGGCGGTAAGGGACCGGAAACTGCGACTGGTGGTGGCGACGGACGCGGCTTGCGAGGGATTGAATTTGCAGACGCTTGGGACGCTGATTAATGTCGATTTGCCCTGGAATCCGTCGAAGTTGGAACAGCGGCTGGGGAGGATCAAGAGGATTGGGCAGGCGCGGCAAAGGGTAGACATGCTGAATCTGGTTTACGCGGAGACGAGCGACGAAAAAGTATATGAGGCGCTGTCGCGGAGGATGAAGGATCGTTACGACTTGTTTGGATCTTTGCCGGATACGATTGAGGACGAGTGGATCGACGATATTGGAAATCTGGATGAATACTTTTCGCAGTTTACGGTGAAGAGGCGGAAGGCGAACGCTTTCGATTTGCGGTATGGGAAGACAGTAATGCCGGAGGGGACGGGGTGGGAAAAGTGCGAGAAGGTGCTGGCGAGGCGGGATGTGGTGGCGAGGTTGTCGGCTGGGTGGTGAGACGGGCCATTATTAAATGGAATTTCGCGACACGCAACGGCTCTCGCCACGTAACCTCGGCTCTGTGAAGGCTTTTGCCGAAGCTTGGCCCGAGGAATCAGTTTTGCAGCAACTTGCTGCAAAATGACTTTGGTTCCTTGGTTTCATAATTGCGTGCTGTTGAAACAGGTGAAGAACGCGAATGAGCGCGTTTGTTAGGTCCAACAGGCTCTGCAAACGGCTGGGGCCGAAACGTCTTCGTTCTCCAAATCGAGTCCCTAGCTCGGCGAGCCGGGAGTGGGAAGGATCTTTGAATCGCTTATCGCCGCGCCGGTGTCCCGCGCAGCAAACCCACGACGGACAAATCCTCGTCGATCTCTTCCGAGTGAATCCCGTAGCCGCCTCCGCTCAATTCGTATTGCGCCCGTTGCTCCGGCGTCGCATCCGCTAACTAAACGCGGCGATACGCATAGGGAACCGCAATCGCCCGCCCGTCGGACAATTCGACTCTTTCGGTCTGATTTTCCTTCGGTTGAAATGAAACCGACAGACAAGGCCTAGTCAGCGCGTCCGAGGCGGGCGGGAAGGAACGGCTCGGGGGAGAGGGATTATCGATTTTGGTGGCACAAGAACGGCCGCAGATGAATAGGATAAACGCAGATAAGAATGGGATAGCCGCGGAGGGTTGCGAGAGCGGTCATGAGCATCGATTCTTGAAGGGTGC
>Ga0182012_10007601_pt1 | contig 10809 bp, 7 predicted proteins | sample 612S2SmetaG_FD_120486 | JGI IMG/M metagenome (GOLD analysis project Ga0182012, IMG submission 120486) | Permafrost microbial communities from Stordalen Mire, Sweden - 612S2S metaG | ecosystem: Environmental > Terrestrial > Soil > Wetlands > Permafrost | place: Sweden: Stordalen | collected...
CCTCAGCATGGGAGTCGTTTATCACTGGAACCGGAAGTGACCGAGCCCGCCCCCTGACCAACCCGGTCGGGGGGCTCCACCGCTGCCTGCGCACGAATCCCGAAGCCGGCTTCAGAGAATCACAATCTGAGATTCTGGGCGGTCGTCGGCAGAAGCAAGGACTCAGTGTTCCGGAAACCTTCCGGAACCGGCGCCACCGTCCCCAAGAGTCTGGGAAAAGTGCCGCAACGTCTTCGCAAATGATTAACGTTAAAGACCGAAAACTAGAACTCCATTCGATGGTAGGATTACCAGCAACTAAACAATGGATATCCCGAAGGGATGGAGTCGCTCATGCAGCCCGCCCTGGGAGAGATCACTTTGCTACTGGCAAAGTGGAGAGATGGCGATCCGTCCGCCTTCGAGCAGCTAATGCCGCTCGTGTATCCCCACCTGCGCGAAGTAGCCGCCGCGTATATCAAAAGAGAGCGGAATCCTGATGTGCTGCAGGCGACAGCCCTTGTCGACGAAGTATGTTTGCGCCTACTCGGCCAGAAAAAAGCGAACTGGGAGGATCGGGCTCACTTTTATACCTTTGCAGCCAAAGTCATGCGCATGATTCTGACGGACCACGCACGTGGCAATATTGCGCAGAAGAGGGGTGGCGGGGCTCAGCACGTTCCTCTGAACGAACAAATTCCCTGGATAACCATAGGGAGCGAGTCCCTGATTGATCTGAATCGCGCGCTGGACGAACTGGGCGCCATAGATCCTTACAAGGTCCAGCTCGTCGAATTGCGGTATTTCCTTGGCTGCACCGCTGAGGAGACGGCAGCCATCATGCAGGTGTCAAAGGCCACGGTGGATCGCGACTTGAAGTTCATCAGAAGTTGGTTGTACCGGCGTGTCTATCCGGAAGCTGTTGAAAGCTCTATTAAGAGTTGAGTCAGTTTGGCGACGCTTCTCGCAGTCTCCTACAAGCGGGCTTCCAGCCCACCCCAGAGGTCTCGACCTCGATGAACGGTTCGTCTGAATTCTTCCGTCGGGTTGAACAGATATTTCAGGAAGCCCTCGTGACATCGGAATCACTCCGGCCGGCAATGCTGGAGACAATGTGCAATGGCGATCCAACCCTGCTCGAGGAAGTTCGTTCGCTGCTGGAATCCTGCAAGTTGGAGGAAATGGCGGCCTCGTCCTGCGGGCCGGAAGCGGATACGAGCGCGGAAGAAGCGCCCCGCCGGAGACGCATTGGACCATACGAGCTTGACCGGCTGGTGGGACAAGGCGGTATGGGTTCCGTGTATCTTGCGCATCGCGCCGACGGACAATTTGATCAGCAGGTCGCCATCAAACTGATTGACTTGCCCTTTGTGACCGAGCTGTTTCAAAAGCGATTTCGCCAGGAGCGGCAAATTCTGGCAAAACTGAGTCATCCCAATATCGCCCGGATGTTGGACGGAGGCGTCAGTGAGAATGGAGAACTTTACCTGGCGATGGAGTACGTCGATGGTATGCCCATTCAAAAGTACTGTGCACATCACCATCTTTCGCTTCGCGAGAGGATTGAACTCTTCAAATCGGTTTGCGTTGCCGTTCGGTTTGCACACCAGAATCTGGTCGTACATCGAGACCTGAAGTCAGACAATATTCTTGTCATGGAGGACGGCACGCCGAAGCTTCTCGACTTCGGCACCGCCAAGCTGCTTACCGCAGTGGACGTCGTAGCCGAAGGCGAGTTCACCCGCCAGGGCTTCTATTCATTTACCCCGCAATTCGCCAGTCCCGAGCAAGTACTGGGACACATGATCTCGACGGCATCCGATATTTACTCTCTTGGAGTGCTCCTCTTTCTTCTCACCACGGGTGTACCGCCCTATGAGTTGAAGGAGTTCACCACCGACGAGATGGTTCGCGTAATCTGCAACGAACAGCCACCGAGGCCGAGCGAGAGAGCGGCTTATGGCACGCTTGACTCAGACATAGACTCCATTATTTTGAAAGCTCTCCGGAAGGAACCGGACGAGCGCTACGCCAGCGTCGACCAACTCATAGCGGATCTGCAGTCGTATCTTGATGGTCTTCCGGTGCAGGCACATCACGGCAATCTCCGCTATCTGGCAGGCAAGTTCATTCGCCGCAACAAGCTTGTTCTCATCGCTTCCACGCTGTTGTGCGTGGTCGTGCTTGCGGGAATCGGGGGTGTAATCTGGCAGGCTCGCATTGCGAACATCCAGCGCAACAAAGCGGAAGCCCGGGCAGAAGACCTGCGCAAGCTCAGTAACAGTTTGCTTTCGGAGATCGACGAGGCGATTCAAAAACTGCCCGGCTCAACACCCGCCCAGAAGCTGCTGGTAGGCACGGTTTTCGAGCATCTGGACCGAGCGGCTAAGGATGCCACCGGCGATCCGCAGATGCAGCTGGATCTCGCAAATGCCTATATTCGATTAGCCAATGTGCAGGGCAATCCCTATGACCAGAACATCGGCGATCCGCAAGGCGCGCTGACCAGCCTGGAAAAGGCGCTTTCCATCACCACGACATTGAGCCGCCAGCAGCCGGGAAATGCGGCTGTGGCGCACGCCATGGGGTGGACTCTACAGTCGAGGAGCGAGGTGCTGTTCAGCATGGACAGACCACAGGAAGCGGTGGCGGCTATGCGCAGTGCGGCGACCACCTACCAGGAGCTGGCATCCCGGCCTGGCGCAAAGGCCGATGCATGGATGGATGCGGCCACTGCCTACGGAGGCTTGGGAGACGAACTTGGACAAAGCGGCATGGCCAGTCTGAGCGATCCGGTGGCCGCTCTCGAGGCATTCCATAAGTCGCTGGAGCTCGACGAACATATCCTCCAGCTCGACCCCGGCTCCTTCCGTGCTGCACGAGGAATCGCCGTTAACCGGATGAAAATCGCAAATATCGAGGCCGAAACCGATCCCGCAGCGGCTCTGTTGGATTATCGCGATGCGATAAGAAGGATAAACTCTCTTCCCGAAGAAGCCCGGGAATCGCTCCCCAATCAGCGCATGCTGGGCTTCGTTCTTCGAAAAAACGCAATGGCGCTGAAAGACGTTGGAAGGTACGAGGAAGCGCTGGCTTCGATGCAACAGCTCAGGTCCTTGTACGGGCGTTTCCTTGCTTCGGATCCCAATGACAACCGTGCCGGAAACGACTTGTTTGTAATCCTGGAAAATGAGGCGGAGTGCTTTGCGGACCGCGCAGAAGGAGTCTTTACAGAAGGAAAGACGGACCGAAGTGCAGACGCTGCCAGCACCCTGAAGCTCCTCTCGGAAGCCCGTCCTATTGCCGAACACCTTCTCGGAATCGAACCAGGCAATCTTTACTGGCGATCAACCCTGGGTCTCCTTCTGGTGCGCATGAGTGTTCAACAGAGAGCGCTCCATCAGACCCACGATGCACTGGAGTCAGCGGAAAAGGGAGTTGCCATTTTGAAGACCGTGGGACGAGAAGAAAGCGCCCAGGGCTCTGATCTTGATGCGGTAGCAACCGGCCTAACCATGGTGATGCCGGTGCGGCTTCGCGATCCTCAGTTCGCGGTGGAGTGCGCCGAACGGATGGTGGAGAAGAGCCATCATCAAAAGCCGGCTTTTCTTCTTACCCTGGTGCGCGCCTACCGCGCCGCTGGACAACTCGAAAAGGCTAGCGCAGCGGCGAAAGAGGCGCTTGCGCTGCTCCCGCCCGCGACCTCAACCACCGTTCCTTCCCGCATACGCAAGCAATTGCAAGCGGAGCTTGCCCGGTAGTTGTTCAGAATCCCTGCCCGCGTTGCTCCCGCAAGTCTGTCTCACAAGCCATTGAAATGCGCCCGCTCTCACCCAACAAATCAGGCGGCCAAATCAGGCCGCCTGCGCTGTTTCCAGAACTCCGGGAAAGTAGATTGTCTATTACGATGACTCTCGCCTTGCTGCGAAACGCACAGAATCTTAGAGAATGCTCTTCCGGAACTAGCCTCGGAACTTCCTTACGTGAGTTTATGCGGCAGTCCGCCAACACGCCGTATCCTGGCGCGTAAGGAGGCCGCTCGATTAGTTCTCCAGCACAACACTGGCGAGCGAGTGATTGACCTGCATTCCACTTCCGTTGTAGTTGATGAATCCCAAATCCCGGAAGCGATTCAGAAAAAAGCTCACCCGCGACCGGGTCGTACCGATCATCTCGGCGAGTGTCTCCTGGCTCATTTTGGCAAGGGCTGGCGATGGCTGGGAATCCTGGCCGGCATTCGCCATCAGCAGCAACAGGCGTGCCAAGCGCTTCTCGCTGGAATTAAATAGATGATCCACCAGGTCCGCTTCCATGCGTATGTTGCGCGACAGCATGTGCGTGAGGAACTGCTCGGATATGTCCGGATCGCGAAGCAGGACAAGCATGGCGGGCTTTTCAATCCGCACGATGGAGCACGATTGGAGTGCGCTCGCTGTGGAGATGCGATGCGTTTGGCCGGCTAGCGCACCCTCGCCGAAGAAGGTCTTCTCCGGAAGATACGCAATGACGGCTTCCTTGCCGGTGGCTGAAACAACGGTCAGCTTCACCTGGCCCGCATGGACATAAAAGACGGCATCGGCGATATCGCCCTGCGAAAATATGGAATCCCTTGTCTGGTACTCGCGGTGCGATTTTCCGGCGACGATTCTGGTCAGCAAATTCTGTGGGTCAAGGTCATTGGTGGCTACTGCGCCAAGTTTGCGCGGTGCGAGCGTTGGTTTGCGATTCGCAGCCAAAGGTTTCGGAAAGGTCAGGCGAGTGGAAAACCTGGGTGCCGTGCTCGTCATCGTGGCGCAGTTCGTAGCCATATCAATACCTTTCAATCTTGCTCACTGCCTGTATCTGGATTCGCTTCTGTGTTGCTATAGCCAAGATACAAGCGGGGGAAAAAGGTGAAATCAGTAAACCCTATTCCTTCTGTAGGCTTTGTCACATGGTCTGTGTAAGGCTTTTCTTGCCCTGCAATCAGTTGTTGAACTCCAGCGCAGCGGTTAAGCCGCCGAGTATCTTCTTGATCGCCGGCACGAGTTCTTCCGGGGCGCTGTCCTTGTTAATGTAGGCGTCCGCCCCAGCCCGCAGGCAACGTGCCGCGTACTGATTCGCGGGTTGGACACTCACCATGATCACGTGAAGCAGCGGGTACAAATGCTTTACGTCATGCAGAACATCCAGCCCGTTGCGTCCAGGCATGTTGATGTCGAGCAGCAGGAGTCCGTATTGAGACATTGCCAGTTGACGCAGCGCCTCATCTCCGTCGATGGCTTCGGAGAAATGTGCTCCCAGGAACGCATCGGCAAGAAGTTCTCTTAGGCCGCGGCGTGCGTTGGCATGGTCATCTGCGATCAGAATATTCATGGCTGTATCAACTTCAGGGACCGTAACTCCGGCCTTCACCTACGTTACCGGAGGAGGAAAGCAATAGAAACCAGCGAAAGTCGTGATTTGTGTAGGGTTTTCCGGGTTAGCTCTGTAGGGTTTTTCCTACACGCGGGCCGAGCTAGTCAATCAACTTATTCGCTATGGCGTAGCGCGTCAGTTCGGCGTTGCTTTTCATTTGCATCTTTTCCATGATGCGCGCTCGATAGCTGCTGATTGTCTTGACGCTGACGTTCAGCTTCTCGCCAATATCCGTCAAGGGAGTGCCGGTGGCGATCATCCTCATCACTTCGTATTCCCGGTCGGAGAGCAACTCGTGCAGAGGCTTATCACCGGGCGCGCTCATACTGGCAACAAGCGTCTCTGCGAGGCTTGCGCTGACATAATGGCCGCCGCCGAGAATCTTCTTAGCGGCGATCGCGAGTTCTTCCGGCGCGCTCTCTTTATTGATGTAGGCGGCAGCGCCGGCTCGCAAGCAGCGCACCCCATATTGGTCCTCCGGCTGGCAGCTGAGAATGATCACCGGCAGCCGCGGATATGTGTGCTTCACATCGCGCAACACATCCATGCCGCTCCGTCCCGGCATGTTGATATCCAGCACCAACATCGAAACCTGGGACTTGCCCAGATTGCCAAGTACCTCATTCCCGTTTCCAACTTCAGTAAAGTCCGCGCTGGGAATGGCGTCGGCCAGGATGTCCTTCAGTCCGCGGCGAACGACGGCATGGTCATCCGCAATCAGTATGTGCATACTTGCTCCCTCTCGGCGCCGGGGGTGTCCACAGGGACGCGGACAGTGACGGTTGTGCCGTTACCGGGTGAACTGGAGATCTGTACATCGCCGCCGCAGAACTGCGCGCGCTCTTTCATGCCGAGAAGCCCCAGTGAGCCCAGCGAGTTCGAAATATCGGATCCACTAAAGCCCACCCCATCGTCCTGCACAACCAGCAGGATGTACTCATCTTCCTGACTCAAGGATACGCGCACCGACTTCGCCTGCGCGTGACGGACCACGTTGGTCAGGCACTCCTGGAAAATTCGAAACGCCGCGGTGGCTCGATCGCCATCCAGGTGGAGATCGACCGGTGGAACCGAGACCGTACAGCCAACACCATTGCGAGCGGCAAATTCGCCGGCCTGCCATTCGACGGCTGCCGCCAGGCCAAGATCATCCAGCACTCCCGGACGCAGCCCGCTGCAGATGGCGCGGACCGCCTGCACGCCATCATTGATCAACTGGATCGACTCCCTCAGCCGGACAAGCACTGCGCCTTCCGACTCCGGCAGATGGCGAGTCATCCACGTCATATCCATCTTGATCGCCGTCAGAATCTGTCCAATCTGGTCGTGCAGGTCGCGCGCGACCCGCTTGCGGTCTTCTTCGCGCACCCATTGCAGCCGTTCCGCCAGCGCACGCAGTTGCTCTTTCTGCAGCACCAGCGCCTCTTCGCCGCGTTTCCGCTCAGTGATGTCGCTGTTGATCACCAGCACACGCGGCAGTTCGTCGCGCTTCCCCCACTGCAATGCCCAGCGGCTGGCGACCACGATAAGCCGGCCACCCTTCGCCGTCTTGATGAGATCTCCCTCCCAATGTCCCACGCGCATGAGTTGCGCATTGATCTCTTCCAGCGGCTGTTGAAAGTCGGTGTGCAGCAGAGCGTGCGAGTTTCTTCCCGCGGCTTCGCTCTTGGAGTATCCGAACATGGCCTCCGCCCCGCGACTCCAGTAACAGATGGCGCCGTCCATTTCGGTCACGGAGACGGAGTCCTGTGTAAGTTCGAGCAGCGCGGCTTGCTCCGCAGTCGCTTCCCGCGCGCGGCGCCTTTCCGTAACGTCGCGGAAAACCAGCACTACGCCGATCACTTGTCCTCCGCCGGCAAGGATTGGTGCGGCACTGTGCTCCACCGGAACTTCGCGCCCATCCCTTGTTACCAGTTCCACGTTATTGCTCACCGCCAGGGTCTGTCCCTCTTCCAGCACGCGGCGCACTTCATCGTCCGCATCCATTCCGGTCTGTTCATTAATAATCCGGAACACATCCTTGAGCGGCTGATTTCTGGCGGCCTCCAATTGCCACCCGGTCAGAGCGGCGGCAACAGAGTTGAGAAATACGACTCGAGCTTCGCTGTCCGTTGCAATGACGGCGTCGCCGATACTTCCCAGGGTGGCCGTCCAGCGCTCTTCACTCTGCAGGAGCTTGGTGCCCAGTCGTTCGATGTGGTATCGCGTGAACAGCGTGAGGAAGACCGTCAGCCCCAAGCCGAGGCCGATGCAGCTTGCGGCCATCAACCTCCAGCGCTGGTTTGCGGTTCGAATGCGCTGGATACGCAATCCTCTTTCAACGTCTTGAAAGTTCGCGATCTGCTCGCGGAGGGCGTCCATCCCTTGTTTCCCGTGAAGACTCTCGTAGACGGCGCCGTCAGCCTTTCCCGTCCGGCGAAGACCTATAACCGTGTCGGTGTATCCCACCCACGCCGCATAGCCGGCTCGCAGGTCACCCAGCCGCTGCTTCTGCGCAGAACTGTCATCTGCCAATTGATACAGGGTCTGGTATTCGGAATCGAATCGCTTCGTGCCTTCCAGATAGGGATGCAGGAGCGACTCATCGCCAGTCGCCAGATAGCCGCGCATACCGGTTTCCACATCTACCAGCAACTTGAGCAGGCGCGCGGACTGGTCAAGAACCTGATCGGTGTGTTCCACCCGCTGCATGGACTGGTTCAGGTCGAAGGATTCCCACATCAGCAGCGCTGCAAGCGTCGCCGTGACCGCCATTGGAACCACGATTACGCGACGCAGTAGCGTTTTGAACTTTGAGTATTCCATCACTCCTCGATGAGGCTCGTGAGAGCGAGCTACACGGCGCCGGAGTCCAAGAGAAGAGTGACCAGCTCCTCTTCCATGCAGATGCTGCGGGAAACCACGGAAATGAGAAATCGGGAGGCGAATTCAGGATCGCTGTGGAACAGTTCCAGCATGGCCTGCTTCTCGATGCGCACGATCGTGCTGGACTCCAGAGCGTTCGCGGTAGAGCTACGGACTGACTGATCAGTGAGGCAGGATTCGCCCAGGAAGCTTCCATCAGGAAGAACGGTGATGACCGTCAGCTCGCCGTCTTCCGATTTCGCGGTGAGTTGCACCTTGCCACTCTGGATGTAGAACGCAGCATCGGCAGGCGCCCCTTCCGAGAACACCTCTTCACCAATCTGATACTCGTGCCAAGTTTGCCCATGCGAGAGCTCGCTGAACCGGACATCCAGCTCTTGTACCATTGACTCCTCTGAAACCCGCTCTAATCCATGGGCAGCGATAGGTTTACTTCCCTCTCCACAACCTATTCAATACACTTGCGCGGGCCGCGGATGATCTTGTATCTGCACTGAAGTCGTCGCGGTGCGGCAGTTTACGGCCACAGTGACCTTCCAAGTGGGATCGGCACATCACGAAAACTTACGTTCAATCGACCATACACGCTACTCCGCAGCCACGAACGGTCAATGTAGCTCACCTGAAACCTACAATTGCGCTTATGTGACGGATGGCTATGGGGGATATCCCAGCCATCCTGCGACTCGCCAATGTGAGCACTAAGGCGGCGTACTATAAGGCGGCGTACTATATTAAAGACGGCTGCTGGAGTTGTTCGAGACGCAATGGCAAAGCTGGAAGGCAGCATTCCGAACGCTATTCAGGCAACTGAAACGCTGCGGGACACTTTAGAGACGCCAAATCTCGAGTCTGCTGCAAGCGCAGAACCGATAAACTAGCTTGTAAGTGATTGGAATTGAAGAACTGGCGGAGAGAGGGGGATTCGAACCCCCGGTACAGGTTTAGGCCCGTACAACGGTTTAGCAAACCGCCGCCTTCAGCCACTCGGCCATCTCTCCGCGAGGGTTGCTTCAGGGATTATATCGGACGGTAGCCGGATTCGCCTAATGTTCTGCAACACTCTCTATTTTTTCTCTTCCCCATGGCCGTAATGGATTGCAGCAGCGATTTTCTCTCAAGTCCTCCCCTGCCTGCTCTCCATCATCTTCCTGAAGATCGAGTCGCCCCGCGTGGTCGTGGCGCGCTATTGCAATGCCGGGATCCTTTTATATAGCTCTCAAGGCGTCCGCTATGGAATCTGCCTTGAAAGAGCCGCTGTGGGCGGCATTCCGTGGGATGTGATTGAGCTGCGGAGGAGGTGTGATGGCCGGCCGGAGCGGTATTCCGGCTTGGCAAAGCCCGGGGTGGCTGGCCCGGCGCGGTGGGGGGAGGTACAATAGCTTGTCTTGTATCGCCAAATTTTCCCGTGCCTTTTCCGACCCTCCGCCGGCCGGATGGCGGAGGCCCGGGCATCCCGGATGTGCATGAAAAAGCTATTCTTGCCGCTCGTTGCCCTTGGACTCTTTGTCTCCCCCGCCTTTGCCCAGCAGGACACGGTGGTGGAGGAGATCGTCGCCCGCATCAATAATTCCATCATTACGCGTGCCGATCTGCGCCGCAACAAGGAGCAAACCGCGCAGGATTCCCGTGAGATGAACCTGACGCAGGCGCAAGTGGACGAGCGTGAAAAGAACGCTCTGCGCGATCTGATTGATCAGCAGTTGTTGATCCAGAAAGCCGCCGACCTTGGTATCTCGGCCGATGCCGACCTGGTCAAGCGCCTGGACGACCTTCGCAAGCAGATGAAGGTCAACTCCATGGAGGAGTTGCAGAAGATTGCCGAATCGCAGGGCGTCAGTTGGGAGGACTTCAAGTCCAACACCAAGAACGGCATCCTCACGCAGAAGGTCATTGGCTCCGAGGTGGGCAGCCACATCCAGACCACCCGCGACGAGGTTCAGAAGTTTTACGATGAGCACAAGGGCGAACTCTCGCAGCCGGAGCGCGTGCGTCTGAGCGAGATTCTGATCTCCAGCAATCCCAACGCTCCCACGCCGGAGCCGGGCAAGGAGAGCAAGTTCCAGGAGCCTACGCCGAGTCAGGTCGAGGCCGCCAGGGCCAAAATTGATGAGATTTACGAGCGCCTGAAGAAAGGCGCCAAGTTCGACGAGATTGCACGCAAGGAATCCAACGGCTCCACGGCCGAGCAGGGCGGAGACCTCGGCTACTTCAAGCGCAAGGACCTGGCAAGGGAGCTGGAAGACAAAAGCTTTGCGCTCAAGACGGGCGAGTACACCGGGCCCATCCGCACCCGCCAGGGATTTATCATCCTCAAGGTCAGCGACCACATTCAGGCCGGCACGCCGTCGCTGGAGAGCGTACGCGATCAGATCAGCGAGCAGCTTTATAGCCAGAAGGTGCAGCCCGCTCTGCGCGACTTCCTGACCAAGTTGCGCGAACAGGCCTACATTGACATCAAGCCGGGCTACGTAGACACCGGCGCCAGCCCCAATCAGTCGCACCTGGTTTACACCTCAGACACGGGCCCCAAGACCAAGCAGGTTCGCGGCAAGATGGGCGTGGGCA
>Ga0182012_10007605_pt1 | contig 10807 bp, 7 predicted proteins | sample 612S2SmetaG_FD_120486 | JGI IMG/M metagenome (GOLD analysis project Ga0182012, IMG submission 120486) | Permafrost microbial communities from Stordalen Mire, Sweden - 612S2S metaG | ecosystem: Environmental > Terrestrial > Soil > Wetlands > Permafrost | place: Sweden: Stordalen | collected...
GCGGCGAATGCGCACTGTGGCGTACTGGATGTAAGGCCCAGTCTCGCCCTCAAAGCTCAGCGCATCTTTGAAGTCAAAAGCGATAACCGTGTTGCGTGTGTACTTCAGCATGAAGTAGCGCAGCGCCCCGATAGCGATCTGCTTGGCGATCGCGAGGCGTTCCTCTTCGCTGCGCGCAGCCTGGCGCTCATCCACCAGAACTTGCGTGGCGGCGATGAGCTTGTCGATCAGGTCGTCTGCCTTGACGCCAAAGCCCTTGCGACCGCTGACTTCGATATAAGGCCGTGCAAGGTCCTCATCGGAGACGGTGTAGCCGAGATCGACCGCGCAGCGCGGCGTGAGCGCCACCATCTCATAGCTGAAGTGCGTGTAGCGGTCGGCCTGTTCCGTATGCCCCATCCCGCGCAGCGCCTGGATGACGTTGGCCTGCGGGTCAGATTGGCGCGAGTCGATCACGTTGTAGATTGCCTGCGCGCCGCCAAACTGCGGATGTTTTTCCTGCCCTTGAACTGACGATATCCAACATTCATGGTCTGGGTACATGAAGAACGGCTCATAGCCGAAGTCCTTGCCCAGCAGGCCAAACTTCCACAGGTGATATGCAATGTCCTTGCCGACATACGTCACGGTGCCGTTGGAGCGGACGATTACCTTAGCGTCTTCGTTTGTGCCCTTGGGGCCGTCTTCGTTTTGGTCTGCGATATAGCCGGGCCGCGTCATCACCCAGCAGCCTTTGTTCTTGCCTTCGGACTCGAAGTAGAGGACGCCCGACTGCTTCATCAGCTCGAAAGCCGCATCCCAGAACTTGAGGTGCAGAATCTCGCTCTCGCGCGGCAGGAAGTCGTACTCAATGTCGAGCCGCTCCATGGTCTCGAGATGGCGGCGAAGAACAGCGGTGGAGATGAGTTCGGCCACTTCAGCGGTCTCGTTACCGCCGTGCTCGAGGGCGTGCAGTGTGTCCAGCCGGATCTGCTTGCGCGCCGCCTGTTCCTCGGGAGTGCCTTCCGTGTACCACTGCGACGTGCGGGCGTAGAGGTCCCAGCAGAGGTAATCGATAGCCGCGGCGTGGCCAGCGGGGCCTTGGGCGCGCGCTTCACAGTCGGCAACAATCGCGCGGACTTCAGCAAGTGACTTCTTCTCCAGATGGATGAAGCCAACAACGACATCGGCAACCTGAACGCCGGTGTTGTCGATGTAATTCTGCACGTCGACCTTCTGCCCCGCGGCGCGGAGCAACCGCACAAACGTGTCACCAAGAATTGCGTTGCGCAGGTGGCCGATGTGCGCGGCCTTATTCGGGTTGATCGAAGTATGCTCAACAAGAACGTGTGCGCCTGCTGCTGGAGCAATGGGCGGAGCGGCTATCGCCGTCACAGCGGCAGCCCGATCGAGCCGCGCATTGATATATCCGGCTCCAGCAACTTCAAAAGACGCAAACCCATCGAGCACGCCCAGCGCCGCAACAACCTCGGCGGCGATCACTTTTGGGGCCTTGCGCAGTTTGCGGGCCAACTCAAATGCGATCGGCGTGGATAGCTCACCGAATTTCAGCTCCGGTGGAATCTCCATCGGGATTGCGGCGAGTTCGATGTCGTACTTGAGTTTGAGCACCGAGCGCAGATGCTCGCTGAGCCGCTTTTGGAGTTCGAGATACAAGGGAAATGCCTCTGAAATGCTTGATTTTCAAGGACAATTCTAACAGGCCCCTGCAATGCTGCGCGTTTGACGCTCACTGCGCAGACACCTAAGATGAAGAGACAGATCGCCTTAGAAACTCAGGCCTGATGACTGAGAGCGAAAGCATTCCCGCACAAGTATGACTGACCCCTCCAATCCGAACCGCTACTACCTGACTACGCCGATCTACTACGTCAATGCGCGGCCACACCTGGGCCACGCGTACTCAACGATCGTGTGCGACGCCATTGCGCGACGGAAGCGGGCGCTGGGAATTGAGACCTGGTTTCTAACGGGTACTGACGAACACGGCCAGAAGATTGAGCGGTCGGCAGAGAAGGCCGGCAAGACGCCGGCCGAGTTTGCGGCGGCGATCTCAGGCGAGTTTCGCGGCCTGTGGGATCGGATGCACCTGACCTACGACGACTTCATTCGCACGACTGAAGAGCGCCACAAGCGCGGCGTGCAGAAACTCTTCAAGACGCTGTGCGACAAGGGGTACATCTACAAGGGTTCGTACACCGGCCAGTACTGCGTGAGCGACGAGGCTTATGTGGATGGGCCTCCGGGAACGGTCTGCCCCGACTGCGGCCGCGTAACCGAAACGGTGAGCGAAGAAAACTATTTCTTCAAGCTTTCGGCATTTGAGCGCAAGCTCCTGGAGTTTTACGAAGCGAACCCGGGGTTCATGGGTCCGGATTCGACGCGGCGCGAGGTCGTCTCGTTCGTGCGTGGCGGCCTCAAGGACCTGAGCGTAAGCCGTACCAGCTTTTCGTGGGGTATTCCGGTTCCGGGCGACGAGAAGCACGTGGTGTATGTGTGGCTGGACGCGCTTGCCAACTACATGACTGCTCTTGGCTATGGTTCAGATGACCCGGCAGATAAGGCACGCTTCGATATGTTCTGGCCGGCAGACATGCATCTGATCGGCAAAGAGATCAGCCGGTTCCATTGCGTGTATTGGCCTGCGTTCCTGATGGCTGCGGGCATCGCGCCGCCGCGATCCGTGCGGGCCAACGGCTGGCTCCTGTTTGACCAGGGCAAGATGTCAAAATCGCGCGGGAATATCGTTCGCGCTGAGACCGTTGATGCGGTGCTCGGAGCCGATGCGCTCCGCTACTTCCTGCTCCGTGAAATTCCATTCGGGCACGACGGCAACTTCAGCTTCGATGCGCTGGTCCAGCGTTACAACGGCGACCTGGCCAACGGCTACGGCAACCTGGTCAGTCGCGTCGTGAACATGGTCCACAAGTATTACGGAGGCGTCGTGCCGGAGACGGGCACCGAGACTCCGGCGGAGACTACGCTACGTGCGAGCGCCATCCGTACGATTGCGGAGTTTGGGCCTGCCTTTGACGACCTGAACTTCTCCGAAGCACTCAAGAGCCTGTGGGGCCTGGTGGCGGAGACTGACGGCTACCTCACCGCAAATGCGCCCTGGAAGAAGCGGCCCGAGGCAAGCGACGAGGAGTTCGCAGCGCTGCAGGCACGCGTGCTGGCCACAGCGGCCGAGGCGATCCGCGTGATCACGGCGCTGGTCTATCCCATCTTGCCCGAGGCTGCGGCCAAGGTCTGGCGGCAACTGGGCCAGGGCGATATTGCGGATGCGGCTAAGAACGGATTTTTGACGAAGCTCGCGTGGGGCGGGTTGAAGGCTGGAACGAAGTTCGGTGAGCCGGCGCCGTTATTTCCCCGCGCAGAAAAGGATGCGGTAGAGCGTATGCAGAAAATTGAAGACGAGAACAATGTGACCGCGGTCGAGGCCGTTTCTGGGACAAACAATCCCGAACACGCAGACAGTTCCACGCCTGAGGCAGCACCAGCAGCTTTGTCAGTCGCGCCGGCTCCAGCGGCAGCGTCCCCATCTGTGACCTCCGTGCAGCCTTCGGGAGACAAGAGCTCTGTTGAAAGCCCGGGCCAGTCTGGCGAGCACCACCTGACCCAGGCAACTGCAGCTCCGGTCGAGCTCGGCGTCCCTGTTGCGTCCATTCCGGTAACTCCTGTTCCTGCTGAGCTCGCCAGCGGCAGGCTGAGCACTACTCCGGCTGATGCGCCTGCGGGCACACCATTGCAGGGGAGCGTACCCGAACAGCCGCAGTACATCTCAATTGACGATTTTGTGAAAGTTGACCTGCGCGTCGCGCAGATTCTGGTAGCTGAGCGGGTACCCAAGGCGGACAAGCTCCTACGCCTCGAAGTCGACCTGGGCTACGAAAAGCGACAGATTCTGGCTGGAATCGCCCAGTACTACGAGCCGGAGAAGCTGATCGGGCGAAAGATCGTGATTGTGGCAAACCTTGCGCCAAGGAAGATGCGCGGCCTCGAGTCGAATGGGATGCTGCTGGCGGCATCGCTTGAGGGCGGATCGCCAGTGCTGGCAGGATTTCTTGAAGAGGTCCCGCTGGGGGCTAGGCTGAAGTAGGCATTTGCCGTGGGGCAGACGCGTTTGGCCCACTTATTGAACTTCGACTGCCTCCAGCCACACAGACCGAAGCAGGATTGCAGCGATTTCAATTTTGACCTGGCTGGAGGTTGTTCTTGCTTATTGATTCCCATGCCCATCTTGATAACGAGCGCTACGCCGACGACCGCGAGGCGGTGCTGCGGCGCGCGTTTGAGGCAGGTGTGGGGACGGTACTTTCGATTGGAATTGGCGAACAGGCTGCGGGGATGAGCCAGGCGCTGGAGATCTGCCACCAATACAACGGCCGCAATCAAGACGGCGAAATCGTCGCCGGGGCGGGCCTGCCACGGCTCTACGCCAGCGCAGGGGTCTACCCGCATACAACGCCGGAGATTGACGACCATATCCTTGCCCAGCTAGACGGCCTGCTGGCCGAGCCGGAGGTGATTGCCTGCGGCGAAATCGGCCTGGACTACTACCACGAGGGCGCGGCAAAAGACATGCAGCGTGAGGGCCTGATCAAACAGTTAGAAATCGCCGGCGCGCACAAGCGCCCGGTCCTGATCCACTGCCGCGGAACGCAGGAAGGAACCGACGCCTGGGATGATCTCCTTGCCCTCCTTGACGGGCACTGGCGCAGAACCGGCCTGGGCGGCGTGATGCACTGCTTTGGAGCCGGCTTCAAACAGGCCAAGACTTCGCTGGAGATGGGCTTTCTTGTGTCGTTTGCCGGAAACCTGACCTACCCCAAGGCTCAGCCGCTGCGCGAGGTGGCGGCAAAGCTGCCACTGGATTCGGTTCTGATAGAAACCGACGCTCCATGGCTCGCCCCTATGCCCGATCGAGGCAAGCGAAACGAGCCTGCGTTTGTCACCCGGACAGCGGAAACCCTGGCGCTGGCACTTGGGGTCGACCCCGCCGAACTTGCTGTTGCCACAACGAAAAACTTCGAGAGGCTGTTTGGTCTTAAGTCCGGCATGGGAAACTAGTAGAGGCATCGAAAGCACCAGCCCTTTTCGTCATCGAGGAAGAAGCATGGCACAAGAGAATTCGTTCGACATCGTCAGCAAGGTTGAGATCCAGGAAGTCCGCAACGCGATCGACCAGGCGCTGAAGGAGATTCGTCAGCGGTTTGACCTGAAAGACTCCAACTCCGAAGTCAAACTGGCTGAGGGCGACAAGGAGATTCAGCTCGCCTCCGACGGCGAGTACCACCTGGAAGCAGTCAAGGAGATCCTCGGCCAGAAGCTGGTGAAGCGGGGCGTATCGCTGAAAAACATCACCTACGGCAAGCTGGAGCCAGCCATGGGCAAGAGCGTTCGCCAGAAGATCACCCTGCAACAAGGAATCCCAGTGGAAAAGGCCAAGGAAATTGTTCGGCTTGTAAAGGACTCAAAAAAGAAGGCGCAGGCCAGCATTCAGGGCGATACAGTGAGAGTATCGAGTAAAGACCGCGATGAGTTGCAGTCGATCATTTCTTTGTTACGCGGCAAGGATCTGGGAGTCGAGCTGCAGTTTACGAATTACCGGACGAACTGAGATTACTTTGCGCGCTGTCTGCCGGCTAAATCGGCTGAGAGCCTTACCTAGTGCAAGTGCGGTTTTACAAGTCCTCGGAAATGTCTTCGAAATTGGTCACTAAGAGAAGCGGAGAGTTTTGAGCACACTGGCAATATCGTCGGCGAGAGAGCTGTTTGATTTGCTGCGAGACGACCTCGTGGCAATCGAGCAGGAGCTTGGCCGCGACGCGGCGTCAGGCGTTAGCACAATTACAGAAATTGCAGAGTATCTACGCGAGGGCGGCGGCAAGCGCATTCGGCCCTCGCTCCTGCTGCTCTCAGCACACATGCTTGGCTACACCGGCAACGGCGCCATCCGGCTCGGCGCAGTCGTTGAGATGGTCCACACGGCCACGCTGGTCCACGACGACATCATCGACGGCGCGGATATGCGGCGGGGTCGGCCCTCGGCCAATACGACCTGGGGCAACGAGAAGTGCGTGCTCGCCGGCGACTGGCTTTACATGCAGGCCTTCAAGGTGGCTCTGGAAGAGAAGAACCTCCGCGTGCTGGATCTGCTCATCGGGCTCACCCAGCAGATGGTCGAGGGCGAGCTGCTGCAGATCCAAAAGCTTGGCAAGGCTGTCAGCGAGGCCGAATACTACGACCTGATCTATCGCAAGACGGCGTGCCTCTTCGCAGTTTCCATGCGGCTGGGCGCGGTGCTGGCAGGGGCGACGGAAGCACAGGAGACGGGCCTCGCGGCGTATGGGCGCACCGTTGGGCTGGCATTCCAGATTGTGGACGACGTGCTCGATCTGACAGCCACCGAAGCTGAACTGGGCAAACCTGTGGCCAGCGATCTGCGCGAAGGCAAGGCGACCCTGGCGGTAATTCACTCCATCGATCACGGCACAGCAGCCGATCGCCAAACGATCCAGCGTGTGCTCGACGATCGCAGCTTTGAGAATGTAAGCCGTCAGCAGATCCAGGAGATCCTGGCCCGGCATGGCTCTGTCGAGTACGCGATGAGCGTTGCCGAGCGCTATGCCAAGCAGTCAATGAAGGCCCTCGCTCCGCTGCCGGACTCAGAGTTCAAGCGCGCCCTGCTGTGGCTGCCGGACTTTGTGGTCGCGCGCCACAGGTAGTTCCCTCATGTTACGAAATGAAAAACCCTGGACAGGCCGTTTGGACCAAGGTTGACCGATACTTCGGCGACTTGCTCGCGCCTGGCGATAGTGCGCTGGATGCCGCGCTCAGGGCCAATGAAGAAGCCGGTCTGCCGCAGATCGACGTAACCCCGCTGCAGGGCAAATTCCTGGAATTCCTGGTCCGGACAACCGGGGCGCAGCGTGTGCTGGAGATTGGTACCCTCGGCGGATACAGCACCATTTGGATGGCGCGTGCATTGCCCGTAGATGGGCGCCTCGTGACGTTGGAACTGGTGGCGCACCATGCTCGTGTGGCGCAGCACAATCTGGAAAACGCCGGAGTGGCCGACCGGGTGGAGATTCTGGTTGGCCCTGCGACGCAGACCCTCGCAAACATTGTAAACACAGACTCAAAGCGGGGCGGACCGTTCGATCTGATATTCATCGACGCCGATAAACAGGCATATCCCGAATACCTGTCGTGGGCGCTGAAGCTGTCACGGCCTGGCACGGTAATTGTTGCGGATAACGTGGTGCGCGATGGCAAAGTCATCGACCAGGAGAGCAAAGATCTGCTCATTCAGGGTGTGCGGCGATTTGCAGAGACGATGGCGGCTGAGCCGCGCCTGAGCGCCACCGTGCTTCAGACGGTCGGCGCAAAGGGATACGACGGTTTTGCGCTGGCTGTTGTGCTGCGCTAAGCCCCCGACAATCCTCACTTGTCGCAGTCAATCTTCCGGCTCAACAACCTATTCCGCCATCATGGAGCGCAGTGCGGCAACGTGTTGTTCGGGCAGCGGCTTGCGGTTGAGCTGATCGTCACAGACTACGTGCACCGTTTCGCCCTCCGCGAGGAGTACGGGCTCGTCCAGATCGGGGGCTTTTCGCAGGATGCGATACCCGAACTTGATGACCGAGCCGCGCAGCAGCGTGGGACGAGTTTCAATAAGGATCTCGTCGTCGTAGCGAGCGGGTGAGCGATATCGGCAAGTCGCTTCGACTACCGGCAAGATGCACTCGTGATCGGTTTCAAGCTGGCTATAGGCGAGCCCGAGAGATCTCAGCAATTCGACGCGCCCAATTTCAAACCAGACCAGGTAGTTGGCATAGTAGACGATGCCCATCTGGTCGGTTTCAGCGTAGCGTACGCGGACTTGAGTGGTTACGGGCATAAAAGCAGTGGTTAGTGAGTAGTGGTTAGTGGTTAGGAAACCGGGGTCAATCAAAGGTCATTCATTCAGCGAGAGAAGAATTGCGTTAATCATCTTGCCGGCTTCAACCGAAAGGCTCTCGGCCCGTTTGATCCGCGCTCCATCCCCGAATTCAAGTGCTCGGGCGATTTCAAGTTGCGCTTGCAGCTCACAGTTTGAGCCACGCGCCATACCCAGAAATTGCCGGAATTCACCGGTGGTTAGTCTGCCTTGCCCCTCCGCGATGTTGCTCGGAATTGAAACCAAACTCCGTCTCAATTGACTGGTGAGCCCAAACAGCTCTTCTCGAGGAAATGGCTGCGTCGATTTGTAAATCGAAATAGCCAACTCATTAGCCCGCTGCCACACGATCAAATCTCGAAACGACTTTACAGGCGATCTCCCGTTGCGTGTCACTTCATCACCCGCCATTGCCTACCGCCTGTCGGCCACTAATCACTAGCCACTAACCACTGCTTTTACGGCTTGAGATGCGTGAAGATCGGTAGCTTTGTGACGTCGTTAAAGATGATGAACGCGAAGAAAACGAGTATCAGTACGAATGCAGCCTGATATATGCGCTCTTTGACCAGCATATTGATGTCGTGACGAATCACGCTCTCGATCAGCAGGAAGAGGATCATCCCACCGTCAAGTATCGGGAACGGGAGCAGGTTCAGGATGCCGAGGTTAAGACTGATGGCCGCGGCCAAACCAAACTTGGGGAACCATCCATCCATCTCCGCGGCCTGACCGGCCATGCGGGCAATGCCTACAGGTCCGGAGAGCTGCTTGACCGAAACCTTCTGTGCAAAGATCTTCGTGATCGTCTCGATGATGAGCGTGGAGTTGATTCTGCAAAAGTTAACCGACTCGGCCATCGCCGAAAACAACGGCAGCGGTTTGTCATGAACCGGCGGATCAATCGGCGGAACAGCCGCAAAACCAATGCGATACTGCGAATCCTGAACCGAAGGATGCACGACAATTGGGGGGATCAGCGCGCCATCGCGCTTGACTGTGAGCGTGATCGGATTCCCCTTGCCAGCCTGCAGATAGTCGAGCAGCGGATCGACAGTGTGGAAGGCGTGTCCGTCGACAGCAAGGATCGTATCGCCGACGCGCAGACCAGCCTTCTCAGCCGGCGCGCCAGGAACAACCTGATCGACCTGGATGGGATCTTGAACGATCTGCAGGAAAAGGCCGGCGGAGCTCACATCGTAGCCGCGACTCGAGATAGCGGCTGGCAAACTGAGAGACAGACTTACGGGCTGTCCGTTGCGGCTTACCACGATGGGCAGCGTCTGGTTGGGGTGGTGCTTTGCGACGTCGGCAAAGGTTTCAAAATCTGGATTGTCAGCGTTGCCAAAGCGCGTGACCACATCGCCCGGAGCCAGCCCCGCCTGAGCGGCCTGCGACGACGGCGAGACCCATTCAAGGGTCGTAGTTCTGATGTTAGGCACTTCGTTAACCGCGGCGAAATAGAACACCATCAGCACAAAGGCGAGAATGAAGTTGGCGATCGGGCCGGCGACTCCGATGAGCATTCGCTGCCACCGAGGGTGCGAGGAGAATGCAGCGGGGTCGTCGACTGGTTCACCTTCCCCTGGGTTTTCACCAGTCATCTTGACGAAGCCGCCCAGGGGCAGAAGACAAACCTTGTAGTCCGTCTCACCGTATTTGAAGCCGAAAAGGCGAGGTCCAAAGCCGAACGAGAAGGCTTCTACACGGACTTTCAACAGCTTGGCTACGATGAAGTGGCCGAGCTCGTGAACAATGACCATGAGCCCGACAAGGACGAAAAACGCTACGGTGGCGACGACGATCTCGTGAAGGTTCGACATAGATTGGTAGTCCTTGCAACTGCGTCTTGCATTCCGGCCTCGGTCGCAGGGACTTCAGACTCGGGAAAGATCAGCTCCTGTGAGATTCTTCGGATCGACTGCGTCCTCTTCTGACGCGAGCGGCACAAACGACCCGAACGAAATGAAACTACCTCAAGAGTGCTTGCGCTGTTTGACGCGCCTGGCGGTCAGCCGCGAGCACCTCCGCGATGGTCGCGGGATGGCCCACAGGGGTGGAAGCCAGCACTCTTTCAATTGTACTTGGGATGCCCGTGAAGGGGATGCGCCTTTCGAGGAAGGCCTCTACCGCCACCTCGTCAGCGGCATTGAGGGCAATGGGGTGGTTCCCGCCCATTTCGGCAGCCTCATAGGCGAGCCTGAGGCACGGAAAGCGCTCAAAGTCGGGCTGCTCGAAGTCGAGATGGCGAAGGGCGGCAAGATCAAACGTGAGGGTCGAGGCCGGGCGTTCCGGATATGCGAGCGCGTAGAGAATCGGCAGGCGCATGTCAGTGACCGAAATCTGCGCGAGGATGGACCCATCGACGAATTCGACGAGCGAGTGGACCGTAGATTGCGGATGAACTGTAACCCTAACCTGCGACGGGGGCACGTTGAAAAGGCGGCAGGCTTCGATGATTTCGAGGCCCTTGTTGAGCATGGTGGCCGAGTCGATGGTGATGCGGCGGCCCATCACCCAGGTCGGATGCTTGAGTGCCTGCTCGGGGGTAATGGCGGCGAACTGGTCGAGCGGCAGGTGACGAAACGGCCCGCCGGAAGCTGTGAGCCAGATCGTCTTCACTTCAGCATGCTCCCCGACGCGCATGCACTGGTGGACTGCGTTGTGTTCGCTGTCGATGGGGAGGATGGGGACGTTGTGCTCGCGGGCGGCAGCGGTGAGAATTTCGCCGGCCGCGACCATACACTCCTTGTTGGCGAGGCCTATGGGTTTGCCAGCCAGAATAGCTGCGTGCGTAGCCTCCAGGCCGGCTACACCCACAATGGCCGACACAACGAAATCGGCTTCCGAGTGCGTGGAGCACGC
>Ga0182012_10007606_pt1 | contig 10805 bp, 6 predicted proteins | sample 612S2SmetaG_FD_120486 | JGI IMG/M metagenome (GOLD analysis project Ga0182012, IMG submission 120486) | Permafrost microbial communities from Stordalen Mire, Sweden - 612S2S metaG | ecosystem: Environmental > Terrestrial > Soil > Wetlands > Permafrost | place: Sweden: Stordalen | collected...
GAAGTAGAGCAGCGCCTTGCCGCCGACCCGCCCGACCTTCCTGAGGTCGCCGGCGCCGGCGATGCCGTGCACCACCACGCAGAATACGATCGGCGCCACGATCATCGAGATCAGCTTCAGGAACGCGTCGCTGAACACCTTCAGCCCGATGGCGAACTCGGGCGTTCCCATGCCCAGCAGGATACCCAGCAGCAGCGCCGCCACGACCTGGATGAACAGCGATTTGTATAGTGGCCTTTTACCCAGGGCCGTCGGCACCGGATCGACAGTCATGGCGGTACTCCTGTCCAGCAGATGAAAGCGGCGTCACTGCCGCGGTCGATAACTGTTCACGCTGCTCATTCGCGTGGCGCGAACCAGCGCCGGCGCCACATGCGGCAACGGCACGATCACGAACCAACCGGGGTTCGGACCCGGCAGCATCACCCGCCGCGGCACCAGCCGGACCTCCGGATGATGAGGCGCAGCCGTCATTCCCAACCGGGCCAACACAAAACCGCAGACCCTAGGTCCGCGACGCACAATCCATGCGAGAGAAAATCGCAGCCTGCGCGATACGATGCGGTCGATCAAAGGTTTTGCCCGGAACAATGCCATTCGGGCACGGTCAGCAAACTACGTGCCAGCAGGCCGGTCCGGCGCGAAACCGCCTACGCAACCCGGCGCGGCAGCTCCAGCGTCAGATGCGCGATAAAGCCGGAACGGGTCTCACCCGATGCGCGCGCCAAGGCATCGAGCCGCTTCAACACACGCCGCGGCAGCGTAATGTTGACACGCTCTGTTGTGTCATCGAGCAAAGCCGGGTCTAGCGCGATCACCCCCAGCATCCATCCGGCAAAAGCAGGGTTGTGACGGAGCGCTTCCAGATTGCTTGGCGCCGGGATCGACTCGCCCGCATCGAGGGCAGCATCGACCCAGGCCGCAGCAGCCTCCTCGGCCGCGGCCACGGCCTCGTCCAGCGTGTCTCCGGCCGAGAAGCAGCCAGGCAGATCAGGCACGACGACGCCGAATGCCGTCGTGTCAGTCCCCAGTTCGATGGCGATCGGGTAACGCATGTCTGCCTCCTACACTCCTGCTTGCTTGCGGATCGCAGCGACCAAGCCCGTGCCAAGGTCCTTTTTCGGAGGCGGCACCACGATGCGGCCCTGTCGGTCCGGATGCTTAAAAACGTGGTGAGATCCGCGAATGCGACCCAACACCCACCCAACGCTCTTCAATTCCCGGATGAGATCAGCGCTCTCCACGATATGTATTATACACATCGAGCGTCCGGTGTCAATGATACACACGACCCATTGGTGCGTGTTCAGATTTCCAAGGAGGCCAGCACCGCCGTTCGGGACTACACCCGCTGCGCCGTCACACAGCGCTGATCTGCCGCCGAGCCGCCAGCAGCGCGTTGATCCGGTCCACCAGTTGCGTCCCCGAAACCGGCTTGCGCAACAACGAAAATGTCCCGCTGATCGCGCCGCCGACCGCCAGCGCGGCGCCGTCCCCCGCATAGCCGGTCAGCAGCACCGCCGGCAGCCCGGGCCGTCGCTCCTGCGCCGACCGGATCAGCGTCAGCCCGTCCATCCCCGGCATCGTCAGGTCGGAAACGATGATATCGACGCGCTCCCCCGCCGTCAGTCGGATCAACGCGGCCGCCCCGCTATCCGCCGCGATTACCGCGTAACCCGACTCCTCCAGCGACAGCGTCAGCACCTCCCGCACGATCGCATCGTCATCCACCAGCAGCACGCAGGGCTTCCCGAAACCCGCTCGCACCACGCCGTCCGTTCCGAACGTCACGCAAGCGGCCCCGGTCGCCGCCGGCAGCCAGAGCATGATCCGGGTCCCCTGCCCCACCGCGCTGTCGATCGACAGGCTGCCGCCGCTTTGCTCGACGAACCCCTTGGCCATCGCCAGCCCCAGCCCGGTCCCCTTGCCGGGCTCCTTTGTCGTAAAGAACGGTTCGGTCACCCGCGCCAGCACGTCGCGATCCATCCCGCTGCCGGTGTCGCTGACCGCGATCCGCACATAACGCCCCGGCGTCAGTCCCGCCGGATGCGGCAATCCGGTGGAGACCATCTCGATATCCGCCGCCAGCGTCAGCGTGCCGCCGGACGGCATCGCATCGCGCGCATTGGTGGCGAGGTTGACCAGCACGGTCTCCAACTGCCCACGGTCCGCGAACAGCGGCGGCAGGCCGAACGGCACATCCACCTTGCAGACCACCGCGCCGCCCAGCGTATGAGTCAGCACTTCGGCCATGTCGGTCAGCAGCGCGGCGGCATCCACATTCTCGGCCCGCAGGTCGCCGCGGCGGGAGAACGCCAGCAGCCGGCTGGTAATCGCCGCGCCGCGCCTGGCCGCATCCTGCACCATCCGGGCATTGCGCAACACCCGCTCGGCGTCGTTCGGACGGCGCTCGATCAGCGCCGCGCCGCCCGAAACCGCCTGCAGCACATTGTTGAAGTCATGCGCGATGCCGCCCGCGATCTGGCCCAGCGCATGCATCCGTTCGGCATGCGCGGCACGCTGCTGCGCCGCCTCGCGCGCCGCCATCTCCTCCTTCACCCGCTGCTCCAGCTCCGCGTTGATCCGCTGCTGGATGGTCAGCAGCCGCTTTTCGGCGTCGATGTCGAGGAAGATCGCCAGCGCTTCCTCCACCGCACCGCCCGTCTCCGGGCCGTCCTCCCAACGCAATGGTACGCCGCCGACACGATACCAGGTTTCGCGCCCGTCGATGTCGCGGAATAGAAACTCCACCCCCGGCAACGTCGTCTGGCCATGTCGCAGCGCCCGATGGATCGGGAAATCCTCCGGCTGCAGGCGGTTGCCGAAAGCATCATAGGCGATCCATTCACCACGCGGCGCCGCCGACATCGACTGAATGACCGGGCCGTTCAGCCGCTTCATCACCGCATTGCCCAGCACAACCCGGCCATTGGCATCAACAATGCCAACCCCGATCGGCATTGCCTCGATGACCTCCGACATCCGGCTCCGCTCGGTTTCCAGCATCCGGATCAGCCGGTCGCGCGCCATTTCGGCTTCATACCGGGCGGTCACATCCATATTGATCCCGACCATGCGCACCGCGCGCCCGGCAGCATTTCGGATCGCCTGGCCGCGCCCGAGCAACCGGCGCAGCGACCCGTCCGGCAGGGTCACGCTGTATTCGCTGGCGAACGAGCGGCCGGACGATTTCAATGCGCCGACCAATTCTTCCTGGGTGCGCGGCAGATCGGCCGGATGCACCACCTGCCGCCACAGCGCCGGACTCGGCCCCGCGGCCTGCGGCTCCAGCCCGTGCAGAAACCACTGATGCTCACTCCAGGACAGCCGGTCGTTGGCAATGTCCCAGTCCCAGATGCCCAGGTTGGCGCCCTCGCGCGCCAGTTCCAGCCGCTCCTCATTCACCCGCAGGCCCGCTTCGGCGCGGCGCAGATCGGTGATGTCGATCTGGTTGATCAGCACCAGTGTGCGGCCGGACTCCACCACCGGCGCCACCGCGATCAGCAGGTCGCGCGGCCCCAGCCGGCCCTTGACCCGTGTCTCGTAACTGAAACTCTGCCCCGCAACCACCGTAGCGCAAATCTCCCGGATGCGCTCAGGGCTGGTGCCCAGGGCAAAATCGGTGATCGGACAGCCGCGAAACTCTGCCACCGTCAGCCCGAGGTAACCGGCGGCCACCTGATTGCAATCGATCACTCGGGTGGTGTCCGGATCCAGCAAAATCGTTCCGCTCGGTGATCGCTCGAACAGCGCCCGGAACCGCTGCTCGCTTTCTGCCAGTTCTGTCGCGACCGCCCGCCGCTCCGCCGCCGCGGTCACCAGCGCCCGCGCCACCGTATCGGTTTCCGGCAGGCCGGTGGCCGCCGAGGCAGCCGGGTCGATTCGGTTGTCATGCGCCGCCAGCCCCCGCAACTGCTCGATCGGGCGCATGATCCCGCGCGAGGCGAACAACGCCAGCAGCAGCCCCGCCGTCAGCACGATCGCACCCAGCCCGGCAACCCGCAGGATCGCCGCGCGCAATGGTCCGAACACCACCGCCTCCGGCGCGCCGACCACCACCGCCCAGCCAAACGGCGCCACGTGGGTGTACGCGGCTACCGCTGGGACGCCTTCCAGCGTCGGCGCTGTCGTCACCCCTTCGGTGCCGGCCCGAACCGTCTGCCACAATGCCGGGACGATCGGTGAGCCGATGAAATGATCCGGATCGGGCACCCGGGCGACGACCACACCCGCCGTATCGACAACCGCCAGAACCGCACCCGGCGGCAGATGCTGGCGGGCAATCAGATCCTGCATGATCGCCGGCAGCAGGCGGATATACAGGTCGTAAACCACCTGCCCATCACGAAACACCGGCACATCGACGCTGAACCCGCTCATCCGCGTGACCCGACCGACATGCATATCGGTCACGATCGGCTGGCCGGTGTCGAACACCTGTGCGCCAGCAGCGAACGACTCGCGCTTGAGTCGCGGCTCGATCCGCTCAGGCGGCAAACCATAGGCCCGCAGCCGGATCATATCCGCACCGGCAAGGCCCATCACGCTGCCGGGCGGCTGGCGTGCCAGAAACGCCTCGGCCTGCTTGTCGAACTGGTCCAGATCGCCGGCCTGCAACGCCGGCGACAACGCCAGAGTCTCCAGCGCCGACACCCGAAGCTGCAATTCGCGCTCGACCGAAACCGCCATGCCGCGCGCGATGGTCACCAGCCGCTCATAGACGCGGCCCCGTTCCGCCCGGTAGTCCAGCGTCTCACGGATGATGCCCAGGCAGATCAGCGGCAACGCGCTGGCAATCACCAGCAACAACAGCCGGGATCGCAGCGTCAGATCGTGCCGCCAGCGACGCCTGGTCATGCCATCCCGAACCGGCCCGGTGGCGCCTGCGTCAGCAATCCCGCTGGCATCGATGGGTGTTGCGTCCCGCCGGGGCGCCACGCTGTTCCAGCCTCCTGCTGTGGTGCGAGCCGTTCACGGCGGTAGTTTGCCATATCCGGATCGGCGCTGGCGACCCTTATGTTCGCGCCGCGGTGCGCCCGTCCGGCTTACCCCACATCCGCCAGCACACCGCGCTGGTACGTGGAGGGCACACCCTCGAACGCCGATTTGGCGCGCTTGCCGAGCCACCAGCCCATCGCCGGCGGCACGCTGGCGAAGTCGGGGTCGGCGCCGAGTTTCTGCGCCGCGTCCAGCGCCCAGTTCGGGCTGTAGAGCAGTTCCCGCGCCAGCGCGATCAGGTCGGCGCGTCCCTCGCGCAGAATCGCCTCGGCCTGGTCAGCGTGCACGATATGGCCGACGGCCATGGTGGGGATGGAGGCTTCTTCGCGGATTGCCTGCGCGTAAGGCACCTGGTAGCCGTAATGGCGGGCCCGGACGCTGTCCATCGGCGAACGCTCCAGGATGCCGCCGGAGCTGCAGTCGATCACGTCCACGCCCCTGGCCTTCAGTTCGCGCGCCAACGCGACGCTCTGGTCGGGTCCCCAGCCGGCATCGTCCTCACACGACAAACGCATGAACAGGGGCTTTTCCGCCGGCCAATTGGCACGAACGCACTCGGCGACGTCCAAGGCGAAGCGCATGCGGTTGGCGTCGGACCCGCCGTACTCGTCGTTCCGACGGTTGGCGACCGGCGAGAGGAACTGATGGATCAGGTAGCCGTGGGCGCCGTGGATCTCCAGTATCTCAAACCCGGCTTTGTCGGCACGCGCCGCCGCCTCGCCCCAATGCGTCACCAGGTCCGGGATTTCGTCGCGCGCAAACGCCCGCGGCGTCGGCATCCGGTCGCTGTGGGCGATGGCGCTCGGGGCGACGAGGTCCCAGCCGTCCCAGTCGAACATTTCGGGATGGTCCGCGGTCAACGGCTGCTGGCCTTCCCACGGACGGGTCAGCCGGGCTTTGCGGCCGGAATGGCCGATCTGGATCGCCGGTGTGGCGCCCTGCGCGTTGATGAACGCGGTGATGCGCTGGAGCCCCGGGATGAAGTCGTCCTTCCACAGCCCCAGGTCGCCGACGGTGCCGCAGCCGCGCCGCTCCACCTTGGTTGACTCCACCATCACCAGCCCGCACCCGCCGGCGGCATATTTGCCGGCATTCACCAGATGCCAGTCAGTCGCAAAACCCTGGTTGGAGGCATACTGGTGCATCGGCGCCAGCACCACACGGTTGCGCAGCGTGACGCTGCGGATCTGCAACGGGGTGAACAGCAGTGGCTTTGACATGATCGATCGACCTTCACGAACGTTGTCCCATGCGTAGCCGGATCGAGTCTACACGGCAACGGTCAGCCGCGCCGACGCAATTACTTCCCCGGCGCCGTCATCGCCAGCCCCTGCACCCGGATCAGGCCATCCGGGACCTGCCGGAAGCCGGTCAGGCTTTTCTTCAGGCCGACGATGTTGCGCGGGTTCCACAGATAGATCAGCGGCAGGTCCCTGCGCTCCTGCTGCCAGACCTTGTCATAGAGGGCCCGCCTCTGGCCCACATCGGCGACCGTACGAGCGGCATCCAGCGCCTTGTCAATCGCGGCATTGGCGTAATGACCGTAATTGAACGTTCCGCTGCCGTGCAGCATCTGCCACATGTTGCCATCCGGATCGGCCCGCCCGGACCAGCCGATCAGATAGGCCTCGAAATCGCCGGCATATCCGGCCTGCAACGAGGACGCGAATTCGAGCACCCGGAGCTTCACGTCGAACCCGGCCTCGCTCGCCATCGACTGGATGACCTCGCCGGCCTGCTGGATGTCGGTCTCGTTGGTGATCGTCAGGGTCACCGGAACGGGCAGCTTCACGCCCGCCTGCTGCAGCAATGCTTTGGCCTTCGCCACATCCCGCTTTGGCGGCGCGATATCCGGCAGGTAATACGGCGAGCTCGGCGGGTTGGCCTGCGCGGTCGGCGTGTAGATGCCGTTATACACGACCTGGATCAGCGCATCGCGGTCAATCGACAGCTCGAACGCCTGCCGCACCAGCGCATTCTGCCCCAGGATCGTCATTGCCGCCGGTCCGTTGCCGGTGTTGAACGTGATACCCGTATAGGCCAGCGAATCGCCCATCACGATCGCCAGTTTCGGATCGTGCTGCACCGTATCGACATCGCTGGGCAGGATATACTCCACCAGGTCCAGCGCACCGGCTTGCAAATTCGCCAGCCGTACCGTGGCGTTCGGGTTGACCTGATACGTCACCTGATCGAAATGGACCGACGGCGCGTCCCAGTAGCCGGGGAAGCGCTTCAGCGTGATATGATCCTGCGCCACCCGCTCGGCGAAGCTGAACGGCCCGGCACACACCGGATGCAGCCCGAACTGATCGCCCTCGGCCGCGCCGGCCTTGGGCGAGATCATGATACCCGCCCGATCCGTCAGCTGCGCCAGCAACTGCGAGGCCGGCGCCTTGAGCGACAGTTGCACCGTCAGCGGATCGATGATCTCGATGCTGTCGATCGAGCTGACCTCACCCCGCCGCATGCTGCCCTTCGTCGTCAGGTCACGCATCAGCTTGTACCTGACCGCATCGGCATCGAATTTTTCGCCGTCCTGGAACAGCACGCCGCCGCGCAAATGGATGATCAGATGCGTCGGGTCCTTCCATTCGTAACCGGTGGCAAGCTGCGGGACGATGGTCAGCTTCGTGTCGATGTCGAACAACTTGTCGCACATCCCGGCGAACACGATGCGACCGACATAGGACGAACCGAGCGTCGGGTCGAGCATGTCGGGGTCCTGGCGCAGGCCGATGTTCAAGGTTTGCGCAACCGCCGGAGCCGATACGACCAGCGCACCGAACAGCACCGCAAGCAGGCGCATCGACCGGCGTGGTTCGGCAAATCTGTGCGACGGCTTGGCCATGGGCACCTGACAGTTTCCGGCGACGCGAACCTACCCGATTCGCCTCGGTTCAGCCAGCTTCCGCCAAACCGCCTACTCCGCCGGCAGGACCACTGCCTCCTCCGCCCGCGCCGATACCCGCGCCGATCCGGCACAGAACAGGCTCAGCAGCAGGATCACCGCGACCAGCACCAGCACCAGTTCCGGATGGCCGCGATCGATCAGCAGGCCGAACGGCACCGGCGTGACGGCGCTGCCCAGCGGCAGCCCGGCGCTGACGAAGCCGAAGACTTTGCCGATCTGCCCCGGCGGCGCCGCGTCCTTCACCATCACGTCGCGCGGCGTCCGGCTCGCCCCCAGCGCGAGGCCGGACAGGAACGTCATGCCGATGATCGCCGCCACCGGCACGCCCAGCCAGTCCACGCCCAGCATAAGCAGCGCCGACATAATCGTCAGGCCCGTCACGAACGGCAGGATGTGGCGCTTGAACGTGTCGGCGAACCAGCCGCCCACCAGCACGCCGGTGGTCGAGCCGAGCATGTATGCCGTCAGCGCCGTGGCTGCCACGGGCAGGTCGATGCCTTTGTAGGTGTGCAGCACCGTCACCAGCCAGGACTGCACGCCGCCGCCGGCCATCGCCCCCAGCATGAAGAACATGAAGAACAGAATCATGGTCCGGCTGGTCAGCAGGTCGCGTCCGGACATCCTGACCGCACCATGCGCCACCTCGCGCACCTGATCCTTGAGGATTCGGCTCTGCAGCAGGATCGACAGCACCACCGGCACGCCCAGCAGCCCGACCGTCACCAGCGTGCCGCGCCAGCCGATCAGCGCCATCAAGAATGCCGCCACCGGCGGTCCGGCCGAGAAACCCAGATTGCCGCTGAAGGTGTGCAGGGCGAACGAGCGGCCCATCCGGTCCTTGTCGACCGAACCCGACAGGATCGCGTAATCGGCTGGATGGATCACCGAATTGCCGATTCCCGACAGGGTCGCGAGCACCAGAATCTGCCAGAACGACGTCGCCAGTCCCATCGCCGCGAGCGACAGCGACATCAGCAGTGCGCCGCCGACCAGGAACGGCCGCGCCCCATGCCGATCGACCAGGAATCCCACCGGCGTCTGCAACAGCGCCGTGGTGCCCGACATCAGCATGATCGTCATGCCGAGTTCGGCGAAACTGACCTGGAACGCGCTCTGCCAGGCGAGAAACATCGGCGGCAGGCACAGCACGTAGAAGTGCGAAAGAAAGTGCCCGTTGCCGATCAGGAAGTTGACACGGGTGGTCCGGCTGAACGCCATGCGAGTGCGGCCTTACGTGGAGTTTTGCGAATTTTGGCCGCGGTTACGCAACGGGTCAAGGAAACGGGATTTGCCGCGCGCACCGTGTACGGAGCCCCGGGGACCTGAGCAGGTTGGCGGCGCTGACGACGCGCTTCTCCAGACGCGGACCATCGAGTCATTCGTGGCGATCGCGTGCGTACAAACCGCAGCCGTTACCCCCGCCACATCCCCCCGCGAATGGACAATTCGTCACAATGCTCGGCCGCCCCGTGTTGCGTGCCCCCATACCCCATGCTAGACGCGCCGCGCCGGTTCGGCCGGCCGGCCCTGACACACGCCCGCGCTCCACCCGGTGCGGCGCAACAGATGGAAACAACCCGTGGCTTCTGAGGCTACGACTATCTCCTCCGGCGGCGGCCTCGCCGACCGCTACGCCGCCGCGCTGTATGCGCACGCCGACGAACACCGTGTGCTCGACGCCGTCGTGTCGCAGATGGAAGACCTTGGGCGTCTGATCGATGCCAGCGCCGATTTCCGTCGGCTACTTGAATCTCCCCTGATCGACGTCAAGACCGCCACCGCCGCCGCACAGGCCGTCCTGGCGCAGGAAGGCTTCGGCAAGGAAGTTCGCGACTTCGTCGGCGTCATCTCGGTCAACCGCCGCCTGCGTATCCTGCGCGACGTCGTCAACGCCTTCGCCACCCTGGTGGCCGACCGCCGCGGCATTGTCACCGCCCATGTCGCCTCGGCCCACCCGCTGAATGACGTGCAACGCCAGCAACTGCGCGCCCGCCTGATCGAGGCCGGGTATGGCAACGTCAACATCGCAGAAAAGGTCGATGCCGACCTGCTGGGCGGCCTCGTCGTCCGGATCGGCGCCCGCCTGTATGACACCAGTTTGAAATCCCGGCTGCAACGTCTGCAGTACGCCATGAAGGGAGCCGCGTAATATGGAGATCCGCCCCGCCGAGATCTCGGAGATTCTGAAGAAGCAGATCGCCGCGTTCGATACCGAAGCCAATGTCGCCGAAACCGGACAGGTGCTGTCCGTCGGTGACGGCATCGCCCGCGTGTTCGGCCTGCAGAACGTGATGTCCGGTGAGATGGTCGAGTTTCCCTCGGCCGGCCTGCGCGGCATGGCGCTGAACCTGGAAACCGACAATGTCGGGGTCGTCATCTTCGGCGACGACAAGGATATCCGCGAGGGCGACACCGTCTCCCGCACCGGTTCCATCGTTGAAGTCCCCGTCGGACCCGGCCTGCTCGGCAGAGTCGTCGACGGTCTTGGCAATCCGATCGACGGCAAGGGCCCGGTCATCTATACCGAACGCCGCCGCGTCGAGGTCAAGGCGCCCGGCATCATCCCCCGCAAGTCGGTGCATGAGCCGATGCAGACCGGTCTCAAGGCGATCGACGCGCTGATCCCGATCGGCCGCGGCCAGCGCGAACTGATCATCGGCGACCGCCAGACCGGCAAGACCGCGGTGATCATCGACACGATCATCAACCAGAAGGGCATCAACGCCGGCGACGACGAGAAGAAGAAGCTCTACTGCATCTACGTCGCGATCGGGCAGAAGCGCTCCACCGTCGCGCAGCTAGTGCAGACGCTGGAGGAAAACGGCGCGCTGCAATACTCCATCGTGGTCGCCGCCACCGCGTCGGACCCGGCACCGATGCAGTTCCTGGCGCC
>Ga0182012_10007609_pt1 | contig 10804 bp, 9 predicted proteins | sample 612S2SmetaG_FD_120486 | JGI IMG/M metagenome (GOLD analysis project Ga0182012, IMG submission 120486) | Permafrost microbial communities from Stordalen Mire, Sweden - 612S2S metaG | ecosystem: Environmental > Terrestrial > Soil > Wetlands > Permafrost | place: Sweden: Stordalen | collected...
AAGCTCGTCGTCATCTTCCAGCGTGGAGCTGCGGATGGCCTGAATATCGTGGTGCCATGGCGCGAGAACAATTACTACGCCATGCGCCCGACAATCGCCATTCCGCAGAAGCAGGTGCTCGATCTGGATGGCTTCTTCGGGCTTCATCCGGCCATGGCTTCACTGATGCCGCTCTTCCAACAGGGACATCTGGCCATCGTTCACGCGACGGGCTCGCCCGATGGCACGCGCTCGCACTTCGACGCGCAGGATTTTATGGAATCCGGTACTCCGGGAATCAAGAGCACCCAGGACGGCTGGCTGAACCGTGCCCTCCAGGCCGAAGACCTGCACCGCAAGCAGGAGCACACCGCATTCCGCGCTGTAGCGCTGGGCACGGACGTGCCGCGCACGCTCGCGGGCAGGATTCCCGCGCTCGCCATCAGCAACCTGCAGGACTTTGCCGTAGGCGGACGCGGCGCGAAGCCCGCTCCCGCAGCCACGGCCTTTGAAGCTATGTACGACGAGTCCAGCGATTCCCTGCTCCACTCCGCGGGCGATGAAACCTTTGAAGCCATCAAGATGCTCCGCGCCACCGATCCGGCGCACTACCAGCCCTCGCCGGACGCGAATTATCCCAACAACGGCTTCGCCAACAACATGAAGCAGATTGCCCAGTTACTCAAGGCCAATCTCGGCCTCGAAGCCGCCTTCACCGATATCGGCGGGTGGGATACGCATCAGAACCAGGGCAGCGTGGATGGCCAGCTCGCCAACCGCCTGCGCGAGTTCTCCGACGGCATCGCCGCCTTCTGGCGCGACATGGGCCCGGACGCCGAAAACATCACCCTGGTCACCATGTCCGAGTTCGGCCGCACAGCTCACCAGAACGGCACCGGCGGCACCGACCACGGCCACGCCAACGCCATGTTTGTTCTGGGCGGCAAGGTCAAAGGCGGCAAAGTCTACGGCAAGTGGCCGGGCATCAGCGATCATCAGTTGAACGAAGGCCGCGACCTGGCCATCACCACCGACTACCGCCAGGTACTTGGGGAAGTCGTCACGAAATCGATCGGCGCCAGCAACCTCGAAGTCACCTTCCCCGGCGCGCATCTCAATCCGAAACAGTTCCTGGGCCTCGCCTAAATCGGGAAATCCCTCAACCCGCGACCGGCGCACCGGTAGTTGGCGCAGACGGAGTAAGTCCAGCCGTGGGTGCAAGCGGATCGTTGTCTCGGTCCGTCACCTCAGAAAGATGCGCCAGGCCGTTAGCAAGCTCTCCAGTCCAACTGCCCTGGGGAGCACGCCAGCTCCAGTTGCCGCTTGGCACGGCAGGCGTGTTCATCCGAGCCTCAGACCCAAGATTGAGCAAATCCTGGCCAGGAACCATCGCCAGTTCGGCCACCGAAGAGGCCGCGGCACGCATCAGCGGCCACACCGGGCTGTCCTGCACTTTACCCACATACGTGTCGACAGCAGCGCGCTCCGTCTGGCCGGCCTTTTGCCACCAACCGAGGGTGGTGTCGTTGTCGTGCGTGCCGGTGTAGCAGAGCGTCTCCGGCACGAAGAGATGCGGCAGGTGGTTGTGCGCTGTCACGTCGCCAAATCCAAATTGCAGCACCCGCATGCAGGGCATTCCCTGTCCCAGCCGCAGGGCATCGACCTCCGGAGTGATGACCCCCAGGTCTTCGGCAACCAGCGGCAGCGGCCCGAGCACCTGCTCCAGCCGCGTAAAAAGCTCCTCGCCGGGAGCCTTGACCCACTCGCCATTCACGGCAGTCGGCTCCCCGGCCGGAATCGACCAATACGCCTCGAAGCCGCGGAAGTGGTCGAGCCGGACAATGTCGTACTGCATGCAGGAGCGGCGGATGCGCTGCACCCACCACGCGTACCCGGTTTCCGCCAGCACATCCCAGCGATAGACCGGATTCCCCCAGCGTTGCCCTGTCGGCGAAAAATAGTCAGGCGGAACGCCGGCCACATGAATAGGGTTCAAATCCTCGTCCAGTTCGAAAAGATGCGGGTTGGCCCAGACATCCGACGAGTCCATGCTCACAAAAATAGCGATATCGCCCAGAATGCGGATCTTGTGCTTGGCGGCGGCATAACGAAGCATGCGCCACTGCTCTTCAAAAGCAAACTGGATCACCTGCTCAGTCGCAAGATCGGCGGCGAACTCCTGCGTGGCGGCAGCCATGGCCTCCGGTTCGCGGCGGCGAATCGGTTCCGGCCACGCCGTCCAGGCTCCCGTGTTGTAGTGGCGGCGGAAAACCGCATAATGCACGTAGTCGTTCAGCCAGGAAGCTTCCTGAGTGCAGAAGGCCTCGAAGCGCTGCCACTGGCCGGCGAATTTCGGATCGTTCTGTCCGCGATCGAGGAAGTTTCGCGCTGCCTCGTGCAGCAGCGGCAGCTTGCGCGACTCCACCTGTTCAAAATCGACATTGCCTTCATGTCCAGCGAGGCCGGCAATTCGGTCCCCGGCAATCCAGCCCCAGTCGGCGAGCAATTCAAGGCTGATCAGGAACGGATTCCCAGCGAAAGCAGAGCTGCCTGCGTACGGAGAATTGCCGTAGCCGGTAGGACACAGCGGTAAAACCTGCCAGATATGCTGCTTGGCTGCGCTGAGAAAGTCGAGGAACTCGTAGGCCGCGTGGCCAAGGTCGCCGATGCCTCCGTAAGAAGGCAGGGAGCTGATGTGCAGCAGAACACCGGAGGAACGTCGATAGCGCATGGAAATATTATCCGCGCTGAAATTGAGAATCGCTGGGCAAAAAGAAGCAGGGCCGCCCGGAATGGGACGGCCCTGCCGAGTTGTCTTTCGAGTTACTGGCCGGGCTGGTCGCCGAGTCCAGGCTGCTTGGCCATCTTCGCATTGATGGCAATCAGTTTGGCCTTCTTGTACTCGTCCTGCGCGTTGGAGACGAAGATGCCGAAAACCTCTTCCTGTCGCTGATTCAGAATCTGGTCTCTCGTCTGGTCGAGGTTCTTGGTGATCTCTTCGGGAGTGGGCGAAACCTTGTCGACAATCTTGGCCACGACGCCGGTGCGCTGGGCGTTGATCGGTCCGCTGATGTCGCCGGGATTCAGGTCGAAGAGCTGAGGCGCAACGCTGCCCACCTGGCCGAAGTCGGGAACCTGTCCTGAGTCACCCACCAGATCGCTGGTCTTGACGGTAGCGCCCATCTCCTTCGCGGCTTTGGCCAGATCGTGGTCGGCCTTAGCTTTGTCGGCAAGCTCTTTGGTCTTTTCCGAAAGCAGTTGCGGCAGGCGCTCATCCGCGTAATCGGAAGCGACCTTGGACTTATAGTCGGCAAAGGATGGCGCGTGGGCTGGGGTGATGCCGGTAACCTGGAAGATAGCGTAGCCTTCGCCGGACTGTGCCGACTGCGGGTCGCCGTTCAGCTTGGCGGTGAAGGCCTTGGCGATTACCTGCGAGCCATCAGGCAAGCCGGGAATGATGCCCTGCGGGTTGAGCGACGGAGTCGTGACGACCTCCAGATGGTGGGCCGCGGCAGTCTTGGCCAGGCCATTCTTCTGGGCCTCCGTCGCCAGCGCACCGGCGTAGACCGCCTCCGAAGCCGTTTCCTTCTGCCGGATCAGCGTGGCCTCAATCGCCGGCTTCACTTCGCTCAGTGGTTGGTTATGCGCGGTCTGCCGCTCCTCCACCTGGATGATGTGGTAGCCGTACTGCGTGTGAACCAGCGTCACGTCGCCAATCTTCTGGGTAAAGATGGCATTGTCAAACTCGGGAACCATCGTGCCCCTGCGGGCAAAACCGAGTTCGCCGCCCTGCGCGCCGCTGCCGGGGTCTTCCGAATTCTTCTTGGCCAGCTCCGCAAAATCGCCGCCAGCCTTGATCTGCTTCAGCAGAGCATCCGCCTTGGCCTTGGCTTCGGCATCTGTCTTGGAGGTGCCTCCGGGGAACTTGATCAGGATGTGACGGGACTTCGCCTGCTCGGGAACCTGATACTCCGTCTGGTGAGCCTGATAGTAGGCCTGAATCTCCTGATCGCTGACCTTCGGCGTGCCCCCCGGAACCTGGTCCGCGGTGAAGGCGAAATAGGTAATCTTGCGCTCTTCCGGAATGGCATTCGCGTACCGCGCGGCGTTCTTGGTAAAGAAGGCCTGAAGTTCCGCGTCCGACGGATTGATCTGCTTGCGCAGGTCGTCCTGCGAGATCACCGCGTAGTCGAACTTGATCTTGATGTTCTGCTTCTTGTACGTGTCGCGAATCTCGTTGTCGCTGACGGTGACGCCAGCCGTGATCAACGAGCGCAGCCGCTGAATCTCGATGTCTTCGGCAACCGCCTTCTGGAAGTCGTCGATGGTCATGTTGAAGTTCTGGGAGACGAACTGCTTGTACTTGTCGTCGCCGATAAACTGGCCGTTGGGAAAGAGAAACCCGCCCAGCTGGCCGGTCTTGAGGAAGTTGCGCACGTCGTCGTCCGTCGCGGCAATGCCCATGCCAGCGGCCTTCGCGAGCAGAATCTTCTGCAGAATGAGCTGCTGTCCGGCCTGCGCCATAAAGCGCGGCATGAACAGCGACGCGTACTGCTCAGGCAGACGCTGGCGCTGCATCTGCTGCTGTGCAATCTCCTGCACGCGGGCCATGGAGATTTTTTCGCCGGTAAAGGTGAAACGGCTGTACCAGTGCGGATAGACCGTGGCATAGGTATCGGCGGTCACCGCGGCATCCTGGAAGATGCCGGGAATCAGCGTAACGACCATGGTGATCACGGCGGCGCCGATAATCACGATGAAAATGGCTTTGACGAGACGATTGTCTTTACTTTGCAGAAAGCGGATCATGTGCGGGCGACGACCTTCGGGGATGGGGCGCATTCCCTGTGCTTGCAATCCAAGGCAGGCTGGGGAAGGCGAACTTCTCCTACAGAAATTCTTGCTTCTCTGCGATTATAGACGAGGTGGCATAAGGAACAGAGACCGGGGAATGCGGAATAGGGATCATCGGACACACGGCAATCGCGTCAACTCCGCAAGTCCGAGCCTAATTGCCGGAAATACCCCGGAGCGCCAGATGCGACACTGTCCCCGAGCGCCGAAGGCGCGCCGTTATACCAGCCCAGGGCATCGCCCTGGGTTCAGGGCGCCAACCTGGAACCGGAGGGCTGAAAGCCCGATCTATCGCTCCCAGTTCCTCTACACGGGTTGACATGATCCGAAAGCGGACCCGGTAGAAACGCACAAGTTCTCACGGAGGAATTTTGAGTTCTGAGGTTGCAGTGAAGGCGGAAGAGACGGTATGGACAGGGGCGCTGCCCGGCGAAGGCCCGCTGCGCATCGATTTGTCCAAAGTACCCAGCGACACGCCGCCCAAAGTCAAGCTGCTGCGCGCCATCTGGGGCCTCTTTCAGATTCCCTTCTGGCCCCACACCGGCAAGCAGCTCAGCCCGCTCCGGGTTGCCCTGCTCAAGCTCTTCGGAGCGCAGATCGGCCCCCACTGCGAAGTCGGCGCCGGAGTCAAAATCTGGGTACCGTGGAATCTGACCATGGGCGAATACACCGCAATCGGCGCCAATACCGAGATCCAGAACTTTGTCCCGGTCATCATCGGCCGCCACGTCGTCATTTCGCAGCGCAACTACATCTGCACCTCAACCCACGACCACACGCATCCCCATTTTCCAACCATCTCCACGCCCATAACAATAGGCTCGCAATCCTGGATCGCATCCGAATGCGTGCTGGGCCCCGGCGCGGAGATTGGCGAAGGAGCGGTGATCTCCGTGCGCTCCGTCGTCTCCAAGCCCATGCCGCCATGGATGATCTGCGCCGGCAGCCCATGCCGCTCAATCACCGAGCGAGTCATACAAGACCCGGGTACTATCGAATTGAAGAAAGAAGCTACAACCTTTGAAGCCTGACATGACAGTGCGGTTTGCCGGGATCGAACTGGCGAACCCAATTATTGCCGCCAGCGGCACCTTTGGATATGGAATCGAGTTCGAGGAGATCGTGGCCCTCGACAAAATCGGCGCCTTCGTCTCGAAAGGCCTTTCGCGCGAACCGATGGCCGGCAATGTCGCACCCAGGATCGTCCAGACCGCTGCCGGCATGTTGAACGCCATCGGCCTGCAAAATATCGGCGTAGCCGAATTCATCGAAAAGAAGCTACCCGAACTCGCCCGCTACCCCAAAGCCAAGTGCATCGTCAACGTCTTCGGCACCCAGGTCGCCGACTACCTGGAAGTCATCGAGCGCCTCAACGACGCCCCAGGAATCGCCGCCTACGAACTGAACGTAAGCTGCCCCAACGTCCACGAAGGCGGCATGACCTTCGGCGCCGATCCGGGCGCGCTCGAATACCTGGTAGCCCGCTCCAAAGCCATCGCCACCCGGCCCCTGATCGTCAAGCTCTCGCCCAACGTCACCTCCGTCGCCCAGATGGCGAGAATCGCCGCCCTTGCCGGCGCCGACGCGCTTTCGCTGGTCAACACCTTCCTCGGCATGGCCATCGACCCGGAAACCCGCCAGCCCACCATCCGCAATGTGACCGGCGGCTTAAGCGGCCCAGCCATCAAGCCCATCGCCCTGCGCATGGTCTACGAAACCGCCAAAGCCGTCCAGATTCCCATCCTCGGCATGGGCGGCATCGTCACCGCCGAAGACGCCGTAGAATTCCTGCTGGCTGGCGCAACCGCGGTCCAGGTAGGCACAGCCAGCTACGCCGACCCACGCGCCGTAGAGCGCCTCGTCGGCACCCTCACCTCCTGGTGCAAAAGCCACAATGTCGAGCGCGTAAGCTCCCTCACCGGCGGCCTGCAAATCCCCTGGCTGGCATAGACCATGCGCGTCCTCTTCGTTTGCAGCCGGAACCGCCTGCGCAGCCCAACCGCGGAAGCCGTCTTCGCAGCATACGAGGGCCTCGAAACCCTCTCAGCCGGGACGGAAACCGATGCAGTAACTCCGGTAGACGCAGAGCTGATCGAATGGGCGGAAATCATCTTCGCCATGGAGAATAGCCACCGCAACAAGCTCCGCCAGCGCTTCAGCAAGCTCGTAGACCAAAAATGGCTGGTAGTCTTGCGGATTCGGGACGATTATGACTATATGCAGCCGGAACTTGTGCAGTTATTGAAAGTAAAGGTGCTGCCGCACTTGCCAAGCATCAGTCGATGAGTAATTTCGCCGCCTCGCGCAGACCCGCGAGGCACCCGATTCTGGAGGTTGAATGGAGTTATTTAGCTTCATCGCGCTTGCTGGGTTTGTGCTCGTCTGCGGACTCGTCGCGGGAACAGTTACAGCCAGACTCGTCAGAGATTTCGAACGGGGACGCGGAGAATTGATCGTGGCTGGCTTCTTTGTTCCGGCGTTGTTCGTCACTTATCTCTTCCTTGCCAGCCATTTGCGCGAGGAATTTCATCGGTGGCATTCCGAAGCGTACTGCCTTGACCCGAACTGCACGATTCCTCTCGGCCACGGCGTCGAACTGTCCTACTACGACGACATGCCGTCGATGGCCAGGATCACGCGAGACGGTCTAGACTTCCTCGGGTTTGCGCCGCCAACGTACGTGCAGGGCACCGCCATTGTGGGAAGCATGCTTTACACCGAGACGAGCCACTCCACGCTCTCCATCGATCCTCCGGACGGATTCCTCTCTCTCAATCTTGTCTCGGGCGAGGTCCGGAAGTTCACGAACGATCGCGAACTACGAGCGAACGCGCTCGGGCTGGGCCAATTGACGACTCCTGACCAGATTTTGCGTAGCGAAGAGAATCGACAGCGCAACAAATTTTATTGGCCAACCGTCTTCGCGGCGCCAATTTTGCTAGCGGCAACGATGTTAATAGCTTTATCCAGACGCAAAAGCAAAAAGCCCACCGGAATCCCGGCAGGCTTTTGAATTCGCGAATTAAACGGTTGGCTTTACCGAGGCCGCAGCGACCGGATCGCCTCCGGCAATCGCGCCTCAATCAGCTTGGCCCGATCCGCAGCGATCCCGCCTAGATAAGCAGTCGCCGGAGTCGTAATCAGCACCAGCACAAAGGCGATCAGCGAGAAAGCCAGCCCGGCGAAGGCCGCCGAGACCAGCATCTGGTACATCGAAACCTTGTCCAGCCCCAGGATGTTGAAAGCCACGTGCTCCAGCAGCTTCACGCGCTGCAGCACCGCCAGCGCAAACAGGAAGCTGATCATCGACAGCGCGGTAAGCACAGCGAGCGTGCCGTCGAGCGAACGATGAAATTTTTGCCGTGCCCGGCAGTGCGCACAATCCTGGAGATGCTGTTCATAGTCGCGGCGCATTTCCGGACTGATTCCGGAAATGTCGTAGCGCCAGCTTCCCAGAATGGCCCCTACTACCCGGTCGGTGCATTGGGTTCTTGCCATAGTGTTTAGACTCGCTTTGCCGCAGTTTTGGTGCGCAAATTTTAACAATCCCCGCACAGGGCGGGCTTACCGGGCCAGTTTCCACGCCCGCCCGCAACGGTGTCTACGGCATCGATACCGCGTAAGTTCACCCGGTTGCAGATTTCACTCTATTGTAACCGAGTTGCGTTACGAATGCGCCATGAAAGGTAAGTGGAACCTTCCCAGACATCTTTAAGTGTTAAAAGCAGATAGGCGCCAGCGGCTCATGCTGGCTGGCCAGCAGCAACCGGTTGGCCAGCAGGCTCGGCTTCGAAACCAGCGCCCGCTCCGCGGCAATTCGAGCCAGTTCCGGCAGATTGTTGCTTTCCGAAAGATGCGCCAGGACCAGATAGGTAGCCGTGCCGTCGTAGGTCTGCTCCAGATACTGCGCCGTAGCGTCGTTCGACAAGTGCCCCACCCGCGAGAGCACCCGCTGCTTCACCTGCCAGGGATACGGCCCATCCCGCAGCATCTCCAGATCGTGATTCGATTCCAGCAGCATCAAATCGCAGCGCCTCAATTGCGACTGCACATTGGGCGGCATATACCCGAGGTCGGTAGCCACCGCCAGCCGCACCCCCTCCGCCGTAAACACAAAACCTACCGGATCGGCAGCGTCATGCGGAATTGTGAAAGGCGAGACGGCGATTTCGCCGATTTGGAAGGCTTCCCCGGCGCGAAAGTAGTTCACCGCCGGAAGCCGCGCCGGGTCAGCAGCCGGACCTGGAGCCTTCGCCTCGCCGTGAACCTCTTCCGTCTCTACGCCTTCGAGTTCAGCAGTCGGCGCAGCAACCGGACCGCAAACAGGGTCCACAACGGCTTCTTCCGCCGCCAGCTTCTGCTTCTTGTACTGCTCCGCCCACTCGGCATACGTAATCCGTCGCTGCGGAGTCACCTGGCGCACCCAGGCGCGGTGCGTCGCCTCCGTAAAATACACCGGAATCCCCAGCTTGCGAGCGGTCACGGCAAGCCCGTTCACGTGGTCCTGGTGCTCATGGGTGATCAGGATGGCGTCCAGCGTCTGTGGGTCTTCGCCAGCCGCAGCCATGCGCCGAAAAAGCTCCCGGCAGCTCAGACCGGCGTCCACCAGGATGCGTGTGCTTCCACCCGACGCCGAGATCGAGGAAACAATCGAGCTGTTCCCCTTCGACCCCGACGCCAATACGGTAAAACGCACCATCCTATGAGCATAGTCCCGTTCCATGTGGAATTGGGGGCAGGAATCCACTCACATTGCCAATTTGGTAACCGGAGCGCTCGCGTTAAGCCGCTGAGAGCCCCCAATAAACCACGGTCAATGAAGCGTACGGGCGACGATGGGTACAGTCGATGAAGGGCGCCTTCGATGAAGGGTACGGGCTTCAGCCCGTACATAAGCCTTGCAATATCAGCGCGGCTTTAGCCGCTGAGGGGGCTTACCCAGTTCTTTGAGAGCTTTCCTGATACGTATAAAATCCCCGCCCGGACTTCCGCCCCAGCCAGCCCGCATCCACCATCTTCACCAGGAGGGGACAGGGCCGGTATTTCGGGTCGCCCAGCCCCTGGTGCAGCACGCGAAGAATATCCACGCAGACATCGATGCCAATAAAATCCGCCAGCGTCAATGGGCCCATCGGGTGGGCCATCCCCAGCTGAAAAACCTGATCGACCGCCTCCGCCGTTGCCACTCCTTCCATCACCGTAAACGCGGCCTCGTTGATCAGCGGCATCAGCACGCGGTTCGAAACAAACCCCGGCGAATCGTTCACCTCAATCGGCGTTTTGCCAAGCCGCACCGCCAGGTCGCGGACCGTCTCAAAGGTGCTCTGCTCGGTTTGCAGCCCGCGAATGATCTCGACCAGCGCCATCACCGGCACCGGATTGAAAAAATGCATGCCAATCACCAGCCCGGAGCGGCGCGACTGCGCGGCCAGCTTAGTGATGGAGATAGAGCTGGTATTCGTGGCCAGAATCGCGCCGGGAGGCAAAATCGCGTCCAGCGAACGGATCAGCTCGCTCTTGATCTCGAACCGCTCGCTGGCCGCTTCAATCGCAAAGTCCGCGGGCGCCAATTGGGCCCGGTCAGTCGCAGTCCGGATACGCCCAATAGCGGCTTCGAGTTCCTCAGCGGAAATCTTGCCCTTGGCCGCTTCCCTGCCCAGGTTGGCGCGAATCTTCCCGACAGCTTTGTCGAGGAACGCCTGTTCGAGATCGCACAGCAGCACATAAAATCCGGAGCGCGCGACAACATGAGCAATACCGCTGCCCATGGTCCCTGCACCGACAACCGCAACGGTCTGAAGTTTAGTCATACTGGTCGCCTGGTCACAGGGCACGACTTCAAAGCTTGCGAGAAAACTCGACCTTGAAACGTTTTGTGAAAGGGCACGACTTCAGTCGTGCCGAAAACGTGAAACAAAAGGAATGGGCTTTAGCCCCTGCGGGCTTAACGCCAATTCTCAAGCCTTGGGTG
>Ga0182012_10007610_pt1 | contig 10804 bp, 6 predicted proteins | sample 612S2SmetaG_FD_120486 | JGI IMG/M metagenome (GOLD analysis project Ga0182012, IMG submission 120486) | Permafrost microbial communities from Stordalen Mire, Sweden - 612S2S metaG | ecosystem: Environmental > Terrestrial > Soil > Wetlands > Permafrost | place: Sweden: Stordalen | collected...
CAGGCGGCGCAGGCGTTGATTCGCCGCGTTCCCGTCGGCGAAAGCGTTGTCGAGGCCATTCTGTCGCTGGTGCGCGGCGGGCGGCCCGAAACGGCCGACCAGGATTTGGTCAAGCGTCACGTTGCCTGGGGTCCCGGCCCGCGCGCAGCGCAGGCGCTGATGCTGGCGAGCCGGGCGCGGGCGATCCTGGACGGGCGGCTGGCGCCGAGCGTAGATGACGTGGTTGCCCTGGCGCGCCCAGTGCTGCGCCACCGCATGGCGCTGAATTTCTCGGCGCGTGCCGACGGGATCGCGCTGTCGGACGTGATCGACCGGCTGGTGGAGCGACTTGCCTAGCGCGTCGGCTTCGGTTCAGGCCCGGCGCGCGGAGTCGCTGGGCGAACGGCTGCCCCCGCTGATGGTCGCCGCAGACCGGGTTGCCGCGACCGTGGCCCAGGGCGTGCATGGACGGCGGCGTGTGGGCACGGGCGAAAGCTTCTGGCAGTTTCGCGCCTTCGTGCAGGGCGATGCGATCAATCGCATCGACTGGCGCCAGTCCGCCAAGTCCGACCGCAATTTCATCCGCGAGACCGAGTGGGAAGCCGCGCAGACCGTCTGCCTGTGGCGCGACGGATCGGCCAGCATGCGCTGGAAATCGGCCGGGGCGACGGTCGAGAAGCGGGCACGCGCGGAATTGCTGCTGCTCGCACTCGCCTCGCTGCTGCTGCGCGGGGGCGAGCGGGTGGCGCTGATGGGGGATGCAATGCGCCCGGTCGCCGGGCGATCGGGGCTCGATCGGATGGCGGTGGCACTGGCGCGGACCGGCGACGACGACGCCGGGGCGCCGGCACAGTCGGCGGTGCCCAGGCATGCCCGTGTCGTGCTGATCGGGGATTTTTTGTCGCCGCTGGATGACGTGCAGGCAGCAGTTGGACGTCTTGCGGCAATCCCGGTCACCGGCCATCTGCTCCAGGTGCTGGATCCCGCGGAGGCGCTGTTGCCCTATTCCGGGCGGGTGCGCTTCCGGGGCCTGGAGAAGGAGGCGGAGACGCTCGTGCCACGCGTGGAGACGGTGCGGGATGCATACGCTGCCAGGCTGGCGGACCAGCAGGCCGGTCTGGCGGCGATCTGCGCGGCCGCCGGGTGGAGTTTCGCCGTCCATCGCACCGACCACACGCCGGAGACCGCTCTGCTCGGGCTTTACTCGGCTCTGGCGCCGGCGAGGTGATCTTCGCCGCCCCTTGGGTGCTGATCGCCCTGCCCGCCTTGCCGCTGCTGTGGTGGCTGCTGCGCGTGACCCCTCCGGCGCCGCGCAGCGAGACGTTTCCCGCCATCCGCCTCCTCGCCGATCTGCGCGCTTCCGAGGAGACGCCGGCGCATACGCCGTGGTGGCTGCTGGCGCTGCGAATGCTGGCGGCGGGGCTGGTGATCGTCGGGCTGGCGCGCCCGGTGCTGGATGCCGGCGCCGCGCTGCCAGGCAGCGGGCCGGTGTTGCTGGTGGTCGATGACGGTTGGGCTTCGGCGCCGGACTGGCAGCAGCGGATGCAGACAGCCGCAGGGGTGCTGGACCGCGCGGAGCGTGCCGGACGGCCGGCGGCGCTGCTGGCAACGGCCCCTCCGGAAGGCGGCGCGGCCGCCGCGGTGCTGCCGCCGATGCCGGTGCCCGACCTGCGGGCGCGGCTGGCCGCGCTCCATCCCAAGCCGTGGCCGCCGGACCGGGCCGCCGCGGCGGCGGCACTGCGCGGCTGGGATCATCCCGGCACCGCGGTCGCCTGGATCGCCGATGGGCTGACCCATGGACAGGATATGACGGATTTCGGCGCCGCGCTCAGCGCTGCCGGAGCAGTGACGGAACTCTGCTGCGCCGCGGCTCCAACGCGGCTGATGTTGCCGCCACGCAGTGAGACGGACCGGCTGGTCGCGCGCATCGAGCAGACCCCGCAGCCGGTCGGCGGCAGCGTGGCGGTATTGGCGCAGAGCGGCGACGGGCGCAGCCTGGCGCGCGCGGTGTTCGCCCTGCCGCAAGGCGCGACACAGGCGGACGCGGTGATCGCGCTGCCGCCGGAACTGCGCAACCGTCTCTCGCGACTGGTGCTGGAGGGGCCGCCATCGGCGGGGTCCGTGGTGCTGCTGGACGAGCGCTGGCGCCGCAGGCCGGTGGGCCTGCTGGCCGGGCAGCCTGGAACGGCCGACGCGCCGCTGACCGGAGAGCTGTTTTATCTGGAACGCGCGCTCGGTCCCTATGCCGAACTGCGGGAAGGCGACCTCAAGACGCTGCTGTCGCGCGACATCTCGGTGATCGTGCTGGCCGACCGCCCGCTGCCCGAGGGCACCGGCGGCGATCCCGAGCGGGCGGCGCTCGCTGCCTGGGTGGAAAAGGGCGGCCTGCTGATCCGCTTCGCCGGCCCGGAGACGGCCGAGCATCCGGACTCGCTGTTGCCGGTGCACTTGCTGGCTGGCGACCGGCAACTTGGCGGGGCGCTGTCCTGGAGCCAGCCGGCGGCACTCGCGCCGTTCACGCCGGACTCGCCGTTCGCCGGTCTGGCGGTACCCGACGAGGTACGGGTGACAGAGCAGGTTCTGGCCGAACCCTCCGCCGATCTGTCGGCGCATACCTGGGCGCGGCTGGCCGATGGCACGCCGTTGGTGACGCAGCGGCCGCTCGGGGGCGGACGGATCGTGCTGTTTCACGTCACAGCCAATGCCGACTGGTCGAACCTGGCGCTGTCCGGCCTGTTCGTGGACATGCTGCGCCGGCTGGTGGACCTGTCGGCGGGCGTCGCGGGCGCCGGAGGCGATACGTTGCTCGCGCCAGCCGAGACGCTGGACGGGTACGGCACGCTTTCGCCACCGCCGCCCGGAGCGACGGCGCTGGTGGCAAGCGCGTTCGCGACGACGCCGGCTTCGCCGAAGCATCCGCCGGGGCTCTACGGGCCCGAGAACGGGCGGCAGACGCTTAATCTCGGCACGGCGTTGCCGCCGCCGGAGCGCGCGCCGACAATCTTGGGTGCGCGGGTGGAGACGCTGGAGGCGGCAGCGCCGGAGCGCGCGCTGGGGCCTTGGCTGTTGGGTGCGGCGCTGGCGCTGATGGCGATCGACCTGCTGCTGTCCCTGGGCCTGCGCGGCCTGCTGCGTCCGGCCGCGGCGGCGCTGGCCCTGGCATTGCTCGCCGCGGGACCGGCGCACGCGGATGCGAGCGCGGCGCTGGCGACGCGGCTGGCCTATGTTGTAACCGGCGACGATCAGGCGGACGGGATTTCGCGCGCCGGGCTGGCGGGTCTGTCGGACTATGTGAACCGGCGCACCGCCGCCAGCCTGGCGGAGCCGGACCCGGTTGTACCGGGGCGTGACGATCTGAGCTTTTACCCGCTGTTGTACTGGCCCATCACCGCCGATGCGCACCCGCTCGATTCAGCGGCCGCCGCGGCGCTGAACGACTACATGGGACGCGGCGGAATCATCTTGATCGACACGCGCGGCGGCGGCAGCGGCGAGGATTTCGCGCCGGGCACGCAGGCCGCGCTGCAACGGGTGACCGCGGGGCTGAACATCCCTCCCCTGGCGCCGCTGACCAGCGAGCACGTGCTGGCGCGATCGTTTTACCTGCTGCAGGACTTCCCGGGGCGCTACGACGGCGACATGGTGTGGGTGCAGCGCGACCAGGATCGCGCGAACGACAGTGTCAGCCCGGTGATCATCGGCGCGCATGACTGGGCGGCGGCCTGGGCCACAGACGGACAGGGGCATAACCCGTATGCGGTGATCCCCGGTGGGGCGCGGCAGCGCACGCTGGCCTATCGGTTCGGGGTCAACCTCGTGATGTACGCGCTGACCGGAAACTACAAAGGCGATCAGGTACACGTGCCCGCGATTCTTGAGCGGCTGGGTCAGTAGATGCCGCTGGAACAGGCCTTTGCCGCCATCCGCTTCGACCCCGCTTTGCCGGGGTGGCTGCTGGGCGCGCTGGCATTGCTGGCCGCCGTTTCTGTCGGGATCGCGCTGTGGCGGCGCGCGCGGGGGGTGGTGTGGCGGGCGCTGGCCTTCGCTGTGCTGTTGCTGTGGCTCTCGGGGCCGCGGCTGGTGCAGGAGACGCGCCAGGGGCTCAGCGATATCGGGCTGCTGGTGGTGGATCAGACGGCATCGATGCAGGTGGGCGAGCGCGCGCGGCTTGCGGCAGCGGCGCGTGCTGGCATCGAAAGCCAGGCCGCGGGACAGCCGGATCTGGAGTTGCGCACCGTGACGGTGCCGGAATCCGGGGTGTCCGGCACCCGCCTGTTCGCCGGCATCGATCGCGCACTCGCCGACATTCCGCGCTCGCGCCTCGCGGGCATCGTCGCCATCACCGATGGGCAGGTGCACGACATTCCCGAGCAGGCGCCGGGCGGCGCGCCGCTGCATGTGTTGATCCCGGCCAAGGGCGAAGAGCTGGACCGCCGTCTGCGTGTGGTGGAGGCACCGAGCTACGGCATCGTCGGCCATCCGGTGACGCTGCGGGTGGTGGTGGAGGACCTCGGCGCGCAGCGCGCGGCGGGAGCCGCGCGGCTGACGATCCGGCGCGACGGGGAGCCGCCGCGGGTGGAGAGCGTGCCGGTGGGGCGCGAGCAGCGAATCGAAATCCCGATCGTGCGCGCGGGCCCGACTGTGGTTGAACTGCAGGTCGAGCCCCTGCCGGGTGAAGTCTCCACGCTGAACAACCGCGCCGTAGTCGAAATAAACGGCGTGCGCGACCGGCTGCGCGTGCTGCTGGTCTCCGGCGAACCGCATGCCGGCGAGCGCACCTGGCGGCGGCTGCTGAAAGCGGATCCGGCCGTCGATCTCGTGCACTTCACGATCCTGCGGCCGCCGGAAAAAGACGATCTCACGCCGCTCAACGAACTCGCGTTGATCGCCTTTCCGGTCCGCGAACTGTTCCAAGTCAAGATATCGGATTTCGATCTGATCATCCTCGACCGATTCCAAAATCGCGGCATCCTGCCCGCGCCCTATCTCGCCAATATTGCGGAGTACGTGCGCAACGGAGGGGCGCTGCTGATGACGGCAGGGCCCGAGTTCGCCACCGCGGCGAGCCTGACGCTGACCCCGCTCGGCACCGTGCTGCCGGCGCGCGCGTCTACACTCGGCGACGCGGTGGTGGAAGGCGCCTTCCGCCCGCGCGTGACCGAACTTGGCGGCCGCCATCCGGTAACCGAGGACCTTACCGGCAGTACCGGGCCGGGCGGCAAGGGCGATCCCAGCTGGGGCGACTGGTATCGCCGGATCACGCCGAGCTCCGTGCATGGCGAGGTGTTGATGAGCTCGGCGGACGGCGATCCGCTGCTGGTGCTGGACCATGTCGGGCAGGGCCGCACGGCGATGCTGCTGTCCGACCAGATCTGGCTGTGGTCGCGCGGACACGAGGGTGGCGGTCCGCAGGCGGAACTGCTGCGGCGCATCGCGCACTGGCTGATGAAAGAACCCGAGCTTGAGGAAAACGCGCTCACCGCGCGGGTGGAGGCCGGACGCCTGTCGATCGAGCGGCGCAGCACCGATCCGGACCCCGCGGCACCGCCGCAGGCGACGGTGACGGATCCCGATGGCGGTGTGCAGCGCCTCGCACTCACGCCGTCCGGTCCCGGACGGGCGCGCCTGACGTTGCCGGCGACGACGCCCGGCGTGTGGCAGGTCTCGGACGGCGGGCGCACCGCGTATGCCGCGGCGGGTGCTGCAAACCCGCAGGAAATCGCGGACCTGCGCGCGACAGCAACCGCACTGGCTCCGATCGCGCGGGCCTCCGGCGGCAGCGTGCACTGGCTCGACGACGGATCGCAGGCTGGCCTGGTGCCATCGCTGCGGCGGACTGAAGTGGGACGCGATGCGGCAGGCAGTTCCTGGATCGGGTTGCAGCGCCGGCACGATCACGTGGTGACGGGCATCGCAGCACTCCCGCTGCTGCCGCCCTGGCTGGCACTGCCGTTGATTCTTGGGCTGGCGGTGATCGCGTGGCGCCGTGAGGGTGCGTGATACTTGCGCGCACGACCCCCGGGAGTACATAGCCGGGGAACCAAAGCGGCGGCGGCGCGTGACGTCTTTAGCGGAAGTAAAGGGGTTCGTGTCTTCCAGAACGTAGAGCGACAGGGTGGGGGCGCCACGCCCGGATATCCGGTGCTTGCACTGATCGGATTCGTCGGGCTGTGCCTGCTGGTGGGCGCCGTGGCCGGGCTGCTCACCGCGCATAGCGTCGGTACGTGGTATCTGTCGCTTGCGCGGCCTCCGGGTACGCCTCCGAACTGGGTGTTCGCGCCCGTATGGACCGTGCTCTACGTCCTCATCGGCATTGCGGGATGGATGGGGTGGCGGCGCGCCGGCGCATCCTGGCCGATCCGGCTATGGGGATGGCAGTTGCTGCTCAACGCACTGTGGCCGGCGGCGTTCTTCGGGCTGCGCAATACCGCACTCGGATTGCTGGTGATCTTGCCGATGCTGGCGTTGATCGTGCTCACCATCCGCGCCTTCGAGCGCATCGACCGGCGGGCCGCATTACTGATGCTGCCGTATCTCGCGTGGTCCTGCTACGCGACGTGGCTCAATCTCGGCTTCTGGTGGCTCAACCCGCATAGCTGAGCGGGCGCCTATTCCGCCGCGATGCGCGCCGGCTCCACCATGCTCGCCGCCACCTGAAGATCCACTGACAGCAGGCGCGACACGCCGCGTTCCTGCATCGTGACACCGTAGAGACGGTCCATCCTGGCCATCGTCAGATGGTGATGTGTCACCACGAGGAAGCGTGTGCCGGTTTCACGCACCATGTCCTCGAGCAGGTTGCAGAAACGCTCCACGTTGGCGTCGTCCAGCGGTGCGTCCACTTCGTCCAGCACGCAGACCGGGGCGGGGTTGCAGCGGAATACCGCGAAGATCAGCGACAGGGCGGTCAGCGCCTGCTCGCCACCCGAGAGCAGCGAGAGCGTCGCCAGTTTCTTGCCCGGCGGCTGGGCGTAGATCTCGAGGCCCGCGGTCAGCGGATCGTCGCTACCGACCAGCGCCAGATGGGCGCGGCCGCCGCCGAACATGCGGCTGAACAGCGACTGGAAATTCCGGTCTACCTGCTCGAACACCGCACCCAGCCGCTCGCGGCCCTCGCGGTTCAGGTGGCCGATCGAGCCGCGCAGCTTGGCGATAGCGGCGGAGAGTTCCTCGCGCTCGGCCTCGATTGTCTTGATGGTTTGCTCAATTTCTTCCGCTTCGATCTCGGCGCGCAGGTTCACCGGCCCCATCTCGTCGCGCTCCTTGAGCAGGCGCTCCAGGCGGCGGCGCCCCTTCTCTTCGCTTTCCGCGGAGAGATCGGCGGGCGGATCCGGCAGGCCGGGATTGACTCCGAGCCGTTCGAGGATGCGTTCGGCGACGGTGCCCCAGGCGTGCTCGGCGGCCTCGGCCGCGCCTTCGGCGCGCACGGCAGCCTCGCGCGCCGATCCGAGCGCGGATTCGGCGGCGCGGGCGGCGCGATCGGCTGCTGTGGCCGCGGCACCGGCGGTGGCCAGCGCGTCAGCCGCACGACGATGCGTGGCCTCCGCCGCTTCCAGCGCATCGAGCGCGGTGGCGCGCCGTGCGGCGATCGCCGCGGGCGCGTCCTGCAATCCCGCATGCTCGGCTTCAGCCTCATCGTGGCGTGCGGAGAGTTCTGCGACGCGCCCGGCCGCATCCTGCGCGCGGCTGGCCCAATCCGACTGTTCGCGCGCGATCGTCGCCCGGCGGCCGGCACGTGCGGCGGCCTCGCGGGCGAGCGTGTCATGCGCGCTGCGGGCGGCGGTCTCGGCGGCGCGAGCTTGCGAAAGGGTAGTGCGCGCCGCCTCCACCGCGGCGCGCGCCGCCGCGACGTCCGGCAGCGCGGCCTGGGCGAAGCGGGCGCGATCCAGCGCGTGCGCCGCTTCGGTCTGCTCGCCCGACAAACGCGCGAGCTGCTCTTCCAGCGCGGCGAGTTTTGCGGCGGCGGTCGCCGCCTGGGCGCGCAGCTGTCCGGCGCTGGTACGGGCCTGCTCAAGATGCTGTTCCGCTGCACGCCGTGCCTGCCGCGCCTGCTGATCGGTGGCAACGGCGTCGCGCTCCGCCTGCTCGGCCGCCGTGCACGCCGCGCCGGCCTGCGCCGCCTGCGTCCGTGCCGCTTCCAACTGGCCCTGCAGGAGGCTCAGCCGGTTGCGCTGCTGCAGCCGAACCGCCGCCGCCGTCGGCGTGCCCGCGAGGATCGTGTAGCCGTCCCAGCGCCACACCGCCCCGGCGCGCGAGACCAGCGTCTGCCCAGGGGCGAGCCCCGGCTGCAGCTCCGCGCCGTCGATGCCGTCATCCACCAGCCCGATCTGTGACAGGGCGCGCTCCAGCGCCGCCGGACCATGGACCAGGGCCGCCAGCGGCGTCGCTCCCAGTGGCAGCGTCGTGGCGGCGGCGTCCAGCGGCGGCAGTTCGCGCCAGTGCCGGGCCGCGCTGCGATCGGCAGCGGAGGTCAGCTCCTCGCCCAGCGCGGCGCCCAGTGCGGACTCGAGACCCGCGGGCACCGTCAGCGCATCGACCATGGGCGGCCATTGCTCGCCGTCCTTCACGCCCAGCACATCGGCCAGTGCGCGGGCTTCGGCACTCAACCTTGTCTCGATAGAGGCCGCCTCGGCGCGCCGTTCCCGCGCCGCCGAAAGGGCCGCATTCGCCGCGGCGCGCGCAGTCTCGGCCGCGTCCAGCGCCGCGGACGCTTCGGCAAGCGCCTGTTCCGCAGCCTGCTGGTCGAGCGTCGCGCGCTCAAGCCGCGCCTCATCCACGGTTTGCGCGGCGGCCCGGTTCTGCTGGGCGGTGAGATCGGCATGCTGGCCGGCCAGGCGGCGCGCGCGGCTATCGGCCTGCGCCAGTTCCTGCGCGACCGCCTGGGCCCGGGCAGCGGCATGCGCGGCGGCTTCGGTCGCGCGGTTGGCTTCCGCCTCCGCCAGCCGGACCGCCTCGGTCGCCTCGACCGCCGCGGCTTCGGCCGCGCTCAAACCAGCCGGCGCGTCCGCCTCGGCAGCCTCGAGCCCGCGGTCCTCCCCAGTCAACCGCTCGATCGCGGCGGCGGCATCGCGGCTCAATTGTGCCGCGTGATCGAGGTCCCGACGCAGCTGCGCGAGACGTGCGACAGCGGCCGCCACGGCCGCGCGCGCCCGCTCCTCCTCCGCCGCAATCTGTTCCTGGGCGACGCGGTGGCGCTCCAGCGCCGTGCGGGCCGCGCCCTCGGCCTCGCGCAGCGGAGGCAGTTCAGCGGCCGCGTTGGTGGCAACGGTGCTGGCCGCGGTGGCGGCTTCGGTCGCTTCCGCCACGGCGATGCGGGCATCGTGCAGCGCCGCCTGCGCGGCGGCGCGGCCGGCTTCGACGCGGGCGCGCTGGATCGACAACAGCTCGGCTTCGGCATCGCGAATGGCGCCGGAGATGTTGCGGTAGCGGCTAGCCTGGCGCGCCTGGCGCTTCAGCGCCTGCAGCTGGCCCTCAAGCTGGCCGCGCAGATCCTCCGCGCGCGCCAGATTGGCCTCCGCGGCACGTAGTTTCAGTTCGGCTTCGTGGCGGCGCGCGTGCAGGCCGGTGATGCTCGCAGCTTCCTCCAGGATCGACCGCCGTTCCTCCGGGCGCGCGTTGGCGATCGCACTCACCCGGCCCTGGCTGACCATCGCGGAGGACCGCGCGCCGCTCGCCATATCCGCGAACAGCGTCTGCACGTCGCGCGCCCGCTGTTCCTTCCCGTTGACGCGATACGCGCTGCCCATGCCGCGCTCGATGCGCCGGCTGATCTCGAGCTCCGGCTGCTCGTGGAACGGCGCCGGAGCGAACCCCGCCGCCTCCTCCAGATGCAGCGTCACCTCGGCGATGTTGCGGCTCGGGCGACCCGCCGTGCCGGCGAAGATGACGTCGTCCATCTCCCCGCCGCGCAAGCTGCGCGCGGAATTCTCCCCCATCGCCCAGCGCAGCGCCTCCACCACGTTGGACTTGCCGCAACCGTTGGGCCCGACGATGCCGGTCAGGCCCGGACGGATCTCCACCGTGGTCGGCTCGGCGAAGCTCTTAAATCCGGCAATGCGCAGGCGGGAGAAGTGGACAGGCAAAATGAAGCCCTTTTCAGCCGGTGGCGTGAAGCATCTTGGCAAGCGCGTCGAAATCCATGCCGCCGGCATGGCGCTCGCCATCGATGATGAACGTCGGAGTCGAGTCGACGTGATCGACGTTCTGAGCCTTCTCCGCGCCGGCAACGATCGCCTTCTTCAGCGCCTCGTTGGCGATCGCCGCATCGAAGGTCTGGCGGCTCATCCCGGCTAGGGCCGCGGTCTTCCACAGCTCTTCGGTGTTGTTCACGCCGCGCGCGTAGGCCCAACGGTCCTGGCTAGCGAACAGCGCCGAGATGAACGGCTCATAGCGCTCCGGCGGCAGGGCGCGGGCGACCATCGCGGCGGTCAGCGCCAGCTGGTCCAGCGGGTAGTCGCGGAAGATGTAGCGGACCTTGCCGGTATCGATCAGCTCGGCCTTCACCTTGGGGAAGACGTCGCGGGAGAACGCCGCGCAATGCGGGCAGGTCAGCGAGAAATACTCGATGATGGTGTTCTTCGCGTCCGGGTTGCCGATGGCCCGGTCGGCGAACAGCGGAGCGGGGTCCGCGGCGCGCGCGACGGCCGGCAGCACCAGCCCAGTGGCCACAAGCGATAGTAGGTTTCGGCGGTCGATCATCGTGGAACCTCAATATGTAGTGGTTTTACCCCCGCCTCCCCGGCGGAGTCGAGGGGGGTTTGCCCGACAGGACGGCGGCTCCCAGAGCCGCCAAGGCATCGCGCAATGGTCCGGGCGGCATGGCGGC
>Ga0182012_10007615_pt1 | contig 10801 bp, 8 predicted proteins | sample 612S2SmetaG_FD_120486 | JGI IMG/M metagenome (GOLD analysis project Ga0182012, IMG submission 120486) | Permafrost microbial communities from Stordalen Mire, Sweden - 612S2S metaG | ecosystem: Environmental > Terrestrial > Soil > Wetlands > Permafrost | place: Sweden: Stordalen | collected...
AGCCCAGCACCGAGACGCCGGTCCGCAGCACGTCCATGGGGTGGGTTGAGGCGGGCAGCAGTTCGAGGGCCTGCGCAACCTGCGGCGGCAGACTTCGCAGCGAGACCAGCCGCGCATAATAGGCCGCCAGTTCGCCGGCGTTGGGCAGCTTGCCGTGAATCAACAGGTAGGCGATCTCTTCAAACCCGCAGTGCGAGGCCAGATCGGCAATGTCGTAACCGCGGTAGTGCAGGTCGTTGCCGCTCTGGCCCACGGTGCAAATTGCGGTTTCGCCCGCGGCAGTGCCGGAGAGCGCGACGGACTTTTTAGGTTTGAAAACAGGGGGAGTGGTGCTCTCAGTCATTGATTCGACCTCTGAGAGCTTCAAACTAACGGATAGGGAGCAGGAGTGGCAAGCGGCGGTCGCTATTTCTTGCCCTTGGCAAACAGCTCGTCGAGCTTTTGCTCGTATGCGTGGTAATCGAGGTATTTGTAGAGGTCGGCGCGCGATTGCATCAGCGGCACGACGCTTTTCTGCGTGCCCTCGGTGCGGATGGCCTCGTAGACTTTGAGGGCCGCGGCATTCATGGCGCGGTAAGCTCCGCAGCAGTAGAGGATGATGTCTACTCCGGCCGCGGCCAGCTCTTCCCGCGTCCACAAAGGCGTTTGCCCGAACTCGGTAATGTTGGCCAGGATAGGCACTCCCACGGCCTTTCGAAATGCGGTGTACATGGGGAGCTCGGTGACCGCTTCGGCAAAAATCATGTCGGCGCCGGCGGCAACGTAGGCTTGGGCGCGGGCGATGGCTGCTTCGAGCCCCTCATTGGCCAGCGCATCGGTGCGGGCCATGATGACGAAAGCGGCATCGGTGCGGGCATCCACGGCAGCCTTGATGCGGTCGCACATTTCATCGGCAGGCACCAGTTCTTTGCCGGGGCGATGGCCGCAGCGCTTGGCGCCCACCTGGTCCTCAATATGCACGGCCGCTGCGCCGGCCTTCGTCATCTGGCGGATGGTGCGCGCGATGTTGAATGCCGAACCCCAGCCCGTATCAAGATCGACCAGCAACGGCAGATCGGTTGCATCGGTAATGCGCCGGACATCGGTGAGCACATCTTCCATGGTGCTGATGCCGAGGTCGGGAATGCCGAGCGAGTTGGCTGCCACGCCCCCGCCGGAGAGATAAAGCGCGCGAAATCCCACGGCCTGGGCCAGCCGCGCGGTATAGGCATTGATGGCGCCTGCAACCTGCAGGGGCTTTTCAGCTTCGAGCGCAGCGCGAAAGCGCTCCCCAGCCGACGGATGTACAAGAGGCTGCTGCATGCAATGCCCGCATCATAACAGGATTTTCATGGGGCTTTCCCGCGCCGGGTTTCCGAAACAGGGCGCGCGGTGCGACAATTCTCGCGTTGGGGCCAATGGCAACAAAATTGGCCTCTGCCCGGAGGTAACAAATCAGCATGAAAACTCTGCTTCTATGTACAGGCCTATTGCTTGGCGCAACCACTCTGCTGGCCCAGCAGGCCGCGCCCAAGGCTCCGCCCAAGAGCCCGCCGGCCACGGCAACCGCAACCATCGGCGGTAATTCCGTCACCATTACCTACAGCTCCCCGCGGGTGCGCGGACGCGAAGGCAAAATCTTCTCGTCAGACGGGCTCATCAGCCACGATCCGCACTACCCGGTTTGGCGTGCAGGGGCGAACTCTGCCACAACGCTCGAAACCAGCGGCGATTTGACCATCGGCGACCTGAGTGTTCCCGCCGGCAAATACACGCTGTTTATCGATATTTCCGATCCCGCCGGCTGGACGCTGATCGTGAGCAAGGACACGGGCGAATGGGGACTTTCGTATGACGCCTCGAAAGACCTGGGCCGCGTAAAGATGCAGATGAGCAAACCGCCCGCCCTGGTTGAAGATCTGGTGTGGAAGGTCGGCCAAAAGCACATCTCGCTTGAGTGGGAAGACATGAAGGCGTCGGTCGCCGTGAAGTAACGGGCGCTCCAGAGTGCGGCGGAACGGGCGGATTGCAGCGAATTCCTCAACTCCCGATAGAATAGAGATTGGGAGATGTTTCCCCTGGGAGTTGAGAACTTTGCCACTCTACCCGTACCGCTGCACACAATGCGGCCACAAATTCGAAAAGATTCAAAGCTTCAAGTCAGAACCGGAAAAGGTTTGCCCCAAATGCGGCGGTGTGCTTGAGCGCCCGCTGACTGTGCCTGGTTTTAACTTCAAGGGCGCCGGCTGGTACGTGAACGACTACGCGTCGAAGGGCAGCTCGTCGAGCGACACGTCAGACACTTCATCGAGCAGCGAATCAAAGACCAGCGATTCTGGGGGCAGCGATTCCAAGAGCGGCGATTCCGGCAGCAAGCCCGCCCCGACCGAAACGAAATCCCCCGCGAAGACTGAGACGTCGAGCGCAGCGTCGTCGAGCACAAGCTCCTGAGCATACGCAGGAGCTTTCATTAGGCGTCGTGCGGATTCCAGCGTGCAGCCCACTTAATCAATTCTGAAACTCAAAAGCCCGTGCCCTTGCTCGATCCCATCCCGTCGCCGGTTATGCATGCCGATCTGGCAGCGCTCGAGTGGGAGCCGCTGGTCGAGCTTGTTGCCGGGTTCGCAGCTTCGCGCGTGGGCCGCGAGGCGCTTCTGGCGCTGCGCCCATCGACCAATGAAGACTGGATCGGCCGGCAGCACCGGCTCATTGCCGAAGTGCGCTTGCTGCTCGATGAGCAGGCGTCGGTGCCGCTGGGCGGGCTGTTCGATCCCACGGAGCTGGCCGCCAAGGCGCGGATTCCCGATGCGGCGCTCGAGGCCAAAGAACTGCAGGCCATGGCGCGACTAGCCAACGATGTGGCCGCGTGGCAGAGTCTGTTGCGCGAGCCTCCGGCTCGGCTGGTGGGGCGATTGATGGGGCTTGCCGAGTTGTCGACGGGGCTGACCGGCAACTTGCGCGGGCTGGCCGAAACCATAGAGCGGAAAATTCAGCCGGATGGTTCGCTGGCCGACGATGCCTCGCCCGAGCTGAGCCGCATTCGCCGCGAGCAGGAGCGGCAGCAGCGCGCGATTGAAGAGAGCCTGCGCGCCGCGCTGCGCAAGCTTTCGGGCGAAGGATCGACGCAGGGCGATGTAATTACGATTCGCGGCGACCGGTTTGTGATTCCGGTGCGGGCCGAGCTCAAAAGGCGCGTGACGGGCGTGATTCATGGAGCCAGCTCGTCAGGCCAGACCGTATTCGTTGAGCCGCTTGAAACCATCGAGCAGAACAACGAGCTGGTGCGGCTGATTGAAGAAGAACAGGCCGAGATTCACCGCATTTTTGTTGCGCTCACGCGGCAGGTTGGCGCGCACTCCGATGCGCTGGTTGCGGGGGCCCGCGTTCTTGCAGTGGTGGACGCTCTGCTGGCGCGGGCGCGATTCGCGCGTGCTTATAACTGCGTTTCTCCCGGTTTTGGAGCAGAGCAATTGCTGATTAAGCTGGGGCGTCATCCCCTGCTTGAGAAGCGGTTGCGCGCGACGGGCGGCGAAGTTATTCCGCTTGATTTGGAACTGACGAGCCAGGATCGGCAACTGATTATCAGCGGTCCCAACACCGGCGGCAAGACGGTTGCGCTCAAGACCGCGGCGCTGCTGGCCATGATGGCGCAGGCCGGCATTCCGGTTCCTGCTGAACAGGCCAGCTTTCCGGTGTTCACGGCGTTCCTGGCCGACATCGGCGACGCGCAGTCGATTGAGGCCGCGCTTTCTACATTCTCGGCGCACATCACCAATCTCGATCGCCTGGCTCGATTGGCCGATAAGCGCTCGCTGGTGTTGCTCGATGAGTTGGGCTCGGCTACCGACCCTGAAGAAGGCGCGGCGCTGGCGGTTGCCGTGGCTGCATATTTCTTGCAGGCCGGCGCGTGGTCGCTCATTTCGACGCACCACACGTCGCTCAAGGTTTACGCGGCAAATACGCCCGGTGTGCGCAATGCAGCGGCGGGTGTAGACGAAAGGACGCTGGCGCCGAATTACCATTTTCATCTCGGCGTGCCGGGAGCATCGGCGGGAATCCAAACTGCCGAGCGTCTGGGCCTGAACGCGGCCATCATTGCAGGAGCGCGCGAGCGCATGAGCTCGCAACAGGCCGATGTGGCGAAGTTCCTGGAGAAGCTGCACAAGGATCTTGCGGAACTCGAAACGGAGCGCAAGGCCGCGCGGGAGCAACAGTACGCGTTGAACCAGGAGCGCAAACGGCTGGAGCGCGAGGGCGACACCGAAGTGCGCAACCGCACGCGCGAACTCGAGCAGAAGCTTGCATCGCTTCTGAAAGACTTCGAATTCCAGATGCGCGAGAATGTGCGCGTGGTTGAAGGTCGCGCTGCGCAGCAGAAGCTATCGAAAGAGGCCGAGCGGCGCATCAACCGGCTCCGCCGCGAGTTCCAGGAGAGCTTTAACCAGACCGTGGTTGCTCACCGCACCGGCGCGGACCAGGGCGACGCCAACGCGCAGCCGCATTTGCTGCGCCACGTTGCGGCCGGCGATCGCGTGCTCATCAAGAGCATGAACAAGATTGGCGTAGTGCAGCGCGAAGTTGAGAAAGACGTATTTGAGGTCGCGCTGGGGCCGATCAAGATGCGGGTAAAACTGGATGAGCTCTCAGATCCTTCCGGAACAGCCGCGGCCAAAGCCGACCCGCTGGCGGCCGTGCGTCAGCAGAAAGGCGTGCACGTCTCCGTAACCAGCGCCAACACCGACGATATGCGCATGGAGATTAACCTGATCGGCAAGACGGTAGACGAAGCCACTGGCGAGCTGGAGAAGTATCTTGACCGCGCGTTTCTGGCCGGGCTGCCCAAGGTGCGCGTGATTCATGGGCATGGAGCGGGGATTCTGCGCCGTGGCGTTCGCGAGTTCTTGAAGGGCCATCCGCATGTGGCCGGAATTGCCGAAGCTCCGCAAAGCGAAGGCGGGATGGGCGCGACGCTGGTTGAGTTGCGGCAGTAATTGACATATAGCTACAACGTAGCTACGATTTACTCATGTCCATGGAGGGGACGAGGATGGAGAATCAACTGGGGAAGAAAGGAAGCAAAAGCGGTCCATGCAAGACCTCCAATTTGATTGGGACGACGGAAACTTAGGCCACTTGGCGCTTCATCAAATTTTGCCCGTAGAGGCTGAGCAGGTAATTCAGAACCGCCCACTCGATCTAGAAAAGTATCTTCGGAACGGCGAAGAAAGAGTGGTTCAGGTCGGCGAAACCAATGCAGAAAGAATACTCATCGTAGTTTCAACAACGCGGGACACGAAGATTCGCGTCGTCACTGCCTGGCACGCGAAAAAGCGGCTCCGGAGTTACTTCCTGACGCAAAAGAGGAATGGCAATGTTGGAAGAATTGAAGAACAAGACGTTCGCGAGTGAAGCGGAAGAAGCCGCGTGGTGGGAGTCGCATGAGGACGAACTCGCCGACGAGTTTGAAAAGGCGACGGCTGAGGGGAGAGTGGGCGTCGGCACTGTTGCCAAGCGAGCAGCGCTGCCCACCACTACCATTCGTCTTGACCCCGATGACATCGCAGAGGCGCGAGCGCAGGCCGCCGAGCGTGGACTTCGCTATCAGACGTATTTGAAAATGATCATTCGCGAGGCACTGCGCGCGGCAAAGGCTGCCCGCAAAGCGGCGGCGCTTTAATTCAATCGACCGGTGGCCCACACGGTTGCGGTCTTCGGCCATCACTTTATCCTTGCCCGCTTTATCCTCCCGTCCTGCTGTCATTCCGTCCCGCCTGCTGAACCGCTTTAACAATTTGATGACAATGAAACTGTGGCGGGGATGATAATGAGACGTGTATCGTCCCCACGGTTCAAATCTGGAGGTCTTATGCGGAAACTGGTTCTGGCATTGATGTTGTGCGCAGCAGGTGCTCTGCAGGCGCGTGCGGCGAGTATCTACGACTTTCAAATGAATTCAATAGACGGGCAACAGGTGAGCCTTGCGAGTTACAAAGGCAAAGTGGTGCTGCTAGTGAACGTGGCCAGCAAGTGCGGCTTCACTCCCCAGTACACGGCGCTCGAGGCCGTGTATGAAAAGTACAAAGACCGGGGCCTGGTGATCGTGGGCATTCCCGCCAACAACTTTGCGCAGCAGGAGCCGGGCACGAACGCGGAGATCAAGACTTTCTGCTCGCGCAAGTACAACGTCAGCTTCCCCATGATGGCCAAGGTGAGCGTGAAGGGTGACGACCAGACGCCGCTCTACAAGTTCCTTACCGAAAACGCGACCGACCCGCGGTTTGCCGGCGACATCAAGTGGAACTTCACCAAGTTCCTGTTTGATCGCAACGGCAAGCCGGTAGCGCGGTTCGAGCCGGCCACAACGCCTGACTCGCCCCAGGTAACGGCGGCGATTGAAGCGGCGCTGGGGCAGTAGTTCCGATTCCTACGCTTCGATAGCTGAGGACGACAAATCACAGGGGGGACCGTCTCCCAAAACAAAACAGGCTCCACAATAGCGGAGCCTGTTTTACTGAGCACTGACCCCTGTTCTCGTCCGGCACTCAGTTGGGTTCAATCGGCGGCAGGCGCCGCTTCGTGAGCCGAGCCTCTTCAGGGGGAGCAGACAAAGGCAGCGGCAGTTCCAGTGTTCCCAGGTGCCCGCTCAACACATCCACGACTCCGAGCCGCAGCGAAACCGCATTTGCGGGCACTTCAAATTCCTGATGCATGCGCAAGCCCCCGATCTGCGTGTCCTTGAAGGCGGCGGAGTTCAAAGTTCCTACCGACTCGTAAGCAATTTGGCTCAGCACGGCGCCTTTATCCCCGAAGGCGACAGCCATCAAGATCAGATTCGTGCTATGGCCCGCCGGTTTCGCTCCGAAACGCAGTTCAGATGCTGCAATCGCATAGTCGACCGAATACCGTTGTAATTCTGCAAGGGGGGCTTTCGCCTCGGTAGCGCCGGGAGCAGAAGTGTTCGCGGCTTTGTGCGGTTTGCCCGCGGGGACAACCCGAGCGGCGAAAACCATCTGCCGCGCCGTCGGCAATCCCTGCTCCATCGCAGCCGAATTCATGGCAATCTTCAGGTCCGACTTGGCGGAAGCCGTTTGCTGGTCGACGGCATAATAACCACGCCGGTACGCCACGTGGTATCCCCTTTTGGCGAGGGATACTTTGATGCTCCTGAAAGCGCCGTCGTAGGTCTGCTTCTTAGGCGAATATGTGAGCAGGTAGTAGTGCGAGCTCAGTTCCGCCGCGGTCTGCATCGCTTTCGTCAGGTCGTTTGCGTCTTGAAATGCCTTGCCGCCGGTCTCACTCGCCACCTGTTCCATCCCCGAATCTGCAGTAAGCCGGTCCTGTCTCTGTTCATCCATCCTTTGTTCCACCTCGCTCTCCGCCGCAATGGCGCTGGCTTGATTTGTTCCTCCATTGGTCGCGATGTGCTCTATGGCTGGAGCCTGGGATCCAGGTAGCCCCGGCTCCGCGGCACTCGGATTTCTGGTCGCGTCCGGAAGAAGATTGACCACCAACCCGCGCACGTTCACCGGATACACGGCGATGTGCGTCTCCGCCAATAGATTCGTGGTCTCTCGAACCAGGCCGGAATACGTATTCATGACGGGCGTAAGGGTTGCGGTGTCGGCGTTAGGTTTCTCATTGGCGAAAAACGAAAGTGGAAAAGATCCCGACAGCCAGATCAGGCTCTTTCTTCCCGGGGTCGCGTTAAGATAGTGCGCCAGGGCGGCGAAGCTGTTTGTGGTGACTGCAGCGCGCCGGTCCACCTGCGCCGCATCGAGATTCGCCTGCGTATTTACCAGGTTTTGTACATTGGTTTCCGCGCCCGGATTGACCAGGGCTTGCGCCCTTGAGCCCTCGATAATGGAAGTCAGATCCATTCTCTGCATCTCAGAAGAAACTCTTGGTCGTGCGCTCTTGCCGCCAAGAGTGGCGAGAAGAAGATTCTCGTCCGACGTGAACCCTTGCAGCATTTCCAGGCGTTCGGTCAGCAAGAAGAGAGCAAATCGCGTTCCTGCCGGCTTGGTTCTCAGAAACTTCCCGAGCTGTTGTATGGCGATCTGCTGATCCGACAATTCGGTGTTGAGAAAATCCAGCAGAATAACCACCATAGGTTGATCTGGAGTTCGATTGTCGTTGTTGTTGAACACGTTCGGCGAAGGCGCAGCGCTTGCGACGGGTTTTGAGGGCTCCGCGGCGCCATTGCCGTATTCGCGGAACGAGGCAAGTTCCTGCGGCTGCCCGTTTTCTTGTATTTCGAAGTCTTCCCTGGAAAGGCCTTTAACCGCGCGTCCTTTGTTGTCAGTTACGACGGCATCGACGGTCACTTCTTCCGTTGTGACAGTGATGGTGGGCAGATTGTGAGCCTGATCCGCGTCTTGAGCATTCGCGCTCGCCGAATCCGAAGCGCCCGGTTTCGCGCCCTGGCCCGGCACATTCTGCATCTCCATGGGGGCGCGGTCTTCCGTTCGTACTGGCGCCGCGAGATCGATTCGCGGTTCTGCTTCCGCGGCCTCGGTGTCCGATTCCGATGAGTCCTGGCCGGTGTCGTCGGCTGAGGACGCGGCGGGCGCAGCCAGATCTGGTGAATCCGCGTCCATGGCCACGTACTTTTCCCGTTCCCCGGTTGTCATCGGCGGCAGATCGTAGAGATTGAGCAAAGTTCCGTCGACTAAAGCCAGCCGATGCCCGTCCGGGGATAGGGAATAATTCTGATTCTTCAAAATCGTGGTCTTGGTTTCGGTCTTCAGAATCTCGTTGCCGGTCGCGGCTTCCAGTACCTCGATGTCCTGTTCCACATCCGGCCAGTCTGTCTCGTCGCCATTTGCTGAGGACTGTTGCGCATCGCGATTGGCGGTAACCGTACTCACCGCAATTCGGCTCCCATCGTCGCTGCTGAGGATGACGGGATAAAACTGGTTTTGAGTCCATCGCTGCCGCCAAAGCGGATGCCCGCTGAGAGTGAAGACGCTGACGCTGTAGGCGGTTCCATCTGGCGAGCACCGGCCAACAAACAGGGTTTTCCGAGTCGGAAACAGCAGATCGGGCCGGCAAGGAGATCGAACTTGCATCAGATCCTGTCGATTGCTCCCGTTCTCTCCGAATCGAACCAGCCACGTCTGGCGCACGGGATTGTGGAGCGAGTCGGCATAACCTAAACTCAGCGATTCCATTTCGAGAATATGTGGGGCTTTAAGAGTTCTCTGTACCTCGAGCGAATCTATATCGCGAAACTCAATCTTTATCTTGTCCTGGTCCCGTTCATGCCGATCCGCGTCCGCACTTCCCGCAGTACTCCGCACCAGGGAGACAGGCACTGGCGCGATGCCGGTTTCGAGAATCAGCTGCTTCCGGTCCGCCGTGATTCCGGTCCAAAGCAATTTGTCTGGGGACGAATACAAGAGCTTTTCCCCGAGATCGGGACCGACCAGGAAAATGCTGTTTGACCGGCGCACGATAAAACGCCCATTCCCCAAGGGCCACAAATACCTTTTGTAGTCGAATAGTTCCCAGTTCGTTTGAGCTGTCACGCCGTTGCTGCGAAGATCGATCACAACAGCATGAACCACGTGGCAGGAAGTCGTGGGGGTGCAGTCCGGATTACGCACCAGCAATGCCCGGGAACTATGCGCATTGAACGTGAATAGCAGGTAGTCGGGATCAATAAAATCCAGGCTTAGATTAAATCTGTCAGTGAGCCGGTTCAGCGGGGACAGACCTGAATAACCAAGGGCCGATAGATCGACCTGTGTGTGCGGCGGGTCTGGCTTGGCCTGCGCGGTTGCTGCTTCTGGCCTAGCCAGACAAACCAACACAAGAAAACCCAGAAGGGCGAGGCGTGGGCGAGTATTCGGCATGGCTTGCGGGGCGCCCCGGCGGGCGAGGAGTCAGTTGCCGCAGATGATAGCACAGGAAAGTGCCGGCCGGAAGTATGAGGGCGTAACCGCGGAATTCAGCAGGATAGGGCGGCGCGGCAAACAGGCTCCGCAGATGTGGAGCCTCAGGTTGCTGACAGAGTCGATTTCGAGATTCTGACGAGTGGCCCGGGGCTAAAGCCCCGCTCAATTGGGGGGCTTTATTCGTGGGGCTGAAGCCCCACGCTCCCTCCGGAAACGCAGCCGTGGGTCTTTCATCAGTCTGAGGCTCCGCAGATGCGAAGCCTGTTTACCGTCCGCTGATCACTGACCACTGTTCTTACGCCATTGCCTCGCGGCCCATCGGCTCAAACCGCAACTGGTTGCTGTTGCGGTCGGCGTCGATTCTTACGTGCGAGCCGTGCAGCACTTCGCCGTCGAGAATCTTCATCGCCAGCGGGTCCTGCACCATGCGCTGCAGGGCGCGCTTCAAAGGCCGCGCACCGTAGGCCGCATCCGATCCGGCGGCCAGGATCAACTGCCGCGCGGGCTCGGTGAGCTCGAGCGAGATCTGCCGTTCTTCAAGCAGCTTGCTCACCTCGGCCAGGCGCAGATCGAGTATGGCGCTCAACTGCGTGTTGCCGAGCGAGTGGAAGATCACCGTGTCGTCGACCCTGTTCAGAAACTCCGGCCTGAAGTGCTCGCGCAACACGCGCATCACGCTCTCGCGCGCCATCTCAAAATCATGCTCGGTCTTGAGCGTGTCGCCCGTAAGCATTGCCGCGCCCAGGTTCGAAGTCATGATAAGCACCGTGTTTTTGAAATCGACTGTCCGGCCCTTGGCGTCGGTCAAACGGCCGTCGTCCATCACCTGCAACAGGATGTTGAAAACGTCGGGGTGAGCCTTCTCGATCTCGTCGAAGAGGATCACCGCGTAAGGACGCCGCCGAACGGCCTCGGTCAACTGGCCG